>ERZ772877.74-NODE-74-length-178523-cov-8.20029_pt1 | contig 178523 bp, 179 predicted proteins | sample MGYA00580583_ERZ772877 | MGnify/ENA primary metagenome ERZ772877 (study PRJEB29015, sample SAMEA2737661) | human gut metagenome | biome: human gut; feature: human-associated habitat; material: faeces | place: China | collected 2012 ... | reverse complement strand
CTGCCCCGGCCTTCAGGGAACGCCTCGGCGATTTTGACGCCACCAACACCGGTGCGGTTTGTAATTAAAGCGCAAGAATATCTTTAAATGAAAATGAATACCCTACCGATCCTTATGCATAACATTTCCTTTTAATTGCAACTTTACTCGTCCTTCCGCTTTCAGTAGTGTGTCATCGCGCATTTCGACTTCATCTTTGCAAGGACTGGGTTTTCATGTTTTCTGGGCTGTTAATCATTCTGGTTCCCCTGATTGTGGGTTACCTCATTCCTCTTCGCCAAAAAGCTGCATTAAGAGTTATTAATCAGCTATTAAGCTGGATGGTTTACCTCATTCTCTTTTTTATGGGTATCAGTCTGGCGTTTCTCGATAACCTCGCCAGTAACCTGTTGGCGATTCTGCATTATTCCGCCGTCAGCATTACCATTATTTTACTCTGCAATATTATTGCGTTGTTGTGGCTGGAGCGCGGTCTGCCGTGGCGCAACCACCACCAGCAAGAAAAACTCCCGTCGCGTATTGCGATGGCGCTGGAGTCGCTAAAACTGTGCGGCGTAGTAGTGATTGGTTTTGCCATTGGCCTGAGTGGACTGGCTTTCTTACAACATGCGACCGAAGCCAGTGAATACACCTTAATTCTGCTACTTTTCCTCGTCGGTATTCAGTTGCGCAATAATGGCATGACCTTAAAGCAGATTGTCCTTAATCGCCGGGGAATGATTGTCGCCGTGGTGGTGGTTGCCAGTTCATTAATTGGTGGTTTAATTAACGCCTTTATTCTTGATCTTCCCATCAATACCGCGCTGGCAATGGCCTCTGGTTTCGGCTGGTATTCTCTTTCCGGTATTTTATTGACTGAATCTTTTGGTCCGGTAATCGGGAGCGCGGCGTTTTTTAATGATCTGGCCCGTGAGCTGATTGCAATTATGTTGATCCCTGGGCTGATTCGCCGCAGCCGCTCTACCGCACTGGGCTTATGCGGTGCGACGTCGATGGATTTCACCCTGCCCGTTCTTCAACGTACTGGCGGGCTGGATATGGTCCCGGCGGCAATTGTTCACGGTTTTATTCTTAGCCTGTTAGTGCCGATCCTCATCGCCTTTTTCTCTGCGTAATACCTCTCTGGCGGTAGATCCCTGCCGCCAAAATTGCGCTAAATCAATCTCCCTTAAAGTTGCATGAAAAATCCCTTTTATCCCTGCGTTAAGCGTCTTAACCTTAAACATGTATATTAAATATAACTTTAAAAGGTGTGATCATGTTTTGTGTGCAATGTGAACAAACTATCCGTACTCCGGCAGGAAACGGCTGCTCATACGCGCAGGGGATGTGTGGTAAAACGGCGGAAACCTCTGACCTTCAGGATTTACTCATCGCGGCGCTGCAAGGGCTTTCGGCCTGGGCGGTAAAAGCGCGTGAATACGGCATCATCAACCACGATGTAGACAGCTTTGCGCCACGCGCATTTTTCTCAACCCTGACCAACGTTAACTTCGATTCTCCGCGTATAGTCGGCTACGCTCGTGAAGCGATTGCCCTGCGCGAGGCGCTGAAAGCACAATGCCTGGCTGTAGATGCCAACGCCCGCGTCGATAACCCGATGGCTGACCTGCAACTGGTGAGCGATGATCTCGGCGAGCTGCAACGTCAGGCAGCAGAATTTACCCCTAACAAAGATAAAGCGGCGATTGGCGAAAACATTCTCGGCCTGCGTCTGCTGTGCCTGTATGGCCTGAAAGGTGCGGCGGCCTATATGGAACACGCGCATGTTCTCGGTCAATACGACAACGATATTTACGCCCAGTACCATAAAATCATGGCGTGGCTGGGAACCTGGCCTGCCGATATGAACGCGCTTCTTGAGTGTTCAATGGAAATCGGCCAGATGAACTTCAAAGTGATGAGCATTCTGGACGCAGGCGAAACCGGTAAATACGGTCACCCGACCCCAACCCAGGTCAACGTCAAAGCGACGGCAGGTAAATGCATTCTGATTTCCGGTCACGATCTCAAAGATCTCTACAACCTGCTGGAACAGACCGAAGGCACGGGCGTTAATGTCTACACCCACGGCGAAATGCTGCCTGCGCATGGCTACCCGGAGCTGCGTAAATTCAAGCATCTGGTCGGTAACTACGGCAGCGGCTGGCAGAATCAGCAAGTGGAGTTCGCTCGTTTCCCTGGCCCCATCGTGATGACCTCGAACTGCATCATCGACCCAACCGTAGGCGCTTATGACGATCGTATCTGGACCCGCAGCATCGTTGGCTGGCCGGGTGTGCGTCATCTGGATGGCGAAGATTTCTCTGCGGTCATCGCCCAGGCGCAACAAATGGCGGGCTTCCCGTACAGCGAAATTCCGCACCTGATCACCGTGGGCTTTGGTCGCCAGACACTGCTTGGCGCAGCGGATACGCTGATTGATCTGGTAAGTCGTGAAAAACTGCGTCATATCTTCCTGCTTGGCGGCTGTGACGGCGCACGCGGCGAGCGTCACTACTTCACCGATTTCGCCACCAGCGTGCCGGATGACTGTCTGATCCTGACTCTCGCCTGTGGTAAATATCGCTTTAACAAACTCGAGTTTGGCGATATCGAAGGTCTGCCGCGTCTGGTAGATGCTGGTCAGTGTAACGATGCTTACTCAGCGATTATTCTGGCGGTAACGCTGGCAGAGAAACTGGGCTGCGGAGTCAACGATCTGCCGCTGTCGCTGGTGCTCTCGTGGTTTGAACAGAAAGCGATTGTCATTCTGCTGACACTGCTTTCTCTGGGTGTGAAAAATATCGTCACCGGCCCGACTGCACCTGGTTTCCTGACACCAGACCTGCTGGCGGTGCTGAACGAGAAATTCGGCCTGCGTTCTATCACCACTGTTGAAGAAGACATGAAGCAACTGTTGAGCGCGTAAGGAGTTTGTCGATGACGATGCCAACGAATCAATGCCCGTGGCGGATGCAGGTTCATCACATTAAGCAAGAAACGCCGGATGTGTGGACGATTTCCCTGATTTGCCACGATTACTACCCATATCGCGCCGGGCAATATGCACTGGTCAGCGTGCGTAACTCAGCCGAAACGCTGCGTGCTTACACCATTTCCTCCACGCCAGGCGTGAGTGAATACATCACCCTGACTGTGCGGCGGATTGATGACGGTGTCGGCTCCCAGTGGCTGACGCGCGATGTAAAACGCGGTGATTATCTCTGGCTTTCGGACGCGATGGGGGAATTTACCTGCGACGATAAAGCAGAAGATAAATTCCTGTTGCTGGCGGCAGGCTGCGGCGTCACGCCGATTATGTCGATGCGTCGCTGGCTGGCGAAGAACCGTCCGCAGGCCGATGTGCAGGTGATCTACAACGTGCGTTCGCCGCAGGATGTTATTTTCGCCGATGAGTGGCGTAACTATCCGGTGACGCTGGTGGCAGAAAATAACGTTACCGAAGGCTTTATCGCTGGTCGTCTCACTCGCGAACTGCTGACTCGCGTTCCTGACTTAGCTTCACGTACCGTGATGACCTGCGGCCCGGCTCCGTATATGGATTGGGTAGAGCAGGAAGTGAAAGCGCTCGGCGTGACGCGTTTCTTTAAAGAGAAATTCTTCACCCCAGTAGCGGAAGCGGCGACCAGCGGTCTGAAATTCACCAAACTGCAACCGGCACGAGAATTTTACGCCCCGGTTGGCACCACGCTACTGGAGGCGCTGGAAAGCAATAACGTTCCGGTTGTCGCTGCCTGCCGTGCGGGTGTTTGCGGCTGCTGTAAGACGAAAGTGGTTTCCGGTGAATATACGGTGAGCAGCACAATGACGCTGACCGACGCCGAAATCGCTGAAGGTTACGTGCTGGCCTGCTCCTGCCATCCGCAGGGAGATTTGGTTCTCGCATAATCGCCTTATGCCCGATGATATTCCTTTCATCGGGCTATTTAACCGTTAGTGCCTCCTTTTTCTCCCATCCCTTCCCCCTCCGTCAGATGAACTAAACTTGTAACCGTTATCACATTCAGGAGATGGAGAACCATGAAACAAACGGTTGCAGCTTATATCGCCAAAACACTCGAATCGGCAGGCGTGAAACGCATCTGGGGAGTCACGGGCGACTCTCTGAACGGTCTTAGCGACAGTCTTAATCGCATGGGCACCATCGAGTGGATGTCCACCCGCCATGAAGAAGTGGCGGCCTTTGCCGCTGGTGCTGAAGCACAACTTTCAGGAGAACTGGCGGTCTGTGCCGGATCGTGCGGCCCCGGCAACCTGCACTTAATCAACGGCCTGTTCGATTGCCACCGCAATCACGTTCCGGTACTGGCGATTGCCGCTCATATTCCCTCCAGCGAAATTGGCAGCGGCTATTTCCAGGAAACCCACCCACAAGAGTTATTCCGCGAATGTAGTCACTATTGCGAGCTGGTTTCCAGCCCGGAGCAAATCCCACAAGTGCTGGCGATTGCCATGCGCAAAGCGGTGCTAAACCGTGGCGTTTCCGTTGTCGTGTTACCGGGCGACGTGGCGTTAAAACCTGCGCCAGAAGGGGCAACCTCGCACTGGTATCATGCGCCACAGCCAGTCGTGACGCCGGAAGAAGAAGAGTTACGCAAACTGGCGCAACTGCTGCGTTATTCCAGCAATATCGCTCTGATGTGTGGCAGCGGCTGCGCGGGGGCGCATAAAGAGTTAGTTGAGTTTGCCGGGAAAATTAAAGCGCCTATTGTTCATGCCCTGCGCGGTAAAGAACATGTCGAATACGATAATCCGTATGATGTCGGAATGACGGGATTAATTGGCTTCTCGTCAGGTTTCCATACCATGATGAACGCCGACACGTTAGTGCTACTCGGTACTCAGTTCCCCTACCGCGCCTTCTACCCGACCGATGCCAAAATCATTCAGATTGATATCAACCCAGCCAGCATCGGCGCTCACAGCAAGGTGGATATGGCACTGGTCGGCGATATCAAGTCAACTCTGCGTGCATTGCTGCCATTGGTGGAAGAAAAAGCCGATCGCAAGTTTCTGGATAAAGCGCTGGAAGATTACCGCGACGCCCGCAAAGGGCTGGACGATTTAGCTAAACCGAGCGAGAAAGCCATTCACCCGCAATATCTGGCGCAGCAAATTAGTCATTTTGCCGCCGATGACGCCATCTTTACCTGTGACGTTGGTACGCCAACGGTGTGGGCGGCACGTTATCTGAAAATGAACGGCAAGCGTCGTCTCTTAGGTTCGTTTAACCACGGTTCGATGGCTAACGCCATGCCGCAGGCGCTGGGTGCTCAGGCAACCGAGCCGGAACGTCAGGTGGTCGCCATGTGCGGCGATGGCGGTTTTAGCATGTTGATGGGCGATTTCCTCTCAGTAGTGCAGATGAAACTGCCGGTGAAAATTATCGTCTTTAATAACAGCGTGCTGGGCTTTGTGGCGATGGAGATGAAAGCTGGTGGCTATTTGACTGACGGCACCGAACTACATGACACCAACTTTGCCCGCATTGCCGAAGCGTGCGGAATTACGGGTATTCGCGTGGAAAAAGCCTCTGAAGTCGATGAAGCCCTGCAACGCGCCTTTTCCATCGACGGTCCGGTGCTGGTGGATGTGGTGGTCGCCAAAGAAGAATTAGCCATTCCACCGCAGATCAAACTCGAACAGGCCAAAGGTTTTAGCCTGTATATGTTGCGCGCAATCATCAGCGGACGCGGTGATGAAGTGATCGAACTGGCGAAAACAAACTGGCTAAGGTAAAAAGGGTGGCATTTCCCGTCATAATAAGGACATGCCATGATTGATTTACGCAGTGATACCGTTACCCGACCGAGCCGCGCCATGCTCGAAGCGATGATGGCCGCCCCGGTTGGGGACGACGTTTACGGAGACGACCCTACCGTTAATGCTCTGCAGGACTATGCAGCAGAGCTTTCCGGTAAAGAAGCCGCCATTTTTCTGCCTACCGGCACTCAGGCCAACCTGGTCGCTCTGCTCAGTCACTGTGAACGCGGCGAAGAGTATATTGTCGGTCAGGCCGCGCATAACTATCTGTTTGAAGCCGGTGGCGCGGCGGTGCTGGGCAGTATTCAACCGCAACCCATCGACGCGGCTGCCGACGGCACGCTACCGCTGGATAAAGTGGCGATGAAAATCAAACCCGACGATATCCATTTCGCCCGCACCAAATTACTCAGTCTGGAAAACACCCACAACGGCAAAGTGCTGCCGCGGGAATACCTGAAAGAAGCATGGGAATTTACTCGCGAGCGCAATCTGGCGCTGCATGTTGACGGTGCGCGCATCTTTAATGCCGTGGTGGCTTACGGCTGCGAACTGAAAGAGATCACGCAATATTGTGATTCGTTCACCATTTGCCTGTCGAAAGGACTTGGGACGCCAGTCGGCTCGTTACTGGTCGGTAATCGTGATTACATTAAACGTGCCATCCGCTGGCGGAAAATGACCGGTGGCGGGATGCGCCAGTCCGGCATTCTGGCTGCCGCCGGGATGTATGCCCTGAAAAATAACGTCGCGCGCTTACAGGAAGACCACGACAACGCCGCCTGGATGGCGGAGCAGTTGCGTGAAGCAGGCGCGGATGTGATGCGTCAGGACACCAATATGCTGTTTGTTCGCGTCGGGGAAGAAAATGCTGCCGCGTTAGGCGAATACATGAAAGCGAGAAACGTGCTGATTAACGCCTCGCCGATTGTCCGCCTGGTGACGCATCTCGACGTCTCGCGCGAGCAACTGGCTGAAGTCGCCGCCCACTGGCGCGCATTCCTGGCGCGTTAAGGAGGGAGACGTGCCGCAACGCATTTTAGTTCTCGGTGCCAGTGGCTACATTGGTCAGCATCTGGTGCGAACACTCAGCCAGCAGGGGCATCAGATCCTGGCGGCGGCACGTCATGTCGACAGGCTTGCAAAGCTGCAACTGGCAAATGTCAGTTGCCATAAAGTCGATCTCAGCTGGCCGGATAACCTTCCGGCCCTGTTGCAGGATATCGATACGGTCTATTTTCTGGTGCACAGCATGGGCGAAGGCGGCGATTTTATCGCTCAGGAGCGCCAGGTGGCTCTCAACGTCCGCGATGCGCTACGTGAAGTCCCAGTTAAGCAATTAATCTTTCTCAGTTCGTTGCAGGCCCCGCCACATGAGCAATCGGACCATCTGCGTGCCCGTCAGGCTACGGCGGATATTCTTCGTGAAGCGGGTGTCCCGGTGACCGAATTGCGTGCCGGAATAATCGTTGGTGCAGGTTCAGCGGCGTTCGAAGTCATGCGCGATATGGTCTACAACCTGCCAGTCTTAACGCCGCCACGCTGGGTACGTTCACGCACCACGCCCATCGCGCTGGAAAACTTGCTGCACTATCTGGTGGCGCTGTTAGATCATCCGGCCTGCGAACATCGCATCTTCGAAGCCGCCGGACCAGAAGTGCTCAGTTATCAGCAACAGTTTGAACATTTTATGGCGGTGAGCGGTAAGCGTCGCTGGTTGATCCCCATCCCTCTCCCCACCCGCTGGATTTCGGTGTGGTTTCTCAATGTGATTACTTCCGTACCACCCACCACCGCCAGGGCGTTGATTCAGGGGCTGAAACACGATCTGCTGGCGGATGACACCGAGCTACGTGCGCTCATCCCACAACGGCTGATCGCTTTCGATGACGCGGTACGTCGCACCCTGAAAGAGGAAGAAAAGCTGGTCAACTCCAGCGACTGGGGCTACGACGCTCAGGCCTTTGCCCGCTGGCGACCGGAGTACGGTTATTTCGCCAAACAGGCGGGGTTTACCGTTAAAACGTCCGCCAGCCTTGCGGCTTTATGGCAGGTGGTGAATCAAATCGGCGGTAAAGAGCGTTATTTCTTTGGCAATATTTTGTGGCAAACCCGGGCGTTGATGGACCGCGCGATCGGTCATAAGCTGGCGAAAGGCCGCCCGGAGCGTGAATATTTGCAGACCGGCGATGCGGTGGATAGCTGGAAAGTGATTGTCGTTGAACCGGAAAAACAACTTACGCTGTTATTTGGCATGAAAGCGCCGGGGCTGGGACGACTGTGTTTTACCCTGGAAGATAAAGGCGACTATCGTACTATCGATGTTCGCGCATTCTGGCATCCGCACGGTATGCCGGGGCTGTTTTACTGGTTATTGATGATCCCCGCGCATCTGTTTATTTTTCGCGGAATGGCAAAACGAATCGCCAGACTGGCAGAACAAAGCACAGATTAATCGACAAAACCTGCGTTATTCTTTCATGTTTCCCATTGCATCATGGGGGAAATCACGGAAGAATGCGCACGTCATTTTCTCAACAACAGTGGATTGATATGAAGGTACTGGTTACCGGCGCCACCAGCGGCTTAGGTCGAAACGCGGTAGAGTTTTTATGCCAGAAAGGCATCAGCGTGCGAGCGACCGGTCGCAACGAGGCAATGGGTAAATTGCTGGAAAAAATGGGCGCAGAGTTTGTTCCGGCGGATCTGACCGAGCTGGTCTCATCACAAGCTAAAGTGATGCTCGCGGGCATTGATACGCTGTGGCACTGCTCCAGCTTTACCTCGCCCTGGGGGACACAACAGGCTTTCGATCTGGCTAACGTTCGCGCCACTCGCCGCCTGGGTGAATGGGCTGTCGCCTGGGGTGTGCGTAACTTTATTCATATCTCTTCCCCCTCCCTGTACTTCGATTATCACCACCATCGCGATATTAAAGAAGATTTTCGCCCTCACCGCTTTGCCAACGAGTTTGCCCGCAGCAAAGCAGCCAGCGAAGAAGTGATCAATATGCTTTCGCAGGCGAATCCACAAACGCGCTTTACTATTCTGCGCCCACAAAGTCTGTTCGGACCGCACGATAAAGTCTTTATCCCCCGTCTGGCGCATATGATGCACCACTACGGCAGCATTCTGTTACCGCACGGCGGCAGTGCGCTGGTCGATATGACCTACTATGAAAATGCCGTGCACGCCATGTGGCTGGCAAGCCAGGAAGCCTGCGATAAGCTACCTTCCGGGCGTGTGTACAACATCACCAACGGCGAGCATCGCACACTGCGCAGCATCGTGCAGAAGCTGATCGACGAGTTGAATATTGACTGTCGTATTCGTTCCGTCCCCTACCCGATGCTGGATATGATCGCCCGCAGCATGGAGCGTTTAGGCCGCAAGTCAGCAAAAGAGCCGTCGCTGACCCACTACGGCGTCTCCAAGTTGAATTTTGACTTTACGCTGGATATTACGCGTGCGCAGGAAGAGTTAGGTTATCAACCAGTCCTCACCCTGGATGAAGGTATCGAGAAAACTGCCGCCTGGCTACGCGACCACGGAAAACTGCCGCGCTAATCCTGCCCGTATTTCTCCAGCAACGCTTCGGCAATCGCCTGAGTTTCTGCATCCGCTTCGCCGTTGTATAACGTCGGGCGGAAATGCATCTGGAACGCCATAATCACGCGCCGCTGCTCGCGCGGTGTCATATCAGGTTTAACGTCATAACCGTAGCGCGCCAAAAGCTCCAGCAATGATGCGGTATCTACCGGTGTGTGCGGCGCGCGCCCGGCAAGGTAAAAGTTCACCCGTTGCGCATCCGGCCAGGCACCAATCCCCTGCTGCGCCAGTTGTTGCCAGGGGAATAACGGCCCCGGATCGTCTTTGCGCTGCGGCGCAATATCCGCATGCGCCACTACGTTTTCCGGCTTGATGTGATAACGGGCAATAATATCTTTCGCCAGCGGAATAAGCGCCTGAATCTGTGCCTGTTCAAACGGGGCAAAATATTTCACTCCGGATGATTTCTGCCAGCCACGGTTTTCCAGCTCAATGCCAATAGAGGTGTCGTTAAGGCGCGTTGCCCCGCGCCAGGCGCTAATCCCCGCATGCCAGGCCAGCTCCTGTTCCGGCACCAGTTGCCAGATGCGCGGTTTACCGTTGTATCGCGGTGGCACAGCAGGCACCAGATAATGCGAACTGACCTGCTTATCGGTCAGTGTCGCCAGCGAGCTATCAAAATCATCTGCGGTGTAGTGGATAACCAGCACTTTAATGCGCGGATACGCCGCCTGCGCCTGGCGTCGGGTATCAAGCTGATATCCCTCTTTCTCGACAATGCCCTTTTCGCCGGCACACCCTGCCAGTAACAGAGCGGCGGCGACCAGCCAGAAGACTCTTCTCATCGACGCGTTTTCACCGCCGTACCGCTGACGCTAACCATCAGCATACTGCCATTTTGCCCGACCGTTTCGTAGTCGATATCAATACCGACTACGGCATCAGCCCCCAGCGCCCGGGCCTGATCGCCGAGCTCCTCAAAGGCAATCTCCCGCGCTTTACGCAATTCTTTTTCATAAGCCCCGGAGCGTCCGCCAACGATATCGCGGATACCGGCAAAGAAATCACGGAAAATATTGGCACCTAAAATCGCTTCGCCGGTCACCACACCGCAATATTCGACGATGGTCTGGCCTTCCAGAGTTGGGGTTGTAGAAAATTGCATGATCGATCTCCTTGTTTGTTAAGCCTTCGATCTCTAAAGCATTATCGGACTGATATGCCATGTTGGGAAGAAGGTTTTGATCAGTTTAGGAAATCATCTCATTGTGTCAAAAACAGGTACATAAGCCTGTACAATTATCCGTTGCATAACCCGATATTAGTTTTATTATGGAGCACCGCTTACCTGTCGTATTATGTAGTACCAGCAACATTAATGAGTGGGAAGAGTCAACTTATATTGTAAATGATTCCTAAAGTCTTCCCCATCTTGCGCCTGAGGTATATATCTCTGGATTGCTTTTTGGTCAGCCGCCGCAAAACAAGAAAGTAATAAGATCTCAATACTTTTGTCATTAATATAAGCGAAGATCATTCTTGCAAATTCGTATATAAACGCCCGATCCTGAGCGCTTAATAGTTTAATACAATATTTATTTTTAAGAGAATAAAGTATTTCAAGGAAAGCATCCGCAGCAACCTTCACGTTATTCCCGGCGCTCATATTATATATATCCCTTGCACAGATAGAGTACAGAGATAGTAAACAGCCATACAAATAATCATTTATTAACTCTTTTGTCCATTTTACTGGCAACCATGGTTTTATCTTGACACCATGCATACTACAGTCATGAAAAAGACATTTGCTGAAATTAACTCTTATCATATCAACATTAAAAAAATGGCAATTAATAAATTTTAAAGAATGAGTATTCACATTGTTAATTTTAACAGTTCTAAACGAAACGTTTTTGAATACATTGTTTACTATATTGCTATTTGTTATTTTAACATCACCTAAACTGCCGTTTTCAAAACAACATTTTTTCAATATGCTTTCATTCACAACAGTGTGTGATAAATAGAGATTACTTATGTTTTGCTTTATTAATGCCACGTCATTAAAATGACTATATTTAATAAAGCAACCATCATTGAGTAGTGTTTTAAGATTGACTAAATTAGTTGCATCTTCACGTACCATCGTGGCAACTGGAACAGGCAACGACATGAAAACTTCTTCATTCACCATCAAGTGGATCATGCATTGCGTTCCCTTTGTCATATCCACACTTACGCTACAAATATCGTTGTAATGCGAAGAGTGCATTTCAGGAAACAAATTAAACACGGTATCTTGAAAGGCACTAAATCGTGTTAATAAATCCTGATAATGAACAGGTTTTGTTTCAAAATTATCATCAGCAAATCCAAGCACTATTGCATGCTCTACATCTAACGCAGTTTCAAATGACTCTTCTTCTGTAAAATCATTATTTAAAACCTCACCTGACGTATTATCACTGTCATAAAAAGTGCTCATCAATGCGATATTGTTTGTTACAGCGTCTTTTGCGATATTCTCACTAATTGCATATCGCCTGCTATAATCATAAAAATGAATAAACGCATCCTTTATAAAGGATATATATTGCTCTTTGTTAAAGTCAATACGACTGTATAATTTTTCAAAAATCACATTCGCAATCTTACTACCCATAGTATGCCTGTATAATAATGGGTGCGATTCAATCGTAAAATACTTGTCTAATTGATGTTGTAATTTATTCTCATAGTCCAGTGGGAAAAGAAATTTTTGTCTTTCAAGTTTCCCATTCGATATATTACGTATTCCAATGGTAATTCTTTCATTACCCACTTTTATTTCAACTTCGTTATCTTCTGATTTGCCAAGATATTTTTTAACATCAATCTCGAAAGCATTACTAAAAAATATATTAAATTGATAATTCGCTGATGGAATATTTTCCGCTAGCAACTCATCATTTTTTATGAGATCACTATCAGCATTTATTGCTAATATCAGATGCAAGTAGATGGTGTCCCATGTAGACAACTCACCCTTACGACTGGAATTTAATATCGCGAAAAATTCCCTCAGTGAATCGAGGAAATTATCACTTTGATTCAGTTGTGTGCCTGGAAATGATGATGCTTGATCAGATATATTGTTTATCATATTAAAAATCACCCAAGGGAAAAGATATTCCACTGAACTCCTCGTGCTTTATTATTATAAAAGCACAACGCATTTATACTCATATTAATTAACGAAACACTGATACAGCTTGATTTATTCTTCGCTCAAACTCATTAGCTTAAATTCTTTACCCACAACTGTAGCATATATAATATTATCAAAAGTCAAAGCTGGGACTATCAAATTTCGCTCATTTTCAAAAATACAATGTAATTTTAGCAATCATCTTAATCGCAGGATCTCTTATTACATGTGAAAAATTCTGTAATGATTAGACAATAACCGCGTTCATTTATCACGCGTTATAAATGTGAAACTGGCTTCTTGCAGATGCTCTTAACCTCTACAGGAGGATTTATCCCGCCATTTCAGAACTATCATATTTACCTTAAATGATCATTTCAGCCATATAACACGCTCAACCTCACAAATGGTTTACACTGTCTATTGTTTGGGTAATTTAAGTAAGTCAGCTACGAGCAACCTTGAGTGGGTAGCCAGCAATGGACTCAAACCTAATCAGGTGTTCAGATTGTTTCAGAATTGTACTAAAAACAATGTATTAAATAATCTGATAGTGTTTGGTCGTAGTGTGACACAGACAGCAAGCTAATAAGGAAATGATTATGCGCTACCGTTCACTATCTCTACTTATTCCATGTGCACTGCTGCTGAGTGCCTGTACCACCGTCACGCCAGCTTATAAAGATAACGGCCCCCGCACCGGTTCCTGTGTCCAGGGTGGCCCTGACAGCGTGGCTCAACAATTCTATGACTACCGCATTCAACATCGCAGCAATGACATTACCGCCCTGCGCCCCTATTTGAGTGACAAACTGGCAACCCTACTTAGCGATGCCAGCCGCGATAATAGTCATCGTGAATTGTTAAGCAGCGATCCGTTCTCCAGTCGAACCACCTTGCCAGACAGCGCCCACGTTGCCAGTGCATCGACTATCCCTAATCGTGATGCCCGTAACATTCCATTGCGCGTGGATCTCGAACAGGGTGACCAGGGATGGCAGGATGAAGTGTTAATGATTCAGGAAGGCCAGTGTTGGGTCATCGACGATGTGCGCTACTTAGGCGGTAGCGTTCACGCCACAGCGGGTACGCTCCGTCAGTCCATCGAGAATCGCTAAAGCCTTGATCAACCAATAAACCCCGTAAATTGTCCGGCATTTCGTGAGGAATGCCGACATTTATGCTCGCCGACCACCGCCCCCGTTATTTTGTGCTATGTTTATTGAATAATGCGCTTTGCTTTTAACTTTTAAAGCAGAAATATTGCATAATTATTCTGTCAAAGGTACTATCTTCGACCTCAATAGCTATCAGACTGCCAGTATACGAGTGTCAATGAGTATTCAATTAAACGGCATTAATTGCTTCTACGGCGCGCATCAGGCGCTGTTCGATATCACGCTGGATTGCCCACAGGGCGAAACGCTGGTGTTACTTGGCCCCAGCGGCGCGGGTAAAAGCTCGCTGCTGCGTGTACTCAATCTGCTTGAGATGCCGCGCTCCGGTACGCTCAACATTGCAGGCAACCATTTCGATTTCACCAAAACACCCTCTGACAAAGCGATTCGCGATTTGCGTCGTAACGTTGGCATGGTGTTTCAGCAATACAACCTGTGGCCGCATCTGACCGTGCAGCAAAACCTGATTGAAGCGCCCTGCCGTGTACTGGGGTTGAGCAAAGATCAGGCGCTGGCCCGTGCAGAAAAACTGCTGGAACGTCTGCGTCTCAAACCTTATAGCGATCGTTACCCGCTGCATCTTTCTGGTGGTCAGCAGCAGCGTGTTGCTATTGCCCGTGCGTTGATGATGGAACCGCAGGTACTGCTGTTCGATGAACCGACCGCCGCACTGGACCCGGAAATTACGGCACAAATCGTCAGCATCATTCGTGAGTTGGCAGAAACGAATATTACCCAGGTGATCGTCACCCACGAAGTTGAAGTGGCGCGTAAAACCGCCAGCCGAGTGGTGTATATGGAAAACGGTCATATCGTAGAACAAGGCGACGCGAGCTGCTTTACCGAGCCGCAAACCGAAGCATTTAAAAACTATCTCTCTCACTAATATTCGGGATAACAACAATGAAAAAAGTTCTGATTGCCGCGTTAATTGCAGGTTTTAGTCTTTCCGCCACAGCTGCCGAAACTATTCGTTTTGCTACCGAAGCCTCCTATCCTCCGTTTGAATCGATTGATGCAAACAACCAGATCGTTGGTTTTGACGTCGACCTGGCACAGGCACTGTGTAAAGAGATTGATGCAACCTGTACTTTCTCTAACCAGGCGTTTGACAGCCTGATCCCAAGCCTGAAATTCCGTCGCGTAGAAGCAGTGATGGCGGGCATGGATATCACTCCGGAGCGTGAAAAGCAGGTGCTGTTTACCACCCCTTACTATGACAACTCTGCCCTGTTTGTGGGTCAGCAAGGCAAATACACCAGTGTTGATCAGCTGAAAGGCAAAAAAGTCGGCGTTCAGAACGGGACGACACACCAGAAGTTCATTATGGATAAGCACCCGGAAATCACCACCGTTCCGTATGACAGCTACCAGAACGCAAAACTGGATCTGCAAAATGGTCGTATCGACAGCGTATTTGGTGACACCGCAGTGGTAACCGAATGGCTGAAAGACAACCCGAAACTGGCGGCAGTGGGCGATAAAGTGACCGATAAAGATTATTTCGGTACTGGCCTCGGCATCGCGGTACGTCAGGGCAACACTGAACTGCAGCAGAAACTCAACACTGCGCTGGAAAAAGTGAAGAAAGATGGCACTTACGAAACCATCTACAACAAATGGTTCCAGAAGTAATTCCTGATGAATGAATTTTTTCCTTTAGCAAGCGCCGCCGGGATGACCGTCGGCCTTGCCGTTTGTGCATTGATTGTCGGGCTGGCGCTGGCGATGTTCTTTGCGGTATGGGAGTCTGCAAAATGGCGTCCTGTCGCGTGGGCAGGTTCAGCGCTGGTAACCATTCTGCGTGGCCTGCCAGAAATTCTGGTGGTGCTGTTTATCTATTTTGGCTCCTCGCAGCTGCTGCTGACGCTTTCGGATGGTTTCACTATCAATCTTGGGTTCGTGCAGATCCCGGTGCAGATGGACATTGAGAACTTCGACGTTAGCCCGTTCCTTTGTGGTGTCATCGCTCTGTCGCTGCTGTATGCCGCCTATGCCTCGCAAACGCTGCGCGGCGCGTTGAAAGCGGTGCCGATGGGTCAGTGGGAATCCGGCCAGGCGCTGGGGCTGTCGAAATCGGCTATCTTTTTCCGTCTGGTGATGCCGCAGATGTGGCGTCATGCGCTGCCTGGTCTCGGTAACCAGTGGCTGGTGCTGCTGAAAGATACCGCGCTGGTCAGTTTGATTAGTGTGAATGATTTAATGCTACAAACCAAAAGCATCGCTACCCGTACCCAGGAACCATTTACCTGGTACATTGTGGCGGCGGCGATTTACCTGGTGATCACCCTGCTCAGTCAGTACATTCTCAAACGCATTGACCTGCGCGCGACACGTTTTGAGCGGAGGCCTGGCTAATGTTTGAGTATTTACCCGAACTGATGAAAGGGCTGCACACCAGCCTGACGCTAACCGTTGCCTCGCTGATTGTGGCACTGATTCTGGCATTGATTTTTACCATCATCCTGACGCTGAAAACGCCGGTACTGGTGTGGCTGGTGCGGGGTTATATTACGCTGTTTACCGGTACGCCGCTGCTGGTGCAGATTTTCCTGATTTATTACGGGCCGGGCCAGTTCCCGACGTTGCAGGAGTATCCGGCACTGTGGCATTTGCTGTCAGAACCGTGGCTGTGTGCGCTGATTGCGTTGTCGCTGAACAGTGCAGCGTATACCACGCAGCTGTTTTACGGTGCCATTCGTGCGATCCCGGAAGGTCAGTGGCAGTCCTGTAGCGCCCTGGGAATGAGCAAAAAAGATACGCTGGCGATCCTGCTGCCGTATGCCTTTAAACGCTCGCTCTCTTCTTATTCCAACGAAGTGGTGCTGGTGTTCAAAAGTACCTCTCTGGCTTACACCATTACGCTGATGGAAGTGATGGGATACAGCCAGTTGTTGTACGGACGCACCTACGATGTCATGGTGTTCGGTGCGGCAGGGATTATTTACCTGGCCGTCAACGGCCTGCTGACGCTGATGATGCGTCTGATCGAGCGCAAAGCACTGGCATTCGAACGGCGGAATTAATGTGGCTGCGTGCTGATGCCGGATGCGGCGTGAACGCCTTATCCGGCCTACATAGTGCATAAATTCTTATAATGAAGACGGACAACCCACTAAGTTGTCCGTCTTTTTTTATTCCATGTAAATTATTTAATCATATTTATTGCATATAAATTCACTTGATGGCATTGTTATCCCATGCCGCAGACACGGCCAAAAATCATAAGATTGACAGACGGGAGTTCCATCATGAAAAAGTTAGTTCTTGCCGCTTTACTTGCTTCCTTTACTTTCGGTGCTTCTGCCGCAGAGAAAATCAATTTTGGCGTTTCAGCCACCTATCCACCCTTTGAATCTATAGGTGCTAATAATGAGATTGTCGGCTTTGATATCGATCTGGCAAAAGCCTTGTGCAAACAAATGCAGGCAGAATGTACTTTTACGAATCACGCGTTCGACAGCCTGATCCCGTCACTGAAATTCAGAAAATATGACGCCGTAATCTCCGGTATGGATATCACCCCGGAGCGTAGCAAACAGGTATCGTTTACCACGCCCTACTATGAAAACTCAGCCGTCGTGATTGCCAAAAAAGATACCTACAAAACGTTTGCCGATCTGAAAGGCAAACGTATTGGGATGGAAAACGGCACCACGCACCAGAAATATATTCAGGAGCAGCACCCGGAAGTGAAAACTGTCTCCTATGACAGTTATCAGAATGCCTTTATCGACCTGAAAAATGGTCGTATTGATGGGGTATTTGGTGACACAGCGGTGGTAAACGAATGGCTGAAAACCAATCCACAACTGGGCGTTGCGACTGAGAAAGTGACAGATCCGCAGTACTTCGGCACCGGCCTGGGTATCGCTGTACGTCCGGATAACAAAGCTCTGCTGGAGAAACTGAATAACGCGCTGGCGGCAATTAAAGCTGACGGTACATATCAGAAAATCAATGACCAGTGGTTCCCACAGTAAGATTCAGAAAGCCGCACCTGCGGCTTTTTTATTGCTTCGCCAGCAGCGTCAGCACTTCATAGTGCGCGGTGTGCGGGAACATATCAAAAAGCTGTACCCGTTCAATACGGTAACCTGGCAGTTCGCGGATATCTTTCGCCATGGTTTGGGCGTTACAGCTGGAGTAGATAATAAAACGCGGTGCCATCGTTGAGAGATAATCACACAGCGGTTTACCAATGCCACGTCGCGGCGGGTTAACCAGCACCAGCTCAGGCACTTCCCCCTGGGCGGTGGCAAACTGAGTGGAGTCCAGCGCCTGAAATTGCAAACGCGTTAAGCCCAGTTCAGCGGCTGACTGCTTCGCACAGGCAATGGCCTCTGGTGCAATTTCGATCCCGGTTAACTGCATGTCAGGCGTCGCGCAGTGTAAACCAAAGCCCCCCACGCCACAGAACAGATCCCACATATGTTTAACTGGCAGCTGCCGTACCCAGTCGCGCGCGGTAGCGTACAGCTGGCTGGCGACCGCCGGATTAGTCTGGAAGAAACTTTGCGGACGGATCCACAGCGGTACGTCATTAAAACGCTCTGCCAGCGCCTGTTGTTCAGTCAGGTAGATCTCCGTCTCCCCTTCCATAATCGCCATATGTACCGGCTGAATATTGACGGTAATAACTTTCAGCTGCGGTAGTTGTTCCTGTAACCACGGCAGCGCCTTACGCAGTTGCGCCAGCTTGGTATCAGAACGCAGTACAAAGCGCAGCATCATGCCGCCATCGCTCTGGCTTTCAGTCAGCAGAATGTATTTCAGTTCGCCACGCTTACGCGCCACGTTGTAGGGCGTTAACCCCGCTCGGGCGATAAACGGTTTTAGCGCCGCAAAAACGGGCGCAAATGAGGCAGGATAAAGCGGGCAGTCACAAAGGTCTTCCGGTGTGCCGTCTCGATGCAGCATACCGAGCAGTGGTTTTTCAACGCTACCACTCACCACCATTTTGGCTTTATTACGAAACCCTTGTTCCGGGCCTGACACTGGCGCACACCATTCCTCAACCGGAAAGTCGGCGAGCAGATTTTTAAGATCGGCGGTTTTAGCGGAGAGTTGCTCTGGAATCGGCTGCGTTATCCACTGACAGGAACGACAGCGACCCGCGTCGTAAAGTGCGCACTGCATACATTGACCTTCACATCATCAGGGGCGACGATTATACACATTATTGCAACTGGAAGAACCGCCGACTGGTCGAGGGAACGAACAGTAGCAACAGGATGAGCATATCCGGCAACTTCTGCAGCATCAGGCTATGGAAGATTTCACGTTTTGATTCACCGGGAATGCTGAACAGCTCCGGATAACCATACCCCAGCGAAGCTGCCCACAAGTAACTTGCGGCTGTGATTTGTGTCAACAGATACAGCCAGCGCGCCCAGCGACGCCCTTTAACCAGCGAAAACGCACACCAGATCTCAATGAAAACCAGCACCAGACTGCTCAAAAAGACCAGCGTTAAACTCCAGGTTTGTACGCTGCGATGAATGAACTCGCCAATACCGCGCACGCCCAGCGTATTGAAAATCATCAGCACGTCGAGGCCACGGATCATAATAATGGCGAGCGCCGCCACCTGCACCAGCGCAGGCACATTCAGGCGAGCATGAGATGAAGATGTTTTCTTAAAAAATCCCAACGTTTCGTCTTCCATGAAAACAATGCCGCGACATGCGCGGCATTATGTAGCCAGGTTGGCAAATTTTAGTGTCTTCAGCCACGTCTTGCACGCTGGATGTCGCGTATCCGCTGTTTTTCTGCGCGCGCCATCAGATACCAGGCGATAAATCCGACAATTCCGACCGCGCCGAGGATCAATGTTGCCAGGGCGTTGATTTCCGGATTCACCCCCATCCGCACGCTGGAAAAGACCAGCATCGGTAACGTGGTGGCTCCCGGCCCGGAAACAAAGCTGGCGATCACCAGATCATCAAGCGACAAAGTAAAAGCCAGTAACCAGCCAGAAATGATCGCGGGCATGATCATCGGTAGCGTAATGACGAAAAACACTTTCAACGGCGTCGCACCGAGATCCATCGCTGCTTCTTCTATCGAGCGATCCAGTTCCCGCAGACGCGACGAAATAACGACTGCCACATAAGCCGTACAGAAAGTGACATGCGCCAGACAGATGGTGAGCATACCGCGGTCCGCAGGCCAGCCAATGGCATGAGCAAGCGCGACGAATAACAACAATAGCGACAAGCCCGTGATGACATCTGGCATCACCAGCGGCGCGGTGATCATAAAGGCAAAACCATTTGATCCGCGAAACCTGCCAAAGCGCACCAGCACGACCGCCGCAATCGTCCCGAGGATCGCCGCCGCCGTCGCCGCACAGGCCGCAATTGTCAGGCTTAAACCAACCGCACTCATCATTGCGTCATCGCGCAATAACTCACCATACCAGCGTGTTGACCAGCCGGCCCACACCGTCACCAGCTTCGAGCTGTTGAATGAATAGATCACCAGCATCAGCATTGGCGCGTAGAGAAAGGTGAAGCCCAGCAGCAAAATCACAATCCGCCAGGGCGAACGAACTACCGGTAAATTATTCATCCGTGTTCTCCCACGCTTTTTTGCTGATGCTTGTGGAACCACATTATCGGCACAATTAGCAGCAGCAACATGATGATCGCTACCGCCGAGGCCACCGGCCAGTCGCGGTTGTTAAAGAACTCCTGCCACAGCACGCGCCCGATCATGATGCTGTCCGGGCCACCGAGCAGTTCAGGGATCACAAACTCGCCCACAGCCGGGATAAACACCAGCATCGATCCGGCAATAATCCCGCCTTTGGTCAGCGGCACGATCACAGTAAAGAACGTTTTCAGCGGTCGTGCACCGAGATCCAGTGCCGCTTCCACCAGCGAATAATCAATACGAATCAAGGCGGTGTAGATCGGCAGAACCATAAACGGCACGTAGGCATAAACAATGCCGATATAAACGGCCAGATTGGTATGCAGAATGGTCAGCGGCTGGTCGATAACCCCCAGCCACAGCAGAAAATTATTCAGCACGCCGTTATTTTTTAATATTCCCATCCAGGCATAAACGCGAATCAGAAACGAGGTCCACGACGGCAGGATCACCAGTAGCAATAAGATATTACGGGTCGAAGGCTTACTGTGCGCCACCGCCCACGCCAGCGGATAGCCGATCAGTAAACAGCAAATAGTCGAAATCGCCGCCACCTGTAGCGACTGGAGATAAGCATCGAAATAGAGCGGATCGTCGGTCAGTTGCAGGAAATTACCGAGATTAAGAGTGATGGAAAGTTGCCCGTCAGCCCACTCCATCAGTTCGGTATAAGGTGGAATGGCGCGCGCCATCTCCGCCAGGCTTATTTTAAAGACAATCAGAAATGGCAGCAGAAACAGCAGGATTAGCCAGATATACGGCAGCGCAATCACCAGTTTGCGCCCATGCTTCATTTGCAACTGCGACAGCCACAGCTTAAAGGGTTTTGGCTGGGCAGCAGGTTCAAGTGTACTCATCTTTGCTCCTTAAACCGTCAGCACCACACAGCTGTCCACTTCCCAGCACAAACGCACTTCATCGCCCCAGGTCGGTAACCCTTTACGATGACGATGGGCGTTTTGTAGCTGGGCGCTAATCATCTGCCCACTTTTCAGACGAACGTGATACACCGAAAGATCGCCGAGATAGGCAATGTGTATCACCTCCCCCACCGCGAAGTTACAACCATTGGCGGGCGGCTCTTCGCAAAGCATGATTTTTTCCGGACGCAGCGCTACGTGTACCGGCACGTTATCGACCACCGAAGCATCTACATCGACTTTCAGTGGATGCACCAGCCCCGGCGAATAAAGCACCAGACCATCTTCCTGGCGCTCTTTGAGTACACATTCAAAGACATTAACCGAGCCAATAAATTCGGCGCTGTAGCGGGTGGTCGGATGCTCATAGATCTCTTCCGGTTCGCCAATCTGGACAAATTTCCCACGATTCATAATGGCGATGCGCCCCGCCATGGTCATCGCCTCTTCCTGATCGTGGGTGACCATCACACAAGTCACACCGACACGCTCCAGAATATCCACCACTTCAAGCTGCATCCGGTCACGCAGCTTTTTATCCAGCGCGCCCATAGGCTCATCGAGCAGTAATAGTTTCGGGCGTTTGGCAAGGCTTCGGGCCAGGGCCACACGCTGTCGCTGACCACCGGAAAGCTGATGCGGTTTGCGTTTGGCGAACTCCTGCATATGCACCAGGCCGAGCATCTCATTGACCCGGCTGGCAATTTCCGCTTTCGGCAATTTGTCCTGTTTCAGGCCAAAAGCGATATTCTGTTCCACGGTCATATGCGGAAACAGCGCGTAAGACTGAAACATCATATTGATGGGGCGCAGGTAAGGCGGAACCTGTGACAAATCGACGCCATCGAGCATAATCTGCCCGGCAGAAGGTTGTTCGAAACCTGCCAGCATACGCAGCAGCGTGGACTTGCCACAGCCGGATGCGCCCAGCAGCGCGAAGATTTCGCCTTTATAGATGGTCAGGCTGACATCATCGACCGCATGCTGACCATCGTAGGATTTGGTGAGGTTGCGGATTTCTAATAGCGGCGTCAGCGCCTTACGGGTTTTCGCCTGCGGGCGAGGGATAGCGTCATTCACGGCAGCTCTCCGGCATTGAATGTGTGCAAGCGCACCATAATGGTGCGAATTGCCGGCGGGTGTGGTGCGCCCGTCCGGCATCTACGACTGCGGATTATTTTCCGCTCTTCACTTTGGTCCACGCGCGGGTGCGCACACGGTCGATTTTCGGATCCTGTACTTTCAGAGTGAACAGCTTCGCACGAACATCCGCAGGCGGGTAAATACCCGGGTTATCACGGACTTCCGCACTCACCAGCGGCGTAGCTGCTTTATTGGCGTTAGCATAGAACACATGGTCGGAAATATGCGCCACCACATCCGGGCGCAGCAGGTAATTCAGGAACTGATAGGCTTCGTCTTTATTTTTGGCATCCGCAGGCATGGCGAAGACATCAAAGAACGCCATCGCCCCTTCTTTCGGAATCGAGAACGAGACATTAACGCCATTCTTCGCTTCCTTCGCGCGGTTTGACGCCTGCCAGACATCGCCCGCCCAGCCAATAGCGACGCAGATATCGCCGTTTGCCAGGTCGTTAATGTATTGCGATGAATGGAAATAACGAATGTTCGGGCGCAGCTTTAACAGCAGATCGGTTGCCGGTCCGGTGTAATCATCTGCTTTAGTGCTGTTGGGATCTTTACCGAGATAATTCAGCACGGTAGCAAACACTTCTTCCGGTGCATCAAGGAAAGAGACGCCGCAGCTTTTCAGTTTTTCCAGATTTTCAGGCTTGAGGATCAAGTCCCAGCTATCGACGGGCGCGTTTTCGCCCAGCACCGCTTTAACTTTATCAACGTTATAGCCAATCCCGGTCGTCGCCCACATATAGGGCATAGCAAATTTATTATCCGGGTCGTGTTTGGCAACCAACTTCAGCAGTTCCGGGTCGAGATTCTTCCACTCCGGCAATTTACTTTTATCCAGCGGCTGGAAAACTCCCGCAGTCAACTGGCGTTCAAGAAAGCTTGCTGACGGCACCACCAGGTCAAAGCCGGTGCTACCCGCCATTAATTTGCCTTCCAGTACTTCGTTAGAGTCGAAAACATCGTAGACGACTTTAATACCGGTTTCTTTTTCAAAATTGGCCACCGTGTCCGGGGCGATATAATCAGACCAGTTATAAATGTGGAGTGTTTTTTGTTCAGCCGCGAGCGTGCCGACAGAGACGGCCATCAGAGCACCCGCAACCAGACCCGATAGCCATTTTTTATTTAAGGCGGTCATATCTCTTTCCTTCTGAAAGTTCGTTAACAAACGAACAAAAGTTGTCACACTGAAAGATATGCAATAAACGTGCATATTTTTTATCGGCGCGGTGTAAGAAAAGAGAACTCTCTCCCGGCCAGCACTGCTCGCTATATAAAAGCATCGCAAGAATAACTTTAGCCAGGGTTTGAGACTATAGCTCGGATTAAAAAACGGTATTTAACAAATTTTTATGCGTATTTGCTCTATGTGATAAAGCCAAATCGGCACAAGAGAAGTGAAATAATCTTTAAGAAAAGGTTAAAAACAGCAGATAATTTTGCAGCACGCAGTCACTGCGGCAGCGACTGCGTACTCGAAAGGAGTTATCAGTGGAGGAAATAGTTTTCGGTAACGTTGTTTTGCCCTTCATCGTCAGTCGGTAACAGCAGTTGATGGGCATTAGCTTCAAGAATGACCATCGAAATCTGCTCTTCGCTCTGACGCACGAACCATGCAAACTGCTCATAGGTTACGCCCTGCATAACGGATAAAGACTGGCAAACCACCAGCTTTGGCAGATTATCATCCTGCATATCAAGAAATGCTTTCACGGTCAGCGAACTGGCATTGATGGCAGATAAATCTGCCGCCAGGGGCAATACGGCTGAAGGTCGGACTTCCGCCATGGCAGAAAACAGGATCGTGTTATCGATCAGATCGATTTTGGCATCAAAGACACCGTCGAAATTCTGCATATGGGGCAGATGCAGAGCCTGACAGTTATCACATTCAAAAAAACTCATCCCCAGGTCATCGAGCCATTGACGCAGCGTATCCAGACCAGGAACGACCAGCGATGTCATAATTTTGTACAACCTCTTTCGATAAAAAGACCGGCACAGCTTACGCAAAAAGCGCAGGCAAAACCATGATCAGTAATGTGATTGCGACTAACCACCCGTTTTCAGGCAATATTCTGTCGTAGCGTGGCGTTCGATCCAGCGGATCATTTTACCCGCGATGTCGATACCGGTGGTTTTTTCTATTCCTTCCAGCCCCGGCGACGCATTCACTTCCATCACCAACGGCCCGCGATTAGCACGCAGAATATCCACACCAGCAACGTCCAGCGCCATCGTTCGCGCGGCTTTTATCGCGATTTCACGCTCCTGTGGTGTGATACTGGCGACGCTTGCCGCGCCGCCACGATGCAAATTGGAACGAAAATCGCCCTCTTTCGCCCGCCGTTCAATCGCAGCGACCACTTCATCGCCAACAACCAGACAGCGGATATCGCACCCTTGCGCCTCTTTGATATATTCCTGCACCAGAATATGCGCGTTCAGACCGCGGAAAGCGTCAATCACGCTTTCGGCCGCCTGACGCGTCTCCGCCAGCACGACGCCAATTCCCTGCGTGCCTTCAACCAACTTGACCACCAGCGGCGCACCACCGACCATGTCGATTAAATCGCTGGTATCATCCGGCGAATGCGCAATGCCCGTGACAGGCAGGTCGATGCCCTGACGCGCCAGCAGTTGCATGGAACGCAATTTGTCACGCGCCCGGGCAATGGCGACCGACTCATTGAGCGGATAGCTCCCCAGCATCTCGAACTGGCGCAGTGCCGCCGTCCCATAAAAGGTAATGGCGGTGCCAATACGCGGGATCACTGCGTCAAAATGGGGTAACTTGCGGCCTTTGTAGTGAATAGAAGACGCCGCAGGATTTATGTTCATGTAGCAAGAAAGCGGATCAAGAATTTCAACCAGGTGACCGCGCTGTATAGCGGCTTCACGCAGCCGCTTACACGAATAGAGCGTTCCATCCCGGGACAATATGGCAATTTTCACCCTGCACCTCTCTGTCAGACCTGGTCAAAAGCCCGCGTATCATACATCGGCGTGGCGGTTTTAGCGCGTAGCCCAACCCTGTTTGTGCAAATAATCCAGTATAAATGGGCGGCTTTCTTTAATGATTGTTCGGCGGATATGATCGCTCCAGGTATCCCGGCGATTATTGCTGCCACGGGTGAGGTAATATTCCGCCAGTTGTTCGTCATACTGCGCCAGTGCGTCTTTATCCAGCGGTTGATAGTTGTTTTCATGCACCAAAATGGAGGCCGGTAAACGCGGCTTAAGATCCGGATTATCCGCAGGCCAGCCAAGGCACAGCCCAAACAGCGGCAGAACATGCTGCGGTAATTTCAGCAGTTCCGTCACCGCTTCAATATTATTGCGCAGGCCGCCGATATATACCCCGCCCAATCCCAGCGATTCCGCTGCGGTTAACGCATTCTGCGCCATCATTGCCGTATCAACGACACCGAGCAGCAATTGTTCCGCCAGGCCGAGCTGAGCATCCGGACAGATCTGTAAATGGCGGTTAAAGTCGGCACAGAACACCCAGAACTCCGCCGCTTGCGCTACGTGTTTTTGCCCGCCGGTCAGCGTCACCAGTTCATCACGTAACGCTTTGTCGGTAATGCGAATAATGCTACTGCACTGCAAAAAACTGGAACTGGACGTCGCACGGGCGCTGTTAATAATCGCCTCACGCTGCGCTTCGGAAATGGGTTCATCAGTGAAATGGCGAATGGAGCGATGGCCACAAATAAGTTCAATGGTTGGCGTCATTATCTTTTTCTCTTTCTGAACGTGAATATTGCGGTGGACGGTTCATCAGCTGTGGGGCAAGACGTTTTGCCACCTGAAGAATAACCACCACCGCTGTGGGAAGCATGAGCAAAACACCGAGAAAAATCATCAGAATCTGCACTTCTGGCCGAGAAAATGGCTCAGGCAGCGACAGGGAGCCGCTTACCGACAGCAGCGCCACCGCCAGCAACATCATTCCGATAAATTCCAGTATCAACACGCTTTTAGGCAATTTACCGATCGCGCGCATACGCTTCCCTCTGCAAAGTGAGCCTTCAGTCTAAAACTTTTCACTGTATTGTGTTTAACAGTTATAGCTTTTAGCAATTAATGCAACAGGTTAAACCTACTTTCAGCGAATACATTTTAGCGTGATCATTACAGGCATAAATCTATGAGGAGAGAAATAATGCAAACCGTTATTTTTGGTCGTCCGGGTTGCCCTTACTGTGTGCGTGCAAAAGATCTGGCTGAGAAATTGAGCAATGAACGCGATGATTTTCAGTATCAGTATGTTGATATTCGTGCGGAAGGGATCACTAAAGAAGATCTACAACAAAAGGCAGGTAAACCCGTAGAAACCGTGCCGCAGATTTTTGTCGATCAGCAACATATCGGCGGCTATACCGATTTTGCTGCATGGGTGAAAGAGAATCTGGACGCCTGATCGTCTGACAAGCCCTCGCGTTGAGGGCTTTATTGATTTTTTCTGTGCTGTGGTTTAAACAAACTACTGATAAATAAGAAACACAGTGCCCCCAGCGCACACCAGAACACCGCACTTAATAACCATGCCAGCTCTTGCCAGAATGAGCGCGTCGGTGAAAAAAACAGCCGCATAATAAGCATTGAACAGGGTGCCGCCAGCATTGCGCCAAACAGAGGTTTCAGGACTTCTCTACGCTGTGAAAAGAAGCTGGCAACTGCTCCAGGAAGAATGAAAAACAGCAAGCCGATTTCAGGATGCCCGGCAGCCCGAAAAGCGCCTTTCATATGCGTCGCCAGAAAAAGGCACACCACAATGAAGAGGACAAAACAGCAGATTGCCCCCGCCCAACGTTGTTTATGTTTCACTCGTTCCTCCTGACACTGCGTCTATCGAACACATTTTTCGCCAGTGTGGCGTTCAGTAAGATAAAGCCGCTTCGCATTCCATGCTAATATAGGCCAACGCAATTCATATAGCCGTTGATACCTAATGTGATTACACTAGTAAAATATATTGTTACTTTACTATCGTTTAGGTGCGCTGAATGAATCTGCGCCCTGAATTCTGGTAAAAAACATTATCGTAAATTACCATTTCTTTCAACAGCTTACTAGTAAACAAGAAGTTAGCCTCCGTGAATATAAACGTCGCCGAATTGTTAAATGGGAATTACATTCTGTTATTATTTGTGGTCCTCGCGCTTGGGCTATGTCTCGGGAAATTACGACTTGGTTCGATCCAACTGGGTAATTCCATTGGCGTTTTAGTCGTATCGCTGTTATTAGGCCAACAACATTTCAGCATTAACACCGACGCGCTTAATCTTGGCTTTATGCTGTTTATTTTCTGCGTCGGGGTCGAAGCCGGACCGAACTTTTTTTCCATTTTTTTTCGCGATGGGAAAAATTACCTAATGTTAGCACTGGTGATGGTTGGCAGTGCGCTGGTGATCGCCTTAGGGTTAGGTAAGCTGTTTGGCTGGGATATTGGCCTGACGGCCGGTATGTTAGCAGGCTCTATGACGTCGACACCGGTTCTGGTCGGTGCTGGCGATACACTGCGTCATTCCGGCATGGAAAGCAGGCAGCTCTCACTGGCACTGGATAATCTGAGCCTCGGGTATGCCTTAACCTATTTAATCGGTCTGGTGAGTTTGATTGTTGGTGCGCGTTACTTGCCGAAATTGCAGCATCAGGACTTACAGACCAGCGCCCAGCAAATCGCCCGCGAACGTGGCCTGGACACAGATGCCAACCGTAAGGTTTATTTGCCGGTGATCCGCGCCTACCGCGTCGGCCCGGAGCTGGTAGCCTGGACCGACGGCAAAAATCTGCGTGAACTGGGTATTTATCGACAAACCGGCTGCTACATTGAACGTATTCGGCGTAACGGGATTCTGGCAAATCCAGACGGTGATGCCGTACTACAAATGGGCGATGAAATAGCGTTGGTAGGCTATCCTGACGCCCACGCCCGACTCGATCCCAGTTTCCGTAATGGCAAAGAAGTTTTCGATCGTGACCTTCTCGACATGCGTATCGTCACTGAAGAAGTGGTCGTTAAAAACCATAACGCTGTTGGCAAACGCCTGGCACAACTGAAGTTGACCGATCACGGTTGCTTCCTTAACCGCGTCATTCGTAGCCAGATTGAGATGCCGATTGATGACAACGTCGTGCTTAACAAAGGTGACGTTTTACAAGTCAGCGGCGATGCCCGCCGGGTAAAAACCATCGCCGATCGCATCGGCTTTATCTCGATTCACAGCCAGGTCACTGACTTGCTGGCATTCTGCGCCTTCTTTGTTATTGGGCTGATGATCGGGATGATCACCTTCCAGTTCAGCACATTCAGTTTCGGCATGGGGAACGCTGCCGGGTTGTTATTCGCCGGAATTATGCTGGGCTTTATGCGTGCTAACCACCCGACCTTCGGTTACATTCCGCAGGGTGCATTAAGCATGGTGAAGGAGTTCGGCTTGATGGTGTTTATGGCAGGCGTTGGTCTGAGCGCTGGTAGCGGTATTAATAACGGCCTGGGCGCGATTGGCGGTCAGATGTTGATTGCCGGATTGATTGTCAGTCTGGTGCCAGTGGTTATCTGCTTCTTGTTCGGTGCTTATGTATTGCGAATGAACCGCGCACTGTTGTTCGGCGCAATGATGGGCGCACGCACCTGCGCGCCGGCAATGGAGATCATCAGTGATACAGCTCGCAGTAATATCCCGGCGCTGGGCTATGCGGGCACTTACGCAATCGCCAACGTCCTGCTGACGCTGGCAGGGACAATCATCGTCATGGTATGGCCAGGATTAGGATAAAACTGAAGTTGCCCTGAAAATGAAATTTTTTTGCACAACCGCAGAACTTTTCCGCAGGGCATCAGTCTTAATTAGTGCCACTGCTTTTCTTTGATGTCCCCATTTTGTGGAGCCCATCAACCCCGCCATTTTGGTTCAAGGTTGGTGGGTTTTTTGTTGCCTAAAATTTATCTACTACCCTGCAACCCTCTCAACCATCCTCAAAATCTCCTCGCGCGATAGCGGCTTACGGTCGGTGACAAAATGCAGCGTCATCCCCTCAATAAACGCATCAAGCGCGCGGGCGGTTCCGGGTTCAAACCATTGTTCGAGCGTTTGCTGACTGCGCTGCATCCAGTTTTGCATTACCGTTTTTAATAGCGGTTTTCGGCTAGCCAGCGCGTAGAGCTGGTACATCAGCTCCATATTATCTGGCGTTGCAACCTGTGAGCTGTAGATCATATCGGTGATAGCCTGGCATGCGCCCGGAGCATCACTAACATCGCTAAAAAATGCCTGATATTGCCGGGACATGATCTCAGTAAAACTGCTGAACGCCTCCAGCAACAACTCATCAATTCCTGAAAAATAGTAGGTCATCGACCCCAACGGTACCCCGGCAAGGGTAGCAATTTTGCGGTGCGTAACAGCATGTATTCCGTAAAGTTTCACCGCCTCCAGCGTGGCCTGGATAATTTTTTCTCGCCGTTGCGGATCGTTAGCGCGACGCATGTCATTTCCTCTCTCTGCAATTGTGTACAAATGTACACAACCTTGCTAATGTTGTCTTCCCTCTTCTTATTTTGACGTGATCTATGACCGTAAATTCTTCACGTAATGCATTGAAACGCCGAACCTGGGCGCTGTTTATGTTCTTCTTTTTGCCGGGCCTGTTAATGGCGTCCTGGGCAACCCGTACGCCTGCTATCCGCGATATTCTTTCTGTTTCGATCGCTGAAATGGGCGGAGTCCTCTTTGGTCTGTCGATCGGTTCAATGAGCGGTATTCTCTGCTCGGCGTGGTTAGTGAAACGCTTTGGGACGCGTAATGTCATCTTGGTCACGATGTCCTGCGCATTGATCGGGATGATGATACTAAGTCTGGCACTCTGGCTGACATCGCCCCTGCTCTTCGCGGTTGGTCTCGGCGTCTTTGGGGCAAGTTTTGGTTCTGCGGAAGTGGCGATAAACGTTGAAGGTGCTGCCGTTGAGCGAGAAATGAATAAGACGGTTTTGCCGATGATGCACGGTTTTTATAGCCTGGGCACGCTGGCAGGCGCTGGTGTCGGGATGGCACTAACGGCCTTTGGCGTTCCGGCAACGGTGCACATTTTATTGGCGGCGCTGGTAGGCATCGCGCCTATTTATATCGCCATTCAGGCAATCCCTGATGGTACGGGCAAAAATGCTGCCGATGGCACCCAGCATGGTGAAAAAGGCGTACCTTTTTATCGCGATATCCAGTTGCTACTGATTGGTGTTGTGGTGCTGGCGATGGCCTTTGCCGAAGGTTCTGCCAACGACTGGTTACCCTTATTAATGGTTGACGGTCACGGTTTTAGCCCTACTTCCGGCTCGCTGATTTATGCCGGTTTTACCCTGGGGATGACCGTTGGACGCTTCACTGGCGGTTGGTTCATCGACCGTTACAGTCGCGTTGCCGTGGTTCGGGCCAGTGCACTAATGGGGGCGTTAGGTATTGGGCTGATTATTTTTGTCGATAGCGCCTGGGTCGCTGGGGTGTCTGTTGTACTCTGGGGACTGGGTGCCTCGCTGGGCTTCCCACTGACCATTTCTGCCGCCAGCGATACCGGCCCCGATGCACCAACCCGCGTCAGTGTGGTAGCAACGACCGGTTATCTGGCTTTCCTCGTCGGGCCGCCGCTGCTGGGCTATCTCGGCGAACATTATGGATTACGTAGTGCAATGCTGGTTGTACTGGCGCTGGTTATTCTCGCGGCTATTGTCGCGAAAGCCGTCGCCAAACCCGATACCAAAACGCAGACGGCGATGGAGAATAGTTGATGAGCATTAAATTAATTGCGGTAGACATGGATGGTACTTTCTTAAGCGATCAAAAAACCTATAACCGTGAGCGGTTTATGGCTCAGTATCAGCAAATGAAAGCACAAGGCATTCGCTTTGTGGTCGCCAGCGGGAATCAATATTATCAGTTGATCTCTTTCTTCCCTGAAATTGCTAATGAAATTGCCTTTGTGGCTGAAAACGGCGGCTGGGTAGTGAGCGAAGGCAAAGATGTTTTTAATGGCGAGCTGTCGAAGGATGCGTTTGCTACTGTCGTGGAACATTTGCTGACGCGCCCGGAAGTGGAAATTATTGCCTGCGGAAAAAATAGCGCCTATACCCTCAAAAAATATGACGATGCCATGAAAACGGTGGCGGAAATGTATTATCACCGTCTGGAATACGTCGATAACTTTGACAACTTAGAAGATATCTTCTTTAAGTTTGGTCTGAATCTTTCCGATGAACTGATTCCACAAGTACAAAAAGCATTACATGAGGCCATCGGCGATATTATGGTGCCGGTCCACACCGGCAACGGCAGCATAGATCTGATTATCCCCGGCGTACATAAAGCCAATGGCCTTCGCCAACTGCAGAAATTATGGGGAATAGACGACAGCGAAGTAGTGGTCTTTGGCGATGGCGGTAACGATATTGAGATGCTGCGTCAGGCAGGCTTTAGTTTTGCAATGGAAAATGCCGGCAGCGCGGTCGTCGCAGCGGCAAAATACCGGGCAGGCTCCAATAACCGTGAAGGCGTACTGGATGTGATCGATAAAGTGCTTAAACACGAAGCGCCATTTAACCAATAAAACGGCAGCACGCCCGGCAACACAATGCCTGAATGAAGATTGCATAATTCGCGGAAATTAACCCGCTGCATTATTTCAGGCGAAATGATTATGAAAAATTGTCTACTGTTGGGCGCGCTTTTAATGGGCTTTACTGGTGTGGCGATGGCGCAAAGTGTCACCGTCGATGTGCCGAGTGGATACAAAGTGGTTGTGGTTCCTGATTCAGTCAGCGTTCCACAAGCGGTCAGCGTCGCGACTGTGCCGCAAACCGTCTATGTGGCTCCTGCGCCAGCTCCGGCTTACCGCCCGCATCCTTATGTTCGCCATCTTGCCAGCGTAGGTGAAGGGATGGTTATCGAACACCAGATTGACGACCATCACCATTAATTCGAGAATGCCTGATCGCACAAAGCAATCAGGCATTTTTTTACCCTTCGTGCGAATTTCCCATCTGTTTATCTTTTAAAAAGATAACCATCAGCAACAGCCACAAAATTCCGTTGACAAGGTTGAAGAGATTAAACAGTCCGTTGCCCCCGTTCAGCCAGGCATGTTTGCTGATTTCAATACCGACGGTAAAGATCAGCATTTGCAGCATCCCCATCGCCGCAGAAACCGTACCTTTACTCATATCGCTGGCAAACAGAGTTAATCGCACCAGTCCCGCATTCGCCAGACCAATACCGAAAGCATAAATACTTAACCCGGCGGTCATCCATAAATACGCGTGCGATGAGATAACCGTTGCCGCAGCAGCGACAAACAGACCAATCATAATCGGCCAGCCGCCCATAATAATCAGCGAACGTACGGTGCGGCGCGAGGTCAGACGCGCTAGCAGCAAGTTACCCGCAATTAACGCCCCGAAAATAGGCACTTGCAGCAAGCCATATTCATAGCTGCTCAACTGCTCACCGGTAATGATGATAATCGGCGACTGGGCGATCCACGCCAGCAACGGCAGGCTAACGAATCCCAGCGCCAGCGCCCCCGCCACAAAGCGACCGTTCTTCAGCACCAGCTTATAGTCACGACCGAGTTCTTTCAGCGACAGTTTCTCGCCTATACGCGTGGCGGTTTCAGGCATGGCTCGTTGCAGACCGAAAAAGGAGATCGCTGCCAATGCGGCAAACAAAACAAACATCCCCTCCCAGGGCAGCACATGGATCCACGCCGCGCCCACCAGCGGACCAAGTAGTGGAGCAATCAGCGCCACGTTCGCCATTAGCGCGGTGATCTTGATACAAACCGCCTCTTCGAAGGATTCCTGAATTGCGGCATATCCCACAGCGCCAATGAAACAGAGGCTTATGCCCTGCAAGAAGCGCAACAGGGTGAATTGTTCAATGTTTTGCGCCAGTAATATTGCCAGACAGGTGACGATAAACCACACCACTCCCGCCAGCATCACCGGACGGCGGCCAATACGATCCGACAGTGGCCCCAGGAGCCATTGTAAAAACATCCCGCCCGCCAGATACGCAGTCATCGAAGTAGGAACCCAATCAATGCCCGCCTGATATTGTTCCACCACGGCCAACATACCGGGTTGAATCATATCGTTGCCGATATAGGTTGAAAATTCGTAAAGCACCAGACAGAGAGGGAAAAGTAACGCCTGACGTCCAAGCCTGGCACCGGAAGCTAATTTATTTTGCATGCAATTTCTTCGCCAATAATAATCGCGCAAAGTTTAATAAAAGCGCAGCTAACGAGAAAGCGAATTTTGTAGCTGAAACCACGGTTAAGCACATTCTTACATTATCGCGAGTATAGCTACGCTTTCTTTAAGTTTTATTTAACCTATGCCCGTTACAATCACCCACCGTAAACAGGCCGCTTGAGGGAAATAAGACGATGCCGCTTTACCCAGTTTAACCTGCACTTTATTCTCAACGACTTGCCTGTATTGGCTCCCTTTTAATCACTTTGCGTCGGGAAGTTATGCTGGAAAATTTGAATCTCTCTCTATTCTCTCTCATTAACGCGACGCCAGACTCTGCGCCGTGGATGATCTCGTTGGCGATTTTTATTGCTAAAGATTTGATTACCGTGGTGCCGCTGCTGGCTGCGGTACTTTGGCTGTGGGGGCTTACAGCACAACGGCAACTGGTGATAAAAATCGCTATCGCGCTGGCGGTCAGCCTGTTTGTGTCCTGGACGATGGGGCATCTTTTTCCGCACGACCGACCCTTTGTCGAAAATATCGGCTATAACTTCCTGCATCATGCGGCGGATGACTCATTCCCGAGCGATCACGGTACGGTGATTTTCACCTTTGCACTGGCATTTTTATGCTGGCATCGCCTGTGGTCCGGCTCACTTTTAATGGTGCTGGCCGTCGTCATTGCCTGGTCGCGCGTTTATCTTGGCGTCCACTGGCCGCTGGATATGCTCGGTGGATTGCTGGCAGGTATGATTGGCTGCCTTAGCGCCCAGATTATCTGGCAAGCGATGGGGCATAAACTCTATCAACGTCTGCAATCGTGGTATCGCTTCTGTTTTGCATTACCGATCCGCAAAGGCTGGGTGCGTGACTGATCTCTGCTAAAAAGTGTAGTATTGAGCGGCTCGCTTCAATAACTATTCAGAGGGATTATGGAAACACGTCGCGAAGAGCGTATCGGGCAGCTGCTGCAAGAATTAAAACGCAGCGATAAGTTACATCTTAAAGACGCCGCCGCCCTGCTTGGGGTTTCGGAGATGACGATTCGTCGCGATCTGAACAACCACAGTGCGCCCGTCGTTTTGCTCGGCGGCTATATTGTTCTGGAACCGCGCAGCGCCAGCCATTACCTGTTAAGCGATCAAAAATCCCGCCTGGTGGAAGAAAAACGCCGGGCGGCAAAACTGGCTGCGACGCTGGTAGAACCCGATCAGACCCTCTTTTTTGACTGTGGCACCACCACACCGTGGATTATTGAAGCGATTGATAATGAAATCCCTTTCACCGCCGTTTGTTATTCGCTAAATACCTTTCTGGCACTGAAAGAGAAACCCCATTGCCGCGCGTTTCTTTGCGGTGGTGAATTTCACGCCAGCAACGCCATTTTCAAACCCATCGATTTTCAGCAAACGCTGAATAATTTTTGCCCGGATATCGCTTTTTATTCCGCTGCGGGCGTGCATGTCAGTAAAGGCGCTACCTGCTTTAATCTTGAAGAGTTGCCGGTAAAACACTGGGCCATGTCGATGGCGCAAAAGCATGTGCTGGTTGTCGACCACAGTAAATTTGGCAAGGTGCGTCCGGCGCGCATGGGTGACCTGAAACGCTTTGATATTGTTGTGAGCGATTGTTGCCCGGAAGATGAGTATGTGAAGTACGCGCAGACGCAGCGTATTAAGTTGATGTATTAACAACTAATAACCGGATGACGTTTCGCGCCATCCGGCTATCAGAAGATTAAGAGAACCAGCTGCCGAACCACTGATGGAATTTCATCATCACGAAATCCCACATCCGACCAAAGAATCCGCCCTCTTCCACATTTTCCATCACGATCAGCGGACGCTGCTCAATGGATTTACCGTTAAGCTGGAAATCAATGGTGCCAACAACCTGACCTTTTTTCAGCGGTGCGGTAAGCTGCGGTTCCGTTAACGTGTAGCTCGCTTTCAGGTTTTTCAGCTGCCCACGCGGTATGGTCACTGAGCCCGCTTCGCCTGCCCCGAGATTCACTTCGCTCTTATCACCAAACCAGACGCGCTGAGTCACAAAGGTGGCATCAGGTTTAATTGGCGTCACGGTTTCAAAGAAGCGGAAACCCCAGGTCAATAATTTCTCAGACTCATTAAAACGGATACGGTCAGTTTTCGCACCCAGTACTACGGAGATCAAACGCATATCGCCCTGGGTAGCCGAAGCAACCAGATTATATCCCGCGCCTGCCGTGGTTCCTGTCTTCATGCCATCAACATTCAGATTGCTGCTCCATAGCAGACGGTTACGGTTAGGCTGTCGAATTTTGTTGAAGGTGAACTCTTTCTCTTTATGAATGGCGTACTCTTCCGGCACATCGTGGATTAATGCTTTACCCAGCAATGCCATATCGCGCGCGGTACTGAACTGCCCCGGCGCATCCAGACCGTGCACCGTCTGGAAGGTAGTGTTGGTCAGACCCAATTTTTTGGCATAACCATTCATCAGACCAATAAATGACTCCTGGCTCCCGGCAACGTAATCGGCCAGCGCAATACAGGCGTCATTACCGGACTGGATAATCACACCTTTGTTCAGGTCTGCCACCGAAACCTGATCGCCCGGTTTAAGGAACATTACCGATGAACCACGCAGTGCCGGATTTCCCGTCGCCCAGGCATCTTTACCGACCGTCACCATATCGGTGAGTTTAATCTTATCGGCCTTAAGCGCCTGCCCAACCACATAGCTGGTCATGATTTTAGTCAGGCTCGCGGGGTCCAGTTTTTCATCCGCATTGCCTTCTGCCAGCACTTTACCGCTGGCGTAATCCATTAAAATCCATGCACGCGCATCCACGCTCGGCGCTTCAACGGTTTGTTCCGCCGCGAATGCCGTTGGGGCAAAAAGGAATAAAAATGCAGAACCCGCTGCAAGACCACGAAGGAGAGAGGAGTATTGCGTCATAAATGCCACCCGAGTATCCATTCAAAAAAAATACGTTATATCGCCGTATGATAAGTTCGGTGATTAATAACGCACACACAAACTTAAAGAAACCGTAAGTTGGTAAAGTTTTTAAAGTTTATGCAATATCCTGCCGCTTCGCTGCTTCTGGTGTCATTTTTTTGCCAGCTGTTGCTTAAAAGTTAACTTTACTTCACCATCGGAGTCCTGTTCAGCCTGTGGCTGCCTGTCGGAAAAGGGGTGAGTATGATTACGCTGTGGGGTCGGAATAATTCAACCAACGTAAAAAAAGTATTGCTGACGCTCGAAGAACTGGAACTACCTTATGAGCAAATTCTCGCGGGCCGTGAGTTTGGGATAAATCACGATGCTGATTTTCTGGCGATGAACCCTAACGGGCTGGTGCCGTTGTTACGCGACGACGAAAGTGATCTCATTCTTTGGGAATCAAACGCCATTGTCCGCTATCTGGCGGCACAGTACGGGCAAAAACGCCTGTGGATCGACTCACCGGCACGTCGTGCGGAAGCAGAAAAATGGATGGACTGGGCAAACCAGACGCTCAGTAATGCTCATCGCGGGATCCTGATGGGATTAGTCAGAACACCACCGGAAGAGCGCGATCAGGCCGCCATTGATGCCAGTTGTAAAGAGTGCGACGCCCTGTTTGCCCTGCTCGATGCGGAACTGGCAAAAGTAAAATGGTTCTCTGGCGACGAGTTTGGTGTGGGCGATATCGCTATCGCTCCGTTCATCTACAATTTGTTTAACGTTGGCCTGACCTGGACACCGCGTCCAAATCTGCAACGCTGGTATCAGCAACTCACTGAACGCCCCGCAGTGCGCAAAGTGGTGATGATTCCCGTTAGCTAATTGCGTGGGCTAACTTTAAGTAATTCCCCACTGGACTCGTCGGTGAGAACGTATAAATAACCGTCGGGTCCAGTGCGAACATCACGAATTCGCTGCCCTCTGTCCGTTAAAATACGGCCATCTTCTGTCACTTTGTCGCCGTTGACGCTCATCACAATGACATCTTTATCTTTCAGCGCGCCAATAAATAATTTTTGCTGCCACTGGGGGAATTTATCGCTGTTATAGAAGGCCATGCCGCTCACGGCGGGCGAATCTTTCCAGTAAAAAACAGGTTGCTCGGTCCCGGCGACGATCTCCCCTTTCGCTTCCGGTATCTTAAAGCCTGAATAGTTGATTCCCCAGGTTGCCAGCGGCCAGCCGTAGTTTTTGCCTTTTTGCGGGATATTAATTTCATCGCCACCGCGCGGGCCATGTTCATTCAGCCATAGTGCATTACTCCACGGATTCATCGCCATTCCTTGCGGATTACGAATGCCATAAGACCAGATCTCGGCGCGCGCACCGGATTCCTTTATAAAAGGATTATCATCCGGGATTTCGCCCTGGTCGGTCAGACGCACCAGTTTGCCCTGTAATTTATTCAGATCCTGCGCCGTCGGGCGCTGATTGTTTTCGCCCAGAGCAATAAAAAGATAACCTTTACCGTCGAATACCAGCCGCCCGCCAAAATGGTTGCCGGTAGACAGTTTTGGCATCTGGCGAAAGACGGTGCGGAAGTCGGTCACCTTTGAGAGATCATCACTTAAGCGGCCATAACCCACAGCAGTTCCGGCTTTGCCATCATCGCCAACTTCGGAATAACTTAACCAGATGCGGCGAGACTGAGCAAAATCAGGCGCTAAAACCACATCCAGCAGGCCACCCTGCCCGTGCGCCCAAACTTCCGGCACTCCGGAAAGCGGCGCAGATAATCCTTTTCCTGCTTGCCAGTGACGCAACTCGCCGCCGCGCAGAGTGATTAACATACCGTGATTGTCGGGTAAAAAGGCCAGCGCCCAGGGATGGTCGAGTTTGTCCTGCAGTACTTCGACATTTACCGTTGCAGGAGCCGCCCAGAGAGCGGAAGAAAGACAAATAAGGGGCACAAGGAAAAAGGATTGTCGATGCATAACGCCTCCGGATTGACTCTGGCTTAAAGCGTAGTCAGTGGAGGAGATAACAAATTCATTTTTACAAAAACTTAAACATGAAGGGGGAGACGCTTTCTCCCCCTTAGTTTTCAGGCCTTCTCAAGCATGGCGTGCTTCTGCAGGCTCTGGATACTCAGCGTTAAGCTCATCAGACAATTTTCAAGCTTATCGGCGTTGACGGTAATAACAGTCGGGCAATCATGGTGCCCACTCATCAAACATACTGCGGCTGTCGCTAATGCTTCTTCAGCATGATGAAGAGCACTCCACTCTTCCTGATCCAGATGAAGATTCAACCGCAGCGATTTATCGTGCAGTTCGCGATTCAGTTTAAAAAAGTTATCTCGTAGATGATTGCTTTCGCTGACGGACATGTATCCTTTTGCCTTCCTCAGTTGCACGTATGCGGCGAGGTCAACGCGTGCGTCGATCAACCGGTTCAGCAGATCGATTCGCTGTCTGTCAACGAACATACTTCGATCCTCCTCTTTCCAGCCTTGTTGCAATTAAATAGTATGGCTATTTTTTGAGCAAAATGCTGTCCAGGATCAATTCTTCACGCCGAATTAACAAAATTTACATTTCCTTCGCCTCCGCCAGCGAATGAGATTGCGATACAAATTTTATCCAGAACTCTGTAGAATCCCTGCCCTGACCTTTCCTGTAACTGAATATTTTTTAAGCTATGAGCAAAGTAACTCCCCAGCCGAAAATCGGCTTTGTTTCCCTTGGCTGTCCGAAAAACCTTGTTGATTCAGAGCGTATTCTCACCGAACTACGCACTGAAGGTTATGACGTGGTACCGAGCTATGACGATGCGGACATGGTGATCGTCAACACCTGCGGCTTTATTGACAGCGCGGTACAAGAATCACTGGAAGCCATTGGTGAAGCGTTGAATGAAAACGGCAAGGTAATTGTGACCGGTTGTCTGGGGGCAAAAGAAGATCAGATCCGCGAAGTCCACCCGAAAGTGCTGGAAATCACCGGGCCTCATAGCTATGAGCAGGTTCTGGAGCACGTTCATCACTACGTGCCAAAACCGAAACACAACCCATTCCTGAGCCTGGTGCCAGAACAAGGCGTGAAACTGACGCCGCGTCATTATGCCTATCTGAAAATTTCTGAAGGCTGTAATCACCGCTGCACCTTCTGCATTATTCCGTCTATGCGCGGCGACCTGGTGAGCCGTCCGATTGGCGAAGTGTTAAGTGAAGCGAAACGTCTGGTAGATGCTGGCGTTAAAGAGATTCTGGTGATCTCGCAGGATACTTCCGCCTATGGCGTTGATGTTAAACATCGTACTGGCTTCCACAACGGCGAGCCGGTAAAAACCAGCATGGTCAGCCTGTGCGAACAGTTATCGAAACTGGGGATCTGGACACGTCTGCACTACGTTTACCCTTATCCGCATGTGGACGACGTCATCCCACTGATGGCAGAAGGCAAAATCCTGCCGTATCTGGACATTCCGTTGCAGCACGCCAGCCCGCGCATTCTCAAACTGATGAAGCGTCCGGGTTCTGTAGATCGCCAACTGGCGCGCATCAAACAGTGGCGCGAAATCTGCCCGGAACTGACCCTACGCTCAACCTTTATTGTCGGCTTCCCTGGCGAGACGGAAGAAGATTTCCAGATGCTACTCGACTTCCTGAAAGAAGCGCGTCTGGATCGCGTTGGCTGCTTTAAATACAGCCCGGTTGAAGGTGCAGACGCCAATGCCCTGCCTGACCAGGTTCCGGAAGAAGTGAAAGAAGAACGCTGGAACCGTTTCATGCAGCTGCAGCAGCAGATTTCCGCCGAGCGCCTGCAAGAGAAAGTGGGCCGTGAAATTCTGGTGATTATCGACGAAGTGGACGAAGAAGGCGCGATTGGTCGCAGCATGGCAGATGCACCGGAAATCGACGGCGCGGTTTATCTCAATGGTGAAACCAACGTTAAGCCGGGTGATATCCTGCGTGTGAAAGTCGAGCACGCCGATGAGTACGATTTGTGGGGTAGCCGGGTTTAATTAATCTTAAGGCAGATCTAACAAGGATATTGTTCTTCGATCTGCCTCTGCTGCCCTTCCCGATGTCCTACCCTTACGCACAAAATCCCCTGACGCATAAATCGAGAAAAATGAATCGTACTCGAGGCAACTCTCACTTTTTCACACCAAATTAAAGTTTTGATCGCAATTACTTGAAATAAGCGTAATGGTTACTATAGTAAACATTACCACAAGGATGGATGTATGGGTGTGTATAAGGCAAGACGATTCAGCCAAAGCACGAAAAAACTTGGTATTCACGATAAAGTTCTCATGGCTGCCGCTGAAGAAGTGATGCAGGGCATATGGGAGGCTGATTTAGGTAGCGGTGTCATCAAAAAACGTTTACCCCTCCAACAAGGAAAGAGTGGTGGAGCCAGAACAATTATCTTTTTTAAATCAGCAAATCATGTGTTTTTTTATGATGGTTGGTCCAAGAGTGGTCTAAGCAGTAAAGGAACCAAAGAAATCGAAGATGATGAACTGGCGGCCTACAAAAAAATGGCAAATGCATTTCTGGCCTTTAGCAATAAGCAAATAGAGGATTTGATCGAAACTGGCTTTTTGATTGAGGTGAAAAATGAGCGATAAATTACAAATGATGCTGGAAGATGCAAAGGAACTGAATGCACTGGGCCTGATGTCTGATAGTGAAGTTGATGCCATTGCCGTCATGGTCAAAGCTCGTGAAGTCAGCGCCCGTATAGCCAAAGTCAAATCAATGACGGGTGAAGAGATCAAAGCCATCCGCACCCGATACGGCATGTCACAATCCGTGCTGGCACATACAATGGGAATGTCAAAAGAAAGTGTCTCGAAATGGGAACGTAATGAAATAAAACCGAGCGGCCCGGCATTACGTATTTTGAATACATTGGCAATAAAAGGGCCGGAAGTTTTTGCAAAGTAAAATGTTTGCAAATGATTTACCACATTCATTAGTACCCCTTGATTAAGGGGTACTAACACTATTCTAATTCTACTGCCAGCTAATCTGCGCCCTGCCGTTTTTCTTACTCTTATACAGCCGCTCATCCGCCAGCATTTTCAAGCGTTCAACGGTAGTACATTCATTTGAATGCGCTACACCGATACTGGTGCTTAAATTAATGCTTCCCACCTGGAAATGAACAATTTCTTTTAGAATCGATAGCAACTCTTCCAGCGTTCCACCCGTATAAATCACCGCAAATTCGTCACCGCCGAAGCGGTAGACTTTACCTTTATCTACGGGGATCTGTGATTTAAGGATTTTCACCACTTTCATCAACACTTCATCGCCCAGCAAATGACCGAAGGTGTCGTTGATGTTTTTGAATTTATCGACGTCAAACAGGCACAAATAACCGCCTTTTTCCGGCAGCGCTTTTAAATCTTCGTCAAAGGATTTTCTGCCCATTGCTTTGGTCAGGTCATCCAGGAACGCCGAGTTATACAAACTGTAGAGTTTTTTGACATCGGCAGCTGAAAAGAAAAGCCCGCCATCCAGTACGCGTTCAAAATGGTTATTAATGATGGCTTCTTTCTCCACAATACCACGATTAATCACTCTGCGTACCAGATAGAGGCAACTGACACCCGATATCACTGCCACCAATGCGGCAAAGAAAATAATCAATGTACAGACCCGCAAATAAACATCTTTTTTATACGCAAATACGTACAATCCGGTCGGCAAATAGGCGAAGTGCTCCATCGCTTCCGAAACGGTGAAGATGGCGTTTTTAGCATTATATTCATCACCGGTCACCGGTTTACCGTTCTTAAACAGAGAGAACATCAGGTTCTCGCTATCCATCGCCAGCGATTTTGACAGTAAAGAAAAACGCTCCAGACCAAGCAAAAATATCAGACTACGATTATGAGTTACCGGATAGAGGTAATAGACGAAGGTTTTACCGTCAAAAGAGATAAACCCTGTATTTTTGACATGTCGATACTTCACAATCTGCATAATATCTGCACAATAATTTTTCTCGAACTCCTTTACCTGAATACATTCGTCACTGGAAATCAGATAAGGACCGACATCGTACAAATAAGAGGGTGAAACCGAGTCGGCGTAAGCTGTGCGTAAGCCAACCAACAGCTGTTCCTCCGTGGGATTTAGCGTGTTGATAAGATCAATTGCCACGCTACGCCGATATTCAGCAATATTTGCCACCGCAAAAGCAGTATCAATAACGGACTGTTTCAGGCCATACACCCGTTCCTTTACCATTTGAGTGTAGATCCCGCAGGCAACTGCTGAAATCATGATAAAAATCAGCAGACTGACTGTAAGTACGAATTTATTGATTCTGGACATACGTAAACTACTCTTTTACTAATTTTCCACTTTTATCCCAGGCGGAGAATGGCATGGGTTTCTGGTACAGATACCCCTGAGCCTGAACACATCCTAATTTGATTAATTCACGCGCAACGTCTTCGCTCTCTACGCCTTCCGCAATCACCGGGATCCGGTTATAGCGTGCCAGATCGAAAATAATGCGCACAATTTTTCCCGCAGTACCGAAAATATCGCCGGTAAATTGTGAGTCCACTTTTATGCTATCTGGATTAATTTCATAAAAACGTTTCAGGTTTGACAAACCGGTGCCAAAGTCATCAATCGATATCCGTACCCCTTGTTTACGCAGTTGTTCAATATTGAGATAAAAATGTTCATTAATTCGCTCGATCACGGTTTCAGTGATCTCAACACAGAGGCTGTTCGCCTTCAGGCCATTTTCTTTCATGATGGTGGTAAAACGCTCATGAAAGTGTGGTTCGTTTAACTGCCAGGGCGAAACATTAATATGCAGTAAGAAATCATCCTTCAGCGACGCACGCTGACTAAAATGTCTGAATTCACCCATTGCCGTTTTAATAATCTGATAACCCAGCTCATTGATAAACCCGATATCTTCAGCAATGGTAATGAACTTTAGCGGTGAAATGATCCCCCGCTCCGCAGACACCCAACGGCACAACGCCTCCGCGCCCAGAATGGCGCGGGTGTTAATATCAACGATCGGTTGATAGACGAGGAATAGTTCGCCAATTTCCATTGCATGGCGAATATTACGCGCAATCCAGATATTCTCTTCTATTTCGTTGAGTTTCGCGTCATCACAGAAAATAAACTCTGAGAACATATGGTCACGGATACTGGAAATCGCCAGTTTCAGTTTTTCTGCGTAACTCCAGGCGTTTTCTCCCTGCAAAGGTTCACAAATGGCAGACTTATGGATGCGCAGATTGCGGTAGCCAAAGCTGCTGTCAAAATCGTTTATCATCGCTATTTTACGGGTAAATGTCTGTACATTTTCCCGGCACAGAAGTAAATAGAGATCGGCATTGAATGTCACGATATCGCAGCATTGCGCATATTTCTCGGCAATTCGCTGACACAATTTCCTGACGATTTTATTGCGTTCATCAACACCAAACACCGCTTCCACGGCTTCCAGACCACACAGTTTGATGATCCCCACAGCCAGATACTGATTATTGTTGGACTCAATAATCGCCATATTTTTAATAAAACCGCTTTCCTGATCGTAAGAGATCAGTGAGAGCAATTTATTTGACCTTTCAATTTCGGCATCTTTCATTTCCGCGATCGAATTTTTGATGCTGATAATCTCTTTCGCATCGCCTTCGCGAATTTTCAGAGCCTCGATCTGATCCGTTGAGTCGGGCAAAAACGCCAGCGTATTAACCAGCTCGGTCATTTCAGAAAATTGCCGACGGAACACACGAGTGGTCATTAAATAAACCACCAGCAATACGATAATAATGAAAGCAAACGGCAGATAAAAAAGTTTATCTGATGCGTTCAATAAATTACCGCCAGGATAATAAAAATAGATTTCGAATAATGCGTTGTTTGGCACCGCTGATGTTTTTTCGATATATTCAGTATCGACAGAATCAATAATATTATAATTACCTTCGCTATTATAAATAATCAGTTTTTCACGCGCGAGTTGATTCTTGGCAATGATCTCATGGCCTTGTTTCAAAAATAGAACTTCATCATTAGCGCTGATTTGATCAAGATACTCGTTCAGATATCGCCAGTTTAAATCGACATGTATTTTATCCACCGCTAACAAATCGTGATCTTTGCCGTTGATGCGTAGCGTAAAAGAGATACATTTTTTACCCGGACGATCAAAGCAATTGTAGGCCGGATTCCAGCTGTTGTTAGAGTCATCTGAAGCCACCGACCATGGTCGTTTCGCTGGATTAAAATCGGCAAAAATAACCCGCCCTGACTCGTCGACAAGCGGTCCATTTACTTGTTCCTGATGATAAACAACGATTTTATCATTCGCCCTCCGCGAAAAGAGATAATATTTATTATCATCAAGTACCAGTCCCACCGAGTCTAAAAATGGCATCATTTCCATTTTAAGGATCACAGCGCGTTGAATCTCCTCTGTATTTTTTAATAAATACAGTGAGTCCTTTAATGTCAGGGCCGAGCGTTCAATATCTTTAAAGAAATAGCCAACGTTTTTCTGAATAAGTTCAAAGCGGCTATCGGCACGTTTTACCGCGCGCTCCGATACCAGTTGATAGTTAATGATGAAAAAAAGACCAATAAATGACAGTGCTGCCAATAAAAATAAAATTATCAGCCTTATCTTTATCTTTTCGTATAAACTCAGCATGTTAATACATTTAACAAAATAACTATCTGAACGCTGTGCCGCTGCAAAAATTGTCCCTTGCTGCGGCTTTTTAACCAAATTACCCGATTCTACAAAATCAGCAGAAAGTTACAACACTTGCTTAGGGCAATAATTTCCTGTGAGGTGATTACCCTTTCAAGCAATATTCAAACGTAACTATCCTTTAATTTTCGGATCCAGCGCATCGCGTAAACCATCGCCCAACAAATTGAACGCCAGTACAGTCAGAAAAATAGCCAGGGCCGGAAAAATAGCGACATGCGGCGCGATAACCATATCCGCTCGTGCCTCATTGAGCATTGCTCCCCACTCTGGTGTCGGCGGCTGCGCACCGAGGCCGAGAAATGACAGGCTGGCGGCAGAGATAATCGAGGTGCCAATGCGCATGGTGAAAAACACCACGATAGAAGAGACGGTCCCAGGCAAGATATGACGCAACAAAATGGTCATATCGCTGGCACCAATACTACGTGCTGACTCGATAAAGGTTTGCTGTTTCAACACCAGCGTGTTGCCGCGCACCAGCCGGGCAAACGCGGGGATGGAAAAAATGGCGACTGCGATAATCACGTTAGCAATGCCGCTTCCCAACACCGCAACAACAGCGATCGCCAGTAAAATACCCGGGAAGGCAAACAGCACATCGCAAATGCGCATGATCAGCCGATCCCACCAGCCTTCATAATATCCAGCCAACAAGCCCAGCAACGTCCCGATCGCCGCACCGATAAACACGGCAAACACGCCCGCCGCCAGCGAGATTTGTGCACCAACCAGGACACGGCTGAAAATGTCACGCCCCAGTGAATCAACGCCAAACCAGTGCTGCAAAGAAGGTCCGTTATTCAGATTGTCATAATCAAAATAATTTTCGGCGTCATAGGGGGCGATCCAGCGTGCAAAAATAGCCACCACAATCAATAAAATAACGAATAATGCGGCGGTCATCGCCATATGCTGACGGCGAAATCGTCGCCAGAATTCATGCCACGGTGTACGTACCTGGTCAGGTTTGACCAGTGGCATGGCGTTTAACACCGCCTGACGTCGCCAGTTAAATAGTCGCATCCTTACTTGTACCTGATAGCCGGGTTAATGGCGGCGTAAAGCACATCCACCACTAAGTTGATAAGAATAAATTCCAGCGAGAAAAGCAGAATTTCCGCCTGAATCACCGGGTAATCGCGCATTTCTACGGAGTCAACGAGTAAGCGTCCAAGTCCGGGCCAGTTGAAAACTTTCTCCACCACGATGGAACCACCGAGCAAAAAGCCAAACTGTAAGCCCATCATGGTCACAACCGGGATCATCGCGTTACGTAGCCCGTGTTTGAGGACAACCCAGGTTTCGCTCACCCCTTTCGCCCTCGCGGTACGCATATAATCTTCGCTTAAAACATCGACAAACGACGCGCGGGTAAAGCGCGCCATCACGGCTGCCACTGCCGCGCCGAGCGTCAGGGAGGGTAAAATGTAGTGCTGCCAACTGTCTGCTCCCACGGTAGGCAGCCAGCCCAGTTCAACGGAGAATACCTGAATTAAAAGCATCCCCAGCGCAAATGCCGGAAACGAGATCCCCGACACCGCAATGGTCATACTCAATCGATCCGGCCAACGATTACGCCAGACGGCGGCGATAATTCCCGCCGCCATACCAAATATCACCGCCCAGACCATACTGGTTATGGTCAGCCACAGCGTTGGCATAAAGCGGCTGGCAATCTCATCGCCAACCGGACGACGCGACACCATCGACAGGCCAAAATCCCCCTGCACAGCATTGCTGATATAGTGCCAGAACTGGTGATACAGCGGCTGATCCAACCCCAGCTGCTGACGCACCAGTTCTATAACCTGCGCATCAGCTTCGGGCCCGGCAATCAATCGCGCCGGATCGCCGGGCAGCATATGCACAAATAAAAACACCAGCACCGAGACGATAAACAGCGTTGGAATCAACCCCAGTAAGCGTTTGATAACGTAATTAAGCATTCCACTCCCTGCGTTGCTTATTGCAAATCCGCGTCTTCAAAGCTGAAACCGGTGTCTGGCATGATCCAAAAACCGGTCAGGTTTTTACTGTGTGCCGACACCAGTTTTTCTACCACCAGCGGGATCCACGGCGACTCTTGCCAGATGATATCCTGCGCCGCCTTATATAAACGGGTCTTTTCCGCCGGATCATTAGTTTTCAGTGCCTGAGCCAGGAAGTCATCCACCTGTTTATTGCTGTAAAACGCGGTATTAAACAGCGTCGGTGGCCAGTTTTGCGATGCAAACAGCGGCGATAGTGCCCAGTCCGCTTCGCCGGTTGAAGCCGACCAGCCAGTGTAGAACATCCGCACGCCGCTCTCTTTTTGCCCTTTACCTTCAACTTCTGCCGCCCGCTGTCCGGCATCCATCGCAGTCACCTGGGTTTTAATCCCGACCTGCGCTAACTGCTGCTGGGTAAATTGCAGCACTTTCTGCGCGGTGCTGTGGTTATGTGACGACCACAGCGTGGTATTGAAACCGTTGGGATATCCCGCCTCTTTCAGTAATTCGCGCGCTTTCACTGGATCGTAAGGCCACGGTTTATAACTTTGCGCGTAGGCGATACTCGGCGGTACCACACCAGTAGCTGGCGTTGCATAGCCCGCGAAGGCCACTTTCACCAGCGCCGGGCGGTTAATGGCGTAATTCAGCGCCTCACGGACCTTCGGGTTATCGAACGGCTTTTGCGTCACGTTCATACTGATATAACGCTGCATAATTGACGGACTGGCCATCAACTCGATATTTTTGTTTTTCTCCAGCAGTGCGGCCTGCTCGTAAGGAATGGGGAAAGCAAACTGCGCTTCACCGGTTTGCAGCATTGCCGCGCGGGTGTTGTTATCCGCCACCGGACGCCAGGTTATGCTGTCCAGTTTGGGCAATCCTGGCTGCCAGTAACCCGCGAATTTTTTCACCTTCACAAAATCGGTCTGATTCCAGGTATCCAGTTCATACGGCCCGGTTCCCACCGGATGAAAACCAATCTCCTTGCCATATTTTTCCAGCGCTGCCGGCGAAATCATCGCGGTCGCCGGATGGGCAAGAATATTAATAAACGCTGAGAACGGCTGTTTGAGGGTAATCTTTACCGTTGTTGGATCGATCGCTTCCGTTTTGGCAATATTCTTATACAGGTTGTAGCGTTTAAGATGATTCGCCGGATCGCTGGCCCGGTCCAGATTCGCTTTTACCGCCGCTGCGTTGAAATCGGTGCCATCCTGGAATTTAATTCCTTCCCGCAGTTTCACGGTGTAAGTAAGGCCGTCATCGGAAACGGTATAACTCTCCGCCAGTACGTTTTTCAGTTTCATCTCTTTATCGAGACCGAACAGCCCCTGGTAAAACGATTTCGCTACGGCCTGAGATAACGTGTCATTTGCGTCATACGGATCGAGCGTGGTGAAGTTCGATCCTACCGCCACCACCACATCTTTGGCAGCGAATGCACAAGATGCCATCAACGCTGTCGCAATGCCCAGCGCCACTAACCCACTACGGTGTACAGCTCTTGCCATTTTATTCTCCGCCTGAATGTTATCTACGCATGAATGCGTATTCTGATTGTGGTTGTGCGACGTAATGCCCCGGCCCGACGCATTGCAACGAGACGGCTGCCACCTCTTCGCCACGCAGATGAATATTGCTGGGAAGATCGTCCGACAGCAGTACACGCTGCGGTCGTTGTCGGGACGGTTCAGCGACCGGAACTGCCGCCAGTAATTTACGCGTATAAGGATGCTGCGGGTTTTCGAAGACCGCGCGCCGTGGACCAATTTCAACAATTTGTCCGAGATACATCACCGCCACACGATGACTAATCCGCTCTACCACGGCCATATCGTGGGAGATAAACAGATACGCAATGCCGAAATCACGCTGGAGATCGAGCAACAAGTTGATAATCTGCCCGCGAATAGAAACATCCAGCGCCGAGACGGCTTCGTCGGCAATGATCACTTTTGGATTCAATGCCAACGCGCGAGCAATGCAGATGCGCTGGCGCTGACCGCCGGAAAACTCATGCGGGTAACGCCAGGCATGTTCAGGTAACAGGCCCACGCGCTCCAGCAACCACGCAACGCGTGCAGCCGCTTCTTTACCTGGCAATAAACCGTGTACGCGCAGCGGTTCGATAATCGAATCACCGATGGTCTGACGTGGGTCCAGCGAAGCGTAAGGGTCCTGAAAAATAAACTGAATATCCCGGCGCAATGCCTGAAGTTTACCGGATGACAAGGTATCGATTCGCTGACCGTTAAAGATAATTTCGCCGCCCTGCGATTCGACCAGGCGCAGCAACGCCCGCCCGGTAGTGGATTTACCGCTGCCAGACTCGCCCACCAGCGATAGCGTTTCACCAGGCCAGAGATCAAAACTGACTTTCTCAACGGCATGCACTTCCCGTGTTACGCGATTCAACAAACCGCTGCGCAAAGGGAAACGGGTGACCAGATTACGCACCCGTAAAACAGGTTCGCCATCCACCACCGTTTTCTGCTCGATGGGTGGTTCCTGTTTCGCTGGATGTTCAAGCGATATCAATGGGAAACGTCGGGGATAATCTAACCCTTTCATCGCACCAAGTTGCGGAACAGCAGCTAACAGCGCACGGGTGTAAGGATGTTGCGGTGCATGAAAAATCTGTTCGACGCTACCCGTTTCCACCGCCTCGCCCTGATACATCACCAGTACCCGATCGGCAATCTCTGCCACCACGCCCATATCGTGAGTGATAAAGATAACGCCCATCGACATCTCTTTTTGCAATACTTTGATTAATTGCAGGATCTGCGCCTGAATAGTGACATCCAGCGCGGTGGTTGGCTCATCGGCAATCAGCACCGCCGGGCGGCATGACAGCGCCATCGCAATCATCACTCGCTGGCGCATCCCGCCAGAGAGTTGATGCGGATAACGTGAAAGAATGGTTTGTGCCTCCGGAATGCGTACCTGATCCAGCATCCGCTTCGCCTCGACCATCGCTTCTTCACGACTGGCGTTCTGATGCAGACGAATTGATTCGGCAATCTGTTCACCCACAGTAAATACCGGGTTCAGCGATGTCATCGGTTCCTGAAATATCATCGCCATATCCGCACCGCGCACATGGCGCATTTGTGCAGCGCTCTGCTCGCTAAGTTCAATCACTTCGCGACTGCGCCGCCGCAACAGCATTTGATCGCACTGCACTAAACCGCCCGCCTGTTCCAACAAGCGCATCAATGCCAGCGCAGTCACTGACTTACCAGAGCCGGATTCGCCAACAATTGCCAGCGTCTCACCGCGTTGCAGGCTAAAAGAGAGATTGCGGACCGCAGCTATTTTCTGCTGGTCCTGCATAAAGGCAATATTCAGATTTTCAACCGCCAGCACATCACCGGCATCAAGTTCATCACTGTGTGGCAACGGTGTCCCCTTTTTCACGGTAGATACCGGTGGTTGGCGTATCGCCTGCGTAGCCCCAGGCGCGATACATTCCTTCGGTGTTAAACGGTAGCGCGACATTGCCTTCATGGTCGATAGCGATTAAGCCACCGCTACCGCCAAGCGCAGGGAGTTTTTCCATTACTACCCGCTCGCAGGCTTCCGCGAGACTTAATCCGCCGTAATCCATTAACGCGGCGATGTCATATGCCGCCAGCGCGCGGATGAAGACTTCGCCCGTGCCGGTACATGAAACCGCCACACTGGCGTTATTGGCGTAGCATCCGGCACCCACTAAGGGACTATCGCCAACTCGTCCGGGTAATTTATTGGTCATTCCGCCCGTGGACGTGGCTGCCGCCAGATTGCCGTCTAAATCCAACGCCACGGCCCCCACGGTGCCCATTTTCTGTTTTTCATCCAGTGGCGCACCGCTATGGTCGAGGACTGTTGCCCCTTCCTCACGCGCTGCCATTAGTTGTTCATAACGCAAAGGCGTGGAGAAAATCTCCGGTGAGACGCGCTCCATGCCATGAGCAAACGCAAAATTTTCTGCCCCTTCGCCAATCATCATCACATGCGGGCTTTGCTCCATCACCAGCCGGGCGGCAAGAACCGGATTACGCAGATGACTAACGCCCGCCACCGCACCGGCTTTCAGGGTGTTACCATCCATCACACAGGCGTCCAGTTCATGGGTTTCATCACGCGTAAAGACAGCGCCAATTCCGGCGTTAAACAGTGGACACTCTTCCAGCAGACGCACCGCTTCCGTCACCACATCCAGCGCACTTTCGCCCGCTTCCAGCATTTTCTGCCCGGTTTCAACAATGGCAGACAGCGCCTCGATGTAGCGTAATTCCTGTTGCAGACTCATCTGCGCGCGGCTAATTGCACCTGCGCCGCCATGAATTGCAATGACTGCTTTGCCCATAGTATTCGTCCATTAAGGGTGGCTCGCCACTTTTGCTATAAATATCAGAATTTTTATGAATTACTCATTCAATTTTTGAATATAGAAAGATGGATATGGCATGTAAAGGCAGGACCCAGCGCTACGCCCGAGGTGGCATACAGTCTGTGGCGTTTTTCTGACATAATAGGCAAATTCGATTTTGCCTCCGCAGGAGTGTTTTCATGGAATTTACCACCGGATTGATGTCGCTCGACACCGCGCTTAATGAGATGCTTTCTCGCGTTACCCCACTGACCGCCCAGGAAACGCTGCCACTGGTACAGTGTTTTGGTCGTATTCTGGCGAGCGATGTCGTTTCGCCACTGGATGTCCCGGGGTTTGATAACTCCGCTATGGACGGCTACGCGGTGCGTTTAGCCGATATTGCCTCCGGGCAACCGCTGCCCGTTGCCGGTAAATCCTTTGCCGGTCAGCCGTACCATGGTGAATGGCCTGCGGGTACCTGCATTCGTATTATGACCGGTGCGCCGGTGCCGGAAGGCTGCGAAGCGGTGGTGATGCAGGAACAGACCGAACAGACTGACGCTGGCGTGCGTTTTACTGCTGAAGTGCGTAGCGGGCAAAATATTCGCCGTCGCGGTGAAGATATCTCTGCAGGTGCGGTTGTTTTCCCGGCGGGAACACGCCTGACTACCGCAGAGCTGCCAGTAATTGCTTCACTGGGGATTGCCGAAGTTCCGGTGATTCGTAAAGTGCGTGTAGCGCTGTTTTCTACCGGTGATGAACTCCAGTTGCCAGGCCAGCCGCTGGGCGACGGCCAAATCTACGATACCAACCGTCTCGCCGTACACCTGATGTTAGAACAGTTGGGATGCGAGGTAATCAACTTAGGGATTATCCGCGACGATCCCCATGCCCTGCGCGCCGCATTTATTGAAGCCGACAGCCAGGCGGATGTGGTGATCAGTTCCGGCGGTGTTTCAGTGGGTGAAGCGGATTACACCAAAACGATTCTTGAAGAGCTGGGGGAGATCGCCTTCTGGAAGCTGGCGATTAAACCAGGTAAACCGTTCGCGTTCGGTAAACTCAGCAATAGCTGGTTCTGCGGCCTGCCGGGCAACCCGGTTTCAGCAACGCTGACCTTCTATCAACTGGTACAGCCTTTGCTGGCAAAACTAAGCGGCAATACCGCCAGCGGCCTGCCCGCGCGCCAGCGTGTACGCACGGCATCGCGTCTGAAAAAAACGCCAGGACGCCTTGATTTCCAGCGCGGCGTGCTGCAACGCAACGCCGATGGCGAACTGGAAGTGACGACCACCGGACATCAGGGTTCACATATATTTAGCTCCTTTAGCCTCGGCAACTGCTTTATCGTGCTGGAGCGCGAACGCGGCAATGTGGAAGCGGGCGAATGGGTGGAAGTAGAACCGTTTAACGCGTTGTTCGGAGGCCTGTAATGGCGGAACTCAGCGATCAGGAGATGCTGCGCTATAACCGGCAAATCATTCTGCGCGGCTTTGATTTTGATGGTCAGGAGGCGCTAAAAGATTCTCGTGTGCTGATCGTCGGCCTCGGTGGACTCGGCTGCGCAGCCTCACAGTATCTGGCAAGCGCCGGTGTCGGCAACCTGACGCTGCTCGACTTCGACACGGTTTCGCTCTCAAATTTACAGCGCCAAACGCTGCACAGCGATGCCACAGTCGGGCAACCGAAGGTGGATTCTGCCCGTGACGCCCTGACGCGGATCAACCCACATATCGCGATTACGCCAGTCAATGCACTGCTGGATGACGCAGAACTTGCTGCGATGATTGCAAAACACGATCTGGTGCTCGACTGTACGGATAACGTTGCGGTACGTAATCAACTGAACGCAGGCTGTTTTGCCGCGAAGGTGCCGCTGGTTTCCGGCGCGGCAATTCGTATGGAAGGTCAAATCACGGTCTTCACTTATCAGGACGGCGAACCGTGCTATCGCTGCCTTAGCCGTTTGTTTGGCGAGAACGCGTTAACCTGCGTAGAAGCAGGCGTGATGGCACCGTTGATCGGCGTAATTGGTTCGTTGCAGGCAATGGAAGCGATCAAACTGCTGGCAGGTTATGGCAAACCGGCCAGCGGGAAAATCGTCATGTACGATGCGATGACCTGTCAGTTTCGTGAAATGAAACTGATGCGTAACCCGGGGTGTGAGGTGTGTGGGCAGTAATTGCCACCTCAGGCCAGATAAGACGTAGCAGGCATCGGTGCACTCCGCCACGTCATCAGCAATTTATGAGGATGCAGAACGTCCGGTTAAATCGACGTTCTGCCAAACGCTCCCAGCCAGTCCTGTTCAAACTTCGCCACAGCGGCATCAACCGCCGGATAGCTAATCATCTGTTGTGCCACATCCAGCGGCAGAGTAATTGATTCACACCCTGCCAGTAAGCAGTCCAGCGCCTGACGCGGGGTTTTGAAACTCGCGGCTAACACTTTCGCCTGCGGCGCATGCATTTTCAATAACTGGTGTAAGTCGGTCACAGTCTGAATACCGCTACCGCCCTGAGCATCAATACGATTAACGTAAGGCGCAACATATTCCGCACCTGCCAGCGCCGACAGCAGCCCTTGTGCTGCGCCATATACCGCGGTTCCCAGCGTCGGAATCCCTTCCGCTTTTAACATCTTAATAGCTGCCAGCCCCTCAGCGGTCACCGGAACTTTCACCACGATATCCGCAATAATAGAACGCAATTTACGTGCGTCATTCACCATCCCTTCAGCAGTGGTAGCCATTACCTGGGCAAACAGACGCCCCTGACCGCCCATCGCTTCATGAAGTTCCGGAAGCACAACCTCCAGCGGTTTTTTACCCGCGGCGATAATGCTTGGGTTAGTGGTCACACCCGCCAGCGGAAAAATACGTGACAGCGCCTTCACCGCAACAACGTCTGAAGTATCCAGATACAGTTCCATAACCATCCTCAAAATGTACTTTTTGTCTGAATGTAGACTATCACGGGAAAACTCTCTGAACAGTTGACGCACATCAATCTAACTTTCATTCGAAAGTATTTTAATGTTTGAACGAAACAGAGAGGCAACTATGATTTTCAATATTCAGCGCTACTCGACCCATGATGGCCCCGGTATCCGCACGGTCGTATTTCTTAAAGGCTGTTCGCTGGGCTGCCGCTGGTGTCAGAACCCGGAAAGCCGCGCCCGCACGCAAGATCTGCTGTATGACGCACGACTGTGTCTGGAAGGCTGCGAGCTGTGCGCTAAGGCCGCGCCGGAAGTGATTGAGCGCGCGCTGAATGGTTTGCTTATTCATCGGGAAAAGTTAACCCCGGAGCATCTGACGGCGTTAACCGACTGCTGTCCGACACAGGCGTTAACCGTGTGTGGTGAAGTGAAAAGCGTTGAGGAGATCATGGCGACCGTTTTGCGCGATAAACCGTTTTACGATCGCAGCGGCGGCGGCTTAACGCTTTCCGGCGGTGAACCATTCATGCAGCCGGAAATGGCGACGGCGCTGCTGCAAGCCAGCCACGAGGCCGGCATTCATACTGCGGTAGAAACCTGTCTGCATGTGCCGTGGAAATATATCGCCCCTTCTCTGCCCTATATCGATCTGTTTCTTGCCGATTTAAAACACGTTGCCGACGCGCCGTTTAAACAGTGGACCGACGGTAACGCCGCCAGAGTGCTGGATAACCTGAAAAAACTCGCCGCAGCGGGCAAAAAAATCATTATCCGCGTGCCGCTGATTCAGGGCTTTAATGCCGACGAAACCTCTGTAAAAGCCATTACCGATTTTGCCGCCGACGAGCTGCACGTTAGCGAAATTCATTTCCTGCCCTACCACACGCTGGGCATCAACAAATATTACTTACTTAATCTGCCCTATGACGCCCCGGAAAAACCGCTTGATGCGCCAGAACTGCTCGACTTTGCCCAGCAGTATGCCTGCCAGAAAGGGTTAACCGCGACCTTACGAGGATAACAACCATGACCACACTGAAACTGGACACGCTCAGCGACCGCATTAAAGCGCACAAAAATGCGCTGGTGCATATTGTGAAACCGCCGGTCTGTACCGAGCGCGCGCAGCACTATACTGAGATGTATCAACAACATCTCGATAAGCCGATCCCGGTACGTCGCGCGCTGGCGCTGGCGCATCACCTGGCGAATCGCACCATCTGGATCAAGCACGATGAGTTGATCATTGGCAACCAGGCAAGCGAAGTTCGCGCCGCGCCGATCTTCCCGGAATATACCGTCTCCTGGATCGAAAAAGAGATTGATGATCTGGCGGATCGTCCGGGTGCTGGTTTTGCGGTGAGCGAAGAGAACAAACGTGTTCTGCATGAAGTGTGCCCTTGGTGGCGCGGTCAGACCGTACAGGATCGCTGCTACGGCATGTTTACCGATGAGCAAAAAGGTCTGCTGGCGACCGGAATCATTAAAGCGGAAGGCAATATGACCTCCGGCGATGCGCACCTGGCGGTGAATTTCCCGCTGCTGCTGGAAAAAGGGCTTGATGGTCTGCGCGAGAAAGTAGCGGAACGTCGCTCGCGCATCAACCTGACGGTGCTGGAAGATTTACATGGCGAGCAATTCCTGAAAGCGATTGATATCGTGCTGGTAGCGGTCAGTGAACATATTGAACGTTTCGCTGCCCTGGCGCGTGAAATGGCCGCAACCGAAACCCGCGAAAGCCGTCGCGATGAACTGCTGGCGATGGCAGAAAACTGCGATCTTATCGCCCACCAACCGCCGCAGACTTTCTGGCAGGCGCTGCAACTGTGTTACTTCATCCAGTTGATTTTGCAGATTGAATCTAACGGTCACTCAGTATCTTTTGGTCGTATGGACCAGTATCTGTACCCGTATTATCGTCGCGACGTTGAACTCAACCAGACGCTGGATCGTGAACACGCCATCGAGATGCTGCATAGCTGCTGGCTGAAATTGCTGGAAGTGAACAAGATCCGCTCCGGCTCGCACTCAAAAGCCTCTGCGGGAAGTCCGCTGTATCAGAACGTCACTATTGGCGGGCAAAATCTGGTTGATGGTCAACCAATGGACGCGGTGAATCCACTCTCTTACGCGATCCTCGAATCCTGCGGTCGCCTGCGTTCCACTCAGCCTAACCTCAGCGTGCGTTACCATGCAGGAATGAGCAACGATTTCCTCGACGCCTGCGTACAGGTGATCCGCTGCGGCTTCGGGATGCCGGCGTTCAACAACGACGAAATCGTGATCCCGGAATTTATTAAACTCGGTATTGAACCGCAGGACGCTTACGACTATGCAGCGATTGGTTGTATCGAAACCGCCGTCGGTGGCAAATGGGGCTATCGCTGTACCGGCATGAGCTTTATCAACTTCGCCCGAGTGATGCTGGCGGCGCTGGAAGGCGGTCGTGATGCCACTAGCGGCAAAGTGTTCCTGCCACAAGAAAAAGCGTTGTCGGCAGGTAACTTCAACAACTTCGATGAAGTGATGGACGCGTGGGATACGCAAATCCGTTACTACACCCGCAAATCAATCGAAATTGAGTATGTCGTCGACACCATGCTGGAAGAGAACGTACACGATATTCTCTGCTCGGCGCTGGTGGATGACTGTATTGAGCGAGCGAAAAGTATCAAACAAGGCGGCGCGAAATATGACTGGGTTTCTGGCCTGCAGGTTGGCATTGCCAACCTCGGCAACAGCCTGGCGGCAGTGAAGAAACTGGTATTTGAACAGGGCGCGATTGGTCAGCAACAGCTGGCTGCCGCACTGGCGGATGACTTCGACGGCCTGACTCACGAGCAGCTGCGTCAGCGGCTGATTAACGGTGCGCCGAAGTACGGCAACGACGATGATACCGTCGATACGCTGCTGGCTCGCGCTTATCAGACCTATATCGACGAACTGAAACAGTACCATAACCCACGCTACGGTCGTGGTCCGGTTGGCGGCAACTATTACGCGGGTACGTCGTCTATCTCCGCTAACGTACCGTTTGGCGCGCAGACTATGGCAACACCGGACGGGCGTAAAGCCCACACCCCGCTGGCAGAAGGCGCAAGCCCGGCTTCCGGTACTGATCATCTTGGCCCTACTGCGGTCATTGGCTCGGTGGGTAAACTGCCTACGGCAGCGATTCTCGGCGGCGTGTTGCTCAACCAGAAACTGAATCCAGCAACACTGGAGAACGAATCTGACAAGCAGAAACTGATGATCCTGCTGCGCACCTTCTTCGAGGTGCATAAAGGCTGGCATATTCAGTACAACATCGTTTCCCGCGAGACGCTGCTGGAAGCGAAAAAACATCCGGATCAGTACCGCGATCTGGTAGTGCGTGTCGCGGGTTATTCCGCCTTCTTCACCGCGCTCTCTCCAGACGCTCAGGACGATATCATCGCCCGTACTGAACATATGCTGTAATCTTCTCAGCCCGGCGGCGTCGTCGCCGGGCTAAATCATTCACACCATCAATTTTAGCCTCGCTTTCATTCGAAATATAATTTGTGCTCTGCGTCACATTGTTATTACACTGTTACGGTTTCATTTTCGAGCCAGGAGCACACCTATGAGCGTAAAAGTTATCGTCACAGACATGGACGGTACTTTTCTTAACGACGCCAAAACGTACAACCAACCACGTTTTATGGCGCAATATCAGGAACTGAAAAAGCGCGGCATTGAGTTCGTTGTCGCCAGCGGTAATCAGTATTACCAGCTTATTTCATTCTTTCCTGAGCTAAAGGATGAGATCTCTTTTGTCGCGGAAAACGGCGCACTGGTTTACGAACATGGCAAGCAACTGTTCCACGGCGAACTGACCCGACATGAATCGCGGATTGTTATTGGCGAGTTGCTAAAAGATAAGCAACTCAATTTTGTCGCCTGCGGTCTGCAAAGTGCATATGTCAGCGAAAATGCCCCCGAAGCATTCGTCGCACTGATGGCAAAACACTACCATCGCCTGAAACCTGTAAAAGATTATCAGGAGATTGACGACGTACTGTTCAAGTTTTCGCTCAACCTGCCGGATGAACAAATCCCGTTAGTGATCGACAAACTGCACGTAGCGCTCGACGGCATTATGAAGCCGGTTACCAGTGGTTTTGGCTTTATCGACCTGATTATTCCTGGCCTGCATAAAGCGAATGGTATTTCGCGGTTACTGAAACGCTGGGATCTGTCACCGCAAAATGTGGTAGCGATTGGCGACAGCGGTAACGATGCGGAGATGCTGAAAATGGCGCGTTATTCCTTTGCGATGGGCAATGCTGCGGAAAACATTAAACAAATCGCCCGTTACGCTACCGATGATAATAATCATGAAGGCGCGCTGAATGTGATTCAGGCTGTGCTGGATAACACATCCCCTTTTAACAGCTGACCTCTCTACCGGAGCCATGCGCTCCGGTTTTCCCTTCTTTTTACATCCTGTACATCACATCAAATCATTAAACTTGCATTAACTTATTTATAACTTATATTGTCACATGCAAATCATTATAGTTTCGAATGAAAGTTAATGCGAGGTGGTTATGGCTTCTACTTTTACCAGCGACACATTGCCTGCCGATCACAAAGCAGCTATCCGTCAGATGAAGCACGCGCTGCGGGCGCAGCTTGGCGACGTCCAGCAGATCTTTAATCAGCTAAGCGATGACATTGCCACGCGAGTGGCTGAAATCAACGCACTCAAAGCACAGGGCGATGCCGTCTGGCCGGTGCTGTCTTATGCCGATATCAAAGCAGGTCATGTTACTGCAGAGCAGCGCATACAGATTAAACGTCGCGGTTGTGCGGTGATAAAAGGCCATTTCCCCCGCGAACAAGCGCTAGGCTGGGATCAGTCGATGCTGGACTATCTGGACCGCAACCGCTTTGACGAGGTCTACAAAGGCCCCGGCGATAATTTCTTCGGGACGCTCAGCGCTTCACGTCCCGAGATTTACCCCATCTACTGGTCGCAGGCGCAAATGCAGGCTCGCCAGAGTGAAGAAATGGCGAATGCGCAGTCGTTTCTCAATCGTCTGTGGACATTTGAAAGTGATGGAAAGCAATGGTTTAACCCGGATGTGAGCGTCATCTACCCTGACCGTATCCGCCGCCGTCCGCCCGGAACGACCTCCAAAGGTCTTGGAGCGCATACCGACTCCGGGGCACTGGAACGCTGGCTGCTTCCAGCGTATCAGCGCGTTTTCGCCAACGTCTTTAATGGCAATCTGGCGCAATATGATCCCTGGCATGCGGCACATCGTACGGAAGTTGAAGAGTACACGGTGGACAACACCACCAAATGTTCCGTGTTTCGGACATTCCAGGGCTGGACAGCGCTCTCTGATATGCTGCCTGGTCAGGGGCTGCTGCACGTCGTGCCCATTCCTGAAGCCATGGCGTACGTACTGTTACGTCCGCTGCTTGATGATGTGCCGGAGGATGAACTGTGCGGCGTAGCGCCCGGAAGAGTATTGCCGGTATCAGAGCAATGGCATCCACTGTTGATTGAGGCGTTAACCAGCATTCCAAAACTCGAAGCCGGAGACTCCATCTGGTGGCACTGCGACGTCATCCATTCCGTTGCCCCCGTTGAAAATCAACAGGGCTGGGGCAACGTGATGTACATTCCTGCGGCACCGATGTGCGAGAAAAATCTTGCCTACGCGCACAAGGTGAAGGCCGCACTGGAAAAAGGCGCATCGCCGGGCGACTTCCCGCGCGAGGACTATGAAACAAACTGGGAAGGACGCTTTACGCTTGCCGACCTCAACATTCACGGTAAGCGAGCGTTGGGAATCGACAGCTGAGTGTCGTACAGCCCTTCCCGTTCCACGGCGGTGTTCCCTTTTCCTGGGCGAACCCGCCGCACTGACTCCCGCACCGCCAATCGTCCGTGCAGCAGCAGCGAGCCCACCGGAGCATCCGGGCGAATCAGCCGCTGTTGCAACATTTGCACCGCTTCATTGCCTAGCTCATCGCGTGGCACATGCACAGCCGTCAGGGGAACATCCTCGATTGCCGCAAGGTTAAAGCCGTCGATACTCATCACCGAGACATCCTGTGGTACGCGCAGACCACGACGATGTAGCGCATTTACCGTTCCCGCCGCCATAAAATCCCCGCCGACCAGAAACGCCGTCGGCAACGTCTTGCCATTGGCGGCATCCAGCCACGCTCCGACCTTTTCTTCCGCTTCTTTAGCGCTAAAACTGCTGATATTCAGCAAATGACGGTCATGGTGAAAGGCCAGATTATGCTGACGCCATGATTCTTTAATCCCTGCAAACCGCTGCTCCATAGTGTAGCGGCGCAGGCACATCACATTCATCACCTCCCGGTGACCCATTTCAAACAGATAGCGGGCGGCGAACGCGCCAATTAACCGATGGTCCGGCGCAATCGCCGGGAGGCGCATTCGTTCATCACGGCAGTTGATCAGCACACAAGGCTTAGCGAGATCGGCGGCCAGATCATGGATGTGCGGATCGTCAATCCCCAGCAGGATCGCCGCCTGCGTATCTGCTTCATTCATCCGCGAGAGAAATAGCGCGGGATCGCTGTCAAACTCCTCCAGCGCGCAGTAACGCAGCCGCACTTCATGCGGCGATAACGCTTTGCTGATGCTCTGGATCACACGGTAATAAAAGATATCAGATCGTTGGTCAAAAGCGCGTTGCGGCGCGAAAATAATCAGGTTGTTCAGCAACATACGACCTGCTGCCATGCCATCCATCACGCCCAACTCACGCGCGCAGGCCAGCACCTGTTCGCGAGCGCGTGCACTGGTATTCGCTTTGCCAGCCAGCACCCGCGAAACCGTACTCGGCGATAGCCCGGTACGTGCGGCGATATCGGCGATTTTCAGCTTCTTGTCCATTTTGTGATCTGCCTCTAATTCGGAAATGACAGAATTTTCATGAGCAAAAAAGCCCATTCTGTCTGGCATTAAATCCATTTCAGTAATGTATATCAGTCACTCATGGAAAAACGTGCACAAAACCCGCTTTCTTTCGCTTTTAGGGTCTCTTACTGTGAATTGGTAGAACAACTTCCATACAAAAATAATGGAAAAACGAACAATAAAGACTTTATTTATCAAAAAGTTAAAAGTGGTGTGACAACTCCATTCTGACGTTGCCACACAAACCCTATACCATTCTGTGGAGTGCATATGAGTCAGGGTATCAATAACGATATGACTGCCAGTAAACCGCGCCATATCGTCAAAAATCTGCGTTGGTGGATACTGGTCCTTTTTTTGCTCGGTGTTACTGTCAACTACATCACGCGTAACTCGCTGGGTATTCTCGCCCCCGAACTGAAAAGCAACCTGGGGATTACCACCGAACAATATTCCTGGATTGTAGGTGCTTTCCAGCTCGCCTATACCCTATTCCAACCGTTGTGTGGATGGCTGATTGACGTCATTGGCCTCAAACTGGGCTTTATGATCTGCGCGGGACTGTGGGCGCTGGCCTGTCTGATGCATGCGGGGGCGGGAAACTGGGTACATCTGGCGCTGTTGCGCTTCTTTATGGGCGGTGCGGAAGCCGCGGCAACCCCAGCAAACGCCAAAACCATCGGTGAATGGTTTCCAAAATCAGAACGCCCGATCGCCGCAGGCTGGGCAGGCGTCGGTTTTTCCATCGGTGCCATGCTGGCCCCACCGATTATCTATTTTGCCCACGCTTCATTCGGCTGGCAGGGTGCATTTATGTTCACTGGCATCCTGGCGATGCTGTGGGTGGTGCTGTGGTGGGCGTTCTATCACAACCCGGATAAGCATCCGAACCTCAGCAAAGCCGAGCTGGACTTTATCCGCCAGGATAACGAAGCGCCCCCGATTAAATTACCCTTTCTGACCGCACTGAAAACCGTGGGCAAAAATAAACGCTTTTACGGTATCGCTATCCCGGCCTTTATGGCAGAACCGGCGTGGGCGGTGATGAGTTTCTGGGTGCCGCTATACCTGTCCAAAACCTATGGCATGGACCTGAAGCAGATCGCATTATTCGCCTGGTTGCCGTTCCTCGCCGCTGATCTTGGCAGTATTGCCAGCGGCTATCTGACCAAACTTTACACCCGCCTGTTTGGGCTGAGTCGTGTGAACTCCGTTGTCGCATCATCGGTCAGTGGCGCATTCTTGATGGTTTCGCTGGCGGTGATGGCCTTTACCAATAACCCGTATATCGCCATCGTCCTTATTTCCATCGGCGGCTTCGGTCACCAGATCATCTCCTGCATGCTGAGCGCACTGGTGGTGGAATCCTTCGACAAAGGTCAGATGGCCACTGTTAACGGCATGCGCGGTTCTGCCGCGTGGATCGCAAGTTTCCTGTTCTCCCTGATTATCGGGGTTACCGCTGACAAAATCGGCTTTAACCCCCTGTTTATCGCCATGGGCTTCTTTGACCTGATTGGCGCTTTCTTCCTGGTCACCTTTATTGCTGAACGTCGCGCAAAACGCGCCTGAGAGTGGATGTAAACATGAAAACGCTGAAAAACTGGACCCTGCACAAACAGTCTGCCCACCACGTTGAACTGCTGGTCGATGGCCAGCATATCCTGTGCCTGTACGTGCTGGAAGAAAATCTGTTCCGCGTGCTGTTAAAACGCAAAGGCGAGCTGGCGCTGGATCGCACCTGGAGCATTGCTCCGGCGCAGGATGTGCCATGGGAAGGGCGCAGCCGCGAAGATCTCAGCGGCTTTAGCCTGCCCGCGTGGACATTGATCCAGCACGACGACACCGTGGTTATCGCCACCGAGTCACTGCGTGCCACCGTTCACCAGCCGCTGTGGCTGGAGTGGCACTATCGTAACAACGAAGGCGAATGGCTGCCGTTGGTGAATGACCGCCCGACCAGCGCTTATCTGCTGAATGCCCACGGCGATGGCGTGGCACACTATCAGAGCCGTCGTAAAGATGAACGCTTTTATGGCCTCGGAGATAAAGCCGGCGACCTGCAACGCAACGGTAAACGTTACGAGATGCGTAACCTCGACGCGATGGGCTACAACGCCGTTAGTACTGACCCGCTGTACAAACACATTCCATTCACCATCACCCGCCGCGATGACATTAGCTTCGGCCTGTTTTATGACAACCTCAGCAGCTGCTGGCTGGATCTGGGCAACGAGATCGACAACTACCACACCGCCTATCGCCGCTGGCAGGCGGAAGCGGGTGATATCGACTACTACCTGTTTACCGGCGAACGCGTACTTGATATCACCAAAGCCTTCGTACGCCTGACCGGCAAAACCCTGTTCGGACCGAAATGGAGCCTGGGCTACAGCGGTTCAACTATGCACTACACCGATGCGCCGGACGCACAAAATCAGTTGATGAACTTTATCCGCCTGTGTGAAGAACATGCGATTCCCTGCGATTCGTTCCAGCTCTCTTCCGGTTATACCTCAATTAACGGCAAGCGCTATGTGTTCAACTGGAATTACGACAAAGTGCCGCAGCCGAAAGTGATGAGCCAGGCATTTCACAATGCTGGTTTGCACCTGGCCGCCAATATCAAGCCGTGCCTGTTGCAGGATCACCCACGCTATAACGAAGTGGCAGAAAGAGGACTGTTCATCCGTGATTCAGAAACAGATGAACCAGAACGTTCCAGCTTCTGGGATGACGAAGGTTCTAACCTCGACTTTACTAATCCGCAGACCATCCAGTGGTGGCAGGAAGGCGTGACCACACAGCTTCTGGAGATGGGTATCGACTCCACCTGGAACGACAACAACGAATTCGAAGTATGGGACGGTGAAGCACGCTGTCACGGCTTTGGTCAGACGATCGCGATCAAACATATTCGCCCGGTGATGCCACTGCTGATGATGCGAGCCTCGATGGAAGCCCAGCAACGTTTCGCTCCGGAAAAACGTCCGTACTTGATCTCCCGCTCCGGCTGCGCGGGAATGCAGCGCTATGTGCAGACCTGGAGCGGCGATAACCGCACTAGCTGGGACACTCTGCGCTACAACACCCGCATGGGTCTGGGGATGAGCCTCTCCGGGCTGTATAACCTCGGTCACGACGTCGGCGGTTTCTCCGGTGATAAGCCGGACCCGGAACTGTTTGTACGCTGGGTACAAAACGGCGTGATGCATCCGCGCTTTACGATTCACTCGTGGAACGATGACCATACCGTAAACGAACCGTGGATGTATCCGGGCGTCACTCCGGCGATCCGCAGCGCTATTGAGTTGCGCTATCGCCTGCTGCCCTACTTTTATACCCTGATGTGGCAGGCATACGCCGATGATGAACCAATGCTGCGTCCGACTTTCCTTGACCACGAGCACGACGTTCAGACTTTTGAAGAGTGTGATGACTTCCTGCTTGGTCGCGATATTTTGGTTGCCAGCGTCGTAGAGCAAGGCGAGCGCCAGCGCCGTGTATGGCTGCCAGATAACGAAACTGGCTGGTACGATTTCTACAACGGCGAATGGTTCAGTGGCGGTCAGTGGATCACCCTCGACGCACCGCTGGAGAAACTGCCGCTGATGGTGCGTGCCGGGGCTGGTCTACCGCTCAGCAAACGCATCACCTATGTGAGCGCAGAACAAGACGATACCCGCGAACTGAAACTGTTCCCGCTGAAAGGTGTGGGCACAACGTCCGGCCTGCTGTTTGAAGACGATGGCGAAAGCTGGGGCTACCAAACTGGTAATGCGCTTTGGGTGGAATGGGAAATGGTTTGCGATGGGGCGACCATCAACCTGAAAGTCAACGCGCGCGGGGATTATCGACCTGCATGGAGTGCACTGAAAGTGTCATTACCAGTGGAAGAAAAACGCACGCTGCTGGTCAATGGTGTTGAAGGGAGTGAATGGATGCGTTAAATCATTACCGGGGCCGGGAGGCGACTGCGCCTTACCCGGTCCAGCCATCGAATCCTTTACCTCAGTATTTCACGCTGCAGGAAGGCAGCAAACCTGTAAACCCCGGGAGCTTAAATAAGTAAGTGACCGGGGTGAACAGGTGAAGCCAATGCATCTGCCGCATGAAAGACGGCGGGAAATTAACCGTCGATCCCTTTACTACGCAGGTAATCTTCGTAATTACCGCTAAAGTCGATCACGCGTTCCGGGGTGATTTCCAGAATTCGGGTCGCCAGGGAGCTTACAAACTCACGGTCGTGAGACACAAAGATCAGCGTGCCCTGATACAGTTCCAGCGCCATGTTCAGCGACTCAATAGATTCCATATCCAGGTGGTTGGTCGGTTCGTCCATGATCAGAATGTTCGGCTTCTGCATCATTAACTTACCAAACAGCATCCGCCCTTTTTCTCCACCGGAAAGCACTTTCGCTGGCTTTTTGATGTCGTCCTGGCTGAACAGCAAACGACCGAGAATGCTGCGTACCGCCTGCTCATCATCGCCTTCCTGCTTCCACTGGCTCATCCATTCGAACACGGTCAGATCATTTTCAAACTCATATTCGTGGTCCTGGGCGTAGTAACCAATGCGTGCGTTTTCAGACCATTTTACGGTGCCGCTGTCCGGTTGCAGATCGCCCACCAGCGTTTTCAGCAGCGTTGATTTACCGACGCCGTTGGTACCCAGTACAGCCAGTTTTTCACCCACTTCCAGCAGCAGGTTGAGATTTTTAAACAGTGGACCGTTATCAAACCCTTTGGTCAGACCTTCCACTTCCAGCGCGTTACGGAACAGTTTCTTATCCTGTTCAAAACGGATGAACGGGTTCTGACGGCTGGAGGCTTTCACCTCTTCCAGTTTGATTTTATCAATCTGGCGCGCGCGCGAAGTTGCCTGGCGAGATTTCGAGGCGTTGGCGCTAAAGCGGCTAACGAAAGATTGCAGCTCAGCAATCTGCGCTTTCTTCTTGGCGTTATCAGCCAGCAGACGCTCACGCGCCTGGGTCGCCGCCGTCATGTACTCATCGTAGTTACCTGGATAAACGCGCAGCTCGCCGTAATCCAGATCCGCCATGTGGGTACAAACCATGTTAAGGAAGTGACGGTCGTGCGAGATGATGATCATGGTGCTGTCACGCTCGTTCAGCACCTGTTCCAGCCAACGAATGGTGTCGATGTCGAGGTTGTTGGTCGGTTCGTCGAGCAGGAGAATGTCTGGATCAGCAAACAGCGCCTGCGCCAGCAGCACACGCAGCTTCCAGCCAGGAGCAACTTCACTCATCGGGCCGTAGTGCTGTTCCACTGGAATTCCCACGCCAAGCAACAGTTCACCGGCGCGAGCTTCCGCAGAGTAACCGTCCATTTCGCCGTATTTCACTTCCAGATCGGCCACTTTATAGCCGTCTTCTTCACTCATTTCCGGCAAAGCATAGATGCGGTCACGCTCCTGTTTCACTTCCCACAACTCTTTATGCCCCATGATCACCGTATCCAACACAGTGAACTCTTCAAAGGCAAACTGATCCTGACGCAGCTTACCAATGCGCTCGTTGGGATCGAGGGAAACGTTACCCAACGTCGGCTCTAAGTCGCCGCCGAGGATCTTCATAAAGGTGGATTTACCACTACCGTTCGCGCCAATCAGGCCGCAACGGTTGCCGCCGCCAAATTTGACGGAAATGTTTTCAAACAACGGCTTACTGCCGAACTGCATGGTGACGTTACTGGAAACTAACACAGGCGTATCCTGAAAAGAGATATGACAAACCGCGCATTATGCCATAAGTCTGAAAGAAGATCCTGCTCCTCGCTTAAGGTCTACACTCAAGCCAAAGGCAAAAAATGTGATTTCGTACACATCTGATTTCACTGTGAGCAGGAATGAACTTATAATGCGCTTCCAATACTCTAATATTCTCAACCCAATGGCCTGCCAGGCACAAAATCTCGCTTAACATGAATATGAAATTGAAAACATTATTCGCAGCGGCCTTCGCTGTTGTCGGCTTTTGCAGTACCGCCTCTGCGGTAACTTATCCTCTGCCAACCGACGGGAGTCGCCTGGTTGGTCAGAATCAGGTGATCACCATTCCTGAAGGTAACACTCAGCCGCTGGAGTATTTTGCCGCCGAGTACCAGATGGGGCTTTCCAATATGATGGAAGCGAACCCGGGTGTGGATACCTTCCTGCCGAAAGGCGGTACTGTACTGAACATTCCGCAGCAGCTGATCCTGCCGGATACCGTTCATGAAGGCATCGTCATTAACAGTGCAGAGATGCGTCTGTATTACTATCCGAAAGGAACCAACACCGTTATCGTGCTGCCGATCGGCATTGGTCAGTTAGGCAAAGACACGCCTATCAACTGGACCACCAAAGTTGAGCGTAAGAAAGCAGGCCCGACCTGGACGCCAACCGCTAAAATGCACGCAGAGTACCGCGCTGCGGGCGAACCGCTTCCGGCTGTCGTTCCGGCAGGTCCGGATAACCCGATGGGTCTGTATGCACTCTACATCGGTCGCCTGTACGCTATCCATGGCACCAACGCCAACTTCGGTATCGGCCTGCGCGTAAGTCATGGTTGTGTGCGCCTGCGTAACGAAGACATCAAATTCCTGTTCGAGAAAGTGCCGGTCGGTACTCGCGTACAGTTTATTGATGAGCCGGTAAAAGCGACCACCGAGCCAGACGGCAGCCGTTATATTGAAGTCCATAATCCGCTGTCTACCACCGAAGCCCAGTTTGAAGGTCAGGAAATTGTGCCAATTACCCTGACGAAGAGTGTGCAGACAGTGACCGGTCAGCCTGATGTTGACCAGGTTGTTCTGGATGAAGCGATCAAAAATCGTTCCGGGATGCCGGTTCGTCTGAATTAATCGTCAAAACGTAAAACAGAGGCGGACTCATCATCCGCCTTTTTTATTTGCCAGATCCTACCAGGCCGGGAGCATAACGAATAAAACGTATCCCACCAGCGCCGCCCACAACAGCATCGGTATTGAATAGAGATGGAAACGCCACCAGATACGGCGATCGTTCGCCATCCGTAACGCAATCAAATTTGCCAGCGATCCGGGTAATAAACCAAAGCCCCCCACGTTTACCGCCCATGCCAGTAATAAAGACGGCGGTACATAATTGAGCAGCAAAATGGTACTCGGCACGTTACTGATCACCTGCGATAAACCGATTGCCGTTAACCATAACCCGGGTTCAGATAAATGACTCACGTTACCCAACACACCTTGCAACGCTGGAAGCTGGGTCAGTAAATGGACGTCGATAAACATCGCCATAAACACCAGCAGCAGCGTCCAGTCCACACTGAGCACCACGCGACGTGCCAGCAGCGCAAAGCCCGCCGCCACAATCACCAGTCCCCACAGCTCTTGTTTTAACTCCAGCGCCGTCAGAAAGACGATATACAGCCCCAGACAACTCCACACCAGCCGCGGTTTCCACTCCGGAGTTTGCACCCCCGTATGGTATTGCAGTGCCTTTCCAGGGAAACAACACCAGCACAGGAGCAGGAGCGTCAGCATCATTGCGCCAGCCAGTGGTGCCATTTGGGCAATAAATCCGGCAAACGAAAGACCAGAACGTCCCCAGATAAGAATATTTTGCGGGTTGCCAATTGGCGTCAGTAGCGAACCAGCGTTGACTGCCAGCGCTTCAAAAATAATCAGCCGATTAACCGGGATCTCACACAGTCTTTTTAGCGTGATAGTCAGCGGAACAACAATAAACAGCGCGACATCGTTGGTCAGAAAGGTAGAAAGCAGCGCCGCCGCCAGCACCATAAACATCGCCAGCCGACGCTCCGTAGCAAAGCGGCGCACCATTTTGCGCCCCAGCACATCAAAATAACCGCTTAACTCCACACCTTTGGTCAGCAGCATCAGGCCGCTTAAGGTGATGATGGTGTGCCAGTCGATAGCAGCAGGCCAGGATTTCGGTGCAAAAGGCACGAAAAAGCTTAATCCGATACCAACAAGAATTAATAACTGAAAAAAACGATCGCCTTGCAGCGTGCGTAAAAAAGGCAGGCTCATTTGGCACCGTGTTTCTGGGTAAACAAACGAAAAGCGTCGAGCGTCTCTTCACTAACATGGTGCTCCATGCCTTCCGCGTCGCGACGGGCGATTTCCGGACTGACGCCCAACACCAACAAGAAATTTTCGACTATCTGATGTCGCTCGCGGCTTTCCTGCGCCAGCTTCTCTCCTTCTGCCGTTAAAAACACGCCACGCCAGGGGATCATTTCAATCAGCCCCATGGTTGCCAGTCGCTTAAGCATTTTAGCCACCGTCGGTTGCGAAACTCCCAAACGAGCAGCCATGTCTACCTGACGAGCTTCCCCCACTTCCCTGATCAAGTCAGAAATCAGCTCAACGTAATCATCAATAAGCTCGCGCCGATGCGCCTCTCTGACCTGGCGGAACCCTTCAACGTGCTCTTCCACGTTCACTAACTGCGTCACTTTTTTTGCTGTTGGCGTACCTGCGCGACGACTCATTGTGCTTCCTCATTATGGTGACGCATACATAGCGTTCTCATTTCGTGCGCACATTGTAAACCAGAGTTGCGAAGGTACAAAAAATTAACGTTTTAGCAATAGCTATATAATATAGCCTGTGCTATATCTGTATGTAATGCAATCATCCCTCAAGGATCGACGGGATTAGCAAGTCAGGAGGTCTTATGAATGAGTTCAAGAGGTGTATGCGCGTGTTTAGTCATTCTCCCTTTAAAGTACGGTTAATGCTGCTCTCTATGTTGTGCGATATGGTCAACAACAAACCGCAGCAAGATAAACCTTCCGATAAATAGCGGCGTCACGGTACGCCGCTTCACTCCTGCTTTTATGCAGGCACAACGCGTTTTGGTCTGAAAAACCCCACTTTTTGTCGGATTTGCAATCCCCTTCGCAAAAGATTTGTTCGTCAGTAGTTGACCTGAACGGCGGCGCGCTCTATCTTCTTGCAGCCCTGCGTATATTGCGGCTCGCGGATGCGGACCCCTTTCCCCTCTCCACGCACTCTTGCAGGTATTGACCCTTGACGCCAGGGTAAGCACATGGCGTTTGTTACGATAGTGGCATATGAATTTAACCCTCAAAGAATCGCTTGTTACCCGTAGCCGGGTATTTAGCCCGTGGACTGCGTTCTACTTTTTACAGTCGCTATTAATTAACCTCGGCTTAGGTTATCCCTTCAGTTTGCTCTACACCGCTGCGTTTACGGCTATGTTGCTTTTGCTATGGCGAACATTGCCTCGCGTACAAAAAGTTCTGGTCGGTGTCAGTTCGCTGGTGGCGGCTTGTTATTTCCCTTTTGCTCAGGCCTACGGCGCGCCTAATTTCAATACATTGCTGGCATTGCACTCCACCAATATGGAAGAGTCGACCGAAATCCTGACGATTTTTCCGTGGTACAGCTACCTGGTCGGCTTATTTATTTTTGCGCTCGGCTTAATAGCAATCAGGCGAAAAAAAGAGAATGAAAAAGCGCGCTGGAATACCTTCGACAGCCTGTGTCTGGTATTCAGTGTGGCGACATTTTTTGTTGCTCCCATGCAAAACCTGGCCTGGGGCGGCGTATTTAAACTGAAAGATACCGGCTATCCGGTATTTCGTTTTGCTAAGGATGTCATCGTCAATAATAACGAGGTGATTGAAGAGCAAGAACGGATGGCAAAACTTTCCGGAATGAAAGATACCTGGACGGTCACTGCCGTTAAGCCGAAATATCAGACCTATGTGGTGGTGATCGGTGAAAGCGCGCGTCGCGATGCCCTCGGTGCCTTTGGCGGTCACTGGGACAATACCCCGTTTGCCAGCAGTGTTAACGGTTTGATATTTGCTGACTACATTGCCGCCAGTGGCTCCACGCAGAAATCGCTTGGCTTAACGCTCAATCGCGTAGTCGATGGCAAACCACAGTTTCAGGATAACTTTGTCACCCTGGCAAATCGCGCGGGCTTCCAGACCTGGTGGTTTTCCAACCAGGGCCAAATCGGCGAATACGATACCGCCATCGCCAGCATCGCCAAACGTGCAGATGAAGTGTACTTCCTGAAAGAAGGTAATTTTGAAGCAGATAAAAACACGAAAGACGAAGCGTTACTGGATATGACCGCTCAAGTGCTGGCACAAGAGCACTCGCAACCGCAGCTGATTGTTTTACATCTGATGGGCTCGCATCCGCAGGCCTGCGACAGGACACAAGGCAAATACGAAACCTTTGTGCAATCGAAAGAAACGTCGTGCTATCTCTATACCATGACGCAAACAGACGATTTACTGCGTAAGCTGTACGATCAGTTACGCAACAGCGGCAGCAGCTTCTCGCTGGTTTACTTTTCTGACCACGGTCTGGCCTTTAAAGAGCGCGGCAAAGACGTGCAATACCTTGCCCATGATGATAAATATCAGCAAAATTTCCAGGTGCCTTTTATGGTCATTTCGAGCGACGATAAAGCGCATCGGGTGATTAAAGCCCGCCGCTCTGCCAATGACTTCTTAGGCTTTTTCTCCCAGTGGACGGGAATTAAAGCGAAGGAAATTAACATCAAATACCCGTTTATATCTGAGAAGAAAGCCGGGCCGATATACATCACCAACTTCCAGTTACAGAAGGTGGATTACAACCATCTCGGAACCGATATTTTCGACCCGAAACCTTAAAAACAAAAATCCGCCCCGAGAGGCGGATTTTTTATATCACCGAAGTGATTAGAAGCGGTAACCAACACCGGCAATCCAGGTGCCTACGTCAACGCTACGAATACGGCTCTGCTCGTAAGAGAAGTCCAGAGCAACGTTTTCCATCGGGTTGAACTGCAGACCAGCACCGTAGGAGAAACCGTAGTCGCTGGTGTCGTGTTTGTAGGTCGGGTATTCAGTGGTCTGGAATTTACCATAACCCACACCCACTACACCGTAGATGCTTGCCCAGTCGTTAATGCGGTAAGCCGGACCAGCAGTGATGCCGTAGTACTGGTTTTTGTTGTAGTCACCAGAGCTTGCAGTACGGCTTTTCTCGGTGTAAGTGAAAGAACCGATCACACCCAGCGGGCTGTTGTCTTCTTCATAGCGGTATTTCAGGTTGAAACCGCCCATTTTGTTCATTTGGCCCTGAGCGTCGCTCTGTGCGTAACCGCCAGTTACGGTAGAAGTTGCAGCTACGGAAGTACCTGCGGTGAAAGCCAGAACTGCGGCCAGTGCTGAAAGACATGCAATTTTTTTCATAACCACCTCAAATGTGATTCAAATAAGTCCTAAGTTTTAAATATATCAAAAATTAATGGGAAACTCTTCGCGATTTGTGATGTCTAACGGGCCATTTCATGTAACAGAACGTTTCCATACACCGCTATCCATCTAAATTTAAATCACTTTTTCAGAGAACTGCGTAAGTATTACGCATGTTTTCCCTGTCATTCATCCAGATTATTCCTAATCACCAGACTAATGATTCCATCAATCCTGGCGCATTTTAGTCAAAACGGGGGAAAATTTTTTCAACAAATGCTCAACCAGCATTGGGTATATCCAGTACACTCCACGCTTTACTTAAGTCTAGATATTTGTGGGAGAAAGGATGCCTGGTTCATTACGTAAAATGCCGGTCTGGTTACCAATAGTCATATTGCTCGTTGCCATGGCGTCTATTCAGGGTGGAGCCTCGTTAGCTAAGTCACTTTTTCCTCTGGTGGGCGCACCGGGTGTCACTGCGCTGCGTCTGGCATTAGGAACGCTGATCCTCATCGCGTTCTTTAAGCCATGGCGACTGCGCTTTGCCAAAGAGCAACGGTTACCGCTGTTGTTTTACGGCGTTTCGCTGGGGGGGATGAATTATCTTTTTTATCTTTCTATTCAGACGGTACCGCTGGGTATTGCGGTGGCGCTGGAGTTCACCGGACCACTGGCGGTGGCGCTGTTCTCTTCTCGTCGCCCGGTAGATTTCGTCTGGGTTGTGCTGGCGGTTCTTGGTCTGTGGTTCCTGCTACCGCTGGGGCAAGACGTTTCCCATGTCGATTTAATCGGCTGTGCGCTGGCACTGGGGGCCGGGGCTTGTTGGGCTATTTACATTTTAAGTGGGCAACGCGCAGGAGCGGAACATGGCCCTGCGACGGTGGCTATTGGTTCGTTGATTGCAGCGTTAATTTTCGTGCCAATTGGAGCGCTTCAGGCTGGTGAAGCACTCTGGCACTGGTCGGTTATTCCATTGGGTCTGGCGGTCGCTATTCTCTCGACCGCTCTGCCTTATTCGCTGGAAATGATTGCCCTCACCCGTTTGCCAACACGGACATTTGGTACGCTGATGAGCATGGAACCGGCGCTGGCTGCCGTTTCCGGGATGATTTTCCTCGGAGAAACACTGACACCCATACAGCTGCTGGCGCTCGGCGCTATCATCGCCGCTTCAATGGGGTCTACGCTGACAGTACGCAAAGAGAGCAAAATAAAAGAATTAGACATTAATTAAATTTACATTTCTGCATGGTTATGCATAACCATGCAGAATTTCTCGCTACTTTTCCTCTACACCGTCTTTATATATCGAATTATGCAAAAGCATATTTATTCCGAAAATTCCTGGCGAGCCAATAAATAAGAATTGTTCTTATCAATATAACTAACCCATTGAATTTTTATTAGTTTTGTTTTTCACGCTTGTTACCACTATTAGTGTGATAGGAACAGCCAGAATAGCGGAACACATAGCCGGTGCTATACTTAGTCTCGTTAATTACTGGGACATAACATCAAGAGGATATGAAATTATGAGTACCGCTAAATTAGTTAAATCAAAAGCGACCAATCTGCTTTATACCCGCAACGATGTCTCCGACAGCGAGAAAAAAGCAACAGTAGAGTTGCTGAATCGCCAGGTTATCCAGTTTATTGATCTTTCTTTGATTACCAAACAAGCGCACTGGAACATGCGCGGCGCTAACTTCATTGCCGTACATGAAATGCTGGATGGCTTCCGCACCGCACTGATCGATCATCTGGATACCATGGCAGAACGTGCAGTGCAGCTGGGCGGTGTAGCTCTGGGGACCACTCAAGTTATCAACAGCAAAACTCCGCTGAAAAGTTACCCGCTGGACATCCACAACGTTCAGGATCACCTGAAAGAGCTGGCTGACCGTTACGCAATCGTCGCTAATGACGTACGCAAAGCGATTGGCGAAGCGAAAGATGACGACACCGCAGATATCCTGACCGCCGCGTCTCGCGACCTGGATAAATTCCTGTGGTTTATCGAGTCTAACATCGAATAAATCCATCGTTGATGGTGCAGAACTTTAGTACACGATAAAAGCGGCTTCCTGACAGGAGGCCGTTTTGTTTTGTAGCCCGCCTCAACGCACTTATTTAGTGCATCCATCTGCTATCCCCAGCTGGTTAAGTAAATTTTTTGTATCCACATCATCACACAATCGTTACATAAAGATTGTTTTTTCATCAGGTTTTACGCTAAATAATCACTGTGTTGAGTGCACAATTTTAGCGCACCAGTTTGGTGCCCCAGAATGGTGCATCTTCAGGGTATTGCCCTATAAATCGTGCATCACGTTTTTGCCGCATCTCGAAAAATCAATGAGTTGCAAAACTGGCACGATTTTTTCATATATGTGAATGTCACGCAGGGGATCGTCCCGTGGATAGAAAAAAGGAAATGCTATGAAGTCTGTATTAAAAGTTTCACTGGCTGCACTGACCCTGGCTTTTGCGGTTTCTTCTCATGCCGCGGATAAAAAATTAGTTGTCGCGACGGATACCGCCTTCGTTCCGTTTGAATTTAAACAGGGCGATAAATACGTGGGCTTTGACGTTGATCTGTGGGCTGCCATCGCTAAAGAACTGAAGCTGGATTACGAACTGAAGCCGATGGATTTCAGTGGGATCATTCCGGCACTGCAAACCAAAAACGTCGATCTGGCGCTGGCGGGCATCACCATTACCGACGAGCGTAAAAAAGCGATCGATTTCTCTGACGGCTACTACAAAAGCGGCCTGTTAGTGATGGTGAAAGCTAACAATAACGATGTGAAAAGCGTGAAAGATCTCGACGGGAAAGTGGTTGCTGTGAAGAGCGGCACTGGCTCCGTTGATTACGCGAAAGCAAACATCAAAACTAAAGATCTGCGTCAGTTCCCGAACATTGATAACGCCTATATGGAACTGGGCACCAACCGCGCAGATGCCGTTCTGCACGATACGCCAAATATTTTGTACTTCATCAAAACCGCCGGTAACGGTCAGTTCAAAGCGGTAGGTGACTCTCTGGAAGCACAGCAATACGGTATTGCGTTCCCGAAAGGTAGCGACGAGCTGCGTGACAAAGTCAACGGCGCGTTGAAAACCCTGCGCGAGAACGGAACTTACAACGAAATCTACAAAAAATGGTTCGGTACTGAACCGAAATAATAACGCTACGCCTGTAAAGCGCACTGGCAGTTCCCTCTCCCCTCTGGGGAGAGGATTAGGGTGAGGGGCGCAAACCCGCTCCGGGGCCATTAATTACCCTGAATTTGATTATTTACACCACGGTAACAGGAACAACATATGCAGTTTGACTGGAGTGCCATCTGGCCTGCCATTCCGCTTCTGATTGAAGGTGCCAAAATGACCCTGTGGATTTCGGTCCTCGGTTTGGCTGGCGGTCTGGTGATCGGATTGCTGGCAGGTTTTGCACGCACCTTCGGTGGTTGGATAGCCAACCACGTCGCGCTGGTCTTTATTGAAGTGATCCGCGGCACACCTATCGTCGTCCAGGTGATGTTTATTTATTTCGCCCTGCCGATGGCGTTTAACGACTTACGCATCGACCCGTTTACTGCGGCGGTGGTCACCATCATGATCAACTCCGGCGCGTACATTGCGGAAATCACGCGTGGTGCGGTGCTGTCTATTCACAAAGGTTTTCGTGAAGCAGGACTGGCGCTCGGTCTTTCACGTTGGGAAACCATTCGCTACGTCATTTTACCGCTGGCACTGCGTCGTATGCTGCCGCCGCTGGGTAACCAGTGGATCATCAGTATAAAAGATACCTCGCTGTTTATTGTTATCGGCGTGGCGGAACTGACCCGTCAGGGGCAAGAAATTATTGCCGGTAACTTCCGCGCCCTTGAGATCTGGAGCGCCGTGGCGGTGTTCTATCTGATTATTACCCTGGTGCTGAGCTTTATTCTGCGTCGTCTGGAAAGAAGGATGAAAATCCTGTGATTGAATTTAAAAACGTCTCCAAGCATTTTGGTCCAACCCAGGTGCTGCACAATATCGATTTGAACATTGCTCAGGGCGAAGTCGTGGTGATTATCGGGCCGTCCGGTTCCGGTAAATCGACCCTGCTGCGCTGCATCAACAAACTGGAAGAAATCACTTCCGGCGATCTGATTGTCGATGGCCTGAAGGTTAACGATCCGAAAGTTGACGAGCGCCTGATTCGCCAGGAAGCAGGTATGGTGTTCCAGCAGTTTTACCTCTTCCCGCATCTGACGGCGCTGGAAAACGTCATGTTTGGTCCGCTACGCGTGCGTGGCGCGAACAAAGAAGAGGCGGAAAAACTGGCGCGTGAGCTGCTGGCGAAAGTCGGCCTGGCAGAACGCGCTCACCACTACCCTTCCGAGCTTTCTGGTGGTCAGCAACAGCGTGTGGCGATTGCCCGTGCGCTGGCGGTAAAACCGAAAATGATGCTGTTCGATGAACCGACTTCCGCTCTTGACCCGGAACTGCGCCATGAAGTGCTGAAGGTTATGCAGGACCTGGCTGAAGAAGGGATGACGATGGTGATCGTGACCCACGAAATCGGTTTTGCCGAGAAAGTAGCTTCGCGCCTGATCTTTATCGACAAAGGCCGGATTGCGGAAGATGGCGATCCGCAGGTGTTAATCAAGAACCCACCGAGCCAGCGCTTGCAGGAATTTTTGCAGCACGTCTCTTAACTTCTCAGCCTCCCTTTCCCCCGAAAGGGAGGCACACCAGATTCCTCTCATTTAAAATCGCCCCTCCCCCAGCATCTATACTTATCTTTTTGCTCTGTTTTCTCACTGGAGGAGTCATGCGGTGGATCCTGTTCATCCTCTTCTGCCTGCTGGGCGCACCTGCCCACGCGGTATCCATACCCGGCGTTACAACCACAACGACAACGGACTCAACGACTGAACCGGCCCCGGAACCGGATATCGAACAAAAAAAAGCGGCCTATGGCGCACTGGCGGATGTGCTGGATAATGACACCTCGCGTAAAGAGTTGATCGACCAGTTGCGCACCGTCGCCGCGACGCCCCCTGCGGAACCCGTACCGAAGATCGTGCCGCCGACGCTGGTTGAAGAGCAAACCGTGCTGCAAAAAGTCACCGAAGTCAGCCGCCATTATGGTGAAGCCCTTTCCGCCCGCTTCGGACAACTTTATCGCAATATCACCGGCTCCCCGCATAAGCCGTTTAATCCACAAACCTTCAGCAATGCGTTGACCCATTTTTCAATGTTAGCGGTATTAGTGTTTGGTTTTTACTGGCTGATTCGTCTGTGCGCACTGCCGCTGTATCGCAAAATGGGCCAGTGGGCGCGGCAAAAAAATCGCGAACGCAGCAACTGGTTGCAGCTTCCGGCGATGATTATCGGGGCGTTTATTATCGACCTGCTGTTACTGGCACTGACATTATTTGTCGGTCAGGTTTTAAGCGACAACCTGAATGCGGGCAGTCGCACCATCGCTTTCCAACAAAGTTTGTTTCTCAGCGCCTTTGCCCTGATTGAATTTTTCAAAGCCGTACTACGCCTGATTTTTTGCCCAAACGTGGCGGAACTGCGCCCGTTCACGATACAGGACGAGAGCGCCCGTTACTGGAGTCGCCGCCTGAGCTGGTTAAGCAGTTTGATAGGTTATGGCCTGATTGTGGCCGTGCCGATTATCTCTAATCAGGTGAATGTACAAATTGGCGCGCTGGCGAACGTCATCATTATGCTGTGCATGACCATCTGGGCGTTGTACCTGATCTTTCGTAATAAAAAAGAGATTACCCAACATTTGCTCAACTTTGCGGAGCATTCGCTGGCCTTTTTCAGCTTGTTTATCCGCGCCTTTGCGCTGGTGTGGCACTGGCTGGCAAGCGCCTATTTTATCGTGCTGTTTTTCTTTTCGTTGTTCGATCCGGGCAACAGCCTGAAATTTATGATGGGTGCAACGGTGCGCAGCCTGGCGATTATTGGTATCGCAGCATTTGTTTCCGGTATGTTTTCCCGCTGGCTGGCAAAAACCATCACCCTCTCGCCACATACTCAGCGTAACTATCCAGAACTGCAAAAACGGTTGAATGGCTGGCTGTCGGCGGCGCTGAAAACGGCGCGTATTCTGACAGTCTGCGTGGCGGTAATGTTGCTGTTGAGCGCATGGGGATTGTTCGATTTCTGGAACTGGCTGCAAAACGGCGCGGGGCAGAAAACTGTAGATATCCTGATCCGTATCGCACTCATTCTTTTCTTCTCGGCGGTTGGCTGGACAGTGCTCGCCAGTTTGATCGAAAACCGGCTGGCTTCGGATATTCATGGCCGCCCGCTACCCAGCGCCCGTACGCGTACCCTGCTGACGCTGTTTCGTAACGCGCTGGCGGTGATTATCAGTACCATCACCATCATGATTGTGTTGTCGGAAATCGGCGTCAATATCGCGCCATTGCTGGCAGGTGCCGGTGCATTGGGGCTGGCTATCTCTTTTGGTTCGCAAACGCTGGTGAAAGATATTATCACCGGGGTATTTATTCAGTTTGAAAACGGCATGAACACTGGAGATTTGGTGACTATCGGGCCGTTGACCGGCACTGTGGAACGGATGTCGATTCGCTCCGTGGGCGTGCGTCAGGATACCGGGGCGTATCACATCATTCCGTGGTCTTCGATTACCACCTTTGCTAACTTTGTCCGCGGCATTGGTTCGGTAGTGGCAAATTACGATGTTGATCGCCATGAAGATGCTGATAAAGCCAATCAGGCACTGAAAGATGCGGTAACGGAATTGATGGAAAACGAAGATATTCGCGGGCTGATTATTGGTGAACCGAACTTTGCCGGGATTGTCGGCTTAAGCAATACCGCGTTTACACTGCGTGTTTCGTTCACCACGCTGCCACTCAAACAGTGGACGGTACGCTTTGCCCTCGACAGCCAGGTGAAAAAACATTTCGACCTGGCGGGCGTTCGCGCGCCAGTGCAGACTTATCAGGTGCTGCCTGCTCCGGGCGCGACCCCGGCTGCACCGCTGCCGCCGGGGGAGCCAACGCTTTAACGTTGGCGATTAACAAAACGGCGGCGCTGCTCGTCGTTCATAAAGGTCCAGGCAATAAAGCGACTCTGCTTTTGCCCCTGGGCCATCTCTTTTTTAACCACCTTCACCGCGCCCACGTCCGTCAGAGCACGATACAACGGCGGTAAGTTTTCACCACGAGATACCAGCGAGGTAAACCACATCACCTGCTTCGCGAAGCCTTTGCTCTCTTCAATCATCTTTTTGATAAAGGCGACTTCACCGCCTTCACACCACAACTCCTGTTGCTGACCACCAAAGTTCAGTGCATCGTCTTTGTTCAGCCCCAGGTTACGGCGTTTACGCTCACTACCTGCCCGCGCCGCAGCGGCGGAATCGTGGAATGGCGGGTTACACAAGGTCGCGTCGTATTGCTCGTTTTTATGGATAATGCCGTTAAAAATCGCCCCACTCTCTTTTTGCCGACGCAGACGAATGGCGCGGTTAAGCCCCGGATTAGCACTGATGATCGCCTGCACACTGCTTAACGCCTGGCTGCTGGTTTCACTACCGGTAAAACGCCAGCCATATTCATGTACGCCAATCAGCGGATAAATACAGTTCGCACCAACGCCGATATCCAGAATGCTGGCATTCGCTGGAATTGTTCCGCTTGCTTCGGCCAGTAAATCGGCAAGGTGATGAATATAATCCGCCCGGCCCGGTACTGGTGGGCAGAGAAAACCGTCCGGGATATCCCAGTTCGCTACGGCGTAAAAATGGGCCAGCAACGCCTTATTGAGCGCCTTCACCGCCAGCGGATTGGCAAAGTCTACGCTTTGCTCCCCGGCGGGTGTAAGCGTGAGGAATTGCCTGAGTTCAGGATTGACCTGACAAAGCGTGGCGAGATCGTAGCGGCTGTGATGACGGTTGCGCGGATGCAACCCCGGTTTCTGGGCGGACATAGCATTCTCCTTTAAGCAGCGGCGTAAGATACCCGCATAACGCGACAGGGTAAATATCTGGCTGCGTTTATCATTTCTAAAAACCTTCACATGGCTATGGTTTATGGCAATTCACCATAAAAATCATCATCATGCATGTTATTGATTTGTCTTATTTTGTAAAAATATATCGTTCAAAAAATAAGCGCATCTCTGTCAATTTTTTGCGTCATTTTCATCGCGCAGGCGACCTACACTTATCTGGCACTACCCGTTGTATTTATGAGGATGTCATTATGAAAAAGTGCCTCACACTACTGATTGCCACCGTCCTGAGCGGAATCTCTCTCACGGCTTATGCCGCGCAACCGATGAGTAACCTGGACAGCGGTCAGCTACGGCCCGCCGGTACCGTTTCGGCAACTGGCGCATCAAACCTAAGCGATCTGGAGGATAAACTGGCAGAAAAAGCGCGCGAGCAAGGCGCGAAAGGTTATGTCATTAATTCCGCAGGCGGAAATGACCAGATGTTCGGTACTGCAACCATCTACAAATAACCCCACCAACGTAACTGCATTCGCCTCTGGATGCAGTTTTCGCCTGTTTTGTAATCAAAAAACATCAAATATGAACGCAATGTAAATAAATGTATTTCTTTTTCGCGCAATGGGTGATAGAAAATCGCGCCAAGTGATAATGCTTATCAAAATTATTATCACTTGCACGAACACTATCACGAGATTAACAGTGGCATCGCATCCGCAGAGAGGCTTTCTCGTGGCAGTGAAAATTTCAACATATAAGAAAAAGTCACCTGCAAAATGGAAAACAATCGCAATTTCCCTGCCAGACAATTTCATTCGCTCACGTTCTTTGCCGGTCTTTGTATTGGTATTACGCCTGTGGCACAGGCACTCGCCGCCGAAGGGCAAGCTAACGCGGATGACACGCTGGTTGTCGAAGCATCAACGCCTTCGCTTTATGCGCCACAACAATCTGCAGATCCGAAATTCTCGCGTCCGGTAGCGAATACTACCCGCACGATGACGGTGATTTCTGAACAAGTGATTAAAGATCAGGGCGCAACCAACCTTACCGACGCACTCAAAAACGTCCCCGGCGTGGGTGCGTTTTTTGCGGGTGAGAACGGTAACTCCACCACTGGCGACGCCATTTATATGCGCGGTGCTGATACCTCTAACAGTATTTATATTGATGGCATTCGCGATATCGGCAGCGTCTCGCGCGACACCTTCAATACCGAGCAGGTCGAAGTGATTAAAGGGCCGTCCGGCACCGACTACGGGCGCAGCGCACCGACAGGCTCGATCAATATGATCAGCAAGCAGCCGCGCAATGATTCCGGCATTGACGCCTCCGCCAGTATTGGTAGCGCCTGGTTCCGCCGCGGCACGCTGGACGTCAATCAGGTCATTGGTGATACCACCGCGGCGCGCCTGAATGTGATGGGCGAAAAAACGCACGATGCCGGACGCGACAAAGTCAAAAATGAGCGTTACGGCATCGCCCCTTCTGTCGCTTTTGGCCTTGGTACAGCGAATCGTTTGTATCTTAATTATCTGCATGTCACCCAGCACAACACGCCAGACGGCGGCATTCCGACCATCGGTTTGCCGGGCTATTCTGCCCCATCTGCGGGAACGGCGGCCCTGAATCATTCCGGAAAAGTTGATACGCATAACTTTTACGGCACGGATTCCGATTACGACGATTCGACCACCGACACCGCTACCATGCGTTTTGAGCACGACATCAACGATAACACCACCATTCGCAATACTACCCGTTGGTCGCGCGTGAAGCAGGATTACCTGATGACGGCGATTATGGGTGGGGCGTCGAATATTACCCAGCCCACCAGCGATGTGAATAGCTGGACCTGGTCACGCACGGCGAATACTAAAGATGTGAGTAATAAAATTCTCACCAACCAGACCAACCTGACCTCGACGTTCTATACCGCTTCTATCGGTCATGATGTCAGTACCGGCGTGGAATTTACCCGTGAAACGCAGACTAACTACGGCGTTAATCCGGTGACGTTACCTGCGGTAAATATTTATCATCCTGACAGCAGCATTCATCCCGGCGGCCTGACGCGCAACGGCGCAAACGCCAATGGTCAGACGGATACCTTCGCAATTTACGCCTTCGATACGCTGCAAATCACCCGTGATTTTGAGCTGAACGGCGGGATCCGTCTGGATAATTATCATACTGAATATGACAGTGCCACCGCCTGCGGCGGCAGCGGACGCGGTGCCATCACCTGCCCAGCTGGTGTGGCAAAAGGTTCTCCGGTCACCACCGTCGACACCGCCAAGTCGGGCAATCTGGTGAACTGGAAAGCCGGGGCGCTGTATCACCTGACGGAAAACGGTAATGTCTATATTAACTATGCCGTTTCCCAGCAGCCTCCGGGCGGCAACAACTTCGCCCTTGCGCAGTCTGGCAGCGGTAACAGTGCCAACCGCACCGATTTTAAACCGCAAAAAGCCAACACCAGCGAGATTGGCACCAAATGGCAGGTTCTGGATAAACGCCTGTTGCTCACCGCCGCGCTGTTCCGTACTGATATCGAAAATGAAGTTGAGCAAAATGATGACGGAACTTACTCGCAATACGGTAAGAAACGCGTCGAAGGCTATGAGATATCCGTGGCCGGGAATATCACTCCCGCGTGGCAGGTGATTGGCGGCTATACCCAGCAAAAAGCAACCATCAAAAACGGCAAAGATGTTGCCCAGGATGGTTCCTCATCGCTGCCGTATACCCCGGAGCACGCCTTTACCTTATGGAGCCAGTATCAGGCAACCGATGATATTTCCGTTGGTGCGGGCGCACGCTATATCGGCAGTATGCATAAAGGTTCTGACGGCGCGGTGGGAACGCCAGCGTTTACCGAAGGTTATTGGGTCGCCGACGCTAAACTGGGGTATCGGGTTAATCGCAATCTCGACTTCCAGCTAAACGTCTACAACCTGTTTGATACCGATTACGTCGCCTCAATCAACAAGAGCGGCTACCGTTATCACCCGGGCGAGCCAAGAACCTTCTTGCTCACGGCCAATATGCATTTCTGATTCAGATGTGGGGCGCAGGCCCCACTTTTTGGAGAACTTGTATGATGTACCACATTCCCGGCGTGCTATCGCCAAAGGACGTCGCCCGTTTTCGCGAACAACTGGAACAAGCCGAATGGGTGGATGGACGCGTCACCACCGGCGCACAAGGTGCGCAAGTTAAGAACAATCAACAGGTAGACACCCGCAGCACGTTATACGCCGCCCTGCAAAATGAGGTGCTGAACGCGGTTAACCAACATGCTTTGTTCTTTGCCGCGGCCTTGCCGCGTACCCTTTCCACGCCGCTGTTTAATCGCTATCAGAACAATGAAACTTATGGTTTTCATGTGGATGGCGCAGTACGCAGTCACCCACAAAACGGCTGGATGCGCACTGACCTTTCTGCCACGCTGTTTTTAAGCGATCCACAAAGCTACGATGGCGGCGAACTGGTCGTTAATGACACCTTCGGGCAACATCGGGTAAAACTTCCGGCAGGCGATCTGGTGTTGTATCCCTCCAGCAGCTTGCATTGCGTGACACCCGTAACCCGCGGCGTACGAGTGGCATCATTTATGTGGATCCAGTCGATGATCCGTGATGATAAAAAGCGCGCCATGCTGTTTGAACTGGACAACAATATTCAGTCGCTGAAAAGCCGCTACGGCGAAAGTGAAGAGATCCTGTCGCTGCTCAATCTTTATCATAATCTGCTGCGGGAATGGTCGGAGATCTGACGCTTGAACTGCCCGAGTTCGTCCCTATATTAGCTACACTTAACTGTACAAGTATTGATATGGGGAGGACGATATGGCATCCGGTTGGGCTAACGATGACGCCGTCAACGAACAGATCAACAGTACAATTGAAGATGCGATTGCCCGCGCTCGGGGTGAAATTCCGCGTGGCGAAAGCCTGTATGAATGTGAAGAGTGCGGAGCCCCCATCCCGCAAGCCCGTCGGGAAGCCATTCCTGGTGTGCGCTTATGCATTCATTGTCAGCAGGAGAAAGATTTACAAAAACCAGCTTATACAGGATATAATCGCAGAGGTTCGAAAGACAGCCAGTTACGTTAACTACAACTGGCGGGATGTATAGCGAGTATAATTTGTATTTTGCGTGGCATTCCGTGCCTTTAACGCTGTCGTGACTGCCACGCTGCATAAAACAAGTCCATAAGTTCAACAAATAAATGGATTATCAGTATGTTAGATATCAATCAATTTATTTGAACAAGGCGGTCAATTCTCTTCGATTTTATCTCTCGAAAAAAAACGTGATACTCATCACATCGACGAAACAACGTCACTTATACAAAAATCACCTGCGAGAGATTAATTATGAAAACTATCAATACTGTTGTTGCTGCTATGGCTCTTTCAACTCTGTCATTTGGCGTGTTTGCCGCGGAACCGGTAACGGCATCCCAGGCACAGAACATGAATAAAATCGGCGTGGTTTCTGCCGATGGCGCATCCACCCTCGATGCCCTGGAAGCGAAACTGGCTGAGAAAGCTGCGGCAGCTGGGGCGAGTGGATACAGCATCACTTCTGCCACCAACAACAATAAATTAAGCGGTACTGCGGTAATTTATAAGTAATTCGTAAGCCGGATCAGGCGTTTACGCTACGTCCAGCACAAGTATTTCCCTGTCTGTTTGCCGACAGACGCATATGCTCTAACCCTCATTGATCCTATGTTACCCTTGTTTGCCCGTCCGCCACTGGACGGGCTTTTTTTTAGCTGGCTAACTGCTGACAGAAAGCCTGCAACGTCTCTTCCGGCATACCAACCTTTCGCGCCGCATCACAAATGGCCTGCCAGCTTCCCGCATCCAATGGAATCCCCTGCTCCTGCCGTTCGCGACGCGTGTTAACTTCCCACTCGCCCGGTAGCAAAATCGGCTTATCGTCATCATGCGGCGAGGCTTTCACCCACTCGGCAAAGGCTTCGGTCTGCGCGCTACAATCCGGCGCGCCGAACAGTTCCGGGTTGATGATGATAGTGGTCATGCAGTTAAGAATGGCATCGGGACTGGTTTGTAACGTTTTCTGATGCGTCGTTTTACCGCCGGAAAGCGCCCCACCAAGAATTTCACACATCGCTGCAAGGGCGTAGCCTTTATGTTCGGCAAAGGTCAACAGCGAACCCAACGGCGACTCCTGCATTACCGCCGGATTGGTCGTCGGCATGCCGTTAACGTCAATCAGGCAACCTGGCGGCACGGGGACGCCTTTATGCCAGGCGACGCGGGTTTTGCCAAATGCGATGGCGCTGGTGGCGTAATCAAGCAACAGCGGGAAATTATCTTTACGAGGGAAAACCACACAGAACGGATTGGTGCCAAAGCGGCTGTCGCGACCGTGGAACGGCGCGACCATTGGAATACCGACCACGCTAACAAAGTGGATAGAGACAAACCCCGCCGCTGCACACTGCTCCGCCCAGTAACCGATACGGCCGATATGATGCGAGTTATGGAGCGCCACGGCGGCAATGCCGTGCTGATGCGCTTTCTCAATCCCCAGCGCCATCGCTTCATGTGCCGCGACCTGACCAAATGCGCGATCGCCATCGAGCGTGACCGCCGCCCCCGCCTCTTTAACGATTTTGGCATGATGGTTAATTTGCAGGTGCCCCTGACTCCAGGAGCGCACATAGCTTGGGATCATGCCAATACCATGTGAATCATGCCCTGCCAGGTTTGCCGCGATTAAATGATCGGCAACTAATTTCGCTTCTTGTTCCTCACTACCCATCTGACGAAATACAGCCTGAATAAAACTGTGCAGCGTCTGAGCATCAAAGCGATGACCACTTTCCATGGTTAACTCCTGTTTATGTTATGTGTTTGTTGTTTTTTTATGCTGCACGCCGGGCGCGGGAAGGTCAATAAAGATGCAGGAATTTCATATTGTGGTGGGGTAAAAGCCGGATGACATGGCTCATCCGGCTGAGATGAAAATTAAAATGCCTGATTAACACGCGCCAGGCCGTCGCTGATAGTTGCCGCTTCCCCCGTAGCCACCAGGCAGCAAGCCATCTGGATTTTCAGCGATTCGGGAATCGGTTCGCTGCCAGCCAGGCAACGCTCAATCCACTGCGCCGTGGTTTCCGGATCTTTTGCTTGTGGCAGTAACTCGCTACCAGCAGGGTCCTGTTTTTCATACAGCACCCGCATCCCTTCACGGTCAATGAGATTGATCTGCGGGCAGCGCTGCGGATTAGCATACACTTCGCCTTCAGTACCATGCATTAGTAACGCCCGCCCGCCGATATCGCTAAAGAACTTCGCGACTCGCCCGATGTATTCCGGATGCGAAACGCTGGAAAGACGCAGTGCCTCACCTTCGGCAAATGGCGTCGCCAGTTTCGCCAGGGTATGTGCACTGTTACGCACGCCCATCCGCCAGCGCATCGCCAGTTGTTTTTCCAGCGGCGGGCAAAACGCGCCGACAGGCATAAACACCGGTTGATGTTCGTCGAGCTTCGCCTGCGCCTGCCCGCCGTGCAACGTTGGCGTAATACCCATCAGTTCGAAAATGGTTTCTGTCAGCACGCGGGTTGGATCTTCGCTAACCCCGTGAACCACCACAGGAAAACCGAGTTTGTGCAGGAGAATCGCCAACAACGGCGTCAGGTTGGCCTGTTTACGCGCGCCGTTGTAACTGGGGATGACAATCGGCATCGGCTTGTCTGCAGGCGGCGTCAGCTTGATGGTGTGATTTTGCATGGCTTCGTAAAAGCCGAGCATCTCTGCTTCCCCTTCCCCTTTGATACGCAGCGCAATCAATACGCCGCCCAACTCAAGGTCAGGGACTTCACCATTGAGCATATGGGCATACAGACCGCGCGCAGTATCCCGGTCTAAATCGCGCGCGTGGTTTTTCCCGCGCCCGATCTCTTTAATGATTTTGCGATAGTCCATTTACGACTCCTTACCTGACTCACATCATTAACGCCGCCGACGGCGTGGGGATTTCGTTTTTTCTTTCTTTTTAACTATACCTTCAGGGACTTCCGGTTGCTCTATCGGAAATACCGGTAATGCATCCAGTAGCCGCTTGCCGTAGTTTTTGGTGAGCAAGCGTTTATCGTAAATCACCACTTCGCCCCAGCAACCGTGGCTTCGAATCAGTCGCCCAACCTGCTGAATCAGGTTAAACGAGGCGCTCGGCAGGCTTTGCACCTCAAACGGATAGCGGTTGAGGCTTTTCAGCCATTCCCCTTCGGTGATCACCACGGGGCTGTCGATGGGCGGAAAAGCGATTTTGTGGATATGCACCTGGCTGAGCAGATCGCCTTTCAGATCAAGCCCTTCGGCAAATGACTGTAAGCCCACCAGCACGCTGCGCTCACCGTTGCCGACGCGTTTGCGGTGCAGTTCAACTAAACGGTAACGCGGCTGATCGCCCTGCACCAGCAACATCAGGCGTAAATCCGTCACATAGTCGAGAAACCGCTGCATCGCCCGTCCGCTGGCAAACAGTACCAACATACCGAGATGTTTTTTGCTCTCCACCTGCTCACGGAAAAAGGCTGCCATTTCAGCAATGTGCTGCTCTTCGTTGTCGATGGAAGGCTCAAAGCGCATCCGGGGAATAACAATTTTGCCCTGTTCGCAGTGGTTAAAGGGCGAATCCAGCGCCACAAAGCGGTCGCCCGCTTTCTCTTTCAGACCACTCATCTCCTGCAAACGCGAAAAACTGTTCAGCGAACGTAAGGTCGCGGAAGTGACAATAATGTGCGGAATACTGCGCCACAGCAGCCTTTCCAGCTGATCGCTGACACGAATACCCACACAGTGAAACCAGAGATGCAGCTGCCCTTCGCGCTCTTCCCGCGTCGCCCATTTGGTCACCGGCGCACCGGAAGATTGCGCCAGAGACGCCAGCCGCCAGAGTTTGCTTTGCGCCTCGAACATCCCCAGCGCGCGATTCATCTGCAAAATCAACCGATGCAGACGTACAATGTCATGGCTGCCGGTTTTCTCACTTAAATCGTTAAGAAATAACTCCGCCAGGCCACGCAGCATCTCGGTGAGTTTTGCCAGCCGCTGGCAGATCTCCAGCACTTCATCTGGCAGTTCGCCCATCGCAAAACGGTGCTCTGCCTCCTGCCCGGCAGGCATGTAGAGATTGAGAATGTTGTTTAACGAGGCGATAAGCTCATACAACTCTTCACAATGCGCATTCAAACGTTCAGGGATCGCCAGCGGCGGGATGGTCTTCGGGCGAAACTGCTCCATGCAGGTAGCGACCAGTTTCGTGAACAAGTCCAACTGTAGTCGATACCACGGCGCGGTGATTTCGGCACTCATCTCCAGCGCATCCCGCGCCACATCTGGCAGGTGATGACCTTCGTCCAGCACCAGCAGCAAATTTTTCGGGTCAGGCAATACGGCTTCGCTTTCCATCGCCGCCATCACCAGCGCATGGTTTGCCACCACCACTTCCGCTTCCTGAATCTCCCGACGAGCGACAAAAAACGGGCATTCGCGATAGTAATAACAGTTGCGGTTGAGGCAGCTGGCTTTGTCGGTACTTAAACGACGCCAGAGATCGTCATCTATAGCGATATCAGTATGATCGCGCAGACCATCCCATTTATAAGTGTCGAGATCGCCCTTCAGCTTCGCACAACGTTTTTGCTCTTCCTGATTATTTGGCGTCAGTTCGTCGTCAAGAAACGCCAGCAGATCCTGTTGCGTGGGTTCAGTGCTGGCGAGCGCCGTCAGATTACGCGGGCAAACGTAGCGCCCACGCCCAAAAGCGGCAGTGAATTTAAGATCGGGAATGATCTTTTTCAGCAGCGGTAAATCTTTGCTGTAGATCTGATCCTGCAATGCCACGTTGGCGGTACTCACCACCAGCGTTTTTTGCTCTTCGCGGGCAATGGCGATGCCGGGAATCAAATAAGAGAGCGTTTTCCCAACGCCGGTGGGGGCTTCAATCGCCAGATGCCGCCCTTCTTCTCCGGCCAGCGTTTTGGCGACGTCCGCAATCATCTGCCGCTGCGGCGCACGGGGAATAAAGTCGGGGATCTGTTCCTGAAGCGCCTTATACCAGGCGGCAATTTGCGCTTTAAGCGCGGCGGTTAATGCCATGAGAAAACCTGAAATACTGTATAAACAGCCAATATTGTGGCATTTTTCGGTTTTCAGGGGTAATGGTTTTTCTGTTTCTGGAAAGCGGCTCGCAATAACGTTTTCCGGATGTGAAGTTTTCTCGCGGCAGAAGAAACATCATTGTGCAGCAAAAGACATTGTACATCAGCTTATTCCGCTGGCGGCCATTGCAGAGCGGTATGTAAAACACGCAGTACCGAGAGCGTATCGCCCTCCACTTGATAGACAAGCACATAATGCGGCCTGACAACGGCTTCATGTGTACCAGCGACTCGTCCGGCCCGGTACATCTCCGGGCGTTCACAGGCCTGTTCCGCAATGGCTTCAAATTGATTATCAAGGGCTATTGCCGCTAGCGGATTATCTTTACTGATGTATTCCATGATTTGCTCCCTGTCAGACAGGGACATTGGCTTCCATTCCAGACGCATTAATCCCCCTTCAGCAAGGCTTTTTTACGGGCAGCAAATAGACTTTTGGCCTCTTCATGAGAGAGTGCCGGGCGTGGATCGTCAATGGCGGCCTGCACCTGCTCTCGAAACCAGGCATCATACGCGGCAGCTTCATGAGCTCGTTTTAATGCCTCAGCCCTGTCTGGTCGGGTCGTTTTCTTCTGACCGTCCGGGTCGTAATTAGAGGCGTCGACTTCAAACCGGGCAATACCAACATCTTTCAGGTAGTTGACAACCGTTTCCAGCCGTTTGAACAGGCGGATTTGCCGACTGCGTTGTGCTGCAAGAGGCCGTTCAGTGTGGCCGTATTTCACGGTCAACGACCAGCCTCCCTGGGTGCCAATAACGTGTGCTGCATCCACTACGCCAGATTCAACCAGTTTATGTAAGGTTGAGTGATCGATCGTTTCTGGTGCCATAATGCGCTAACCTCTTTGTATACAGCATGCAATTTATAATTAAAGATAGAGCAATTAATAATAAATTGCAGCACCTTGATCGTAAATTGCCCAGGATAAAATTGCGGTAGAAAGAGACTTGTTGCGAAGATGCCGGGCATCGCCCGGCATAAAAGATTACTGCGCAGCGGCAGGTTTACGCGGACGGCGGCGACGTTGTTGTTCGCCTGCCGGTTTGGCATCGCCGAGACGACGAGACGGTTTTTCTGCGGGCTTCGCGTTACCAGACTTCGCACCACTTTCCGCACGGCGTGGTTGCTGTTGACCGCGACCACCACCTTGCCCACGACCGCCGCCGCCACGTTGCTGGCGACCGTTCTGGATCGGTTCGGCTTTGATTGACGGGTCCGGCTCATAACCCGGAATCGCAATGCGCGGGATCTCTTTTTTCAGCAGTTTTTCGATATCACGCAGCAGTTTGTGTTCATCAACACACACCAGCGACAACGCTTCACCGGTAGCAGCCGCACGACCGGTACGCCCGATACGGTGGACATAATCTTCCGGTACGTTTGGCAGTTCATAGTTGACCACGTGCGGCAGCTCTTCAATATCCAGGCCGCGCGCAGCGATGTCAGTTGCCACCAGTACACGAATATCGCCCGATTTAAAATCAGCCAGCGCACGGGTACGCGCACCTTGCGATTTATTGCCGTGGATCGCCGCACTACGGATGCCATCTTTATTGAGCTGTTCAGCCAGATGGTTAGCGCCATGTTTGGTACGGGTAAACACCAGCACCTGCTGCCAGTTCCCTTTCCCAATCATGTGCGACAACAATTCGCGTTTGCGTTTCTTATCAACAAAGTGAACATGCTGGGTCACCTGATCAGACGCGGTATTGCGGCGTGCCACTTCGATTTCCAGCGGGTTGTGCAACAGTTTTTCCGCCAGAGCTTTAATATCGTCAGAGAAGGTCGCGGAGAACAACAGGTTCTGGCGCTTCGCAGGTAGTTTTGTTAACACGCGACGGATATCGTGGATAAAGCCCATGTCGAGCATGCGGTCAGCTTCATCGAGGACGAGGATTTCAACCTGATCCAGCTTCACCGCATTCTGATGTTCCAGGTCCAGCAGACGTCCCGGCGTTGCAACCAGCACATCAACGCCGCCGCGCAACTTCATCATCTGCGGGTTAATGCTGACACCGCCAAACACCACCAGCGAACGAATGTTCAGGTATTTGCTGTAATCACGGACGTTTTCGCCAATCTGCGCCGCCAGTTCACGGGTCGGGGTAAGAATGAGCGCACGTACCGGACGACGCCCTTTGGCGTGCGGCTGGCGAGTGATCAGGTGTTGCAACAGCGGCAGCGTAAAGCCCGCTGTTTTGCCGGTGCCAGTCTGGGCGCTAGCCATCAGGTCGCGGCCTTCCAGCACCGCAGGGATCGCCTGCTGCTGAATAGGGGTGGGTTCACGGTAACCCTGCTCGGCAACGGCGCGCAGGATATCAGGGCTTAAACCCAAAGAATCGAAAGACATAACTACTCCGAACCGCCCCGACCGTTACCGGTGTAGTTTTCAGGGAGATACTGAAAAGGAAAATGACAAAAACCACAATGTCATGAGGGAGCGGAGTGTAGCAGTTTTTGTGACGCAGCGCATAAATTATCCCTGTGACTGGCGTTGCTAAAATTCTTAGCCATACTGGACAACTCCCATATGGAGTCATAATCTTAATCAATCATTTGATTAAGAATGGACTGTGCGATGAATAATCCTGCCATGACAATCAAGGGTGAACAGGCGAAAAAACAGCTGATTGCTGCCGCACTGGCGCAGTTTGGTGAATATGGAATGAACGCCACCACCCGCGAGATAGCCGCCCAGGCCGGGCAGAATATCGCTGCCATCACCTACTACTTCGGTTCGAAAGAGGATTTGTACCTCGCCTGCGCCCAGTGGATTGCCGATTTTATTGGCGAGCAGTTCCGTCCGCACGCCGAAGAGGCCGAACGCTTGTTCGCACAACCACAGCCAGATCGGGCTGCCATCCGTGAACTGATCCTTCGCGCCTGCAGGAACATGATTAAGCTGCTCACCCAGGATGACACTGTCAACCTCAGCAAATTTATCTCCCGTGAGCAGCTCTCTCCCACGGCAGCCTATCACCTGGTGCACGAACAGGTGATTAGTCCGCTACACAGCCACCTTACACGCCTGATTGCCGCCTGGACCGGCTGCGACGCCAATGATACCCGCATGATCCTTCATACCCATGCGTTGATTGGTGAGATTCTGGCGTTTCGTCTTGGCAAAGAAACAATTCTGTTACGTACCGGCTGGACCGCGTTCGATGAAGAAAAGACCGAACTGATTAACCAGACGGTGACCTGTCATATCGACCTGATTTTGCAAGGATTATCGCAAAGGAGTTTGTAGTGATGAAAAAACCTGTCGTGATCGGACTGGCGGTAGTAGTACTTGCCGCCGTGGTTGCCGGAGGCTACTGGTGGTATCAAAGCCGCCAGGATAACGGCCTGACGCTGTATGGCAACGTGGATATTCGTACGGTGAATCTTAGTTTCCGTGTTGGGGGGCGCGTTGAGTCGCTGGCAGTGGACGAAGGTGATGCGATCAAAGCGGGCCAGGTGCTGGGCGAACTGGATCACAAGCCGTATGAGATTGCCCTGATGCAGGCGAAAGCGGGCGTTTCGGTGGCTCAGGCGCAGTATGACCTGATGCTTGCCGGGTATCGCGATGAAGAAATCGCTCAGGCCGCCGCAGCGGTGAAACAGGCGCAAGCTGCCTATGACTATGCGCAGAACTTCTATAACCGCCAGCAAGGACTGTGGAAAAGCCGCACCATTTCGGCAAATGACCTGGAAAATGCCCGCTCCTCGCGCGACCAGGCGCAGGCAACGCTGAAATCGGCACAGGATAAATTGCGTCAGTACCGTTCCGGTAACCGCGAACAGGATATCGCCCAGGCAAAAGCCAGCCTCGAACAGGCGCAGGCGCAACTGGCGCAGGCGGAGCTGAATTTGCAGGACTCAACGTTGATAGCCCCGTCTGATGGCACGCTGTTAACGCGCGCGGTGGAGCCAGGCACGGTTCTCAATGAAGGTGGCACGGTGTTTACCGTCTCGCTAACACGTCCAGTGTGGGTGCGTGCCTATGTTGACGAACGTAATCTTGACCAGGCCCAGCCGGGGCGCAAAGTGCTGCTTTATACCGATGGTCGCCCGGACAAGCCGTATCACGGGCAGATTGGTTTCGTTTCACCGACTGCTGAATTTACCCCGAAAACCGTCGAAACGCCGGATCTGCGTACCGACCTCGTCTATCGCCTGCGTATTGTGGTGACCGACGCCGATGATGCGTTACGCCAGGGAATGCCAGTGACGGTACAATTCGGTGACGAGGCAGGACATGAATGATGCCGTTATCACGCTGAACGGCCTGGAAAAACGCTTTCCGGGCATGAACAAGCCCGCCGTCGCGCCGCTCGATTGCACCATTCATGCCGGTTATGTGACGGGGCTGGTAGGGCCAGACGGTGCGGGTAAAACCACGCTGATGCGGATGCTGGCGGGATTACTGAAACCCGACAGCGGCAGTGCCACGGTGATTGGCTTTGATCCGATCAAAAATGACGGCGCGCTGCACGCCGTGCTCGGCTATATGCCGCAGAAATTTGGTCTGTATGAAGATCTGACGGTGATGGAGAACCTCAATCTTTACGCGGATTTGCGCAGCGTCACCGGCGAGGCACGGAAGCAGACTTTTTCTCGCCTGCTGGAGTTTACGTCTCTTGGCCCGTTTACCGGACGCCTGGCGGGCAAGCTCTCCGGTGGGATGAAACAAAAACTCGGCCTGGCCTGTACCCTGGTGGGCGAACCGAAAGTGTTGCTGCTCGATGAACCCGGCGTCGGCGTTGACCCTATCTCACGGCGCGAACTGTGGCAGATGGTGCATGAGCTGGCGGGCGAAGGGATGTTAATTCTCTGGAGCACCTCGTATCTCGACGAAGCCGAGCAGTGCCGTGACGTGTTACTGATGAACGAAGGCGAATTGTTGTACCAGGGAGAACCGACGGCCCTGACACAAACCATGGCCGGACGCAGCTTTCTGATGACCAGCCCGCACGAGGGCAACCGCAAACTGTTGCAACGGGCATTGAAACTGCCGCAAGTCAGCGACGGCATGATTCAGGGGAAATCGGTACGTCTGATCCTCAAAAAAGAGGCCACACCAGACGATATTCGCCATGCCGACGGGATGCCGGAAATCAACATCAACGAAACTACGCCGCGTTTTGAAGATGCGTTTATTGATTTGCTGGGCGGTGCCGGAACCTCGGAATCGCCGCTGGGTGCAATATTGCATACGGTAGAAGGCACACCCGGTGAGACGGTGATCGAAGCGAAAGAACTGACCAAGAAATTTGGTGATTTTGCCGCCACCGATCACGTCAACTTTGCCGTTAAACGCGGGGAGATTTTTGGTTTGCTGGGGCCAAACGGCGCGGGCAAATCGACCACCTTTAAGATGATGTGCGGTTTGCTGGTACCGACCTCTGGCCAGGCGCTGGTGCTGGGCATGGATCTGAAAGAGAGTTCCGGTAAAGCGCGCCAGCATCTCGGCTATATGGCGCAAAAATTTTCGCTCTACGGCAACCTGACGGTCGAACAGAATTTACGCTTTTTCTCTGGTGTGTATGGCTTACGCGGTCGGGCGCAGAACGAAAAAATCTCCCGTATGAGCGAGGCGTTCGGCCTGAAAAGTATCGCCTCCCACGCGACCGATGAACTGCCATTAGGTTTTAAACAGCGGCTGGCACTGGCCTGCTCGCTGATGCATGAACCGGACATTCTGTTTCTCGACGAACCGACGTCCGGCGTTGATCCCATCACCCGCCGTGAATTTTGGCTACATATCAACAGTATGGTAGAGAAAGGCGTCACGGTGATGGTCACCACCCACTTTATGGATGAAGCGGAATATTGCGACCGCATCGGCCTGGTGTACCGCGGGAAATTAATCGCCAGCGGCACACCGGACGATTTGAAAGCGCAGTCGGCCAACGATGAGCAACCCGATCCCACTATGGAGCAAGCCTTTATTCAGTTGATCCACGACTGGGATAAGGAGCATAGCAATGAGTAATCCGATCCTGTCCTGGCGTCGCGTGCGGGCGCTGTGCGTCAAAGAGACACGGCAGATCGTTCGCGATCCGAGTAGCTGGCTGATTGCGGTAGTGATCCCTCTGCTGCTGCTGTTTATTTTTGGCTACGGCATTAACCTCGACTCCAGCAAGCTGCGGGTCGGGATATTGCTGGAACAGCGTAGCGAAGCGGCGCTGGATTTCACCCACACCATGACAGGTTCGCCCTACATCGACGCCACCATCAGCGATAACCGTCAGGAACTGATCGCCAAAATGCAGGCGGGGAAAATTCGCGGTCTGGTGGTTATTCCGGTGGATTTCGCCGAACAGATGGAGCGCGCCAACGCCACCGCACCGATTCAGGTGATCACCGACGGCAGTGAGCCGAATACCGCTAACTTTGTGCAGGGGTATGTCGAAGGGATCTGGCAGATCTGGCAAATGCAGCGAGCGGAGGACAACGGGCAGACTTTTGAACCGCTTATTGATGTACAAACCCGCTACTGGTTTAACCCGGCGGCGATTAGCCAGCACTTCATTATCCCCGGTGCGGTGACCATCATCATGACGGTCATCGGCGCGATTCTCACCTCGCTGGTGGTGGCGCGAGAATGGGAACGCGGCACCATGGAGGCTCTGCTCTCTACGGAGATTACCCGCACGGAACTGCTGCTGTGTAAGCTCATACCCTACTATTTCCTCGGGATGCTGGCGATGTTGCTGTGTATGCTGGTGTCGGTGTTTATTCTCGGCGTGCCGTATCGCGGGTCGCTGCTGATTCTGTTTTTTATCTCCAGCCTGTTTTTACTCAGTACCCTGGGGATGGGGCTGCTTATTTCCACGATTACCCGCAACCAGTTCAATGCCGCTCAGGTCGCCCTGAACGCGGCTTTTCTGCCGTCGATTATGCTTTCCGGCTTTATTTTTCAGATCGACAGTATGCCCGCGGTGATCCGCGCGGTGACGTACATTATTCCCGCACGTTATTTCGTCAGCACCCTGCAAAGCCTGTTTCTCGCCGGGAATATTCCGGTGGTGCTGGTGGTGAACGTACTGTTTTTGATCGCTTCGGCGGTGATGTTTATCGGCCTGACGTGGCTGAAAACCAAACGTCGGCTGGATTAGGGAGAAGAGCATGTTTCATCGCTTATGGACGTTAATCCGCAAAGAGTTGCAGTCGCTGCTGCGCGAACCGCAAACCCGTGCGATTCTTATTTTACCCGTGCTGATTCAGGTGATCCTGTTCCCGTTCGCCGCCACGCTGGAAGTGACTAACGCCACCATCGCCATCTACGATGAAGATAACGGCGAGCATTCGGTGGAGCTGACCCAACGTTTTGCCCGCGCCAGCGCCTTTACTCATGTGCTGCTGCTGAAAAGCCCACAGGAGATCCGCCCAACCATCGACACACAAAAGGCGTTACTACTGGTGCGTTTCCCGGCTGACTTCTCGCGCAAACTGGATACCTTCCAGACCGCGCCGTTGCAGTTGATCCTCGACGGGCGTAACTCCAACAGTGCGCAAATTGCCGCCAACTACCTGCAACAGATCGTCAAAAATTATCAGCAGGAGCTGCTGGAAGGAAAACCGAAACCTAACAACAGCGAGCTGGTGGTACGCAACTGGTATAACTCGAATCTCGACTACAAATGGTTTGTGGTGCCGTCGCTGATCGCCATGATCACCACTATCGGCGTAATGATCGTCACTTCACTTTCTGTTGCCCGCGAACGTGAACAAGGTACGCTCGATCAGCTACTGGTTTCGCCGCTCACCACCTGGCAGATCTTCATCGGCAAGGCCGTACCGGCATTAATTGTCGCCACCTTCCAGGCCACCATTGTGCTGGCGATTGGTATCTGGGCGTATCAAATCCCCTTCGCCGGATCGCTGGCGCTGTTCTACTTTACGATGGTGATTTACGGTTTATCGCTGGTGGGATTCGGTCTGTTGATTTCATCACTCTGCTCGACACAACAGCAGGCGTTTATCGGCGTGTTTGTTTTTATGATGCCCGCCATTCTCCTTTCCGGTTACGTTTCTCCGGTGGAAAACATGCCAGTATGGCTGCAAAACCTGACGTGGATTAACCCTATTCGCCACTTTACGGACATTACCAAGCAGATTTATTTGAAGGATGCGAGTCTGGATATTGTGTGGAATAGTTTGTGGCCGCTACTGGTGATAACGGCCACGACAGGGTCAGCGGCGTACGCGATGTTTAGACGTAAGGTGATGTAACTTCTTATCTTTCGCCAGCAAAGACACCACCGCCGGGCCGGCAAGGATTGCCAGCCCTGCAATCGCCAGCAAAAAGTTGTTTTCCAGTACACGGGACAATAGCCACAGCACAATCAGCGCTGCGCCAAAATACCAGGTCGTGGTCAGCTCTTCCAGCACGTCTGCCACCTCACGCCAGCGTTGCTCGGGGTGGCGCTGAAACACCAGCATCATCACTACCGTGACACAATACAGTGCGCATAATCCCACGCCGACGTGAACCAGAGTCTTACTCATCCAGCCCACCACCAGCAGCGCCACTACCAGTAAATGCAACATAATCTGCCAGCAACTTAGACCCGTTGCGACACGAACACGTTGTTGCCACTTCATGGCTTCTCTCCTGAAGAATTTATCTCTACTTACTCAGAGTACCGAACTTTACGGAAAATTCCGTAAGACCGCACCTTTTTGTGACGCCGACTACACTATTTCAATGAGATAAGAGGCAAAGACAGGAAAATTATGCCCGATCAAACACAACAATTTTCGTTCAAGGTGCTCACCATCAATATTCACAAAGGCTTTACCGCGTTTAACCGACGCTTCATTTTGCCGGAACTTCGCGACGCCGTGCGTACCGTCAGCGCCGATATTGTTTGCCTGCAGGAAGTGATGGGCGCGCACGAAGTTCATCCGCTGCATGTGGAAAACTGGCCCGATACCTCGCACTACGAGTTTCTCGCCGACACTATGTGGAGCGATTTTGCCTACGGTCGCAATGCCGTATACCCGGAAGGGCATCACGGTAACGCCGTACTGTCGCGCTATCCCATTGAACATTATGAAAACCGCGATGTTTCGGTCGATGGTGCGGAAAAGCGCGGCGTGCTCTACTGCCGCATTGTGCCGCCGATGACCGGAAAAGCGATTCATGTAATGTGCGTACATTTGGGCCTGCGTGAGGCGCACCGTCAGGCGCAGCTTGCGATGCTCGCCGAATGGGTGAATGAGCTACCGGACGGCGAACCGGTATTGGTGGCGGGTGATTTCAATGACTGGCGGCAAAAAGCTAATCATCCGTTAAAAGTGCAGGCCGGACTGGATGAGATTTTTACCCGCGCCCACGGACGCCCGGCGCGCACGTTTCCGGTGCAATTTCCTCTACTACGACTGGACAGGATCTACGTCAAAAATGCCAGCGCCAGCGCGCCAACCGCGTTGCCGCTGCGGACATGGCGACACCTTTCTGATCATGCCCCTTTAAGTGCGGAGATTCATTTATGAAATGTAGCTGGCGCGAAGGCAATAAGATCCAGTTGCTGGAAAACGGCGAGCAATATTATCCCGCGGTGTTTAAGGCGATTGGCGAGGCACAAGAACGCATCATTCTTGAAACGTTTATCTGGTTTGAGGATGACGTCGGCAAACAACTGCATGCGGCACTACTGGCAGCAGCGCAACGCGGGGTAAAAGCGGAAGTCTTACTTGATGGCTACGGTTCGCCGGATCTCAGCGATGAGTTTGTCAATGAACTGACGGCCGCTGGCGTGGTGTTCCGCTACTACGATCCCCGCCCTCGCCTTTTTGGTATGCGCACCAATGTGTTTCGCCGGATGCATCGCAAAATTGTGGTGATCGACGCGCATATCGCCTTTATTGGCGGGCTGAATTACTCCGCCGAGCATATGTCCAGCTACGGTCCAGAGGCTAAACAGGATTACGCGGTGCGCCTTGAAGGGCCGATTGTCGAAGATATTCTGCAATTTGAACTGGAAAACCTGCCAGGACAGAGCGCGGCACGACGCTGGTGGCGACGTCATCACAAAGCGGAAGAGAACCGCCAGCCGGGAGAAGCGCAGGTATTGCTGGTCTGGCGCGATAACGAAGAACATCGCGATGATATTGAACGTCACTATCTGAAAATGCTCACTCAGGCACGGCGGGAAGTGATTATCGCCAACGCCTACTTCTTCCCCGGCTATCGATTTTTACACGCCTTGCGTAAAGCGGCACGGCGCGGGGTGCGGATCAAACTGATCATTCAGGGCGAACCGGATATGCCGATTGTCAGAGTCGGCGCGCGCTTGCTGTATAACTATCTGGTTAAAGGCGGCGTTCAGGTTTTTGAGTATCGCCGCCGCCCGCTCCACGGCAAAGTGGCGTTGATGGACGATCACTGGGCGACGGTAGGGTCCAGTAATCTCGATCCGCTCAGTTTGTCACTGAATCTCGAAGCAAATGTCATCATCCACGATCGTCATTTTAACCAGACGCTGCGCGATAATCTGAACGGCATTATCGCCGCAGACTGCCAGCAGGTGGATGAAACCATGCTGCCGAAACGCACCTGGTGGAATCTGACCAAAAGCGTGCTGGCCTTCCACTTTTTACGCCACTTCCCGGCGCTGGTCGGCTGGCTTCCGGCACACACACCACGTCTGGCGCAGGTTGACCCGCCCGCTCAGCCGACAATGGAAACGCAGGATCGGGTAGAAACTGAAAACACGGGGGTAAAACCCTGATGAGTAAATCACACCCACGCTGGCGCTTAGCAAAGAAGATCCTCACCTGGCTGTTTTTTATCGCGGTGATAGTGTTGCTGGTGGTCTACGCCAAAAAGGTGGACTGGGAAGAGGTCTGGAAGGTCATCCGCGACTACAATCGCGTTGCGTTGCTCAGTGCGGTCGGGCTGGTGGTCGTCAGTTATCTGATTTACGGCTGCTATGATCTGCTCGCCCGCTTTTACTGCGGTCACAAACTGGCGAAGCGCCAGGTGATGCTGGTGTCGTTTATCTGCTACGCCTTCAACCTGACGCTCAGTACCTGGGTCGGCGGCATTGGTATGCGCTATCGTTTGTACTCCCGGCTAGGGTTACCGGGCAGCACTATTACGCGGATTTTCTCGCTCAGTATTACCACCAACTGGCTGGGCTATATTTTACTGGCAGGGATTATCTTTACCGCAGGCGTGGTGGAGTTGCCGGATCACTGGTATGTCGATCAAACCACGCTGCGTATTCTCGGCATTGGCTTATTGATGATTATCGCGGTTTATTTGTGGTTTTGCGCTTTCGCGAAGCACCGCCATATGACCATCAAAGGACAAAAGCTGGTGCTGCCTTCATGGAAATTTGCCCTCGCCCAGATGCTGATTTCCAGCGTTAACTGGATGGTAATGGGGGCGATTATCTGGCTGTTACTTGGTCAAAGCGTGAACTATTTCTTTGTACTGGGCGTGTTACTGGTTAGTAGTATTGCTGGCGTCATCGTGCATATTCCGGCGGGGATTGGTGTGCTGGAAGCGGTATTTATCGCGCTACTGGCTGGGGAGCATACCTCGAAAGGGAGCATTATCGCCGCCCTGCTCGCTTATCGCGTCCTGTATTACTTTATCCCGCTGCTGCTGGCGCTGATCTGTTACCTGCTACTGGAAAGCCAGGCGAAGAAGCTACGAGCGAAAAATGAAGCGGCGATGTGAAGTTTAGTTAAGTTCTTTAGTATGTGCATTTACGACTAATGAAAAAAACGCGTATGCCTTTGCCAGACAAGCGTTATAGCTATCGCGGCAAGTATCCCAAAGAAGCCGATAAAATAGTAATAGAGTGTTAATGCACCTGTAAAAGCGCAACGAACCGGACTCCACAACTCTTCGCTATGGCATTTTCCTGCCAGTTCAAGGAGCTTATTTCGTCCATGCGAGATAATGCCTGACCATAACACTATCATTAAGCAACTTATTACCCAAACGGGTCGTTCACTCATTAATGCGGCATCCATGATGATCACCAGGGCCAGCTCTGCGGTTGCCACCATACCCAAAGCGGTAATGAGCCATATACCGTTTAATATCCTGGCCTCGTGCTGAAAATCTAATTTATTGCTGTTTTGCGAGTATGATTCCATTCTTTTAGTTGTCCTTAGAAAAAACATTAATATTCACCATCAATAAATTTAAAACCACGCATACAAAATATTTTTGTATTTATGGATACGGAAAACACTTCCGCTCGGCCATAAGGCATATTTTATACCTGGTACTTGTTAAGTGTCGTTTTTAGTAAGAAAAAAATCCCGACACATGGCCGGGATATTGATGGTGAAAAAGAATTAACGGCGGTTGCCGAAGATCCGCAACAACATCAGGAACAAGTTGATGAAGTCCAGATACAAGGTTAACGCGCCAAGAATGGAATATTTGCGCAGGTTCGACGTGTCGCGGGTATCAATCTGCTCACCCATATTTTTCAATTTCTGAGTGTCATACGCCGTCAATCCGACAAAGACAATCACGCCGATGTAGGTAACTGCCCACATCAATGCTTCGCTTTTCAGCCAGAAGTTGACCAGCGATGCCAGCACAATGCCGATTAACGCCATAAACAGCATATTGCCAAAGCCGCTTAGATCGCGCTTCGTGGTGTAACCGTACAGGCTCATTGCGCCAAACATCCCGGCAGTAACGACGAAAGTACTGGCGATAGAAGCAGCGGTATAGACAATGAAAATACTGGAAAGCGTAAGACCCGTCAGCGCCGAATAAAGCATAAAGAGCATCGTCGTTACACCTGCGCTCAGCTTTTGAATCATCGCTGATAACACAATAACCAATGCTAATTGCGCGATGATCAGACCGATTAAAAAGACACGGTTAGTGAACAACAGCTCCATCACGGCCGCGGAATTAGCCGCATACCAGGCAACAAATGCGGTCAGCAACAAGCCAACGGTCATCCAGCCATAGACTTGCGCCATATAAGTTTGCAAGCCAGCCCGGGGTTGTACAATTGAATCAGAACGTGGGAATCTGTCCATGACGATCTCCTGAAGATATAAGGAATATCTTAAGGATACTGCAAAATGATGAGGCTGTGCATCGACGCAGCGTAAACGCATGTACTGAGCGGTGAAATTGCCGGACGCAGCGGTGCCTTATCCGGCTAACAAAAAACTACCAGCGTTTTGCCGCCTGCTGATCGCTCTCCCGAGCTTCGACCCAGCGGTCGCCTTCCGGCGTGGCTTCGCGCTTCCAGAACGGTGCGCGGGTTTTGAGATAATCCATAATAAACTGCCCGGCTTCAAACGCACTGCTGCGATGCGCACTGGTGACACCGACAAAAACGATTTCATCGCCCGGCCATAATTCCCCGATGCGGTGAATCACCGTGACGCGCCCCAGCGGCCAGCGGTTACGCGCTTCATCGACAATTTCTGCCAGTGCTTTTTCAGTCATCCCCGGATAGTGTTCGAGGGTTAATGCTTTGACGCTGTCGCCAAGGTTATGGTTGCGCACCTTACCGGTAAAGGTGACTACCGCACCGTCTTCATCACGCTCCGCCAGCCACGGATACTCTTCTCCTACGCTGAATGGCTGCGGGCCGACAACAATTTTGGTTTCTGCCATCTTAACCTCCGGTTACCGGCGGGAAGAAAGCCACTTCGTCGCCGTCAGTCAGCGGATGGTCAAGACTCACCAGCGTCTGGTTGACGGCAGCCAGCAATTTGCCATCTTCCAGCGCCAGCGCCCAGCGATCGCTCTGCGCAGCCAGATGTTGGCGTAACGCTTCAACGGTTGGGAAATCCGCAGCCACTTCGGTTGCATCTGTTCCCACCAACTCGCGCACCTGGGCGAAAAAAAGAACTTTAATCATCCGCTTCCACCTTAAAGTCACCCGACTTGCCGCCGCTCTTCGCCAGCAAACGTACCGGACCAATTACCATATCTTTTTGCACCGCTTTGCACATGTCATAAATGGTCAGCGCCGCCACGGAGGCCGCGGTTAACGCTTCCATTTCGACACCGGTTTTCCCGGTCAGGCGGCATAAGGTTTCTATACGTACCCGATTGTGCTCCGGCTCGGCCTGTAAATTGACTTCAACTTTGCTGAGCATCAGCGGGTGACACAGCGGGATCAGATCCCAGGTGCGTTTTGCCGCCTGAATACCGGCGATACGCGCAGTGGCAAATACGTCGCCTTTGTGGTGGCGACCATCAATAATCATCGCCAGCGTCTCGCTGCGCATGGTGACAAAGGCTTCCGCCCGCGCTTCACGCACGGTTTCCGCTTTGGCGGAGACATCCACCATGTGTGCTTCGCCAGCGGCGTTGATATGGGTCAGTTGCGACATACTTATTTCTTCAAATGTGGATGGAAATTGCATGGACGTGTACGGGCATCGAGCTGCGGCGCGATGATATTTTCCCACGCGGTGCGGCACGCTTTGGTCGAACCCGGCATGGCGAAAATCAGCGTTTTGTTAGCGACGCCCGCTACCGCACGAGATTGCAACGTTGAGGTGCCAATCTCTTCAAACGACAACATCCGGAACACTTCACCAAAACCTTCAACTTCACGGTCGAACAACGGCAGCAGCGCTTCGGGAGCCTGATCACCTTCCGTCAGGCCAGTACCACCCGTAATCAATACCACTTGTACATCGTCGCTGGCGATCCACGCAGATACCTGAGCGCGAATAGCGTAGCGGTTTTCTTTCACAATGGCTTTATCGACAACGTGATGGCCCGCTTCCTGCGCCGAATCGCGCAGATAGTGACCGGAGGTATCGTCTTCTTCACCACGACGATTAGAAACCGTAAGAATAGCAATACGGGTCGGGATAAATTCAGTGCTTACCTGACTCATCTGATCTCTCCTTTTGACGTTTTAGCCGCCAATGTACGATAAGTTTTGCGTAATACCGGTGTTGTTTTGATGCAGGAAATGGGTCTGTTTCTTCTCCCGCAGCGCCGCTGAAATACGCGCTTCCAGCGCCTGTTGCTGGGTATCGTCTTCCAGCAGATCGCGCAGGTTAACGCCGCCTTCACCAAACAGGCAGAGATGGAGTTTACCAATGGAGGAAACGCGCAGGCGGTTGCAAGTGGCGCAGAAGTCTTTTTCATACGGCATGATAAGGCCAATCTCTCCGGCGTAATCCGGATGACAAAAGACTTGCGCGGGACCGTCGCTGCGTTGACGTAATTGGTGGATCCAGCCGCGACGCAGTAGCTCGTCACGCAGAACCTGACCAGAGATGTGATGCTTACGGAAGAGCTCGCTGCCCTCACCCGTTTCCATCAATTCGATGAAACGCAGCTGGATAGGGCGATGCTGGATCCAGTTCAGAAAGGTGTCGAGCTGATGATGATTAACATCACGCATCAGCACGGTATTGACTTTGACCTTTTCAAAACCGGCCTCAAATGCGGCATCGATCCCTGCCATGACCTGGTTGAATTTATCCTGCCCGGTAATGGCATGAAACTGGTGAGCGTCAAGGCTATCAACGCTGACGTTGATGCCAGTAAGTCCAGCATCGCGCCAGTTCGCCACATCGCGTTCCAGACGGTAACCATTGGTGGTGACCGCAATCTGGCGGATAGCGTCGTTTTCCCGCACAGCGGCGATGATATCGGTAAAGTCGCGGCGTAAAGACGGCTCACCACCTGTCAGACGGACTTTTTCGGTGCCAAGACTGGCGAAGGCGCGCGTAACCCGGCGAATTTCATCGACGGTAAGAAAGCCTTTATTGGTGACGCCGCTCGGTTTGTAGCCATCCGGCAGGCAGTAGGTGCAACGAAAGTTACACACATCGGTAATCGACAGGCGCAAGTAGTAAAACTTACGCGCAAATGCATCAGTCAGTTGTGAAGCCATGTACACCTTTCCAGATACGGGAGGCGAAGTCATTTCTTCCTTCGCCCTGGTGGCAATCTTTACGAGCATTGTCACGGCCAAAGCACCGTATCAGTTGACCCAGGTGCAGAGGCTAGAGTGTTTAGTGGTTAAGCCGATACTAGCGTGTAAATGAGATTTTTACCATCCACACTTTCGCTATGTAATCATGTATATAGCGTCATGATCGTGCTATTTCGCTACAGAATAAGGGAAAATGGCGGTTTTACTTTGATATACATCATCAGGAAGGCATAGCGTACATCGTCCTTTAGAGGTAGAAGAAAATAGTTTGTATCCTCAATATTGGCAGGTTAATTGCTGTTTCCCCGCAATTTGCGCTACTGTAGCGCGGATAATCTGACTCCAGGAAACTATATGCGCAATCGTACGCTGGCTGACCTTGATCGTGTCGTTGCTCTCGGCGGAGGGCATGGACTGGGACGCGTTCTCTCATCACTTTCGTCTTTGGGTTCTCGTTTAACGGGTATCGTCACCACCACGGATAATGGTGGCTCGACGGGGCGTATTCGCCGCTCAGAAGGCGGTATTGCCTGGGGCGATATGCGTAACTGCCTCAACCAGCTGATAACTGAACCCAGCGTCGCTTCCGCAATGTTTGAATATCGTTTCGGCGGTAATGGCGAACTTTCCGGACACAACCTTGGAAACCTGATGCTGAAGGCACTGGATCACCTTAGCGTGCGACCTCTTGAAGCGATCAATCTGATTCGCAATCTGCTGAAAGTGGACGCACATTTGATTCCGATGTCGGAGCATCCTGTTGATCTGATGGCGATTGACGATCAGGGGCATGAAGTTTACGGCGAGGTCAATATCGACCAGTTAACTGCGCCGATTCAAGAGTTATTGTTAACGCCGAATGTACCCGCAACCCGTGAGGCGGTTCACGCTATCAGTGAAGCGGATCTCATCATTATTGGGCCTGGCAGTTTTTACACCAGCCTGATGCCAATTCTGCTGCTGAATGAAATCGCACAAGCATTACGCCGCACGCCAGCGCCGATGGTCTATATCGGCAATCTGGGGCGTGAGTTAAGTTTACCTGCGGCTAATCTGAAGCTGGAAAGCAAGCTGGCAATTATGGAGCAGTATGTTGGTAAAAAGGTCATTGATGCGGTCATCGTCGGGCCCAAAGTGGATGTCTCGGCGGTGAAAGAGCGGATTGTGATTCAGGAGGTGCTGGAGGCCAGCGATATTCCGTATCGTCATGACCGCCAGTTGCTGCATAGCGCGCTGGAAAAGGCATTACAGGCACTGGGTTAATGTGGCCGAGATTGCTGACCAGGCTTCTGGTGCAATGCGACCTGTTCCCCTCACCCTAACCCTCTCTCCGGAGGGGCGAGGGGACCGTTCGAGCACTTTTTTGACTTGATCGTTAATCTGAGTCGGAAGTACATTCCGGCTTTTTCATCTTGTCACGACGCGGCAATAAACAGCTCACGCAGCTGATGCAACTGGTCACGAATTTGCGCCGCTTCTTCGAACTCCAGATTCTGCGCGTGTTGCATCATCAACCCTTCCAGTTCATGGATCTTCTGCTGCAACGCTTTAGGCGACATATCCATCGGCACATTATCCGGCTCAACAATCGGGCGCGATTTTCCTCTGCCCTTCGCTTTGGTTTTGGCAATGTTCTGCCCCAGCGCCAGGATATCGACCACTTTCTTGTTCAAGCCTTGCGGCGTAATGCCGTGTTCCTCGTTGTACTTCTGCTGTTTCTCGCGGCGACGTTCGGTTTCGCCAATCGCTTTCGCCATTGATGGGGTGATCTTATCGCCGTAGAGAATCGCTTTACCGTTAACGTTACGTGCCGCACGACCAATGGTCTGGATCAACGAACGTTCGGAACGCAGGAAGCCTTCTTTGTCAGCGTCGAGGATCGCCACCAGCGACACTTCCGGCATATCCAGACCTTCGCGCAGTAAGTTGATCCCTACCAATACGTCGAACTCACCCAGACGCAAGTCGCGGATAATCTCCATACGTTCGACGGTGTCGATATCTGAGTGAAGATAACGCACGCGCTCACCGTGTTCTTCGAGATATTCAGTGAGATCTTCCGCCATCCGCTTGGTCAGAGTTGTAACCAGTACGCGTTCGTTAATTGCCGCTCGCTGACGAATCTCCGAAAGAAGATCATCCACCTGTGTTGCTACCGGCCGCACTTCGATAATCGGGTCGAGTAAGCCTGTTGGACGCACCACCTGATCCACCACATCACCACCGGATTTTTCCAGCTCGTAATTACCCGGCGTCGCCGAAACATAGATGGTTTGCGGCGCTAATGCTTCGAACTCTTCAAATTTCAGCGGACGGTTATCCAGCGCTGATGGCAGGCGGAAGCCGTACTCCACCAGAGTCTCTTTACGCGCCCGGTCACCGCGATACATGCCACCAATTTGTGGAATGGTGACGTGAGATTCGTCGACGACCAGCAGCCCATCGGCAGGCAGGTAATCAAACAGCGTCGGCGGTGGCTCACCCGGTCCACGACCGGAGAGGAAGCGCGAGTAGTTTTCAATCCCCGAACAGTAGCCCAGCTCGTTCATCATCTCCAGATCAAACTGGGTACGCTGGGTCAGCCGCTGCTCTTCCAGCAGTTTGTTGTTTTCCAACAGCACTTTGCGTCTGGCGGCCAGTTCTTCTTTGATCTCCTCCATCGCCTGTACGATGCGCTCACGTGGCGTGACGTAGTGCGTTTTCGGGTAGATGGTAAAACGTGGAATAGTGGAAACAATCTGCCCGGTTAGCGGGTCAAATAACGACAATCGTTCCACTTCCTCGTCAAACAGTTCCACGCGAAGTGCAATGTCATCCGATTCTGCCGGGAAGATATCTATCACCTCACCACGAACGCGGAAAGTACCGCGCTGGAATGCCTGATCATTACGAGCGTATTGCAGCTCCGCCAGTCGGCGCAGGATCGCGCGCTGATCGATAATCATGCCGACCGTGAGATGGAGCATCATCTTGAGATATAAATCAGGATCGCCCAGACCATAAATCGCGGAAACAGACGCCACCACAACCACATCACGCCGCTCCAGCATCGCTTTGGTAGCGGACAAACGCATCTGCTCAATATGTTCGTTTACCGAGGCATCTTTCTCAATGAAGGTGTCGGAACTCGGTACATAGGCTTCCGGCTGATAGTAGTCGTAGTAGGAGACGAAATATTCCACCGCGTTTTCCGGGAAGAACTCTTTCATTTCGCCGTACAGTTGGGCCGCCAGCGTTTTGTTGGGCGCCAGTACCATGGTTGGGCGCTGAAGGTCAGCAATGACATTGGCGATGGTGAAGGTTTTCCCGGAGCCAGTTACACCGAGTAACGTCTGGTGCGCCAGGCCATCTTCCAGCCCCTCTTCGAGACGTCGAATCGCCTCTGGCTGATCGCCAGAAGGTTTAAAAGCGGAATTCAGTTTGAACGGTTTACTCATGAGTCGCTACCTGAAGGAGTTGGGCGGGCAGGTATGTAATTTTACTCGTCGTACTTAATTATGCCAACAAATTATACTGGATAAAAAAACAGTTTCTCACCATAATATTTCTGTTACAGCGTAAACTCCGCTGTCAATCATGAGCAAAATTTACTCTGTGGCGAGATAAAACTCCGGCCTTACCGGGTTATCCCCAAAGCAACGGCTTTTTTAACATTTGTCAAGATGAGTGATGACAGTTTTATGGCAAGAGATGCCTCTTCAGTGACTGCCATTGCAATTATCTAACCAGTTAAAAAATAAAAGATATTTCTTTGAGCCGTCTTTAACGCCAATTCGCGTGCAAGCCGCGTATTCTCTCGCTTGCCTCGTGTTTTCTAACTCTAATACACATGGTTATCCACAGGAATAGTGGATAACTGTCTGCAGCCCCTATCCCCCGCCGCCTGGGCAATTCCCACATTCACCGCATGATGCGGAGGTAAAATTTTTTTCGTGATTTTTTTAGAATTTAATTGGTTAAATTGCAGTCAATCGAAGACGCGATCTCGCTCGCAATTTAACCAAGTACAGGATGACTACATTAAGGCAAGATTGATGTACTTTCCGGTTGCCGCATTTTCTGGATTTTCTGCAAGCCAGGGAATTTCGCCCAGCAGCGGCGCGGGAATCATGCGGGTGAGCGTGGTCATATATTCAGCGTGACGTTTTCCCGGAGGCGTGACATCGTTCGCCACCCAACCCGCCAGAGTCAGTCCGGCGTGTTGTATTGCCTGTGCCGTCAACATCGCGTGATTAATACAGCCGAGTTTCACACCAACTACCAGTATCACCGGCAGTTGTTCCTGTGTTACCCAATCCGCAAAAGTGAAAGTGTCAGAAAGCGGCGTAAACCAGCCGCCAGCACCTTCCACTAACACCCAGTCAGCCTGTTGTTCAAGCGCGCGTAATCCGGCGCTCATTACCAATGATTCTATCGGCCTGCCCTCTTGTGCGCTGATGATGTGCGGCGAAGTGGGTTCTGCGAAGGTGTAAGGATTTACCGTTGCGTAATCCAGCTGCAGGCTGCTGTTGCGCTGTAACGCCAGCGCGTCGCTATTACGTAAGCCTTCCGGGGTCTTTTCGCTGCCAGAGGCGACCGGTTTATAACCTGCCGTCCGGTAGCCTACTGCCTTTGCGGCTTGTAAAAGTGCACAACTGGCGACGGTTTTCCCCACTTCGGTATCCGTTCCGGTGACAAAATAACGTTTACTCACGAGCAATCACTCCCAAAAAAAGATGATACGTCAGAGGATATCGCCCCTGTTTTTGTGGCCAGGCCAGTTGCAATCGCTGCAACTGCGAACGCGTTAATATCCGCGGGTCGCGCCCTTCATGAAGATGCGTGGCACCGATGCCTTTCAGCGAACGCATGGCACTGAGCGCATCATCAAACCACAGCGTGATGGGCTGAATATGATGTTGATAATGCACGCCGTTCAGTGACTGTTCGATTTCATCTGGCGGTAAAAAGCGATTAGCATGCGGACGCTCGTCCACCGCCTGCCACGCCTGATGCAGTTCGGGTAACGATCCCTGCACCAGCGTGGTAAACGCGACCACGCCTCCGGGGCGCACCACCCGATACAGCTCGCGGAGTGCCGTGGATAAATTACCGCACCACTGCACCGCGAGATTGCTCCATGCAAGATCGAAGGTTGCAGTCGCTAACGGCAGGGATTCGATATCTCCCGCCAGATAATGGTCTGCGGCATCCTTCTGGCGTGCCTGAACAAGCATTGGCGGCGAGAGATCTAACGCCGTCACCTGCGCGTGACGTTCCCGCCAATGACGGCTCATCCAGCCAGGTCCACAACCCGCATCCAGTACATGGGTGTATTTACGCTGTGGGAGCATTGCCAGTAAGACGTCAGCACTCTGGCGCTGTAGATCCGCATGTTGCTCATAGTGCGCGGCTGCCCGACCAAATGCCGCTGCAATGGCTTGTTTATTAACCGTTGTCATGCAGCACCTCCAGCAGACTATCGATATCCTGCATTTCATGCGCTGCGGTTAGCGTTAAGCGCAGTCGCGCAGTACCAGCGGGTACGGTTGGCGGGCGAATCGCCGTGACCCAGCAACCTTGCTGGCGCAGTTTTTCTGCCAGTTGTAACGCACGGCTGTTATCACCGACGATCAATGGCTGGATGGCGCTCCATGAATCAGCAAGCGTAAACGGCAAATCCTGCACTCCGGCACGAAAACGCGTAATGAGTGCCGCCAGTTTTTCGCGCCGTGCATCACCCTCATCACTGCGAATGACCGCCAGCGACGCACGTAATGCCTGCGCCTGAGCGGGCGGCATACTGGTGCTGTAGATAAGATGGCGGGCGAATTGCAGCAGATAATCCGCCACCGTATTGGAGCAAAGCACCGCTGCCCCGCTGACGCCAAATCCTTTGCCAAAAGTCACCACCAGCAATTCTGGTTTTACCTTTTGCAGCCAGCAGCTGCCACGCCCCTGCTCCCCGATAACGCCCGTGCCGTGGGCGTCATCGACCATCAACCAGCCATCGTGCTGTTGCGTTACCTGCTGGATTTCCTCCAGTGGCGCACTATCGCCGTCCATGCTGAACACGCCTTCTGTCACTACCAGTTGCTGCCCCGGACAGGGGGAAGCAAGCAGTCGCGCCAGATGAGTGACATCGTTATGAGCAAAACGGCGAAGCGGCGACGGGCTTAAACTTGCAGCCTCCAGCAATGAGGCATGGCTAAGCCGGTCGGCAACAATACGGTCCTCTTTCGCCATCATCGCGGTAATAACTGCCTGGTTAGCGGCAAAACCAGAGATAAACAGCAGTGCCCGCGAATAGCCCAGCCACTCGGCCAGTTCTTCTTCCAGCGCCTGATGCGCCACGCTATAACCGCTGACGTGACCGGAGCCGCCGCTACCGACGCCAAATTGCTCCGCACTCAGCTTCCAGGCACGGATAATTTGCGGATGATGGCTTAAACCTAAATAATCGTTACTGGAAAAGTTCAGATACTGGCGATCGTCCGCCACCAGCCAGCGTCCGGCTCCTTGCGCCACTGGATAACGGCGACGCAGGGCATCGGCAGCACGCCGCGCATCGAGCGCCGCGTTGATTTTCTCCTGCCAGCTCATAGTGCTGCCGCGTTGTAATATTCGTCAGTGTCCGGGGTCATCAGCGCCTGCTCCAGACGCTGCTGTTGTTCGTTATCGCCCGCCAGCACGGCAGTTTGCTGCGGATTTAGCCCCAGTTTGCGGAACAGTTGCAGGTCTTTATCTTCTTCCGGATTCGGCGTGGTCAGCAGTTTGCAACCGTAGAAAATCGAGTTTGCGCCAGCCATAAAGCACATCGCCTGAGTCTGTTCGTTCATCTGCTCGCGTCCGGCAGAAAGGCGTACGTAAGAGGTCGGCATCATGATCCGCGCAACTGCAATGGTGCGAATAAAATCAAAGGCATCGACATCATCGTTATCAGCAAGCGGCGTGCCTTTCACCTTCACCAGCATGTTGATTGGTACGCTTTCCGGCGGCGTTGGCAGGTTTGCCAGTTGCAGCAATAATCCGGCGCGATCTTTTACTGTTTCGCCTAAGCCCACAATGCCGCCCGAGCAGACTTTGATCCCGGCGTCGCGCACTTTTTCCAGCGTATCGAGGCGTTCCTGATAGGTACGCGTGGTGATGATATTGCCGTAAAACTCCGGCGAGGTGTCGAGGTTGTGGTTGTAGTAATCCAGCCCGGCGTTCGCAAGGCGCTGCGCCTGAGATTCACTCAACGTACCCAGCGTCATACACGCCTCCAGCCCCATCGCTTTTACTCCCTGCACCATTTGTTCCAGGTAGGGCATATCGCGTTCGTGGGGATTCTTCCACGCCGCGCCCATGCAGAAGCGCGTCGATCCTGCCGCTTTCGCTTTGCGCGCCGACTCCAGCACCTGTTCAACTTCCATCAACCGCTCGGCTTCCAGCCCGGTTTTGTAGCGCGAGCTTTGCGGGCAGTATTTGCAATCTTCCGGACAAGCTCCGGTCTTAATCGACAGCAAAGTGCTGACCTGCACCTGACGTGGATCGAAATGCTGACGATGCACCTGCTGCGCTTCAAACAGCAGATCCAGCAACGGTTTTTCAAATAATTCTGTGACTTGCGACAATGTCCAGCGTGGGCGGTGAGCCATAGGGCTTCTCCAAAACGTGTTTTTTGTTGTTAATTCGGTGTAGACTCGTAAACCTAAATCTTTTCAATTTGGTTTACAAGTCGATTATGACAACGGACGATCTTGCCTTTGACCAACGCCATATCTGGCACCCATACACATCCATGACCTCCCCGCTACCGGTTTATCCGGTGGCGAGCGCCGAGGGTTGCGAGCTAATTTTGTCTGACGGCAGACGCCTTGTTGACGGTATGTCGTCCTGGTGGGCGGCGATCCACGGTTACAATCACCCGCAGCTTAATGCGGCGATGAAATCGCAAATTGATGCTATGTCGCATGTGATGTTTGGCGGTATCACCCATGCGCCCGCCATTGAGCTGTGCCGCAAATTGGTGGCAATGACGCCGCAACCGCTGGAGTGCGTTTTTCTCGCGGACTCCGGCTCCGTAGCGGTAGAAGTGGCGATGAAAATGGCGTTGCAGTACTGGCAGGCCAAAGGCGAAGCGCGCCAGCGTTTTCTGACCTTCCGCAATGGTTATCATGGCGATACCTTTGGCGCGATGTCGGTGTGCGATCCGGACAACTCAATGCACAGCCTGTGGAAAGGCTATCTGCCAGAAAACTTGTTTGCTCCCGCCCCGCAAAGCCGCCTGGATGGTGAATGGGATGAACGCGATATGGTGGGCTTTGCCCGCCTGATGGCGGCGCATCGTCATGAAATCGCCGCAGTGATCATTGAACCGATTGTCCAGGGCGCAGGCGGGATGCGCATCTACCATCCGGAATGGTTAAAACGAATCCGCAAAATGTGCGATCGCGAAGGTATCTTGCTGATTGCCGACGAGATCGCCACCGGATTTGGTCGTACCGGCAAACTGTTTGCCTGTGAACATGCAGAAATCGCGCCGGATATTTTGTGTCTCGGTAAAGCCTTAACCGGCGGCACAATGACCCTTTCCGCCACGCTCACCACGCGCGAGGTTGCGGAAACCATCAGTAACGGCGAAGCCGGCTGCTTTATGCATGGGCCAACTTTTATGGGCAATCCGCTGGCCTGCGCAGCAGCAAACGCCAGCCTGGCGATTCTCGAATCTGGCGACTGGCAGCATCAGGTGGCGGCTATTGAAGGGCAGCTACGCGAGCAACTTGCCCCCGCCTGTGACGCCGAAATGGTTGCCGATGTGCGCGTACTGGGGGCAATCGGCGTGGTCGAAACCACTCGTCCGGTGAATATGGCAGCGCTGCAAAAATTCTTTGTCGAACAGGGTGTCTGGATCCGGCCTTTTGGCAAACTGATTTACCTGATGCCGCCCTATATTATTCTCCCGCAACAGTTGCAGCGTCTGACCGCAGCGGTTAATCGTGCGGTGCAGGATGAAACATTTTTTTGCCAATAACGGGAAGTTAGCGTGAGGGTTTCTGGCTACACTTTCTGCAAACAAGAAAGGAGGGCTCATGAAACTCATCAGTAATGATTTACGCGATGGCGATAAGCTGCCGCATCGTCATGTCTTTAACGGCATGGGTTACGATGGCGATAATATTTCACCGCATCTGGCGTGGGATGATGTTCCTGTGGGAACGAAAAGTTTTGTTGTCACCTGCTACGACCCGGATGCGCCAACTGGCTCCGGCTGGTGGCACTGGGTAGTTGTTAATTTACCCGCGGATACCCGCGTATTACCGCAAGGGTTTGGCTCTGGTCTGGTAGCAATGCCAGACGGCGTTTTGCAGACGCGTACCGACTTTGGTAAAACCGGATACGATGGCGCAGCGCCGCCGAAAGGCGAAACCCATCGCTACATTTTTACCGTTCACGCGCTGGATGTAGAACGTATTGATGTCGATGAAGGTGCCAGCGGCGCGATGGTCGGGTTTAACGTTCATTTTCACTCTCTGGCGAGAGCCTCGATTACTGCGATGTTTAGTTAATCACTCTGCCAGATGGCGCAATGCCATCTGGTATCACTTAAAGGTATTAAAAACAACTTTTTGTCTTTTTACCTTCCCGTTTCGCTCAAGTTAGTATAAAAAAGCTGAACGTGAAACACTAAAAACCATTAATATCAATGCATTACAATAAATTTAGCTTAAAAAATAGACTATATAATACTGCAAAACGCAACATATGCAGTCACTATGAATCAACTACTTAGATAGTATTAGTGACCTGTAACAGAGCATTAGCGCAAGGTGATTTTTGTCTTCTTGCGCTAATTTTTTGTCAACATACTGGGTTATCTGAATTTACAGCCATGCTCAGTATCTCGATAAGCGCAGAGAAATGATGCAGTGGTGGGCGGACTGGCTTGATGAAAAGGTGGAGTGAACCACCTTAACCACTATCGAAGAGCACAAAACCTTGCAATCAAGTGCAAAGCTTTGTGTGTTATTTTTTATGGCTATATAAATTATATACTGCCAGTGCTATCTAACATTTAAATATTATGAACTATAATAAGTCCTAATCTTTACAGATGAAAGCATAATCTTCCAAGCTTGATCGCTACCCAACCACTCATCGTTGGTTGGTTCATTATCACCAGATACTACATAAGTATCTGGCATATCAAAGTCTATATTGCAAAGGTCTTCTCCTTTGCGCTCCTTAAAAATAAGAAGATCTATTTTTGTTGTTGGGAATTTTTTATCCAAAACACTTCTCAGTTTATACACAGCATCTCGTTCTGCATTCAATCTAACGAGTAAAACACGTTCCGACTCATTGATTTTCTCTATAAATCTTTTTCTTCTCGCCTTTATTTTTTTCATCATATTAAACAAGCAGACTTCAATACCTTGTTTTTCATAGTCATCAATAAGAATATCGTGAATACTTCGAAATCCAGTCGCTGTATCTGTGATATCAATACAATTTTTAAATCTGCCATTAATTTTTATATTTTCAGGCAAGAAAAGGTGGTCGCACCCCTTATTAATTATTTTTGTAACTTGAGGTAGTTTTTGAGAGGCAAACCAATCAAATGGTCCACTAAATGTCCTCAACCCAAATCGCTTTAACCTTCCTGCTGGTTGACATTTTTTACCAAGGCTTGCTATAAAATCATACTCTCCACAAGGAAGAAAAAGGCCTTTATTCATATGATTTTCCTTACATTTTATGACGACAAAAATCATAACATTGCCTTATTAATCAGTCAAACAGTTAACAAATGCAAACAAACAAGTAAGCACATTGTTGATAATTTGTTTATTTTTATGTTTTTGTTATCTATACCATTTTTTTCATTTGCTTCTGATACAAACAAAACGCCACCATATCGCATGAGGGAGTCGATGTTTGAGTTATTAAAGGAGCAAAGGGATATTGTTATGCTTGGCGATAGCATAACCGCGCGAGGAGAGTGGAATGAGCTTCTTCCTAGTTTATCTGTAGCAAATAGGGGCATTGGGGGAGATGAAGTTAAATTTATGAAAAGAAGGATTGATTCTATATTTTTATTAAAGCCCAAATATGTATTCATTATGGGCGGAACAAATGATTTCAGAAGAAAAAGAAGTGTTGATGATGTGGTTCGTGACTATAAGCATATAATAAAAAAACTACACAAACACAGAATTAATGTATTCATTCAGTCCACCCTTTACGTGTCAAGAGAAAGCAGGTTAAATGACAACATAAAAATATTAAAATTAAACAATGCAATAAATAACTATTGCTCTGTATCTAATTATTGTCGTTTCGTAGATCTTAACGTGCACATGGCAAAAGATAGAAAAATACTAGCTAAGTATAGCGATGATGGAGTCCATCTAAATGGTAATGGGTATTTAATGTGGGCGTCAATCATATACCCTTTAATTAAAAAATAAGAATAGTAAAAAACCATCTCATTATGAGGTGGTTTTTTATATAGAATAAAGCAATAGAGGTTTATTTTATTTGTTTATCATGGCTTAATGCACTAGCACTTTAATTGAAAAAACTATATTTATTTTAGTATCCATCCGGTATTTCCTGTTCCTGTTTTTTTTTGATACCAATCACCATTATAATCAATGTACATTGACCCCTTAGGTGCGGTCACAACACCCTCAGGTGAACCGGAGCCTCTATAAATTCCAAAGAGAGTTGTACCTCTTACTTTCTCGTATGCAAACAACAAACCATCTGAAGCCCTTCTGATACGCAACGGTTCGTGCTCTGAGTCCGATGCAAATGTAGTGGTGCCGTTTGAATCTGTTTCCCTGGAAAAACTTCCATCTGTTCTTGTTCCTTCAATGATCGAATTTGGGTAGTTTGGATCATCAGATGAATGTAACCTAATATAGGAACTATTTGATGCTGATACCCCCCTACCCCTTAAAATCAATCCCTTAAATGATGACGTAAATAGTGCCTGGATTGAGCCATAAACAGTGTTATCACTACCGTTTTGCTGATCGTATATTCTTAGTCTTGAGCTATTATCATACATAATAGCGTTGAAGTACTCACCAAGACGTTCGCTAAATGCAACAATATTAAAAGCATTGCGCCATCTAAATGATATATTTCGCCCGCTTTCTCCGGCATCTACACCTGCATTACTTGAAGCATTGGTTATGCCAGAATTAAGGTTCTGCTCATCGTTGTTACCAGTCGCTGGTCGTATAGAGTAAATTGTCTTTTTCTCAAGAGAATAGCTACTTCCCCATCCATAATCTGTATCAGGACTCCAGTCTCCAGAATTTGCATCCTTGGTTGTTTCCACCCAATAAGAGCCATTTGATGGAGGAACACCAATTATTCCAGAAGTCTCAATAGATGATGCAGCCCATCTTCTTCCACGCCAGTTTACAATATTAGCTCCTGCCCTCCATGTTTCTATGCAGCTTATAATTATTTCTTCGCCACGAATAGTTAAACCTTCCGGCTCGAATCTGGCTGGATTCCCAAGAGTTGGATGGTTAAGCAACCCATCGCGCCCATATTGCGACCTTGCATCATCGATATCTAATTTTCTTAGTAAATTACCTGTTAAATCATATGTAAAGATATGATGCTTTCCAAAAGCATTAGTGCCTCCCTTAAGTATATGTATATATCTTCCATCAGACGCAATACCTTGTACAGAGTAAGCGCCTTCAGAAGGTGAGTCGCTCATTTCCCAAACAAACATGGGGTTTGCTAATGTTTTATCTTCAAGTTTATCAATTGATATTTTATCGTATATAAATACAGTTCGTTTAGCGGCATCACTCTTTGGTGTATTAACCATTATTAAAAGACGACCGTCAGAAGAAATGGCAATTCCTGCACGATTGTAATCTTGAAATGGGTGACCGCTACCAGTAATCCCCCATACATTATAACTTTTTACGTCAGACTGAGTTGTTCCTGCCCCTCGCCAAGTTATTTTACTAAACCCTTTGCCTGCAGACTCCCCATCTTCACCTGAATTGGTTACACTTGATGTATATAAATATACTTGACCATTCTCCACCATGGCAGAAAGATCAAATCCGTGCCCAAGGTTTAATTCTGGAGAATACGCAACATGGTTTACTACCCTTCCATCATCATAAAGATTAAACTCAACAATACGAACTCTTTCTTTATCCGACCAGGTTGGCCCAACAGGCCGTTGTGTGACAAATAGTTTTTCAATGCCATTAACACGGCAATATGCGATCCCCTGTAACGCATTTCTGGCATTAGGATAAATTTCTGTGTTTGTTTCTCCCTGAAAACCAAAAAAAGGTTCCATCATTTTTCTCTGCGCAAGTTTGTCAGTTTCAAGTAGACGAGAAACGGAAATAAGAGAGCCATTATCTGCAACAATCCTCCCAATACCTCGAGCAGAAGATACATCAACTTCGAGAGTATTTACTGCAAAATCGCCATCAGGAACAAACATTCTATAGCCTGCGTTAGAGAATGCCTCAGTAGCGTCAGTTATTCCATCACTGATAGCCCCCCAACCGCGAACATCTTTGTCATCACGCCATCGTGCAATCTGCAATTCGGGATATTTTTTAGCACCATCCGGGTCTTCTAACTGCTGCCGTAGCTGATCCGGGTCATACTTCAGCACATTAGGGAAATAGAACTGCTGAGTGCCATATGCATCATATACAGCCATAGAATGGCCTTGAACAGTTACGAATTTGGCAATCTGCCCGTTATATACCGGATATCCAGCAGCGTTAATGATGATTGGCTGCGAAACAGGAACATGAGAGCCGTCTTCGTTCTCTACATAAACCTGAATCTGGTTTTCTGGACTTACCGGGTCAGTGTCAATTTTTCCGATATAAATTTTGCCGTTGGCTACTGCTTTAAAAGAACGCGCCATAGTGAAGAGTTGCGAAGGCATACTCACTACAACATTGGCTGTAATGTCTGTCATTTAATTTTCTCCAGACGTAGCAATGCGGAACAAGATGCAACTTGCCCGGCATTGCATTAATGTAAGTTATGATTTGTTAACTATGAGATGAGTCTATGCAAAAAGATCTGTTGAATATTGCGTTCTATATATTTGGTTTTTGCACATTTCTGGTGTTTGCAAAGCTATTCTGACAACGAATCAGACTTAGCCCCCTGCGTCAGAGCGTTAATTGCCTTTTGTGCCTGCTGCATTGCTTTCTCAAAGGCTGTTGATCCGCGTGGGGTGTTTGCCATTCTGAGCATTGCATTTCTGAATGGTTCGCTCTCATAGGCGCGAGTAAGAAGTCCGTAGCTTACTGCTGCGCCAGTTGTCGCCGGGTTCATTGCCGTCCCATACCCGATAATGAACGGGATGGTTTGCTGCCCTGTGGGTGTTGTTACTGCCGCTTTTGCTGCCTGCTGAGTGGACTGAAGGTAATTTTTCAATCCTTTCAGATAAGCAGCATCCTGCCCCTTAAATGTGATGCCAGTCTGGTTTTGCAGGATGTTAAGCTGCCGAAGGAACTGGTCAGGGGATCCGCCAGATTTCTCCATCGCCTTTCCAATGATGCCATTGCGCATTTGCGCCCTGCCAACACGACCAACTGAGTTATACAGCGTCTTAATTTCCGATTTGTTCTTGCTGAATAGCATGTTGTTGACAATTTCCGGTGTCAGGTCGCCTTTCATGAGAACATTCTTCAGCCTGGTATTCTTTAGTTTCGCCGCTTCGTCAGCGTAGACGGCATTGGCCTGCTGATATTTACGGAGAGTATCGTTGCCAAGATTATGACCAATGGCACCATTGATATCGTCGGTCATCGCCTTGTAAACGCGCTGAATGGCAGCATCGGAACGGTTTGGTAACACTGGTCGCTCACCCTTCACGTCCATTCTGAACTGACTGCGCAGGTCGCTTAATTGCTTCAAATCCAGATTTACCGGACCATCAGGGCCAGCATTGCGAACAAGCTCATCACGATATGACTGAAGTTTTGAAATTGTCTCGTTATCAGCCACCTTACCAAGCTTCTTCAGATTAGATATCTCAGTATCAATCTGCTGAATTGCTCGCGCAGGCTGGATATTGACTCCCGCCATTGCATTCTGAACCTGCTCAAGACGGTTCCCTGCAGCACGACGAATTCCTGATGTTTTCGCTTTAAGGCTGTCAATAACAACAGCTGGATCATACTCACCGAATTTATCAGCAAATCTCTGCACCAACTGGCTTCTCGCTTCCTGTTGCGTTGCTCTCATTCCGCTTGTGCCAGCCAGGGGGATATTTTCTGCTGTCGTTTGCGCCATTTTTCCGACGCGGGAAGTAGGCTGTAACAGGTCTGTGGTGTGCAGAGGCACTCCTTCACGCTCTGCAAATCTGATAGCTTGCTGCGCTTCTGGCGCAATAGCACCACGAACTCCACGATAAGCAGCACCTAATCCACGTCCGGCAGCGTTAATAGCACCGCCAGCCAGCACACCAACGCCCAAATCGGTGGCGAGTGCTTCCGCATCATCTTTCGCACTATTTGCAGCAAGTGATCCAACTGCGTTTTCTGCTAGAAGGCGAGTTGCCCCATGAGCAATTCGACCAGCAAGTGTTGGTGCCTGTGCTGCCGCTCTCTCAACGCCAGCAGGAGTGAGGTAAGGCAATGCTTCAGCAAATACCCTTCCCTCTGTCGTTTGTGGAGTCAGCGCGCCTTGCTGAAGGCCAAAGTCCTGCTCTAATCCCTGCGTTGTTACACGTGGCGCTGGTTGATATGTACCATCGCCAATGCCGAGTTTACCGCCAGCCCAAGCCGCCGCGCTTGTTACAGCATCGGCAACTGATGCAGGTATGTTTGCCACGTTCACGCCAGCCTGCACCAGTCCGCGACCAGTCTCTTTTACTGCTTCGCCAAGATCAGACATAAATCCACTTTGCTGTGGTTGTTGCTGTGCTACTGGTTGCTGTGTCTCCACTTGCTGCACATATGGCAATGGATAGGAAGCATAGAAAGCTTGCTTAGCCTGCTCTGCATTTTCTCCGGCTTGCGGGGCAACGACTTCATTGAAGTATTGCTCCTGAGCCTGCGCTTTTTGTTCTGGTGCTAACGCCTGATACTGTGGAGAGGCGATAACATCTTTCCATGCTTTAGCCATTAATCACCCCATAGTGAAGAAAAGTTACTGCCAGCAGGAGATTGTTGTCCTGGCGTATTCTGTACTGGCTCCTGATAATCAAACTGTTTTTTAACAGTGCTCAACTTGCTTTCAAGCTGATTTCTAATCTTTCCGATAGAGTCACGAAAAGCCTTTTCACTCATTTTGGGGCTTAGGGCACCAACCGCATCGGATAATTTTTTACCCTCAGCATCTGAAAGAGCGCCCATACCCTTCAGGGACTGCACCATAGGGAGGAAAGTTTGAGCTTTAAAGGTGTCGAGTCTTGCTTCAAAGTTAGCCGCATCAGATCCAGGAACTGTCGGAAACGCTGAGCGAATGCCTACTGCTTTTGAAAGGCCGGGGCTTTGCTCTATCTCGTTGAGAGAATCAAGCGCAGTGCTGAACGTATCAACAGCGCCCTGAGCGGCGGCCTGTCTGTCAGCACGAGCTATTTCAGCCTTTTGCCGAACATCTGCCTGTTTCTGCTTTAGCTCTTCAAGCTTTAACTGATTGTTTTCTCTGGCTATCTGTCTGTCCAGAGCCTTTTCTTGTAATTCTGCTCTTTGTATTTCGCGGGAAAGAGCAGCATTCTGTGCGCTGATGTTCTGACCACGTATCTGGATATCCTGACCTCGCGCTGTTAGTGCCTCGCCAGCCTGATTGCTGCGGATTGTCTCTGCCAGCCTGCCTCGGTCAATCTCACGACCAGCCATCTTGTCCTGAACATTGAAGTAATCAATCGGACCAAGCGCGGCCATTCCAAGGTGATCAACAAACTCACCAAATCCTGATGGATTCTGCTGATACATCTGAGCAACGTTATTAGGATCAACACCGACGCGCGCCAGTTCCTTGGCGTTATTTTGCAGCCATGATTGCATTGCTTCTGGAGACGATGCCGCAAGGCGAGCGCCAGCAGCTAATGTGCCGATAGAATTGCGCTGGTCTTCATCAATGAATCCCATGCCTTTACGAACAGATTCAATCTGGTCTGGATATTGAGTAGCCAACTGACGCAAAGCACCGCGATCACCAGACGCATAAGCATTAGCGTATGCCTGCTGAAATTCTTTCTGCCGCTGAGCCTGCTTTTCCTGCTGAAACACCCCCGCAATACCTGAAAGGCCTTGCAAAGCAGTCAGCCCAACATTGTTAGCGCCTGAACGCTCAATATCATTGTTCTGCCTGATAAGCTGAAGCGTATTGCCGATGTCATTTACGCTCGGAGCGTTTGAGTTGACGCCGCCGATACCAGCCAACAATCCGCCATTTGATCCTTGCCAAGTAGCCATGATTACCCCTTAAAACAACGAGCCAAGCAGGCCAAGTCCGCCGCCAATTGCCGCACCTAATCCAGTGCCAAGTCCGGGAACAATAGAGCCAAGAGCAGCGCCAGTCATAGCCCCTGAAGCTCCGCCGCTAATTGCTGTCTGAAGGCCTGATGGTTTATTGGCGTTAGCAGCGGCAAGTGCTGCGCTTTGCTGCGCAATGCTGCTCATGTTGTTGGCGTATGTCTGCCCGGCGTTCGCCTGACCTTGCAGCGCACCAAGGCCAATGTTTGCCAGATTGTTGTAGTTGCTCATCTGGTTCGACAACCACGACTGACCGAGAGTCGGGGCAATCGTGGCCAGTTGATTGCTTGTGGCTGTCGAGCCAAGTCCCCCCGTCGCCTCCGCAGCAGCAAGACTCTGGTAACGAGCCTGGCCTGCAAGGTCTTTATACTGCTGAGAGTTATAATACTGATTAAGTGCCTGCCCTTGGCCTTCTAAACTGGAAAGATTCTGAAGCTGGTTAACATACTGCTCCGCAAGCGGCGTGAACGGAGCAAGGTTTTTCATGATCGTCTGCCACTGCTGATTTTGCAGGTCTGCGGCATACTTCTGAGCTTCTGCTGCATACTTTGCGCTTTTATCAGAACTGCCACCTTTCCCGCCTTTTTCAGGGCAATAAGGTTCCTCGCCGCGCAGTTTTCTGCCCAGCTTAAATGCATATAACATGGCTATCTCCCGTGATTCAGGAAGTCGATTAGTTCTTCGCGTGTGACGCTGTAAAACGTCACGTCATCAACGCCTTTGAAGTATTTCTTGATGGTTCCTACACGCTTAAGGCCAATCATTGCGCAGTACATCTGACCGTGGCGGAATTTGCGTGCAGCGAACGATGTGACGCACTGAACAGTGGTGTTAGTCAGAATGTATCGCCAGAACGCCAGCCCGATTTCCTTGCTGAAGCCACGAACCTCTGGCAGGTACATGGCGTGGCAATCGAATGTCAGCGGCTGAATCTCCTGATAGTAAACAATGCCGCCAAACTGACCGTGCACGTTAACCTCAAAGTAACGGCATTCAGGCTTGTAGTCGTATCCATCACCGTTGTTGCTCCCGGCGATAATGTCGGGGTGATTTCCGACTGCTTCGATCAGGTCGATGTTTCGCGTTGGTTTGAATGTAATCATCAGTCAATCAGCCCATGTAATCTAAGTGCTGTTTCAAGCGCCAGAATACGCTGCCGCGCCTGCTGCAAACCTGTAGCGAGAGCTGCGACTTCGGATTGCGTGTACGTAGTGCCGACAGTGTATGACTGGTTAGCGTTGAATGAGCCAAGAAGTGGCGTACCTGTGGCTGCAGTCCATCCGGTATTTCTTGCTCCAACAACCTGAATTCCATCAACTGAATATGATGTTTTTACATCCAGCGGTGACGCAAGAGACTGCGATTCGGTTACGGTTTTCGATACGTAATCACTCTTAATGTCAGATACATCGCTTTCTACGCCATCCAGTCTTTGGTCAACAGTGACCAGATGCGCCTGAATATCGATAACCTCATCCAGCAAGTAATCAACATCGCTACGCAGTACGACTATCTTCCCTTCGGCAGTTGTTAACCTGACCTCAAGGAGATTTATCGCTTTTGTGTTTGCGGTGATTCTTGCATCGTGATCTGCCAGTTCGACGTCCTGTTCATCGTTTTTCACTTGAGCATCATAAGCGCCCTGACCAGCCTGATTTGCCTTCCCAGCAATCGCACCGACATCAGCACCCTGATTTATGACATACAGCAGGTAAGACTGGCTGAATATATTGCGTGGCAAAATTGAAGCATCAAGGCGCGTAGCCTGAACCACGACAGGATCATTCAGTGATGAATCAACCATTACTCAATCCTTATCTGGCAGCCTGACAGAGTGACAGGTGACTTCGTGATAACGCGCAATTTGAAACCAATGTTTTTCCTGATGCGCCCTACTTTCTTCCACAAAACGCGTTTGTCGTAAACGAACGGTTCATTCTGCTCAATCATCTGCTCACGACCGTAATTGATGCCGTCAGTGGTTGCAGAGAGAAAAAGGCGGTCGGCGTACTGCGCAACACCCGTCGATGATTCCACCTCCAGATCGAAGCATCTGGCGTTATCCGCTTTGAACAACGGAGTAAACAGCAGGTGTTCCTGCTGCTTGTCGTACTGGCTGCTGATATCGAACTGCAATTTCCCGGTCACGGACTCCAGCTTATCGCCGCACGTTATCTGATTGCCTTCGTAAATGAAGTCGATAGCGCGGTACACATCGTTATACAGGCCTGTTTTCAGCACACACCATTGCGGACCATTGGCGCTTGAAGATGCGTCGTACACGAGGACATGGCGCGGAAGGTGGATAATCAGCAACTCATGCGCATCAAATCGCAGAGACTCCATCACGCCATCAGCCAGTTCATCAGCAGTGTAGGAGCGTAGTATTTTCTCAATGCTCGCGCTGGCGATTGGTGATACCTGACCGGAACCGATGATGTACACAGACGGCGCACCTGTTGCCGGATTGCTGATGAACGCATACGAATCAGCAAACGGCGTTTTGCAGTAGGTTCCGGCAATACCTTTCTGCACCATCAGCGATGGCTGTGCGACATACAAAGCGGCACCAACGGTGGTTGCACCAGTCAGGGAGAAATATTCAATCGTCGATGAACCAAAGCAGACGATGAAGTCTCGCCATGTGCCGATACCGATGATGCCGTCCGGCTGCGATTCTGCGCGATATTGTGCGCTGTAGCGGTCAGGATGCGATTCGTCTTCAGGGTCAGTGATAAACCATGAATCAGTGCCGTCTTTTGACCACGCATAACGCCCGCGTAAGCGCGTAATGTCACGAACAGAACCTAACTCATACTGCGTGAATCCGCTGTCTGTAGGCCAGTTTGAGACTGTTTTAACCGTGCCATCATAACGATACTCGACCAGTTGGCCATTAACGCCTACAGCCTGAGATGTCCGACCATGCGCCATTGATACACGACCACTTCCGGCGACGTCACCGACTTCACTTTCGCCCTTATACAGCTTGCCACCACATACGCGATAAACAGCATTCTGCGCCATGTTGTACTCGACGCCGCGAGATACACCGTTCACATCAGAACGTTTGGCAATGCCCGGGAATGAGCGAAGATATCCGCTGCTGTTGAGTATTTCTTTGGGTGTAGCCAGCATATTCACTGGCAGATAGTCGATGTAGTCGGCGTTTCGAAAGTCTTTGCCGACACCTTTCATAAGCGGAAGTTGCTGAATCGGCATTTATTCACCTCACGTACTCGGATCATCTTTCTCGATGTAAAACCGATTCCACGTAAACGCGCTTTTGTTACCACTACCGCGAGGCATGTCATTTCGCCGCTCAAGTGGTGGTATTTTGGTTAAAGCGATGCAAATTGTCTGATATGCGCTGTCAGCAGCGGTCAGGAGAGCATCCGACGGCTGAATGACGTTATCCATGCACACTTGCACAGCGAGTTTCAAAGCGACGCCATCATTTGCCCATGCAGGGATACCTGAATCATCGTCAGGTAACGGCATGATGCCGTTTTCTGTATCAGCAAACTGATACCCAAGCTCGATACCTTTCGCCTGCCATGCTGCCATCATGTCTTCGAGGTCATTAATGGCATCTTCAATTGCCTGAGGGTCAGCATCTGTCAACGTGGCATTGGAATACAGCCCGGCTTTTCGTAAAGCCTTAAGAACGAGATCACCCTTCGTTTTCGCCATCTTCTTCCGCCTTAGCCACTTTATGCTTCGTTGCGGTTTCTTCAGGAGTTTTTACCCAGCCTTTTTTCAGGTGAGATTTAACTTCTTCGTCATCAACAATGATGTAATCGACAGCAAACTGACCACAGGTGATCATGTTGCCCGGCTTATAGAGCATTGTTCGTGCCATTGTCTTCTCCCAATAAAAATGGGGCCGAAGCCCCACCAAAATTACTGCCCGGCAATAACGATGCCCGTATATTCAGGAACAAGTACAGAGCAACCGTACAGAGTGGTGAAACGAGCAGTGGTTACGCCTTTGATGTGGTCGAAGGCATAAGACATGATCAGCGTAGCGCCCTGCTCGGTGGTTGCTGTCATTACCTGTGGACCCTGACCAGTCGGGAACGCCAGTTTGCCGTACATCAGTTCAACAGAACCATCAGCCCAGAACAGGTTAGCCGGTGCGGCATTCTTGTTGAGAATGGTGATTGCTGCGCTACTTGCCGCGTTAGCATCAACGTTTGCATATGGTCGGCTGGCGACATCCGCGTTGTCAGGCGGCAGAATTTTCGGGGAGATAGTTACTGTCGTTCCGCTTACTGCCAGAACGCGGAATACCTGCGGCTGCCCGGTGGTATCTTTGGTGATCTGGTGTACGGAATTCACCCCTGCGATGGTAAACGCATCGCCAACCTGCAAACCTTCAGCAGATACCGTAATGGTCCCCTGTCGGTTATCCACTGGCATATCGTTAGCATCTTTCGCTTCAACCTTGTGCGCAGGTTCTGCTGCCAGCGTAATGGAAGTTGCTGTACCCTTCGGAACACGACCAGAAATATCGGTCTTGTAGCTATCGAAGGACGCAACCGGAGGGATTTGCGCTTTTTCGTATGCTGTCAGGGTTGCGCCCTGAGCATAGGCACGGTGACCAAGCTCGCCAGCAAGGTCTTTGTAGTTGAAGGGGTTCCAGAAAGAGCGACGGTTGATACCCTGAGGTACACCAATCGCCGTCATGGTGGCATCAATACCTGCCGCACAGTTCCACAAATCACGGCCCTGTGAACCAGTGGTTGAGTCAGCCATTGTGATCACGTTAGTAGCACGCTGCGTGACCATGGAAATCAGGTCAGAGTCAATCTGTGCAGCAAGGCGCATACCTGCGGCGCGACCAGCTTCAGTTTTATGTTCCGGGTCACGCATTTCACGCGCATCCAGAGTGTACAGAATGTTTTTCGGCTCCTTGAACACAGAAGGAACAAGGCGCTGAACCAGTGCTGTTGGCGTTTTGCCGCTGAGATCTAGGCCTTCCTCAATGTTCATGTGGTAATGCTGCGGACGATACAGAACATCACCTGCTCGCTGCATTGCGGTATCACCGGGACGGAATTTTTTAGCGTTCCGGGAAACTACGCAGGCGGCCTCAAAGCCTTCAACGTAGTTTTCGAACATGATTTCAAGGTCTTTTGCTAATTGGTTAGCCATGCTTAATGCTCCGATAGGTTATTTTTTTGCCTTTTTAGCGGCGAAATACGGCGTCCAGTCACCAGTTTCCAGCGCCCTGGCTTTCAGTTTGTCGAGGTTGTTGATTACTGCGCCGTTGCTCCCCTTAACTGTTGGGGTTGTGGCTGCCGTGGTTTTTGCTTTTGGCATGATTCTGGCCTTCGATTCGATACGTTCCAGCAGACGACCAATTGCTACGGGGTTGGTAGCTTCTGCCAGTTGCTTGCGCAGTTCAGCGTTGCGACCGAGTGCCAGAACAACGATTTCCGGCTTCTCTGACTCAAACAGGATCGCGTTTTGTGTCTCGATGGGGATTTCCTCGAGTACGGCCTGTTCTGCTTCCTGATAGCCAGGAACCTTGAGAGCCTTAACACGTTGCTGATATTTGGATAATCGCTCTTGATAAGCAGCCTGAAGCTCCTGCTCCTTCTGCTTGCGAGCCATCTCCTGTTGCTGGTACTTTCCGTTATCCTCTGCCCACTTAGCCATGCGTTGCTGATAGATTTCTTCATCGAAACCGATGTCCTCATCATCCAGTTTTGGCATTCGCGGTGGTTGAGTGATTACCGGCTGCTGCTCGACGGGTTTCTGAGACTGACGCATCAGCTCTTTCAGCTCGCGGTCTTTCTCTTTAATCGTCTTGCGCAGGTGTTTTACCAGTCCATGCTCTGCGCTATCTTCGCTGGTTGGCGAATCCAGCTTTTCATCACCAAAGTAGAATTCCTGCTCTGATTCGTCGTCATCAGTTTCAGTAGCTTCCTCTGCATCATTGCCGGAGGACTCACTGCCATCTTCTGTTTCGACTTCTTCAGCCAGTTCGACATCATCAGGAATCTGCTCTGACGCGTCGGTTTCGATTTCAACTTCTGGTGTGTTTTCTGCCATCTGGTCCATTTGTTACCCCTGTTTACTCGATGTTCAGCCCATCGGAAGGCAATAGGGTGCCAGGCCTCATAAAGACAGCCATTGCACGTTATGGGTTAATTACTGCTGTGGTTGTTGCTGAGTTGATTTTTGCAGGATGCTGCTGATGTCCATGCGCTGCGCATGGCCCTGTGCCTGACTTTTCAGGACAAGCTCTGCATCAGCACGGGCATTATCTCCTTGCTGTTGCTGGAACTGTCCGAGCAGTTTCAGAGCCTCGCGGATATCAGATTTCTGCTGACTATCGGCAGATGCGAGTATTTTCACAACATTTGCCGCTGCAACCTGAGCATCAGTCTGTGCCTGGAATGCTTTAACCTGAATGGCTGCCTGTTCGTTCTGCGCTTTCTGCAATTCAGCCTGACCAGCAAGAAGCTGACCTTGCGCTGCAACCATAGCCGGATCTGGCTGACTGGCCTGTTGTTGTTTCGCCTGCTCAACCATCTGCTGTTCTTCTGGTGTTCTCGGCTTGATAACTCCAGACAGAAGCAACTGATTGCGGTTGTATTCTTTAAGGTCGTCCATCCCTTCGCCGTCCATATTGTCGAGAATCATCGACGATACAAGGTCGTGCTTCGGCGTTCCTGGTGGGATAAGTGCCAGCATGGAAAGTAACGACTTAACCGTTGCATCACGGCGAGTAGCGAACGACTGACCGACATCGACAGTCACTTCATAGTTACCCTGCGAAAGGTCGTTAAGCGCGATAACCTGTCCTGTCTGACGGTCAACCACTTCACCAGTCATCAGCGCCACGTCATCGCTGCCATCCTCATTAACGATGCGCATTGGCGTATCGCTGCCATAGACTTCACGAGCCATAGAAAGCCACACGACGCCAGCACGGCGCATGGATTTAGCCATGTTGTCCATGTAGATATAGGACTGCGTGTCCATCCGGTTAAAGATGCTATCAACGGTATCGGTAGCGACGTTGCTCGGCATATTCTCAAGCTGCGACGCACCTGTAATTTGCTGAATAGCCGTTCCGGTGTACTGCAATAGCCCGGCAAGAGCTGGAGGCATTTGTGTCGGAGGTGTCCAGCCAGCAACCTGAGCCTCTGAAATGACCGTTCCGTTTTTGTCCTTCTTGCTGGTCATGGGAAGAACTGCAGGTCTTTTCTTATTCCTCTCTGCCCAGTGATTCATTAATGGACCGGGAATGAAATCAACATCCACGATAGGAATGCCATCACCGCCAGCCTGAGTAGCGTTATCTGCAATCATGGAAACCATCAGGTTCTCAAGACGCTGTGCATCCATCGCTTTTGCTGCGTGGCCTTCGATTCGCTCCTGATTATCAACAAATGAGCGACGCCCATATACCGGGATGAGAGGAATATGTTCACCCGGAATACGCTTCGGTTCTTCCAGCCATTCAGCGCCAGACAGAAGACCGCAATAAACGCGGCGCTTCTTCACCGTTCGCTCGCCAATCAGTTCGAATGCACCATCGGTCAGCTCGTCGACAATATCTTTGATTTGCTCTTCATCATAGATTGCCGTTTCTCCGCTAACAGGGTTGCGCCACGCCGTGAGCTTCACCTTCTCTATGCGAACTTCGTAGTAGCGTCCAACATAGATGGCATCAGGCGTTGACCAGTCATACTGAGTACCAGTGCCATCACGAGAAAGGCTTGCTGCGATGGAATCAGGGTATTCAGCCTCGAACGCTTTGGGCGTCATGGAGAACATTTCCATAGCCCACATAGCATCAGAGCGGTCATATTGCTTGCTGTCCTGATCGAAGAAGACGCATGTCGCCGGGTCGTAAACAGGAAGAAGGCTGATGCGCCGCTGCTCATTACTCGGATCCATTTCATCTTCGTAATCGGCACACATGCGGAAACAACCGAATCCGCCCGTTACAGCATCATCAAATGCGTTATCACACGCTTCGCCACCGGATGTTTCCTGATAGTCAGCGCGGAATTTGCCGTTCATCTTTTCGGCTAACGCTTCCGATGCCTTGTCATCCTTCGGCCTGAATTTAACGCTGATGCGATTCTGTCGATACTCGCCAATGATGCGATCACATTCACGGGCAATCTTATTCAGTTCAAAACGCGGATAATGCTCAAACCTGCCTTCATCAAATGAGTAACCAGCGTTTGTGCTGCCTTCCCACTGTGCGCCGGATACCCGGACGAAACGTTGAGCCTCAATAATCTGCTCACGCATATCCTGCGTTGCTGACCAGGCATTATCAAAGTTGCACAGCACCTTGCGATGCCAGTCAGTCATCTTTTTTTCTGCCATATCAACCTACACCACAAGGAATTGAGTAACTGGAATAGTCGGGTTGCGCAGCCGACTCCGGGCAATGCATGCACATCATCAGCGCATCAGCCAGGTTAGGAGATGGAATGCCGAGCTTCTGCTTCATTTCGACCTTAGTCATAAGCTCCAGCTTCCCGTTGTTATTGAATTTGCGCTGAATCTGCGTCAGTTCTGCAAACAGCTTCTCCAGCATATTCTCGCCTATTGCTTCTTTGTCGAAGCTCAGCATGTCGTCGGGGTCTGCATACTCACCGTGGACAACCGCCCGATATGTCAGATACAGCCTGTCAGCCAGCGCGTAATAGAATTGCGCTCGCTTATTGCGGAACACATCACCAATAGTGCGAACGTTGTCGCCCTGTACGACTTCATCAGACCATGCTCCGGCCTGATACGGCGCATCTTCATCGAATGGCGATTCGCTGCCCTTGAACATCGTGGCGGTGATTTTCTTGCCGGAGAACGCTTCCGTTGTCTGTCTGCGTAGCCCTGCACCGACACCATCACCATCCCACAGGTAATGGTCAGCGCCGTCTTCAATCGCCAGCGAAGTAGCCCAGTCAGCGCCCTCGTTGATGTCCATCAGCAGACCTTCGGCAATGCGCTTAACTACCGAACCGTGGCGCGATGCGTAACCTTTAGCATCTGGACCTGTATCTGACGGGTCATGCGCAGAGACAACAGCGCCTTTCGCTTTCCATCCGAGTTTCTTGTGCGCATCGGTTGCGGCTTCAAGCCATTCACGTTTGATGATTGCCATATCACTTGCGCTTACCGGCTCACCAAGCCAGATGTGACGATACAGTGTCGGATTTCTGCGTTTACACTCTTCCATCTCCAGACGGAGAACTTCAGGAAAATGCGGGTTGTCGGTGTAGTTCACCGTCAGCAGACAAATATCATCGGGAGGATTTACGACGAATCGCTGATAGGTATCGTCGAGGATGTTTTTCGGGTTGAAACTTACCCATATTTCAGAGAACGGCTTACGGATGGTTGGAATCAGGATATCCCACGATTCCTTCGTTACCGCTTCCGCTTCTTCCACCCAGCAGATATCAATGCCTTCGAGCGATTTAATCTTCGTCGGGTTGTTTTTGATGCCGTAGAACATGAACTCAGCATTCGTTCCGAGATGACGAATCATTGAACGCTGAATTTCAAACTCAGCCGAATATCCTTCACGCTCGATGGTATCTTCAAGTAACCTGATTACCGAATCGCTGATACTGTTTTGCAGTTCACGAGCGCAGAGAATACGCACTGGCTGCCGACGCGCCGCTTCAACAAGCAGCCTCGCAATTGCCCATGACTTACCGCTACCTCGACCGCCTTTGGCGACTTTGTAGCGATGCGCCTCAATGAACGGTTCAAAGATAGGATTAATCGTGGTCATTTTCCGAATAGAGTGCTCATCGGTGATGTTTCAATCTGAATTGCGCCGCCGTCTTTGCCTGTTAGCTCGTGATCAACCTTGTCGCGCCATTTATCCTTCTGTCGGTTCTTAAGCCAGAAGATGGCAGCGGTTGTATCAGGCGGGTAATACTTCTCAAGCGAAGTTTCGACAATTCTGTTTTCAATAACACGAATATCGATATCTGGAGCCACGAAGCCCATAGCGCGTTGATAAAGACGATCACTAACTTCTGCATCAGCGACGGCCTTACCCTTTTTTATGGACTCTAAAAACTCCGGATATTCCGATTTCCAATTGTTGATTGTTGCCTCGCTAACTTCAAAGAAGTCCGCGAGTTCGGCGTCTGTATAGCCCAGCAAGCACAGTTTGCGTGCCTGTTCGGCATACGCCTCTTGATACTTCGTTGGGCGCGCCATGTTTATGCTCCGGTAGTGAACAGGTCTAACGCTTCCTTCGATTTACGCACCGCTTCGATAGTGCGGGTCGTGATATCTGAATTAGCGCCGCCTGACTGGAAGTGAATTTTGAATAGCTCAAGCTTCAGTTCGTCAGTGCCAATGAACTGAAATGCTTCCTCTGCGGCTGCGTTCTGGTTCATGACCAGCTTGTAAATCTCTAACTGGAATTTCTGTTCTTCAGTCATGGGAATAATCTCTGCCATTGTTGGCTCCGTTTATCCGTTAAAAGGGATATCAGTTAAGTTATCCCGTGTAGGGTATAAGCCATTGTCGAGACCACTCATTGAATGGTCTCTGCAATAACCGATGTCTTTCCATCAGTCCGCCACCACAAAGAATCTTTTTTGCCATCAGGCAAGAGGTTCATCTTTCAGTGGCTGCCAGTGTTATTTCCCCACTTTCTGGCTTGGTTTGCTTCGTGGTACTGCCGCAACTGGTGGTGCACAGACTTAGTTAAATCTGTTCTCGCCTGAACTATCTTTTACATACCCGGATTGTGGGGATGTAAATCACGGTTTCATTATCAAGCCCACCCGTAGATGGGCTTTGTAATGGCTACTTCGCTTTTGCTTCCGCTCGCTTACGCCGGCGCTCTTCTTTCCTCTCGGCTTTTGCCATGTCCACGAATGCCTGCATGATCGAGTTCCGCATCATGTAGCTAACAAAGTGATGATTGACACAGCCGTTGAGGCGCAGCTGCTCGCCAAACTCATCCACCGAGGCCAATGCTTCCATCATGCCCTTCTCGCCTTTCATGAACTCTGAGAAGTCGCGCCCCGCTCTGGAGGCGCATTCAATGACACGATCACTCATCCCGGAAGCCCGGGGATCGTTATCTGCAGCTGGTTAGCCAGGGAGTTAATCTCAGCGACCAACACTGGCTTCGTATAGCGCCATGCCGCCAGCCCTTGTCCACAGAAGCTCGCCATATCTTTTTTCTGATCAAACTCATGACACTTCATATTGAGCTGCGCACTTAAGCTGTTGCGATGCTGAAGTTCTCCGGTGAAGTAGTCATCCAGGACTTTATAGGCTGCATATTTAAATCCGGGGTTTAGCCATGCTGCATAATCATAAGCAACAAACTTCCCGCCATATGTTCCACCGTGTACACCGCGCTCAGTAAAAACCACAGATTCGTGGTTTTTCTCCAGCTCGGCTAAGAACTCTTTGGTCTGCTTGTTTCGCAGGTAGTGGTACGGAGATTCAGATTCACTTTTACCACTGGCTTTCCACATATCAGTGAGGCAGATCATGCCATCTTCACCGATACGAATTGGTTGATTGAAGAGGGTTAATGATTTCATAGCGTGTACCTACTCTTTGAAATGAACCTTTGCCGCACAGGAAACCAGCCCACCGAGGCTCGCCAGCACTAACTGGTATCCTCAAAGGCCCATTCCAAAGGGGCAGGTTCGGTATAAAAAACATGCGTTGCGGTACGCATTTATTGCAAAAAGCCCCGCATCGCGAGGCTCATTAAATTGACTTTGTGATTTGCAAAAAAATTATTTCAGGCATTGCGTCCTGATGTACTCCTGCAGGTAGTTAACCTGCGCGGTTATCCTGTCGATTCCGCTTCGTAGACGGTAATAATTGAGTTCAGCATCTGCTGTAAGTCTTGGGCTTTCTCCATCGCCCATGCTGCTGGCTCCGGTCGTTGACTTTGCACAGGTGGCGGCGACTTGCAGGCGCTTACGCCCAGCAGAAACATCAGCACGGAGGCTTTCGATAGTCGCGTTAGCATCAGCAAGCTCCTTTGTGTATCTGGCGTCAAGTTCTGCTACATCACGTTGACGCTTCTGCATGTCAGCGATTGTGGATGTGGCCTTATCGCGCTGCTCTTTGTAGGCGATTGCATTATCACGGTAATGATTAACAGCCCATGACAGGCAGACGATGATGCAGATAATCAGAGCGGAGATAATCGCGGTTAATCTGCTCATACCTCAATCTCTCTGACCGTTCCGCCCACTTCTTTGAATTTTGCAATCAGGCTGTCAGCCTTATGCTCGAACTGACCATAACCAGCGCCCGGCAGTGAAGCCCAGATATTGCTGCAACGGTCGATAGCCTGACGGATATCACCGCGATCAATCATCGGCAAAGCGCCACGCTCCTTAATCTGCTGCAGTGCCACAGCGTCCTGACTTTTGGGAGAGAAGTCTTTCAGGCCAAGTTGCTTGCGGTAGGCATCCCACCAACGGGAAAGAAGCTGGTAACGTCCGGCTGCTGTTGATTTGAGTTTTGGGTTTAGCGTGACAAGTTTGCGAGGGTGATCTGAGTAATCAGTGAATAGCTCTCCGCCAACAATGACGTCATAACCATGATTTCTGGTTTTCTGTCGTCCGTTATCAGTTCCCTCTGACCACGCCAGCATATCGAGGAACGCCTTACGTTGATTATTGATTTCCACCATCTTCTACTCCGGCTTTTTTAGCAGCGAAGCGTTTGATAAGCGAACCAATCGAGTCAGTACCGATGTAGCCGATGAACACGCTCGTTATATAAGCGAGATTGCTACTTAGTCCGGCGAAGTCGAGAAGGTCACGAATGAACCAGGCGATAATGGCGCACATCGTTGCGTCGATTACTGTTTTTGTAAACGCACCGCCATTATATCTGCCGCGAAGGTACGCCATTGCAAACGCAAGGATTGCCCCGATGCCTTGTTCCTTTGCCGCGAGAATGGCGGCTAACAGGTCATGTTTTTCTGGCATCTTCATGTCTTACCCCCAATAAGGGGATTTGCTCTATTTAATTAGGAATAAGGTCGATTACTGATAGAACAAATCCAGGCTACTGTGTTTAGTAATCAGATTTGTTCGTGACCGATATGCACGGGCAAAACGGCAGGAGGTTGTTAGCGCAACCTCTTGCCACCCGCTTTCACGAAGGTCATGTGTAGAAGGCCGCAGCGTAACTATTACTAATGAATTCAGGACAGACAGTGGCTACGGCTCAGTTTGGGTTGTGCTGTTGCTGGGCGGCGATGACGCCTGTACGCATTTGGTGATCCGGTTCTGCTTCCGGTATTCGCTTAATTCAGCACAACGGAAAGAGCACTGGCTAACCAGGCTCGCCGACTCTTCACGATTATCGACTCAATGCTCTTACCTGTTTTGCAGATATAAAAAATCCCGAAACCGTTATGCAGGCTCTAACTATTACCTGCGAACTGTTTCGGGATTGCATTTTGCAGACCTCTCTGCCTGCGATGGTTGGAGTTCCAGACGATACGTCGAAGTGACCAACTAGGCGGAATCGGTAGTAAGCGCCGCCTCTTTTCATCTCACTACCACAACGAGCGAATTAACCCATCGTTGAGTCAAATTTACCCAATTTTATTCAATAAGTCAATATTATGCCGTTAATATGTTGCCATCCGTGGCAATCATGCTGCTAACGTGTGACCGCATTCAAAATGTTGTCTGCAATTGACTCTTCCTTGTGGCATTGCACCACCAGAGCGTCATACAGCGGCTTAACAGTGCGTGACCAGGTGGGTTGAGTAAGGTTTGGGATTAGCATCGTCACAGCGCGATATGCTGCGCTTGCTGGCATCCTTGAATAGCCGACGCCTTTGCATCTTCCGCACTCTTTCTCGACAACTCTCCCCCACTGCTCTGTTTTTGCTATATCAACCGCACGGCCTGTACCGTGGCAATCTCTGCATCTTGCGCCCGGCGTCGCGGCACTACGGCAATAATCCGCATAAGCGAATGTTGCGAGAACTTGCAGTACCTTTGCCTTAGTATTTCCTTCAAGCTTTGCCACACCACGGTATTTCCCCGATACCTTGTGTGCAAATTGCATCAGATAGTTGATAGCCTTTTGTTTGTCGTTCTGGCTGAGTTCGTGCTTACCGCAGAATGCAGCCATACCGAATCCGGCTTGTGATTGCGCCATCCCCATAGCAGCCATCACATCAGTACCGGAAAGAGAGTCAGAAGCCGTAGTCCGTGGTGAGTCGCTCATCATCGGGCTTTTTGGCGAATGAAATTTAGCTACGCTTTCGAGTCTCATCGTCTTCCCCTCTTGCCCTGTTTGACCATCAGGACGCCGTTAACTATTACGTGACGCTCGCCTTTGCTGTCTCGGTTGTACTTGAGCACTGTTCCTCTTGCGCAGGAAAGCATCCTCGCCACTTCGGTCTGATTGCCTCGTGTCTGGATAAGAAGCTCTGGTATCGTTTGAATTGTGGCGTTCATACGTTCTCCAGTTCGGTGATTTTTATTCCAAGCCTTCCGCCTGGTACTTTCACGCCACGAATTACGCGAATGTCATCGAATTGCTCGTCGTCTTCCGCAAATCCGGCGTGGATAAGAGAGTCGAGTAAACCTTTCAGGATGTTGTCGAGGTCGCGGCGGCGGGAGTCTGGAACGTCTGCGATGACTTTGATGCGGAGTCGTGATTTGGTGAAAATATCTAACTTGAGTTGGCGGATGATTTGCTGAACTTCTTTTCGGTATTTCTGGCCTTTATCGCTGATGTAGTATTGGCTTCCCCGTCTTCGCCAGTAGGTGTTCACCGACGGCGGGTATGGAAGCACAAACTGATATTCGTTCATGGCTTAATCTTCCCCTCCTTCAGCAGTATCGCCTGCGTCCTGATCACGCCTTCGAGGTGGTAAAGTCTGGCGTCTTTGTTGTCGAGGTTATGGGTGCGTCGGTCGATTTCATCGTGACACGCGCTACAAGCCCACGCACCGATCAGGTCGTCAGGCTTCATCCCCGTTCCGCAAATTCCAGCCATCCGGTAATGTGCCAGAACTGTAGTTTCAGGATTGCCATTGCATACGCCGTAAATACGTACCTGGCATTCTCTGCCGCGCGCTTCTTTGCGTAGGTTAGCCATTATGGTTCACTCCAGTAATTCTCAATTGCAGCAGCCATTCTCTGCATCCACTCAGCCAGCTTTAACGCGGCTTCTCTTTCAGAACCACATTTAGGGAAATCCTTCATTTCCATGCTGGCCTTATATGTTCTGAATGCCAGGTCTCCGGTAATAATCAGCTCCTGATCAAGCACCGAGCGTTTATTCCGGTGCTGAACGTAATAGACAGATTCAGTCCGCATTTCTTCTCTGTCTTTTTTGTAGGAAATAAGCTCAGAGAAATCACTCATCGTCTTCTTCCTCGTACATTGAGCTATTCGGATCGCTCATCAGTTCTGCGCAGCAGTGCTCACACACGTGAACTTCCAGCACATGCAGCTTCTGACCGCAGTTAGCGCACGTTAAAGCCCGCTCGACGCTTTCTTTCTGGTATTGAATGGATTGGGATGGGCTAAGCATTATTGGCGTCCTGCATCATGAGAAAGACAATCATGGCAGCGCGGAGTGGGTTTTCATCTTGAGTCATATGATATGGGGTACTATCACTGCCAACTTTTCTATGCGCTGCCTTCCATAATCCATTTTCTGGCGCTGGAATAATGCCAATTCTGTTCTCTACGATAATCGGCTCTGCGTCTGATGGGCTTTTACAGTAATCAACCGTTTTTATTGCATAACCAGTTTCGTCATCCCACTCAACACCAACGATTGATGTTCCCAACTTTGCGATTTCGCAATCTTCGGGAGCAAATCCACAGCAAATTGCCACTCGCTTGTTAATTTCAAAATCACTTAACTGTGAATAATCCATTGTCATTTCCTCGCACGATGTCTTAGCCACCGGATATCCCACAGGTGAGCTGTGTAATTGAAGGTTTTTACGTCAGATTCTTTTGGGATTGGCTTGCGTTTATTTCTGGAGCGTTTCGTTGGAAGGTATTTGCAGTTTTCGCAGATGATGTCGGTGAAACTTCGTCGCTGTCGCCTCATGCCGCCCTCCTGACGCCCTGCCCGAACGCCATCAATGCCGCTTTGGATACGGTAGTAAACATCCGTCGAGGACTGATGAACGGTCGCCAAATCAGCAGCATGGAGCCTTTGCTGTTTCCATTCTTCTCCAGCCCTGTCGATGGTTCGATAAAATTAATCCGTCCATCAGTGATAATGCGAACTTCGTCGACACTCTCCAGAGCCTTGCTGAACCATCCGACTGACATATCCTCTGGCACAAGCATAACTACCGTCTGTCGCTGTTGTATGCACTGCTCAGCGGCTTTTTCCACCCACGGCCTGATATTGCTGTACGGTGGGTTATTCCAGATTGCACCGTGGCTTACCCACTCAGAATTGAGCGCGTCGTCGGCCTCAGTTAGCCAGTGAGCACACAGAGCATTTTTGTCGCTCGCTGCCGAATCCAGCCAGAATCCAAACTCAATATCCAGTGCATCAAAAAGCCAAAGCGGCGTTTGCCAGCAGTCCTTGTCGTGTGCTGGCGTATTTGATTTGATAGTCATGCAGCCCGATCTCCCCATCTCGCTTTCCACTCCAGAGCCAGTCTCGCTTCGTCTGACCACTTAACGCCACGCTCTGTACCGAATGCCTGTATAAGCTCTAATAGCTCCGCAAATTCGTTTACACGCATCCTGCTGGTTGACTGGCCTATTACCACAAAGCCATTCCCGGCAAGGTTAGGAACAACATCCTGCTGCTTTAATGCTGCGGTAAACACACACTTCCAGCTTTCTGCATCCAGCCAGCGACCATGCCATTCAACCTGACGAGAGACGTCACCTAAGCAGGCCCATAGCTTCCTGTTTTGGTCTAAGCTGCGGTTGCGTTCCTGAATGGTTACTACGATTGGTTTGGTTGGGTCTGGAAGGATTTGCTGGATAGCTTGAATGGCGTTCTGCTGATGAATGGGGCTTCTTAGTTCAAACGTTAGTTTCCTCATGGCTCACCTTCTGCACGCATGGATTAATTAACGCCAAAATAGCTTCTGGTTTCTCAATAACATCGAACCGCTCACCACTTGCCATTCTTACAATCGTAAATCCGGCATCAAATAGGGTTTCGATGTTGTCAGAGTTAACGTACAAGGGCTCATATGCACTTCTGGTGCTTTCTATCACGCCTGTGCTTGGTGGCTGATAGATGCTGCATTGCATGGTTAATTTTATAAATGGCATATACTCACTCCTTCACTTTGACTCCAGCAGCGCGAATCCGTCCTTCGCATTCACTAATTGCGCTGTTATAACCAAATGTGACCCCATCCTCGAAATCGGTAGAAAATGCCTCACGCTCTCTTTCTCCAGGACACTCAATCTCGATAGCTGCTCGCGATGCCTGCCACGTTTGCCAGTGGCCTTGAACATCGTCCATCACGTATTGACCACCAATATCACCACTGCCAATTTCATGGTGATTTTCAGGGTAACGGATAAGGTCTGATGATTCGCCTCCACGTCGCAACCAACTTTCTTCAAACTGCTTTCTTGATTCGTCCATCGATACTTACCCTCAGTTCAACTCACAAAACGCCACGCCATTTTTGTTACGACAACAGGCATAACACCGATAATCACCCAGACAAATGCAGCGCCAAACAACGTATACCATGGGTCTTTACCGTCATTCACAAGACGAATGTAGCTATGCAGAACAATAAAAAACGTCAGAAGAATCCATCCAACGCCAACGCATTTGAATGCGACGAGCATAAACTCAGCCACGATTTACTCTCCCCCAAATAAAAAGGCCTGCGATTACCAGCAGGACTTTTATTAGCTCAGTGATGTAGATGGTCATACGTCAGCCCCTTGTGCATATCGTCTGCCACGCGCAGCAGGTGCATTTGATGCTGTGCAAATCTGTCTGGCTTCATCCTGGTCACATGCAACAAAGTGTCCGTTACAGAACCGCTGGTAAACCGTACCAAGCGAGCCAAAACGGTTTTTCGTCACGATGATTTCAGCAAATGGCGCGGCGCTACTGTTCTCGTCATATACAGCTTCCCGATAGAGCATGATGATTGAGTCTGCGTCCTGTTCAATGCTTCCTGAATCACGCAAATCTGCGTTTGTCGGGCGTTTGTTTGGTCGCTTCTCAACATCGCGCGAAAGCTGACTCAGGGAGATAACAGGCGTTTTCAGGTCTTTCGCCATCGCCTTAAGGCTTCCGGAGATGTGAGCAATTGCGAGGTCGTTGCGATCTGCTTTCGGCTTCTCAATCAGGCCAAGATAATCCGCCATGATGAGTGACAGGTTTGGATTTTCCTGTTTGTGCCGTTCTGCGATTGAGCGTATTTCTTCGACCGATAACCGCGAGGCATCGACTACCCATACATCCAAATCTGCAAGCTGACTCATGCCGTTAGCAACACGCGCCCAGCCTTCGTCATCCATCGATGCAGGATTTCGCAGTACGCTAACCGACATCCTCCCGGCGTTGGCAATGCTCCGCTCTGCAATCTGCAATGCGCTCATTTCCATTGAGAAAATCAATACCCCGCGCCGGACGTCAGAACCAGGAATAACGCGGCTTGCAACGCCTTCGGCAATCTTCAGCGCCAGTTCGGTTTTCCCCATACCAGGACGAGCAGCGATTATCACCAGGTCTTCTGCGTTCATCCCTCCGGTGATGGCATCAAGTTCTTCGATTCCGGTCTTCAGGGTATCGGACTCTTCTCCGTTCCTCAGACGCCTGTCAAGCGTGTCAGTGTAGTCAGTAATGATTTCCCCTAACCGTACAGGTTTAACCTCGTCACGGGGCTTTCTGATGGCTGAAAGACGCTTTACAAGCTCATCCATCGCCTGACTCGATGCGTCGATGGTTCCGCTCTGAATTGGTTCACGCATTTCATCCATGATTTCCAGCACCAGACGGCGGTGATAGTTATCCGCGACCATTCCGGCATATCCCTTCAGGTTTGCGGCACTCGGGCAGTTTTTGCTGGTCATCAGGATTGACGTGAAATGCTCCTCTCCGCACGCCTCGGCAACCATCAGCGCGTCGATTAGGTTTCTGTTTCGCGCCTGCTTGCGGATAACCTCGAAGGCTTTCCTGTAGAGCGGAATTGAAAACGCTTCCGGCTCCAGCGTTGCCAGAACGTCGCTGGCGGTTGGTGTTAATCCACCAATCAGCAGTCCACCGATAACGCTCGCTTCGATATCCTGTTTCATGCAATCCCCCTGTCTGCAAACTTCCCTTCACGAACTCCCGTTAACGAATCTTCCCTCAGCAGGTAATCAAAATCTGCCGTCCAGCCAGTGTCGTTGTCTCCGAAGTAAAACGGCTTGGCCTGATGCACAAACGCCCTGACATACGCCCTGAAACCGTCCACGTTTGGCGTTTTCAGTTGCGGGATGATTTTCTTCAGGCGGCGTTTGCGTTTCTCGTTGACCGCAACAGCGTGTGGAAGTCTGTCACCGACTTCGGCGTTGTAGGCGTTCAGGAAGGATTCGTAGTCGATTCGTTCTGCCTTGCGACGTTCAGGTTTAACCTGCCCATCGCCGCCCCCGTTAGGGGGTAAGGGGGTATTTGTATTTATTGTCTTTTGTATATTGTCTTTTGTGTTTAGCTGACTTGGCTTATACCCATTAGCCGACTCGGCTAATGTTTTATTAGCTGTTTTAGCTAATGTTAAGCTGTCCTGGCTAATCCACTGCGAAACCACCTTGTTCACTCCGATTTTCACGCCATCAGCAATGAGGAATTTACGCTCGATAAGCTGGCGCTTGGCAGCGCAAACATGAGTGTGATGAATACCTGTCATGGCTGCTATCTGCGTGTTTGTGAGTCGATCCATCGGCTTATTGAATCCGTATGTCTTGCGCATGATAGCGAGCATCACCTTCAGCTGCCGGACGGTTAAATCAGCCATCAGCAGACTGTCGGTAATCTCGTTAGCAACGCGCATGAAACCATCTTCGGTATCTGCCACGCGATGCTCCACGACCTCCAGTTGAGGCCTGTAATCAGCTAACTTAACGACGCCCATGTTTCACTCCTGCTTTGGCTAGTCTGTAAACACCAACAAGGCGCTCTGCGAACGCCCTGTTATTTGCTGCGGCTACCACTAATCCCTCAGGTGAATCAGGGTGTCGAATCTCTTCTTTTTCCTGGTATTTCTTACGACGTTTTGTCATAATTACTCCTGTGGATTGATACAGTCTTTCTACAATCAGGCCTCAAAACTGTTGCCGCAGTCTTGAGGCTTTTCTTTTGTCAGCACCATGGCTACTTTCTTTGCCAGCTCCGCTAATTCCTCGTCTTCAACACCCCACTCCAGCACAGCCAGAAGCATGGCCATCTTTGGGATAAAGCTGTCTTTCCATCGCGAAATTTGCGATTCATTGATCCCTAATGCATCAGCAACCTTTCGCTGACCACGTACAGCAATTCGATTTAGGATGTTGCTTGTAATTGCATTCGCTTTCTTGCGAGTACTTGTAAGTTGCATATGTAAGTATTTACTTAACAAATAAGAAGTTATGCGCATCAACTTATGCGCGTTGTATTCCCGCATTTCGGCGGGAATGAGGACCATGACTGTTAAAGAGCGGTGTTACTATTTGTTTTTCTTGTTGCTTGGGAAAGGACGAACTTCCTCTCCAATCACACTGCCATCAGGCTTTACCGTAACCATGATGTTACGGCCTGCCAGAATGGCCTTGCTGATAGCGCACTGGATTACACCAAAGTCACTGGCTGCTTTAGCCTGTCCATGGATTTTGGCGTAATCGGCAAGTGTCATTCGAATCATATGCACTCTCCGTTATTAACCATGAACAAAGAATACTACAGGTATTCAAAGCAATCAATACTCAGGGTATTTTTAGTTTAAGTACCTTAGCTATTAGAATTAAGCTATGGAAAATAAAAAATCACTGACGACAGAACAGCTCGAAGACGCTAAGCGGCTTAAGGCTTTGTATGAGTCAAAAAAGAAAGAATTGGGAATAACCCAATACTCAATCGCTGATGAACTGGGTATCACCCAAGGAGCGGTAGGGCATTATCTTAATGGCAGAAACGCGCTAAACGTTGAGGTTGCATCTGGTTTTGCACGATTGTTGCAAGTCTCAATTGCTGATTTTAGCCAGTCAATTGCTGCCAAGGTTGCAGAACAGGCAGAAAGCCTTAAGAGCGATGCCAACGTAAGGTATGCAGGGGAATACAGAGCAGGAAAGAGGTATCCGGTGTTAAGCAGTATCCAGGCTGGCTCGTGGTGTGAAGCATGCGAACCATACACCATTAAAGACATAGATGTTTGGCTTGAGTCTGACGCGCATATTCAAGGTAATGCGTTCTGGCTTAAAGTGGAAGGTGATTCAATGACGGCACCGGTTGGGTTAAGCATTCCAGAGGGAACATTCGTTCTTTTCGATACCGGAAGGGAGGCGATCAACGGCAGCTTGGTCATAGCAAAACTTTCTGACTCTAACGAAGCAACATTCAAGAAGCTGATAATCGACGGCGGAAATAAATACCTCAAGGGACTTAATCCTGCATGGCCTCTCGTGCCAATCAATGGAAACTGCAAGATTATAGGCGTTGCAATTGAGACAAAACTAAGGCTGGTTTGATCACGCAAGGGGCGATTATGGTTGGAACCGCTATAGCAAGCTTTTTGGGGATGTTGGCAATCTCAACAATTTACGGCTTAGCGCATGCTTTTATTGCGAAATCTCTATCAGAAAAAATAAGCCAGGCTTGGGCGCATAGATCTGCTCGTTTCATGATTCTAGTGGTCATAGCAATACAAGGGATATCTGCATTTATCCTCTATGGATCAAGCTTATACCTGTTGTATCAAGGCGCGACATTTACGCCTTACACCAGTGATTACGGAACTCTATACGATGGTAGTGAAGACATCTCTATGGCTTGGATCGTCTTTGGTTTATCTATGGCCGTGTCTGTTGTAGCAGACATCATTAAGGTAATTCTCGTCTTAACCTTCGCTGACTAACCCATAATCCCGGCAGCAATAGCTATCGGGATCCACTTCACATATCCCGCATAAAAAGCACTGAACAAGCAGACACCGAAAAAAAATAAATATCCTTTGTATTCATTTGCTTATCATTATTTCACCAAAAATAAATACCTTGGGTATTTACACAATAAAATACCTACAGTATTCTTTAGCCATCAGCAGGACGCTGATAGCCAAACGGAACAGATTGGCAGGCTCTTTAACATTGATGGGATTGTCCCGCCGAAATGCGGGAACCAAAGAGTAGTTGGCTTTGGGGTGACGTGAAGTTCAGCTGCACGACGGCAACCGGAAGATAAGCACCCGGCGCGTCACCGCCAAAGTCAATCATCGGAGGTCAACATGGCAGTAGTCATTACATTTCTGGCTGACGATAACGCCAGAAATCGCCGCAGAGCACGCAGACAGGCTCAACGTGAGCAGGCAATGCAAGAACAGCGACTGGCGCGAAAAATTGCGCTAAAGCTCTCTGGTTGCGTCAGAGCAGACAAAGCAGCATCACTCGGAAGCCTTCGCTTCAAGAAGGCAGATGAATGGAGTGGAAGTATTTGCCTGCCAAACGTAGCCATTTACGCGGCAGGCTACCGGAAATCAAAACAACTGACGGCGAGGTAATTATGGGTCAGGAAGAAAAATATGAGCTTAAAAAGCTAATTGGAGAAGACGCCATAGAAGAAATTGCAGCATTAACAACAGCTATAAAGAATATTAGGTATGCGCTAAATACGCTTATCTCCTCATGCGACAAAAATAGCAGGGAATTTTTGATACTTGGCGCAGCTCTAGGAATAGTTGATGCGGCAACGCTTCACCTAATTACTCATGACGATATTCTTATTGAGCCGTATGAAACATTACTGCTTGTCAGGCAAAAAATGGCTGATGCCGCAGCAAATGGAGACCTTCAACTTTACATCGACTTAAGGAAAGTATTAAGGCGAATGGTCAGAACTGAAGGAGATATCCCCCTGACAAAATAAGGGGGTGAGAGGATTTTACTATTTTTCTCGCTGTAGGGGTACACGAGAACCACCGAGCCTGATGTGGTTAAAAGACAGGCACAATCTTTACTACCGCAAGCCACGCAGTGAAATGGGCGTGACATGCTCAGGCCGCCAGAAGCAACGCGGAAAATCAATTCCAGCTTATTACGATTGAGGTTAATGATGAAGTTCAAATTGAACGATGAAGTTAAATGGTCAAGCTCATCAAACGGTGTAACGAAGGTAAAAATCGGGTTTATCGTCGAGGTGATTCCTCCTGGTGTCAACGTAAAAAAATTCGAACTAGGCCGTCTGCTAGATGCACCTGGCCTTCCGAGGAAAGAAGAGAGCTATATAGTTTGTGTAGGTCCAAGACCCGGATCTCGAGCCAAGCCAAAATATTACTGGCCGCGAGTTAATAACCTGCGTCACTTACACGATGACAAATAGAAGTGGATGTCATTGTTTTACTTTTTCGCAGCAAACCACTTATTTGAGGTGAGATATGACAAAATCATGGAGCGTACCTTTTCCTGAATCAGAAACTGAACATGATGGAATGCCTGTTTTCTGGAGATTCCAAGCAACAGTTGAAGAAGATGGAATCAAAATATTCGCACTTCAATATATAGCTTTTCATCAGACAGAGCATTATGCATGGTTGGTTCCTGCGCATTGGATTGTTAATTTTAAACCAGCACCAAATCAGTGGTTACAGGAATGGAAACAAAATAGAAATAGATATGCAATTAAGAAAGTAGCAAAAAATGCAGAAAGATCTTTTGCGTTCCCGACGAAGAAACTTGCCATTGAAAGTTTATTGCGCCGGAAGAAATACCATTTGATGAGAATCAAACAAGATTTGGCTGTTGTATCAACTCTTGTTGATGGGATGAAGAATATTGATACATCAACACCAGATATTGAATATAACTTTGGACACAACCAAGAAACAGAAAATTGGGTGTTTTATTAGTATGAATAAGCACTGTGTATTCATTCCAACGAGTGAATACACGGAGCAATGTCGCTCGTAACTAAACAGGAGCCGACTTGTTCTGATTATTGGAAGTCTTCTTTGCCCTCCAGTGTGAGGGCCTTTTTATATGCATACCAATAACGCTTCACTCGAGGCGTTTTCGTTATGCAATCAAATATAAGGAGTTACCCATGATGCACTTTCAGCTCGCGGGTAGCGGCGTCATGTCCGCTTTCTACCCGCACGAATCTGAATTATCACGCCGAGTTAAACAATTAATTAGAGCAGCAAAGAAACAACTGGAGGCGTTATGCGCAATGAAATAGCCATTAATCACCAGATGCTTCGTGCGGCACAAAACAAAGCAGTAATAGCCAGATTTATTGGTGATTCAAAAATGTGGATTGAAGCAAATAAAGCGATGAAATCAGCTATCAACCTTCCGTGGTATCGCAGGAAATGAGTTTTACAGATAACTGGTCAGACGAAGAATTCATTCGTCAGATGAACAAAATGCTCAATCAGCACAAAAAACAGGAGAAAGATGATGATTCTGACTCTGAATGATAAGCGTGAAATATCGCAAATCATCGCAAGTTTTACTGATGAAGATTACGAACGAATCAACAGTGAAGTTGATCGCCTCTGCAAACGTTGCGACCCAATAAGCGAAATGCTTCGCTCATATAAACCAGATGAACACACTAAGGACGCTATCGACTGGCTGGAAGATGATGACTGTGACTATCAGGAAAAAGCCGCTGAATGGTTCTGGGATGCAATAACCGAAAGAGTTAAGGCTGAATATGCCTTCTCAATATTCAAACGCAGACACATTTTTGGAGAAGCTGCATGAGCAATATCGTTGAATTCGTTAAACAGCAGGAGCAGTTATTCTGCGGAGCATTGACTGAACAGACGGTGACATGGGCTAAGGAAAGCCAGTTTGCAATTCAGTATTTCCAGAAAAATGATTACCTGGCTAAAACAGCACTGGCAAATCCAACCAGCGCACAGAACGCCATCATCAATGTTGCGGCGATCGGCATCACCTTAAACCCGGCTAGCAAACTGGCTTATCTGGTTCCGCGCGACGGCATGGTGTGCCTTGATATCAGTTATATGGGATTGCTCCATATTGCAATGGAGTCTGGTGTTATCTCATGGGGTCAGGCAAAACTTGTTCATGCTAACGATACCTATGAGTCAAACGGGCTTGATAAAGCACCAACCCATAAATACAACGCCTTCGGTGATCGTGGTGATATCGTTGGCGTTTACTGCACAGTTAAGACGCCAGCAGGTGATTATCTAACGGAAGAGATGAGTCTTGCTGAAATTGAGGCTGTAAGGAAAACAAGCAAGGCGGCATTCAGCGATAAAGGACCATGGGTAAATCACTGGAATGAGATGGCGCGAAAGACGGTCGTAAAGCGTGCAAGCAAGTATTGGCCTAAGGCATCACGTCTTGATAGTGCTATTCACGTACTAAACGAAGAAGAAGGTGTGTGGACTGAACCAGTTATGCCGCACAAATCAGAGGAAGATATCCGCGAAGATGAACGGAAACGCCAGCAGGAAAGAACGGATAAAGCACAACTTCTTTGTGATGAAATGGCTCAGGCTGAAAACATGGATGATTTGAAGCGATATTTTGCAGAAGCATATCGCCTGACATCTGGAATGAAATTGCAGCAGAACGTACAAGCCATTTACGCAGAATGCAAAGCGAAACTGGAGGTTGCCAGTGAGCAAACTGTATGAAATTGCCAATGAATACGCAAAATTGATGGATTCAGATTTAGAACCAGAGATGATTGCTGACACAATAGAAGGCATGGAAGGAGAATTTACCGATAAAATAGAGCAACTTCTTTCCGTCATTAAAAATGAATCTGGTTATGCCGAACGCCTCAAGGAAGAGGCAAAGTCACTGAATGAGCGAGCCGCAGTAATTCAAAATAAGATTGACAGCATCAAATCATATATAGCGTCATCGCTTGAAATGGTTGGCAAGAAAAAGATTCGAGCAGGTATTCACCAGGTAACAATCCGCAAACCGTCAGAAACTGTAGAAATCATCGACTCAAGCGCCCTTCCTCCTGAATACGTTGAGTTTGAAACGACAATTAAAGCCGACAAGTTGGCAATCAAGCACCAACTAAAAGCAGGAATAAATATCCCAGGCGCTCAACTCAAGGTTGGGAAACCTTCACTTCTTATCAAATAACGGTATCGACTATGAAAAAGACTCCATGGGAGAAATGGGAAGTCGATTTCTTGCGCGAGGTAGCGGCGACAATGCCAGTTGAAGTTATCGCAGAAAAACTGGAAAGGACTGAAAAAGCAGTAATGGCGAAAGCAACAAGGATTGGAGCTGACATTGTTAGCCGACTTCGTGGAAGACGCTGGACAAGAGCCGAAGTATCACTTTTCGGTAAGTTCTCCGCAGAAGAAATAGCAATTGCAACCTGCCGCTCAATTTATTCAGTAAGAGCTATGCGATACAAGCTAAAAAAACTCGATGAAGAAAGAGCAGGCATACAAATAAATTAACATGGAGTAATTAACAATGAAGCTAAACATCGACCTAGGAAAATACGTTATTACCGGAACCAAACACGATCTGATTCTTAGCGAAAGAGGAATTATCAAAGAAGGCGAGAATGCAGGGAAAGAAACACTAAGTCGTATCGGTTATTACAGCAAGTTTGAGCATCTGGTTAAAGAGTTATGCAACCGTGAAATCCTGTTATCTCAGGCGCAGACGCTACAGGATATTCAGCAGCATATCGAGACTTTAGGTATGTCACTTAGCATGGCTATTGACCAGTTCGTGGAGAGTAAATCATGAGAGGACTTACATACAATCCCGGCATTCTTCCGGCAGAAATGATTATTCGTCAACGCGTAAAGCCAATGCCATCGAGAGAGGAATTGCTTAAGCGAAATTCTTTTCTGTCAGTGAATCAAAACAAATATCTGAATGCGATGTGGCGCAAAGGAGGCAACCAGTGAGAAAGATTGGCTATCAGGCACTACGTGAGGCGGCAGAGCAGGCAATGCATGACGACTGGTGATTTGATGCGGACCTTTTCCATGAGCTGGCAACACCATCGATGGTGCTGGCACTACTGGATGAACGGGAAAGAAACCAGCAATACGTCAAACGCCGCGACCAGGAGAACGAGGAAATTGCGCTAACGGTAGGGAAGCTGCGCGTTGAGCTTGAAGCAGTAAAATCAAAACTCAACGAGCAGCGTGAATATTACGAGGGAGTAATCGCGTATGGGGGTAAGCGCATAGCAGAACTGGTAGCCGAACTCGTAAGCCAGACTTACAAGTTGAATGAGATGTCGGGCAACTCTCCGGTAACTCCGTCTGTCTGGATGAGCTGTAGTGAGCGAATGCCGGACGACGCGCAGTGGTGCGTAGTTGAAGCCGCAGACGGGTATTACGTGCAATGCTGGTCTGAAGGTCAAGGATGGCTTGGAGATGACATCAGCCTACGTAATTGCGATGTAATCAGATGGATGACGATTCCTGAACCGCCGGAGCAGGATGGTGAATAATGCCGCCAGTTAAAGTTGTGATTATCACTTTGGTGATGATAGTGATTGCGAGAATCATGTCTGGTGAAGTTTGGTGGATATGGTAATGGCTAAGGCAGCAGCAGAGCGCAACTAACAATCCTCGCACTCGCGGGGATTTCTTTTATCTGAACTCGCTACGGCGAGTTTTGTTTTATGGAGATGATAAATGCACTTCCGAGTCACAGGTGAATGGAATGGAGAACCATTCAACAGAGTTATCGAAGCAGAGAACATCAACGACTGCTATGACCACTGGATGATATGGGCGCAGATAGCACATGCAGACGTAACCAATATTTGTATTGAAGAACTGAAAGAACACCAAGCCGCCTGATGGCGGTTTTTTCTTGCGTGTAATTGCGGAGACTTTGCGATGTACTTGACACTTCAGGAGTGGAACGCACGCCAGCGACGCCCAAGAAGCCTTGAAACAGTTCGTCGATGGGTACGCGAGTGCAGGATATTCCCTCCTCCTGTTAAGGACGGAAGAGAGTATTTGTTCCACGAATCAGCGGTAAAGGTTGACTTAAATCGACCAGTAACAGGTAGCCTTTTGAAGAGGATCAGAAATGGGAAGAAGGCGAAGTCATGAGCGCCGGGATTTACCCCCTAATCTTTATATAAGAAACAATGGATATTACTGCTACAGGGACCCAAGAACGGGTAAAGAGTTTGGATTAGGCCGAGACAGGAGGATAGCAATCACTGAAGCAATACAGGCCAACATTGAGTTATTTTCAGGACACAAACACAAGCCTCTGACAGCGAGAATCAACAGTGATAATTCTGTTACGTTACATTCATGGCTTGATCGCTACGAAAAAATCCTCGCCAGCAGAGGAATCAAGCAGAAGACACTTATAAATTACATGAGCAAAATTAAAGCAATAAGGAGGGGTCTGCCTGATGCTCCACTTGAAGACATCACCACAAAAGAAATTGCGGCAATGCTCAATGGATACATAGACGAGGGCAAGGCGGCATCAGCCAAGTTAATCAGATCAACACTGAGCGATGCATTCCGAGAGGCAATAGCTGAAGGCCATATAACAACAAACCCGGTCGCTGCCACTCGCGCAGCAAAATCAGAGGTAAGGAGATCAAGGCTTACGGCTGACGAATACCTGAAAATTTATCAAGCAGCAGAATCATCACCATGTTGGTTAAGACTTGCAATGGAACTGGCTGTTGTTACCGGGCAGCGAGTTGGTGATTTATGCGAAATGAAGTGGTCTGATATCGTAGATGGATATCTTTATGTCGAGCAAAGCAAAACAGGCGTAAAAATTGCCATCCCTACAACATTGCATGTTGATGCTCTCGGGATATCAATGAAGGAAACACTTGATAAATGCAAAGAGATTCTTGGCGGAGAAACCATAATTGCATCTACTCGTCGTGAACCGCTTTCATCCGGCACAGTATCAAGGTATTTTATGCGCGCACGAAAAGCATCAGGTCTTTCCTTCGAAGGGGATCCGCCTACCTTTCACGAGTTGCGCAGTTTGTCTGCAAGACTCTATGAGAAGCAGATAAGCGATAAATTTGCTCAACATCTTCTCGGGCATAAGTCGGACACCATGGCATCACAGTATCGTGATGACAGAGGCAGGGAGTGGGACAAAATTGAAATCAAATAATGATTTTATTTTGACTGATAGTGACCTGTTCGTTGCAACAAATTGATAAGCAATGCTTTTTTATAATGCCAACTTAGTATAAAAAAGCAGGCTTCAACGGATTCATTTTTCTATTTCATAGCCCGGAGCAACCTGTGAACACATTTTCAGTTTCCCGTCTGGCGCTGGCATTGGCTTTTGGCGTGACGCTGACCGCCTGTAGCTCAACACCGCCCGATCAACGTCCTTCTGATCAAACCGCGCCTGGTACCTCTTCTCGCCCGATTCTGTCGGCAAAAGAAGCGCAGAATTTCGATGCTCAACACTATTTTGCATCCCTGACACCAGGTGCTGCAGCGTGGAATCCTTCCCCGATTACCCTGCCTGCACAACCTGACTTTGTTGTCGGCCCGGCGGGTACTCAAGGTGTAACGCATACCACGATTCAGGCGGCGGTAGATGCGGCAATTATCAAGCGTACCAACAAGCGCCAGTATATTGCCGTGATGCCTGGTGAGTATCAGGGAACGGTGTATGTCCCTGCCGCTCCGGGTGGAATTACTCTGTACGGTACAGGTGAAAAACCGATTGATGTGAAAATTGGGCTTTCCCTTGATGGGGGCATGAGCCCAGCCGACTGGCGTCACGACGTCAACCCACGCGGCAAATATATGCCGGGTAAACCAGCGTGGTATATGTACGATAGCTGCCAGAGCAAACGCAGCGACAGCATTGGCGTGCTCTGTTCTGCGGTCTTCTGGTCACAAAACAATGGCCTGCAACTGCAAAACCTGACCATCGAAAACACACTGGGCGATAGCGTAGATGCGGGTAACCATCCGGCGGTGGCACTGCGTACTGATGGCGACAAAGTGCAGATCAATAACGTCAATATTCTCGGTCGCCAGAATACCTTCTTTGTCACCAACAGCGGTGTGCAAAACCGTCTGGAAAGCAACCGTCAGCCGCGTACCCTGGTGACTAACAGCTACATTGAAGGGGATGTGGATATCGTTTCTGGTCGCGGCGCAGTGGTGTTCGATAACACCGAATTCCGCGTGGTGAACTCCCGTACCCAGCAAGAAGCGTATGTGTTTGCACCGGCTACGCTGTCCAACATTTACTACGGTTTCCTCGCCGTAAACAGCCGTTTCAATGCTTCCGGGGATGGCGTGGCGCAACTGGGCCGCTCGCTGGATGTTGATGCCAATACCAACGGTCAGGTAGTGATCCGTGATAGCGCCATCAACGAAGGTTTTAACACGGCGAAACCGTGGGCCGATGCGGTGATTTCCAATCGTCCGTTTGCGGGTAATACTGGCAACGTTGATGATAACGACGAAGTACAGCGCAATCTGAATGACACTAACTACAACCGCATGTGGGAATACAATAACCGCGGCGTGGGTAGCAAAGTGGTTGCAGAGGCGAAGAAGTAAAAAAGAAAACCCGATAGTCTGAACCATCGGGTTAATGAAACTGGGCGCTATATTTCATAGCGCCTTTTTTTACATCTGACGGTTTTTATTGAAGTTAATCAAACTACCCGCCTTGATAATCTCGCGCTCTTCGGCCGTCAGGCTTTCCATGTAAAGCGTAATTTCCGTTACCGGCGCATCTTCATGGATCACATAACCTTTAAACGTCGTACCCGGATTATCCAGCGCTGCTTTAATGCCAGGGATGTAAATGTAATCACCTACGTCAAAGTTCGGTGCTTCCGCCATCTGCAGCGGTAACATCCCCCAGTTGATGACGTTAGAACGATAGCGTTTAGTCGCGTACTCCTCGGCAATATTCGCCAGACCGCCAATCACACGCTGACAACTCGCCGCCTGTTCACGCGCAGACCCATCGCCTGGTTTCACCGCATAAACCATGCTGCCAATTTCAGTTTGCAGCGGATCAATATGCTCCTGACCAGCAATCTGCTTAATGCGCGCAAACACCTCTGTCAGCTCGCTGACATTTCCCGCCAGACGCTGATTTTCCAGCTCAGCAGTCGCTTTACTTCTACCAACATAACCTGGATCGCGGCGTGACAGGGTAAACTCCGCCAGACCAATCGGATTTGAACGATAAGAAGAGGTTTCACCGGAAGGAATCAGTTCGTCGGTGGTGGTCACTTCGTCGAGGATCTTCGAGCACACTTTGAGGACGATATTGTCAGTCAGCGCACCCAATTCTGGCCAGTCTTTAATGTTCGGTCCGTAAATCAGCGGTTGCTGGGTCGCCCCTTTCACAAAGCCCTGATAAACACGGTTTTTATACGGCGTTACATCGAAGGCGTACTCCGGCACGTTGTCCCAGCAATCCAGCTCGCTGGCAGAGGTTAAATAGCCACCGTTTGCCGCAGTCGCCGCAATAGAACGAGCGTCCATCAACGCCACCGCTGACATCTGCCCATTAGCTGGCTTAGAGCCTTCGCGGTTCGGGAAGTTACGCGTGGTGTGGCGAATACTCAAACCGTTGTTGATTGGCGTATCGCCCGCGCCAAAGCATGGGCCGCAGAACGCGGTTCTGATGATTGAGCCTGCGCCAATCAAATCTGCGACCACACCTTTTTTGGCGAGATCCATAAACACCGGCTGTGATGACGGGTAAACCGCCAGCGAGAAGGTGTCATTGCCACAGGATTGACCGCGCAGTGCATTCGCCGCCGCGATGACGTTTTCGTAGTTACCGCCAGAACAGCCCGCGATAATCCCCTGCTGCACTTTCAGGCGACCGTTTTCGACTTTATCCAGCAGCGAGAGTTTGGCTTTACCGTGCGCCACGCGTTCGGACTCAATTTCAATCTCACGCAGAATGTCGGTCAGGTTCTGGTTCAGCGTGTCGATTTCATAGACGTTGCTCGGGTGGAACGGCAGCGCAATCATTGGTTTGATGGCGCTTAAATCAACGCTGATGCAGCCATCGTAGTACGCCATTGGTTGAGGGTTAAGCTGGCAGTAATCCTGGCCGCGACCGTGCAACGCCAGCCAGTTATGGACTTCTTCATCGGTTTGCCAGACAGAACTTAAACAGGTCGTTTCAGTGGTCATCACGTCAACGCTGTTGCGGAAATCGGTAGAGAGCGCTGCAACACCGGGACCTACGAACTCCATCACTTTGTTTTTGACGTAACCGTTTTTGAACACGGCACCGATGATAGCCAGCGCCACATCCTGCGGCCCCACATACGGCGCAGGTTTTCCGGTCAGATGCACCGCAACCACGCCCGGATAGTCGATATCCCAGGTGTCATTAAGCAGTTGTTTTACCAACTCGCCGCCGCCCTCGCCAACCGCCATTGTCCCTAACGCACCGTAACGGGTATGGCTGTCTGACCCGAGGATCATTTTGCCGCCGCCTGCCATCATCTCACGCATATATTGATGGATGACCGCAATGTGCGGAGGCACAAAAATACCGCCATAACGCTGGGCTGCCGATAAACCAAAAACATGATCATCACCGTTAATAGTGCCGCCGACGGCGCAGAGTGAGTTATGGCAGTTGGTCAGCACATACGGCAGCGGGAAACGTTCCATACCGGACGCTTTAGCGGTCTGTACAATACCAACAAAGGTAATATCGTGAGAGGCTAATGAATCAAACTTAATTTTAAGTTTATCCATATTTCCGGACGTATTATGAGAAGAGAGAATAGACCAGGCAATAGTGCCTTTTTTGGCTTCTTCTTTTTTAATTTCGCCGGTGAAATGTTCTTCGGCAATTATTTCGTTATTACTGGCGAGAAACACGCCTTTTTCAGATAACTTGATCATCAAATGCTCCAGATATCTGCGCACCGGAAAGTGCGCAGAAAGATAATAAATGGATATACTCTAAATAATTCGAGTTGCAGGAAGGCGACAAGAGAGTGAATCCCCAGGCGCTTACATAAGTAAGTGACTGGGGTGAGCGAACGCAGACGCAGCACATGCAACTTGAAGTATGACGAGTATATTTACAGCATGTTCCAGCCGATCAGCATATTCCACCACCACACGCCGAGGGTGATATGCACCAGGAAGGTTAATATCGTCAGTACCGCACCGACCAACCACCAGGATTTAATATCGTTGTAACCCACGCCAAAGATGACCGGACCTGCCGCGCCGCCATAGTGAGTAACCATGCCGCCATAGGAGTTAGAGAACAACAGTGCCAGCGCGGTTAACATTAACGGTGCGCCGGAGACATTCGCCAGCATGGCAAATACCGGTAACATGGCAACGATATAGGCACTACCAGAAGCGAAGAAATAACGCACGATGATGCTGAGGAAAATAATAACGAAGAAAGCAACGTTCCCGTGACCATCAAATGCCAGGTTATTTTTAAAGACTTCAGCTAACCATTCGAAGAATTTAACTTTCGATAATAAGGAGCTTAAGCCGATAATACCGCCGTACCAGATTAAGGTATTCCAGCCGCCTTTATTTTTAACCACGTCTTCCCAGGTAACGATACCCAGCAGCAGCATAGTTGCCATAACAACGATTGCCACGGTGGATTCATCAACCCCCAGAGACTTACTGAAAATCCAGCCCAGCAGCGCCAGCACAAAGACACCGAGCAGCATTTTTTCGCGGATTTTCATCGGTCCCAGTTCGGCAAGGCCCGCTTTAGCGATGGTTTTGTTATCCACCTTCTTAATTTCTGGTGGATACATGGTGTAAATCACCAGCGGGGTGACCAGCAGCATAATGATGCCAGGCAATCCGGCGGCTAGCGCCCATCCACCCCAGCTAATTTGCAGGTGCAGAATGTCGTTGATCATTTTCAGCGCCAGAATGTTCCCCGCCATTGCGGTAAAGAACATATAGCTGGTGGTTTTGGTGACCATGTAAATGGACATCATCAGGTAATGTCCGACACGACGCGGACTTTTTTCCGGTTCTGACCCCAAAGCCACCGCCACGCTGTTGATGATCGGTAACACAATGCCGCCCGCACGCGCGGTGTTAGACGGTGTTGCCGGAGCCAGTACCAGATCGAGAAATACCGTAACGTAACCCAGACCCAGGGTAGTGCTACCAATTTTACCAATCAGCAGATAGGCAATACGTTTACCTAAGCCTGTGGTTACAAACGCGGCGCTTAAAGTAAACGCAGAAAACACCAGCCAGGTGGTACCGGAAGAGTAACCGCTTAATACGGCGGTGGTTTTAAATTCCCCACCTGATAAGTTACCCACCACTACCATCGATGCGGCGACGGCAATTAACAGTACGACAGGTTCCGGGAAAGGCTTGATAACCAGCCCCACAATGGCCGCCAGGTAAATACCAAAAAGCACCCACGCCAGTTCGCTTAATCCTGCTGGAGCTGGCATAAAGCCAATAATACATGGGATTGCTAATATCAGAATTAGCTTCCATAACGATTTCTTATTCATTTAATATCCTGTTCTTTCTGTATGACTCATACAGAAGTCCTTTATTGATTGTCCTTATCCTGACAACGAATTTTTTCAGGGAAGATAAACTTCACCGGAAAATATTTTTCTGGTCGTCCGAATAACAGATGCGCGTAACGTCGTGGCATCCTGACCTTCATTACTTAAATGAACGTCGAGCGCACCACTGGGGTGTTCAATATTGATATTGCCGTATCCTACAGAAGGGACGATTTGTCGGGTGACGGTGCCTTCCAATGCACAACTACTGGAAATAGCAATAGCACCGGTTATCGCCAAAGCGCGATGGCAAGAATGCGGCATAAAATAACGCACATTAATTGCCCCGCCTTTCTGCGCTGGAGAAATAAGTACAGGTTTAGGGATAACCATATTACTGACATCGCCTAAGCCCATTGCTTTACCCGCTTGTAGACGGATAGATTCAATGCGAGCTAATAATGCTTTGTCGGCATCCAACTCCGTCGGTAATTCATAGCCTGTTTTTCCCAGATATTCAGCAGGAATAATGACAACTGGCATCGCCATATCGATACAGGTCACCGGGACATCGTCAAAATAATCAATCTGATTATCCGTCGGGAAGACTTTTCCGGTTTTGGTTCCGGCGGCATTCAGGAAAGTGAGCGCAACCGGTGCGGCAGTACCCGGTACGCCGTCAATTCTGGCGCTGCCCTCGTACTCGACAACACCATTTGGCGTTTGCACATCAGCTTCGGTGAACGTACCCGTATTGACGTTGCGGATACGTACGCGGGTAACTGGCGAAGTCGCTGCAATCAAACCATTTTCAATGGCGAATGCCCCAACGCCAGACAGCATATTGCCGCAGTTAGGCGTGGTATCGACACGTTGCTCATGGACGATAACTTGAGCAAACAGATAATCGACATCTGCACGCGGATCGCTGGAGCGGCTAATAATGGCGACTTTACTGGTCAGCGGATTACCGCCGCCAATACCGTCAATTTCCAGATCGTTACCGGAACCCATAATTGCCATCAATATTTTATCGCGCTGCGTTTGATCTTCGGGTAGATGTTCCGCTAACAGGAACGCGCCCCTCGAGGTTCCACCTCGCATCATCACGCAGGGTATTTTTTTCATAATAATGCCCTCAATTTAAAAACATAACTTATTGCGATATGGTTACATTAAGGGCAAAGCATCTCTAATGACTTTAGCTCAACGATTAATAACATTTTTTCATTAATTTAAGTTGGTTAAATGCAGTTAAAATTTTTAACGGTCAGCCACCCAAAATCGACGCTTCCATTTTCCGGAGTAATAATGAAGCATGAATTATCAAGTATGAAGGCATTTGTCATACTGGCAGAGTCCAGTTCATTTAACAATGCCGCTAAATTACTCAATATTACGCAACCTGCATTAACGCGAAGAATAAAAAAGATGGAGGAAGATTTACATATCCAACTATTTGAGCGTACAACTCGCAAGGTTACGTTAACAAAAGTAGGAAAAAGATTGCTCCCGGAGGCGCGGGAATTAATAAAGAAATTCGATGAAACGCTTTTTAATATTCGTGATATGAATGCTTATCATCGTGGTATGGTGACATTAGCGTGTATTCCGACCGCAGTATTTTATTTTTTACCGCTGGCAATCGGTAAATTTAATGAGCTGTATCCCAATATTAAAGTGCGGATTCTGGAACAAGGCACGAATAATTGCATGGAATCGGTGCTGTGTAACGAATCAGACTTTGGCATAAACATGAACAACGTCACAAATTCATCCATCGATTTTACCCCACTGGTCAACGAGCCGTTCGTGCTGGCCTGTCGGCGTGACCATCCATTGGTCAAAAAGCAGCTTGTAGAATGGCAGGAGTTAGTGGGTTACAAAATGATTGGCGTACGCTCCTCCAGCGGCAACCGACTGTTGATAGAACAACAGCTAGCCGACAAGCCCTGGAAGCTGGACTGGTTTTACGAAGTGCGTCATCTTTCGACGTCATTAGGACTGGTGGAGGCAGGACTGGGGATTTCGGCGCTTCCTGGTCTGGCAATGCCCCATGCGCCCTATTCTTCGATTATTGGTATCCCACTGGTGGAACCCGTTATACGTCGGACATTGGGGATTATTCGCCGCAAAGATGCCGTGCTTTCTCCGGCAGCTGAACGCTTTTTTGCCTTGCTGATTAATTTGTGGACTGACGATAAAGACAATTTGTGGACCAATATCGTCGAACGCCAGAGACATGCGTTACAGGAGATAGGTTAATACACCGGCGCAGGAGAGACTGCGCCGGGTAAATCAGCGGTTAGTGTGCGTTAACCACCACCCACATTGGTCCCTGCCCGACCGCATAGCGGCCTTTTTCATGCAGTAGCCCCTGCTCGCCAACAATTTCGTATACCGAGATGTGGTGAGATTTTTGCCCGGCGGCAATCAGATACTTGCCGCTGTGATCAACATTGAAGCCGCGCGGCTGGGTTTCCGTTGGCTGGAAGCCTTCTTTACTCAACACGCTGCCATCTTCCGAAACGCTGAAAACGGTAATCAGGCTGGCGGTACGGTCGCAGGCGTATAAATGACGACCATCCGGGGTGATATGAATATCAGCCGCCCAACGGGTGTCGGAGAAGTTTTCCGGCATCATATCCAGCGTCTGGACACATTCGATATTGCCGTGCGGATCTTTCAGTTCCCAGACATCCACTGAGCTGTTTAACTCATTGACGCAATACGCATATTGTTCGTTTGGATGGAATACCATATGACGCGGGCCGGCCCCTTCAACGGTAGTCACTTCCGCAGGGTCCTGTGCCACCAGATGACCATCATCGCTGACCGTAAACAGACAAATGCGATCCTGCTTTAATGCCGGAACCCACAGCGTACGGTTGTCCGGTGAGATATTGGCGGAATGGCAACCATCCAGCCCCTCGACCACATCGACGACGCCCACTGGCAGGCCATCTTCCAGACGCGTTACGCTCACGTTACCCGCATTGTAAGAACCGACAAAGACAAACTGCCCCTGGTGATCGGTGGAAATATGCGTCGGGCTACCCGGTAGCGCAGACTCTGCAGCAAAGGTCAGCGCGCCATCGTCCGGGGCGATACGATACGCCAGGACGCGAAACTCAGGGCGCACACCAACATAGAGATAACGTTTGTCCGGGCTGACCACCATCGGCTGCACCTGCCCCGGCACATCGACAACCTGTGTCAGCGTCAGTGCGCCTTCATGATTCAGGTTCCAGACGTGAATTTGCTGGCTCTCAGGGCTGGCGATATAAACTGTTTGCTTCATGAATGCTCCTTTGCATTTAGCAACTGACTGTAACAGCTAAAATTAGTCGCTTTTGGCGGTGAATGCTGAATTAAAACGCAGAATTTTGTCCGATAGTGGTATCGGTGTACCATTCGCGCAGAAGAAAATTCTTAACCTTAATCTGGAATACGCCATGACCACACGCGTGATTGCTCTCGACTTAGACGGCACCTTATTGACCCCGAAAAAGACCTTGCTTCCATCATCGATAGAAGCCCTGGCCCGCGCTCGCGAAGCAGGCTATCAATTAATCATCGTCACAGGTCGCCATCACGTCGCTATTCATCCTTTTTATCAGGCGCTGGCGCTGGATACACCTGCTATTTGCTGTAATGGCACCTATTTGTATGATTATCATGCAAAAACAGTGCTGGAAGCGGACCCAATGCCCGTTAATAAAGCCCTGCAACTCATTGAGATGCTGAATGAACACCACATTCACGGTCTGATGTATGTCGATGATGCAATGGTCTATGAGCACCCGACCGGGCATGTCATTCGCACGTCTAACTGGGCGCAAACCCTGCCGCCGGAACAGCGTCCGACTTTCACACAAGTCGCTTCTCTGGCTGAAACGGCGCAACAAGTTAACGCCGTATGGAAGTTCGCCCTGACGCACGATGACCTGCCGCAATTGCAGCATTTTGGTAAGCATGTCGAACATGAACTGGGACTTGAGTGTGAATGGTCCTGGCACGATCAGGTTGATATTGCACGCGGCGGCAACAGCAAAGGTAAACGTTTGGCGAAATGGGTTGAGGCACAAGGTTGGTCGATGGAAAACGTCGTGGCATTCGGCGATAACTTTAATGATATCAGTATGCTGGAAGCCGCTGGTACAGGCGTGGCGATGGGCAACGCCGATGATGCGGTAAAAGCGCGCGCCAACATTGTGATTGGTGATAACACCACCGACAGCATTGCCCGGTTCATTTATAGCCACCTGATTTAATCAGGCGGTTATCGACACACTTTTAATTTGCGCGTACAGCCACAGGCCTGGTTTGATCGCCAGTTCATCCCTGGCCCACGGGCTGATACGCGCCCACAGCGTTTTACCGCCGACTTCCAGCTCCACTTCCACCTGGCCGTTGTCGTCATAACTATTAACAACTTTTGCCCGCAATACGTTACGAATGCTGGTTTGCTGCGGCGGTTGTAAAACCAGAGAAACATCGGAAGCCTGAATGCGGATACGTAGCGCAGCTTGCAGCGGTTCGTCCAGCTTATTGACCCACAAATGCTGATCGCCCAGCGCCAGCGCGGTCATCGCGTAATGCGGATGATGCTCAAGCACCGTCACTTTCAGAATGCTACTTTGTTGCTCTTTCGGCAGCCACGGATTCATCACGCTACTGCCCCACACTTCCTCCAGCGCGCCAAAGGCTTTCACCTGACCGTTTTCCAGTACCATCACTCTGTCTGCCAGATGGAGGATCTCATCCAGCGAATGGCTGACATACAACATCGGAATGTTGATTTCCCGTGTCAGCCGTTGCAGATAAGGCAACAGTTCGCGTTTACGCGGAATATCCAGTGACGCCAGCGGTTCATCCAGCAACAGCAATTCCGGTGCTGTCAGCAAAGCCCGACCAATCGCCACGCGCTGTTTTTCGCCTCCGGACAGGCTGCCTGGTAAACGGTCAAGCAACGGTTCAATGCCTAAAAGCGCCACCAGCTTATCGAACTGATCGACCATACTTTTCGACATGCCGTAGCGCAGATTGCCACGCACTTTGTAATGCGGGAACAGCCGTGCATCCTGAAAAACATAGCCAACGCGACGCTTTTCTGGCGTCAGGCAGATACCTTTTTCGGCATCATTTAGTACCCGCCCATTGAGGACAATCCGCCCTTTTTGCGGGCGCGTCAGTCCACTGATGGCGTTAATCAGCGAAGTTTTTCCGGCACCGGAGACGCCAAAGATAGCAGTGATGCCATTGGCGGGCAGCGTTTCATTAATGGTCAGGCAATGGTTGCCCAACGTCTGGGAAAAATTCAGTTCCAGCATGATTAGCGCCCCGCCCGTTCACGGCTGATTCTGGCCAGCCATTCTGAAATCAACAGGGAGATCATCGCCAGTGCAATAGAAATAATGCACAGTCTCGCCGCGCCACTTTCCCCGCCGGGAGTCTGGATCAGGGTATACATGGCAGAAGGAATGGTTCGCGTTTCACCAGGAATGTTCGACACAAAGGTGATGGTTGCACCAAACTCACCGAGAGAACGAGCAAAAGCCAGTACCGTACCAACAATAATGCCCGGTAAGGTCAGCGGTAACGTGATAGTAAAGAAAACGCGCCAGCGCCCGGCACCCAGTGTTCTTGCGGCCTGTTCCAGTTTGACATCAACCCCTTCCAGCGCCAGACGAATTGCCCGCACCATCAGCGGAAACGACATGACGGCGGCAGCGAGAACCGCGCCGCGCCAGCTAAACGCGAAAGAAAGACCAAACCAGTCATACAGACGTTCACCGATAAATCCGCGCCGTCCCATCGAAACTAATAATAAGTAACCGACGACCACGGGCGGTAACACCAGCGGTAGATGCAGTACGCTATCGAGCAGAGCTTTGCCCGGAAACGTGCAACGTACCAGTAACCAGGCAAAAAAGATCCCAAACGGCAGGCTAAACAGCACAGCCAGGGAAGAAACTTTCAGGCTTAATAAAACTGCCTGCCATTCTGGATCGGTCAGTATCATTACTTGGTTGTAAATCCGTAACGTTTAAAGATTTCCGCAGCCTGCGGCCCCTTCAGATAATCATAAAATGCTATCACTGTCGCATTATTATGCCCTTCCACAACAGCAACCGGATATTCCACTTTTTTATGTGAATCTTCCGGGAAGGTGGCAACCACTTTTACCCCTTTGCTGGCAACTGCGTCAGAACCGTAAACAATACCCAGCGGCGCTTCATTGCGTTCGACCAACGCCAGCGCGCCACGAACATCTTCCGCCGGAGCCAGTTTCGGGGAGAGCGTATCCCATGCGCCCAGTTTTTGCAGTGCTTCTTTTGCATAAATGCCAGCAGGGACATGTTCCGGATCGCCAACCGCCAGGCGACCGCCATTCAGCAGTGAAGTCCAGTTGGTTTTGCTGTCGATGGTGAAATCTTTCTGCTCACTGGCTTTCGGTGCTACAACGACCAGGCTATTGCCGAGCAGTGTCTGACGCGTAGCTGTATCGATCGCTTTTTTATCAACCGCATAATCCATCCATTTCTGATCGGCAGAAATAAACAGATCCGCAGGGGCTCCCGCTTCAATCTGACGGGCGAGAGTAGATGACGAAGCGAAAGAAGAAACCACATCCACGCCTTTCTCTTTTTTATACTGCGTAGCAATGTCCTGCATTGCGTTAGTCAGTGATGCGGCGGCGAACACCGTGATTTTCCCTTCATCTGCCAGTGCATTGCCAGCAACAGCGAAAGAGAGTGCCGCCCCGGCAAACAAGTTCAACCATTTACGAGCCATTGGTAACCCCTTAATGTAACGTTATGTAGGCGTCAATATAACGGCAAGTTCGGAATTTTCCCAGCAGTTATTGCTAACCTTTGTGAGGTAGATGAGAAAAAATATCGGCAGGAAAAGCAGGAAGTTGAGAAAAAGAAAATGCCCGACTAAGCGGGCATTCAGGGAATCAATGATTTTGTCCGGGCTGGTCTTTTTTACCAACACCAGAAAAGATGTTGAATACTTCACCAAGACCGTAAATCAGACCCAGGATGATGGCCATCACGACAGGTACCATGATTACGGCGAATACCAGACTTTTTAATAACTCTAACATGGTCAACTCCAGATATAGTCATGAGACTATTCTAACCGCTAAGCACAGAAAAGCACTCCCCTTTTGTGCGGTCAGCTTTGCGTGGCGTTCGTTTTCCGTCACAATAAGACTTTTGCCAGGACATTGTTATGCAGGCCGAAATCCTTCTCACCCTTAAGCTCCAACAAAAATTATTCGCCGACCCGCGCCGCATTTCGCTACTAAAACACATTGCGCTTTCCGGTTCCATTAGCCAGGGAGCGAAAGATGCCGGTATCAGCTATAAAAGCGCCTGGGATGCCATTAACGAGATGAATCAGTTAAGTGAGCATATTCTGGTTGAGCGCGCAACAGGCGGTAAAGGTGGAGGCGGCGCAGTACTGACCCGCTATGGTCAGCGACTGATTCAGCTCTATGACTTACTGGCGCAAATCCAGCAAAAAGCCTTTGATGTGTTAAGTGACGATGACGCCCTGCCGCTGAACAGCCTGCTGGCCGCGATCTCACGTTTTTCACTGCAAACCAGCGCCCGTAACCAGTGGTTCGGTACCATCACCGCCCGCGATCATGATGACGTTCAACAGCATGTTGATGTCTTACTGGCTGATGGAAAAACACGCCTGAAAGTCGCAATTACCGCACAAAGCGGCGCACGTCTGGGGCTGGATGAAGGCAAAGAAGTGTTGATATTGCTAAAAGCGCCGTGGGTAGGCATTACTCAGGACGAAGCGGTCGCACAAAACGCCGACAACCAATTACCGGGTATTATTAGTCATATTGAGCGCGGCGCAGAGCAGTGCGAAGTATTAATGGCGCTACCCGACGGGCAAACACTGTGCGCCACAGTGCCGGTAAATGAAGCGACTTCTCTTCAGCAAGGACAGAATGTCACGGCCTACTTTAATGCCGACAGCGTGATTATCGCCACGCTATGCTAAGCGTGTTGACAATTTGTTATGAAACACGTATCCCTGTCAGTAATCGCTGCACAAAATGGGATATAAAATGTCATCGTTGCAAATTTTGCAAGGCACGTTTCGTCTTAGCGACACAAAAACGCTGCAATTGCCTCAGCTAACGTTAAACGCGGGTGATAGTTGGGCGTTTGTCGGTTCGAATGGAAGCGGGAAATCGGCCCTGGCCCGCGCGCTGGCGGGGGAACTTCCGCTTTTGAAAGGTGAACGGCAAAGCCAGTTTTCCCACATCACTCGTCTCTCCTTCGAGCAATTGCAAAAGCTCGTCAGCGACGAATGGCAGCGGAATAACACCGATATGCTTAGTCCTGGCGAAGATGACACCGGGCGTACCACGGCTGAGATCATTCAGGATGAAGTAAAGGATACTCCGCGTTGCATGCAACTGGCGCAGCAGTTCGGTATTACCGCCCTCCTCGACCGACGCTTTAAATACCTTTCCACTGGCGAGACACGAAAAACCCTGCTGTGTCAGGCGCTGATGTCGGAGCCTGACTTGTTGATTCTTGATGAGCCGTTCGATGGCCTGGATGTTGCCTCACGTCAGCAGCTGGCTGAGCGACTCGCCTCGTTACATCAGTCCGGTATTACTCTGGTACTGGTGCTCAATCGCTTCGATGAGATCCCGGAGTTTGTCCAGTTTGCTGGCGTGCTGGCGGATTGCACGTTAGCGGAAACTAGCGCTAAAGAGGAACTGCTCCAACAAGCACTCGTCGCGCAACTGGCGCATAGTGAACAGCTTGAAGGTGTACAACTGCCGGAGCCGGATGAACCTTCAGCACGTCACGCCTTACCCGCCAACGAACCGCGCATTGTGCTGAACAACGGCGTGGTTTCTTATAACGATCGCCCCATTCTTAATAACCTTAGCTGGCAGGTGAATCCAGGCGAGCACTGGCAAATTGTCGGGCCAAATGGCGCGGGAAAATCGACGTTATTAAGCCTGATTACTGGCGATCATCCGCAAGGTTACAGCAACGATTTGACGCTTTTCGGACGACGTCGCGGCAGCGGCGAAACCATCTGGGATATCAAAAAGCATATCGGTTACGTCAGCAGTAGTTTGCATCTGGATTACCGGGTCAGCACTACCGTGCGTAATGTGATCCTTTCTGGCTATTTTGATTCGATTGGCATTTATCAGGCCGTTTCGGATCGCCAGCAAAAACTGGTGCAGCAGTGGCTGGATATTCTCGGCATTGATAAACGCACGGCTGACGCTCCGTTCCATAGTCTTTCCTGGGGGCAACAACGCCTGGCGCTGATCGTCCGTGCACTGGTGAAACATCCGACGTTGCTTATTCTCGATGAACCACTACAGGGGCTTGATCCGCTCAATCGCCAGCTTATCCGCCGTTTTGTTGATGTGCTGATTAGCGAAGGTGAAACGCAATTGTTGTTTGTTTCGCACCACGCTGAAGATGCGCCTGCCTGTATTACCCATCGTCTTGAGTTCGTGCCAGACGGCGGACTCTATCGCTATGTGCTGACAAAAATAAATTGAGTCGGTAGTGCTGACCGTGCCGGAGGCGGCCTAAGCGCCCTCTCCGGCCAACGGTTCGACGCATCCAGGCATGAAACCGCGTCTTTTTTTTCAGATAAAAAGCGCAATCATTCATAAACCCTCTGTTTTATAATCACTTAATCGCGCATAAAAAACGGCTAAATTCTTGTGTAAACGATTCCACTAATTTATTCCATGTCACACTTTTCGCATCTTTGTTATGCTATGGTTATTTCATACCATAAGCCTAATGGAGCGAATTATGAGAGTTCTGGTTACCGGTGGTAGCGGTTACATTGGAAGTCATACCTGTGTGCAATTACTGCAAAACGGTCATGATGTCATCATTCTTGATAACCTCTGTAACAGTAAGCGCAGCGTACTGCCCGTTATCGAGCGTTTAGGCGGCAAACATCCAACGTTTGTTGAAGGCGATATTCGTAACGAAGCGTTGATGACCGAGATCCTGCACGATCACGCTATCGACACCGTGATCCACTTCGCCGGGCTGAAAGCCGTTGGCGAATCGGTACAAAAACCGCTGGAATATTACGACAACAATGTCAACGGCACCCTGCGCCTGATTAGCGCCATGCGCGCCGCGAACGTCAAAAACTTTATTTTTAGCTCCTCCGCCACCGTCTATGGCGATCAGCCCAAAATTCCATACGTTGAAAGCTTCCCGACCGGCACACCGCAAAGCCCTTACGGCAAAAGCAAGCTAATGGTGGAACAGATCCTCACCGATCTGCAAAAAGCCCAGCCGGACTGGAGCATTGCCCTGCTGCGCTACTTCAACCCGGTTGGCGCGCATCCGTCGGGCGATATGGGCGAAGATCCGCAAGGCATTCCGAATAATCTGATGCCATACATCGCCCAGGTTGCTGTAGGCCGTCGCGACTCGCTGGCGATTTTTGGTAACGATTATCCGACCGAAGACGGTACTGGCGTGCGCGATTACATCCACGTAATGGATCTGGCGGACGGTCACGTCGTGGCGATGGAGAAACTGGCGAACAAGCCAGGCGTACACATCTACAACCTCGGCGCTGGCGTAGGCAGCAGCGTGCTGGACGTGGTTAATGCCTTCAGCAAAGCCTGCGGCAAACCGGTTAACTATCATTTTGCACCGCGTCGCGAGGGCGACCTTCCGGTCTACTGGGCGGACGCCAGCAAAGCCGACCGTGAACTGAACTGGCGCGTGACGCGCACACTCGATGAAATGGCGCAGGACACCTGGCACTGGCAGTCACGCCATCCACAGGGATATCCCGATTAAGGAACGACCATGACGCAATTTAATCCCGTTGATCATCCACATCGCCGCTACAACCCGCTCACCGGGCAATGGATTCTGGTTTCACCGCACCGCGCTAAGCGCCCCTGGCAGGGGGCGCAGGAAACGCCAGCCAAACAGGTGTTACCTGCGCATGATCCAGATTGCTTCCTCTGCGCAGGTAATGTGCGGGTGACAGGCGATAAAAACCCCGATTACACCGGGACTTACGTTTTCACTAATGACTTTGCGGCCTTGATGTCTGACACGCCAGATGCGCCAGAAAGCAAAGATCCGCTGATGCGTTGCCAGAGCGCGCGCGGTACCAGCCGGGTGATCTGCTTTTCACCGGATCACAGTAAAACGTTGCCAGAACTGAGCGTTGCGGCATTGACGGAAATCGTCAAAACCTGGCAGGAGCAAACCGCAGAACTGGGGAAAACATACCCATGGGTGCAGGTCTTTGAAAACAAAGGTGCGGCGATGGGCTGCTCTAACCCGCATCCGCACGGACAGATTTGGGCAAATAGCTTCCTGCCTAACGAAGCTGAGCGTGAAGACCGCCTGCAAAAAGAATATTTTGCCGAACAGAAATCACCAATGCTGGTGGATTATGTTCAGCGCGAGCTGGCAGACGGTAGCCGTACCGTTGTCGAAACCGAACACTGGTTAGCCGTAGTGCCTTACTGGGCTGCCTGGCCGTTCGAAACGCTACTACTGCCCAAAGCCCACGTTTTGCGGATCACCGATTTGACCGACGGCCAGCGCAGCGATTTGGCGCTGGCGTTGAAAAAGCTGACCAGTCGTTATGACAACCTCTTCCAGTGCTCCTTCCCCTACTCTATGGGCTGGCACGGCGCACCGTTTAATGGCGAAGAGAATCAACACTGGCAGCTGCACGCGCACTTTTATCCGCCTCTGTTGCGCTCCGCCACCGTACGTAAATTTATGGTTGGTTATGAAATGCTGGCAGAGACCCAGCGAGACCTGACCGCAGAACAGGCAGCAGAGCGTTTGCGCGCAGTCAGCGATATCCATTTTCGCGAATCCGGAGTGTAAGAAATGAGTCTGAAAGAAAAAACACAATCTCTGTTTGCCAACGCATTTGGCTACCCTGCCACTCACACCATTCAGGCGCCTGGCCGCGTGAATTTGATTGGTGAACACACCGACTACAACGACGGTTTCGTTCTGCCCTGCGCGATTGATTATCAAACCGTGATCAGTTGTGCGCCACGCGATGACCGTAAAGTTCGCGTAATGGCAGCCGATTATGAAAATCAGCTCGACGAGTTTTCCCTTGATGCGCCCATTGTCGCACATGAAAACTATCAATGGGCTAACTACGTTCGTGGCGTGGTGAAACATCTGCAACTGCGTAACAACAGCTTCGGCGGCGTGGACATGGTGATTAGCGGCAACGTGCCGCAGGGTGCCGGGTTAAGTTCTTCCGCCTCACTGGAAGTCGCAGTCGGAACCGTATTGCAGCAGCTTTATCATCTGCCGCTGGACGGCGCACAAATCGCGCTTAACGGCCAGGAAGCAGAAAACCAGTTTGTTGGCTGTAACTGCGGGATCATGGATCAGCTAATTTCCGCACTCGGCAAGAAAGATCATGCCTTGCTGATCGATTGCCGTTCACTGGGTACCAAAGCAGTCTCCATGCCGAAAGGTGTGGCTGTCGTCATTATCAACAGTAACTTCAAACGTACCCTGGTTGGCAGCGAATACAACACCCGTCGTGAACAGTGCGAAACCGGTGCGCGTTTCTTCCAGCAGCCAGCCCTGCGCGATGTCACCATTGAAGAGTTCAACGCTGTTGCGCATGAACTGGACCCAATCGTGGCGAAACGCGTGCGTCATATCCTGACTGAAAACGCCCGCACCGTTGAAGCTGCCAGCGCGCTGGAGCAAGGCGACCTGAAACGTATGGGCGAGTTGATGGCGGAGTCTCATGCCTCTATGCGCGATGATTTCGAAATCACCGTTCCGCAAATTGACACTCTGGTAGAAATCGTCAAAGCTGTGATTGGCGACAAAGGTGGCGTACGCATGACCGGCGGCGGATTTGGCGGCTGTATCGTCGCGCTGATCCCGGAAGAGCTGGTGCCTGCCGTACAGCAAGCTGTCGCTGAACAATATGAAGCAAAAACAGGTATTAAAGAGACTTTTTACGTTTGTAAACCATCACAAGGAGCAGGACAGTGCTGAACGAAACTCCCGCACTGGCACCCGATGGTCAGCCGTACCGACTGTTAACTTTGCGTAACAACGCAGGGATGGTAGTCACGCTGATGGACTGGGGTTCGACTTTACTTTCCGCCCGTATTCCGCTTTCCGATGGCAGCGTCCGAGAGGCGCTGCTTGGCTGCGCCAGCCCGGAATGCTATCAGGATCAGGCCGCATTTCTGGGGGCCTCTATTGGTCGTTATGCCAACCGCATCGCCAATAGCCGTTATACCTTTGACGGTGAAACCGTGACGCTTTCACCAAGTCAGGGCGTTAACCAGCTGCACGGCGGCCCGGAAGGGTTCGACAAACGTCGCTGGCAGATTGTGAACCAGAATGATCGTCAGGTGCTGTTTGCCCTGAGTTCAGATGATGGCGATCAGGGCTTCCCGGGTAATCTCGGCGCGACGGTGCAATATCGTCTGACCGACGATAACCGTATCTCCATTACTTATCGCGCCACAGTTGATAAACCTTGCCCGGTGAATATGACTAATCACGTCTATTTCAATCTTGACGGCGAGCAGTCTGACGTGCGCAATCACAAGTTGCAGATTCTGGCGGACGAATATCTGCCGGTTGATGAAGGCGGCATTCCGCACGACGGCCTGAAATCTGTCGCCGGAACGTCTTTTGATTTCCGCAGCGCCAAAATCATCGCCAGTGAGTTTCTTGCCGACGACGATCAGCGCAAAGTGAAAGGTTACGATCACGCGTTCTTGTTACAGGCCAAAGGCGATGGCAAGAAAGTGGCGGCGCATGTCTGGTCAGCAGATGAAAAATTGCAGCTGAAGGTCTACACCACCGCTCCGGCTCTGCAATTCTACTCCGGCAACTTCCTCGGCGGCACACCGTCGCGGGGAACCGAACCTTACGCCGACTGGCAAGGGCTGGCTCTGGAAAGCGAATTTCTGCCGGACAGCCCGAACCACCCTGAATGGCCGCAACCAGACTGCTTCCTGCGTCCTGGCGAAGAGTATTCCAGCCTGACGGAATATCAGTTTATTGCTCAGTAATGTTAAGCCCTCGTCATGAGGGCTTTATCCTCATATTGTTCAAATCACCAGCAAACACCGACATATTTGCAACTCAATATTCACAACAACCTTACACTGCGACACTATTTTCGCTATGGTTATGCGTAAGCATTGCTGTTGCTTCGTCACGGCAATATAATGAGAATTATTATCATTAAAAGATGATTTGAGGAGTAAGTATATGGCTGTAACTAAGCTGGTTCTGGTTCGTCATGGCGAAAGTCAGTGGAACAAAGAAAACCGTTTCACCGGTTGGTACGACGTGGATCTGTCTGAGAAAGGCGTAAGCGAAGCAAAAGCAGCAGGTAAGCTGCTGAAAGAGGAAGGTTACAGCTTTGACTTTGCTTACACCTCTGTGCTGAAACGCGCTATTCATACCCTGTGGAATGTGCTGGACGAACTGGATCAGGCATGGCTGCCCGTTGAGAAATCCTGGAAACTGAACGAACGTCACTACGGTGCGTTGCAGGGTCTGAACAAAGCGGAAACTGCTGAAAAGTATGGCGACGAGCAGGTGAAACAGTGGCGTCGTGGTTTTGCAGTGACTCCGCCGGAACTGACTAAAGATGATGAGCGTTATCCGGGTCACGATCCACGTTACGCGAAGCTGAGCGAGAAAGAACTGCCACTGACGGAAAGCCTGGCGCTGACCATTGACCGCGTGATCCCTTACTGGAATGAAACTATTCTACCGCGTATGAAGAGCGGTGAGCGCGTAATCATCGCTGCACACGGTAACTCGTTACGTGCGCTGGTGAAATATCTTGATAACATGAGCGAAGAAGAGATTCTTGAGCTGAATATCCCGACCGGCGTGCCGCTGGTTTATGAGTTTGACGAGAACTTCAAACCGCTGAAACGCTATTATCTGGGTAATGCTGACGAGATCGCGGCGAAAGCAGCAGCCGTTGCGAACCAGGGTAAAGCGAAGTAAACGTCATTCGTTTAAAAATGAGAAAGCCGACTGCAAGTGAGTCGGCTTTTTTGTTTGTCGTTGCTAACAATGGAGCACATTGCCTGATGCTACGCTGCGCGTCTTATCAGGGCTACGGTGATTCATCGGATATGCCACTCTGACGGCGCATCCGACAATTAAACCTTACCCGCGACGCGCTTTTACTGCATTCGCCAGTTGACGTAACAGAGCATCGGTATCTTCCCAGCCGATGCAGGCATCAGTGATGCTCTTGCCATAGGCCAGCGGTTCCCCACTCTCGAGGCTCTGATTGCCTTCCACCAGATGGCTTTCCACCATCACGCCAATAATGGCCTTTTCGCCACCGGCAATCTGCTGGCAAACGTCAGCACAAACATCCATCTGCTTTTTGAATTGTTTTGACGAGTTAGCATGGCTGAAATCGATCATCACCTGTGCTGGCAGGCCTGCTTTGTTCAGCCCTTCTTTCACTTCAGCAACGTGCTTCGCGCTGTAGTTAGGCTCTTTACCACCGCGCAGAATGATATGGCAATCGCCGTTACCGCTGGTATTCACAATCGCCGAATGCCCCCATTTCGTTACGGACAGGAAGCAGTGCGGCGTACCGGCGGCATTAATGGCATCGATAGCCACTTTAATCGTACCGTCGGTGCCATTTTTGAAGCCTACCGGGCAAGAAAGCCCTGATGCCAGTTCGCGGTGCACCTGCGATTCCGTAGTACGTGCGCCAATTGCGCCCCAGCTCATCAGGTCAGCGAGATATTGTGGGGTGATCATATCCAGGAATTCACCCGCCGCTGGCAGACCGCTGTCGTTAATATCGAGCAGCAATTTGCGGGCAATACGCAGACCGTCGTTGATCTGGAAGCTGTTATCCATATGCGGATCGTTAATCAGCCCTTTCCAGCCCACCGTAGTACGCGGCTTTTCAAAATAGACGCGCATCACGATTTCCAGCTCATCTTGCAGCTCTTCACGCAGCGTCAGCAAGCGAGCGGCATACTCTTTAGCCGCGACAGGATCATGAATTGAGCACGGACCAATCACCACCAACAGGCGATCATCATTACCTTTCAGGATTTTATGGATCGCTTTTCGGGCATGGGCGACCGTATTCGCGGCATTTTCAGTAGCGGGGAATTTTTCCAGCAATGCGACAGGAGGAAGTAACTCTTTGATTTCTTTGATGCGTAAATCGTCGTTCTGATAATTCATGTCTGTTCCAGTGTTGCCATACTTATCTTAGTGAATGCAATACTTCCAATCTATATCTTCCGTCAGAATGTGTAAACGGGGTTTTACACTATGAACGGATTAATCCTGGAATTAGCAAGAAAAACGCCAGATTGTCGCGAAAAACGAGATCTCTCCTACAATTTCTAACTGTAACTCCTTTGTTTGTTAATTATTTCAAGATTCTCTGCTGGGTATCTTTGCTTGGCTGAAATCTTAAACCATTGCCTTATATTCACCTGCAAATGCACTGTTGGAAGAGGTTATCCGACATAACGACCATAACAGGAGCATCCTATGAAAATGACAAAACTGGCCACACTATTTTTGACTGCCACTCTAAGCCTTGCCAGCGGTGCCGCACTGGCTGCCGATAGCGGAGCGCAAAGCAATAACGGCCAGGCAAACGCCGCAGCTGATGCGGGCCAGGTAGCCCCTGATGCCCGTGAAAATGTCGCGCCAAATAACGTCGACAATAACGGGGTAAATACCGGTTCTGGCGGCACAATGCTGCATCCGGATGGTTCTTCAATGAACAATGACGGCATGACCAAAGATGAAGAGCACAAGAACACCATGTGCAAAGATGGTCGCTGTCCGGATATCAATAAAAAGGTACAAACTGGTGATGGCATCAACAATGATGTCGATACCAAAACCGACGGTACCACGCAGTAACCCTGCGAAATAGCCAATAATGGGAGAGCGGAGTCTCTCCCTTTTAATTTTTCCCTTCTAAAAGCAGTATGATGTCATAAAGTTAAGTGAGAATAATTAAGGGATGACTCGTCATGGCGCACTCACACTCACACACTTCCTCACACCTGCCAGAAGATAATAATGCTCGTCGCTTGTTGTATGCTTTCGGCGTGACTGCCGGGTTTATGCTCGTAGAAGTCATTGGTGGTTTTCTTTCCGGTTCTCTGGCATTGCTGGCCGATGCGGGTCATATGTTGACCGATACTGCCGCCCTGCTTTTCGCCCTACTCGCAGTGCAATTTTCCCGTCGTCCTCCCACCATTCGCCACACTTTCGGTTGGCTAAGATTGACCACGCTCGCGGCGTTTGTGAATGCCATCGCCCTGGTGGTGATTACTATTTTGATTGTCTGGGAGGCGATAGAACGCTTCCGCACTCCGCGTCCGGTCGAGGGCGGCATGATGATGGCAATTGCCGTGGCTGGGCTGCTGGCAAATATACTTTCTTTCTGGTTACTTCATCACGGCAGCGAAGAGAAAAACCTCAACGTGCGAGCAGCGGCACTGCATGTGCTCGGGGACCTGCTGGGTTCGGTTGGGGCTATTATTGCCGCGTTGATTATTATCTGGACCGGCTGGACACCTGCTGACCCCATTCTCTCAATACTGGTGTCGCTTCTGGTTCTGCGTAGCGCGTGGCGACTGTTGAAAGATAGCGTGAATGAATTACTTGAAGGTGCACCGGTATCGCTGGATATCGCCGAACTGAAGCGTCGTATGTGCCGGGAAATCTCGGAAGTCCGCAATGTGCACCATGTACATGTATGGATGGTAGGCGAGAAGCCGGTGATGACGCTGCATGTGCAGGTGATCCCGCCACACGATCACGATGCCTTGTTAGATCAGATCCAACACTACCTGATGGATCACTATCAGATTGAGCACGCCACTATTCAGATGGAATATCAACCTTGTCATGGGCCAGACTGCCACCTGAATGAAGGGGTGTCTGGCCATTCACATCATCACCATTAATGGGACAGCGCGCGTGAACCTCTTTCGCGTGCGCTGTTGATCCACATCCGGCTGCCGTTAAGCGCAATAAAGGTCAGGATGATGTACTCCAGAGACATGGCGTAAACGCCCTGAAGTGCAAAAATAACGACGCTAATCACGTTAATAATCACCCACAACAGCCAGTTTTCCACATACTTACGCGTCATCAGAATCATTGCCACGATGGATAACACCATCATGCATGAATCCCAGAACGGGAAAGCGTCCGGCTGTAGTTCAGGCATCGCAACCTGTAATCCTAATGCTTGCATGATCATGACTGCCACGCGGGTCAAAAATGCAAACACCGGATTGATAAATACCGTCATCAGACCAATCGAAACAACGCAAACCGCCAACCAGCTGAGCGCCTTCGGCAATGGCAACCAGCGAATTTTCAACTCCGCCTCGTTCTGACTGGTTTGTCGCGACCACGCATACCAACCGTAAATATTCGCGGCAAAGAAAAACACCTGTAATAGCAGGCTGGCATACAGCTGAATCTGAAAGAAAATAATGCCAAACAAGGTGACGTTGATCAGGCCAAAGAAGTAGTTGCTGATCTTCTCCATACTGGCAAGGCCAATACACAGCAACCCAGCGATCGTGCCTACCGCTTCGATCCATGAGAGATCATAACCGCCTGCTCCTATTGGTATATGTACCAGGATATTCTGCACACTAAAAAAATCCATCTTTCCCCCAAAGCGTAACGTTACGCCTTATTATTCGTTATCCACGTAGTGTAGCCGCAAAATCCAGCATACGATTGAGCGGCACCAGCGCCCTCTCTCGCAGCCTTTCATCAACATGAACCTCGTGATTGCTTCCTTCCTGTTCTAATGCCTCTGCGATGGCCTGAAGGCCATTCATGGCCATCCACGGACAATGCGCGCAGCTGCGGCAGGTTGCACCCTCACCTGCGGTTGGTGCTTCCAGTAACTCTTTATCTGGCACCGCCTGCTGCATTTTGTAGAAAATACCCCGATCGGTTGCCACAATAAGCCTCTGATGTGGCAATGTTTTCGCAGCAGCGATCAGTTGACTGGTGGAACCGACCGCATCCGCCATATCGACAATAGCTTGTGGTGATTCTGGATGCACCAGTATGGCAGCATCCGGGTATTCTTCTTGCAAGCGGGTTAACGCCTGAGTCTTAAATTCATCATGCACAATGCAGGCACCCTGCCAGCATAAAATGTCTGCGCCCGTCTGTTTTTGCACGTAACGCCCCAGATGTTTGTCGGGAGCCCAGATGATTTTTTCACCCAAACTATCCAGATGATCAATAAGTTCGACGGCAATGCTTGAAGTTACCACCCAATCTGCCCGCGCTTTTACCGCAGCAGAAGTGTTGGCGTAGACAACGACAGTATGATCGGGATGGGCATCGCAAAATGCGTTAAATTCTTCAACAGGGCAGCCGAGATCCAGTGAACATTCAGCCTGAAGTGTCGGCATCAGAATTGTTTTTTCCGGACTGAGAATTTTGGCGGTTTCTCCCATAAATCTCACCCCAGCGACTAACAACGTAGAAGCGGGATGCTTTGCACCGAAGCGCGCCATTTCCAGAGAATCAGAAATACAGCCACCGGTTTCTTCTGCCAGTTGTTGAATTTCGGGATCGGTATAGTAATGGGCAACCATCACCGCATTACGTTCTTTTAGCAGACGTTTTATCTTCTCGCGGTAATACGCTTTTTCATCAATGCTTAACGGCGTCGGCTTCGGGGGGAAAGGATAAATCGCCGTGTCTGGATCAAACATCACGCTCATCTTACCATCTCGTTTTACAGGCTTAACGTTAAAACCGACATGAGCGTAATATTCGCTGTTATCGGTGAAATTTGTTTTATATGCTAAACAAGATAGTCGAATGGTGGGGAAAAGTCACTCGAATTACGTATGAGATGACGAATGCCACACTTTGCGTCTTATTCCTCCGACGTAGAGTTGTTTACGCAGCAAGCGCGGAGTATGTCATCAGGGTTAAGAATTGAAATTGAGAGATGCCTGAATAGCAAAAAAGCGCCTTTAGGGCGCTTTTTTACATTGGTGGGTCGTGCAGGATTCGAACCTGCGACCAATTGATTAAAAGTCAACTGCTCTACCAACTGAGCTAACGACCCCTTGCGGGATTATGCTGCTTTAATCATTCAGGATGGTGGGTCGTGCAGGATTCGAACCTGCGACCAATTGATTAAAAGTCAACTGCTCTACCAACTGAGCTAACGACCCATACGGGTGTTACCTGAAAGATTTCTACTCGGAACCAATCTTTAAAATTGGTGGGTCGTGCAGGATGACTCGCTTCGCTCGCCCTTCGGGCCGTTGCTGGCGCAACGTTATCCTTCACGCTTAACATCTGAGTTTGATGTTAAAATTGGTGGGTCGTGCAGGATTCGAACCTGCGACCAATTGATTAAAAGTCA
>ERZ772877.64-NODE-64-length-189048-cov-61.2085_pt1 | contig 189048 bp, 159 predicted proteins | sample MGYA00580583_ERZ772877 | MGnify/ENA primary metagenome ERZ772877 (study PRJEB29015, sample SAMEA2737661) | human gut metagenome | biome: human gut; feature: human-associated habitat; material: faeces | place: China | collected 2012 ... | reverse complement strand
CAGGAAAATAATGCTAAGGAAACGAACAGAAGAATGAATATTTTTTTCATATTAATACAATTTAGTTTTTTGCAAATTAAAGGATTTTTCCTGTACAATAAAATACCAATTAATTGGTATTTTATTACAAATAACCATTCAATTTCATTATTATGCCCAAAGCATGAAAATAAAAGTATAACATACAAGAGCTGTAAACAAATCCACGATCAACACAATAAAATAAATCGTTTTTGCATCTTTGCGATATGCATTTATGCAAAATCATACAAATTTCTTTATCAGTAAAATACCCATTAATTAGTATTTCATTGACAAAATGAAATGTACTTTAAAAGCCCAAAGTTATATTCAATTCATAACCTAAATGCCTATCCAATATAAAAATAATGCGTTTAGCACCAAGATACAAACAGAATAACACAAAATCAAGCTCTAAAGGAATGTATTACTATTATAAAAGACAGAATTATTCGGGAGATTCCCTACTCTAAAAAAGTTAAAGAAAGAAAATGATTCAAATAAATATTAGTATAACAATATCACCAACAACACAATATCCCCTTTTCAAATTATACAATAAATAATAGTTAAAGCAACTAAAGACAGTGCAAAGCCAAATAAGTAATAAAAGAACAAAGTATTAAATAAAGCAAAAACACCCAATTTTACTTTTTAGGGTGTAAAATTGGGTGTCATTCTTGTAAATCACTGATTATCAGCATTTATTGCGGAGAGACAGGGTTATGAACCAATCTCTCCGAAAATCCTTATTATCAAGGTGATAACTATTTCAAAAAGTACGCTTGTAACGATTTAGTAACGGTATTTTGTCTGTCATAGTCGCCTAATGACTTCTTCATGTCTGCCCGTTTTTTCATTACCTTACAAAGATAAGTAAAATATTTGATTAACACATATTTTTCTCATTCAAAAAGATTTTTTATAGTATTCTATGAATATCTTCTCTCATTATGGGAGATATATCCAATGCTTCCAAGTCTAACTGTCTAAGCCATGTTAAACTTTCACTTTGAGACATATGTGTATTCGTAATATATTTCTCAGATAGGGTTATTACTGTATTACGACTTAAACCTAAAGCTAATAATGATAAATGCGTTTTTTCAGAAACCCCAAATTCCAACCATAAATTTAATTGAGGGATATTCGTTTTCAAATCATTTCGATTTTGCAATTCGAGAAAGTATCTCAATATATCAATATAACAACTGGAATCTTTTGCAAAACTAAAGCGAACAAAATTCTCTATATTATCCATAACCTCTCTGATGACTACCGGCAATCGTTTGGAACATGCGTATTTTGGATTACGTTGATACGATTCATAACTTTTCTTGATTATATAAGACAATGGTTTTCCTGTCATCCAATTTATCAATAAAATTGCACGAGATGTATTTAAGGATTGAGGATAATTACTTAAAGTTTTCCCAATACGACCTACTAATTTAGTATATTCTTCTAATGCATTGCTATCATTGGGATATACCGGAATATAATCTTCAATCCGCTCTGTCCTATCAGTAAAATAATCAAATAAATTTTGTTGTGCGATAGGAGAAATTCCCGGATTACGTTTAATAATATAATCTGGAAGCGTTATATGTTGGGCTTTAGAAGACAGAATATCAATCAAAGCATTATTAAAATCATTATCTACTCTGGGCTCTTGATTGATAATATATTTAATATAATAATATCCAAAAGCAGACTCCCATGATGGATTCATTTCATTACGAGGTGTATCTTTTTCAAGATATTCTAAAAAATCAGTTCCATTTTCTTCAATAATATCGATAGCGCGAGTTATTATTTGTTTGGATTTGTTTGGATTGGGTTTAACTTCCCATTTATCAGGCTCAATACAGATTATATTTCCACAAAATTCTTTACCCCAACGGCCAGCTCTACCTGCTAAATTCCAAAAATCATTAGCATTAAGCGGATTTCCTTTCCCTCTACGAGGGTTACGTATAATAATTGACTTTGCAGGTAAATTTACTCCTTCTAATAAAGTTGATGTACAAATCAAATAACGAATAAAGCCTTCTGAAAATAGCCTTTCTATTTCGGTTCTTATTAACAAAGGCATATTTCCATAATGGAATGCTATTCTTTTTTCTAAAACCTGTGCTAAAGTATAGCTTGGATGTATTGTTTGTTTTACTAATTTGATTAACTCTTGAATTTCATCATCAATTGGTTGTGTATCAATCGCACTATACAACAAAGTCGCAATATCTTCAGATTCAGCTGCACCATTGCTATAGATTAAACATGAACCGTCAACGGCTATTTTTTGTGCAATAAGAGCTATTTTCTTTAATTCGCTATTAGGACGATCTTGTAATGTTATGTATCCTAATTTAAATGACGCATGGACGGTAGCAAGTGTCAAACTCCATTTTAGCGTATTTCTCGGAACTTGAGAAACATAAATTAGATTTTGATTTACAGCTACAAATTGAGTATTAACTTTTGCTTTTCGAATACTTTTATGAATATTGTCAAGCAAAATTTCGGGATTAGAAGTAAAAGGACTTGAGAAATATACTTTTATATTATCATTTTCCGCAACTAACTCTTCTAACTTCTGCTGTAATAAGATACCTCTATTTCCATCCTCTATTTTGTGAGCTTCATCTATAATCAGTAAATCAATTTTTATAGGAGTTTCTGAATTGTTAATTAGAAACCAATGTAGTCGCTCTTGAGTAAAAACAAAAATATTAGATTTTTGCAAATCTATTTCATCATGAAATGGTGGAACTGTTGATAGATTCACGTCATTTTTAATATTGTTTTTTTGGAAATGCTTATTTAAATCTGCTTCAACTTGACTAATGAGTGCTCTCGTCGGTACAATATAAATAATATTGGTTTTACTGCTTAATAATGTTTCTGTTAGAATAGTACACAATATATATGATTTTCCAGCGGAGGTTGGAGCTGAAATACTTATTGCATCATTATTTTTATATTTATCATATACTTCGCTTTGAAACCTATTCAATTCATATAGTTGATTATTTACAAAAATCGAAGAATCAAAAATCGTTTTTGTATTTTCTATTTTTTGCTGAACCGAAAAAGCATCAGCGAAATTCTTATCTAAATATTTCCGCTGAATAGACATTTCGATAGCTAACCTATTTGTTAGGCACTCTAAAATATAGGCCGCAGCACTTTTTTGAACTTGATTACATGAGGGTAAGGCTAAACAAGTTTGTGCAATCCTCAATGCTGCATCAAGATAAATACTATTTTGAGATTGGCACAATACAGAAGCTATACCTAAAATATTATTCCAATCTATTGATGAAAGTAGGCCGTCTCTATCTTGCTCCCATTGTATCTCTGATATGCTATCACATACAGAAAGAGTAAGTAAAGCCTCATATTGACGACGGAAACTATTCAGTTGGTATAATTTATCTTCTAACATTTATTTTATTTTTTCCAAAAAATATTTACGAAAGTCCTCAACAGAAGGGAACGGCATCAAAAAAACATGAATTTCTTTTTGTCTTAGATTGGGATACTTACCAATACCCGTTTCAAGCAACTTATACCATGAATTTAATTCTTCGTCAAATTGAGATTTGACAAGTTCTGTCGTCTTGCTTAAATCACTATCTACAGGATATTTGTCACTATCAAATCCTACAAAACATATTCCCTTATAAACTAAATGATTAGATAGGTCATCGTCTTTATCGAAGAACCGAACTAAAAGATTTTCAAAATCAGGATCATTGACATTTGCACTAATATTTGAAGTAATCAGCTGCAGATCGCGCTCTTGTGTTGATGAAGCGCCTAAAGTATCTAACAAAAATCCTTTAATACTGTCAACGCAAGACGATACTGCACTAACTATGTTTTTATACATTTTTGATTCACCCCAATATAAATGTAGATTCTGCTTTTTTTCATCAAATCCTACATGAATACCATCTGCACCTTGATAATGAAGTTGCCCCGATGTTTTAAGAGACATTTTGCTAAGCAATTGAGGTAGTTTTAAAAACTCTTGAGTTAATATATATAATAGAATTTCTCCACCTTCACCCGTTTTCTCTAAATCAGTAAAAAGTGCATTTGCCTTATTCTTTAGCTCGATAATCTTGGCTGGAGACCCTGTTTCTTGCAAATATTGACTTGCCATATCAATATCTTTTTTAGGAATAGCGTATTCTACTAATTTAGTGTCTATGTAATCTATTAAATCTTTAAGCCGAATGTTGCCATTTGCATCAATTTTTAGCATATGACAATAAGCCTTTGTATTCGTGTCTTCGATTACAACATTATGGGATAATTGCTCTATTCTCGACAAAAGTTCTCCCTTCGTCTTAACCAACAGGCGATCTATTGCTGCATCAATATCTATTCGGCTCATATTAAGTTTGAATCTTTACAATCTATATTTCGGCATATTCTGCTTTATGCTTTTTATCAAAAGCGTTACGAATATAGTGAAAAAGTTCTTATTAGTAAACAACATAACACTTTATTTAACTCTTTATCAAGGAATAGAGATAATTAATTTCTCGAATCTGCCTAATAATTCGTTTACCTCCATTTTTGCAGTCTTTCCATCGCATCGTGGCGTCGTTACGTTGCAGGTGCAAAGGTGTTTACGAGGTCTTGACGGACGTACAAGGTCGAGCCTCGCGGTTTTGTGAAAAATCTTCCCTGCGCCCTTCGGTTGCGAGGTATTTATTCTCAAAAACCTTGTACGTCCTAACCTCTACACCGAAAAGCCCCTGAAACGAAACGACCGACGCGACCGAAAGACGCATCAAAAAAAATGTCGGATAAACGAGCGGCAGATTAGGATAAGAAACTCACTCCCTCCACTCTCAAATCCGCATCAAATCAAGAAAAGGAGGTCAAAGATGAAAGCAACATTAAAAATAGCATTTTGGTTGGCTCTGGCGATGTTTGTCAGCAGTATGTTCGGCGGAAGCATCTGGGCTTGGTCAATAGGTCTATGGCTCTGCAAGGAGATTATAGCGGGCGTTATCCGCTTTCTGCTCGGCTGCATCGTCTTCCTGCTTTCTGCGGTCGCCATTTTCGGTTTCCTCTTTTGGTTATTAACACTTTAATTACAAAACATTATGAATGTAACGATTGAATCTTTCTTCTGTCCCTATTGCGACGAAGTAACGGAAGCCTATTTCCGCCTCGTGAACACCATTCTTTTTGCCGATGGCGAAGACAGCCTGCGGCAAGGTCTCGAACGCTTGAAAACCCAAGTGCCGCTCGACGACTATTTCGTGTACGGTTTCGGCGCACATCATCTATGGGTACACCAGCGCAAGCCCAGCGATCAAACCCAATATTTCAGGTGCAGGCTGATGAAAGCAGAATTTTAACCCCTAAAAGATTACGACAATGAAAACAAAAATGACTGTAAACGGTGTATCGGTTTGCCCTATGGGAGAAGAACGCCACGAGTATTTTACCCTCTCTCTTTCTCCCCGCAGAAGGAAACGGCTCTGCCAATACGACTACCGGCATACGGACGGCGAGTTGTTCTCCTGCGTCGCCCCGACACTGGAGGAGTGCCGAGCAAAACGGGATACATGGTTGAATAATAGAAACAATAAATAGACGAACGATGAAAAAGAACACAGCAGATTACCGGACATTGATAGTAACCTTTGCGGAGCCGATCCGCGTATTGGACAGCTATTTCGACGACGTGGAAGCATGGGGCGTAGCCTCGCTCAAAGAGTGGATAGACAGCTACGAAAGCACACGCTTCACGCAGACGGACGAACACACGGCGGTCATTACCTCCGAATACAACGCAGAGTACGTGCAGGAGTGGCTGCAACGCCATACCTCCGTCGCCAACCTCATTTCGGCATAAGTTCAACCCACTTAAATAAAACCATTATGAAACCTATACAAAAATATACCAAGCAAGAGAAATTAGAGGCGATTTTGGAATACAATCCATGCCGAGTAGAGCGTAACGCAGTCCTGCGTTACCTCTTGGCCGTCCGTCGGGACAACACCGAACAGATCGCCTATTTCGAGAGTTTCGGCGACAGCGTACACAAGATTATCCTTAACGTGCGGACATACGAGCGCGGAACGCTTTTCGGCTACACGGCCAAGCAGTTCGACGAATACGGATGGATACGCGGTATGCTCCCCATCGTGGAGCGTATCAAGCTGGATATACTCAATACCATTCATATCGGGCAGTCGATAGATGGCACGTATGCCGTTACGGTCGGTTGGAGTACGGGCGGCGCAAGCGGCAGCCACCCGTCGGTCTGGGACGAGCCGATCCGCGACTACAAGACAGCCGTAAAACAAGGTATCGCCGAATTGGAACAGCGTTATGCCTATGCGATGGCGCACAGCTCCGACGGCTGTAACTATAACGTCTCGAAGATTCGGAAACTCATGGCGAGACTTAAAGAGACCAAACGGCAGTATTTAGAGCCGAGACAACTGTTCTTATTTGAGAGGGTATCGTACATATTGTTTAACTTAAATTCCTCTTGTCGACATTTGAAGGCATAAACACTAAATAAAACTATTTTCACTCTTTGTTTCTATCGGTAATGATTCTTTTATATATCTCTTTATATTCTGTCCCTGTTTTATAAAACGAACATTTTTTTAACTTATTCCTTATCCAGAGATATTTTACTCGAAGACTAATATCAGTACTATTAACATTATCTCGCACAATCTTACATATATCCGAGTAATACTTTTTGGGATTACCATTCAAGTAAAATTCAATATCATTAAAATTGAAATAATCAATATAATATGTATCATCAAGATCTTTATTGAATGTGGGTTCATTATCAGCTCTTCCATCCTTCGTATGCTCTTTCACAGCTTTTCTATATTGATAAATAACTTTTGGATCAATAACAATACGAGGACTCATTGCGCACTTGGATTCTAACATATAAGCATCAATCATTGCAGGGCCTAATAATAAAGAGTCATTGTGAATAACATTTCCTATAACAATTCCACCCCTCATTAAAATACCGTATTCGCTCAATAATTGAACTTGAACATATTTAATATTCTTAAACAAAACAATCATTTCTGATCGATTTTTCACAGAAAAACTAATAACTATTGAGTCGCTAAATTGAGATAGCTGAATTAATCCTTCATAATCTAAACTTAACTCTGAAAAATGATTGTGAACAAAATCAAGAGCATTTACAATATTTTGTAAATCGAAGTTTATTCCATCTGTCACTCTGGTCGTTTTCTTGATTATATTAGAAAACCCTAAAATATCTATAAAACAAACTACTCTTTTCTCATATTTTATATTGAAAATCATATTGAATATTTTTAATACAAATGTAATCACAAATAAACACCCGACAAAATCTTGTCAGGTGTTTATCAACATCATTATTGAGAGTTTTATTCTCTAAGTTCTTCGTTGTTGAAATCGAAAGTCAGTTGCACGACCTGCCCGAAATTGTCCTCAACATAGATGTCGATGGTCTGCTGGTCGGTCGATGCGGAGGTGTAGTAGAGTCGGAACACCTCGCGTTCGAGCGGATAGCGGTCGTTGGGCAGGAACACCGTACCGTCGTCCATGCGGAGCGTCCCCTTGCCGTCGGGTTGGAAATAGCGGATCGTGTACCGCGTCCCGTCATAGCGTCCCTCGCGGTGGAGCGTGCAGCGTATCTCTGCGGTCTCGCCCTTTACGATCTTCGTCTGCACGGGCATCGTTTCCACCGTAAACGGGTATGCCTGCTGAATATCCAGCTCATTGTCGCAGGATGAAAGCAGGCAGGCCATCATCCCGATGAAAAAAGAAAAACCTAATCTTGTGATATTGAAACTTTTAATCATAACTTGAATTTTAATGTTTTATTATTCGTCGTTTTTTCCTGCAATTTCTTTTGCAGATGCTCATTGAGGTCTTTGCTCCCGGCATAAACCCCAGAGCAGTCGATGACTTTCTCCTTGTAGCGGGCACGCAGTGCCTCGAACGTCTTACGTCCTGCCCCCGTCGTTGTCCAGCCAGCAGTTGATTTTCGCGTAGCCGTCCAGATAAGGGAACGACTTGGTCAGATTGCCGACCGAATTGAGCACCAACGCATCGTTGCCGTTGGCCACTCCGAGCGTCGCGGCGGAGAGGAAGTCGAAGAAGCCCTCGAACACGTCGCAGGCATCCGTCGGCATCTGCTGCCGTGAGACGAGGGAGATGTCTTTCGGGGGAACACAGCCCTTGAACAACTTGCTGCGAAGCTCCCAACCTCCCGACACGTTCTGAAAGCCGATAGCGAAATAGGGTTTCCCATGTACACGATAGCTGATCTGCCGACAATGGCGGGCGGCCACGTCCGCAGGGATACCACGCTTCGCAAGATAGTCTTTCAGCACATCGTAGAGCAGCGTCTTTTGCTCGACCTCCTGAAAGGCAGGCTCGGCGGCACGCTCCTTTGCAGGTCGCGGCGCGGGGAGCGGCACGAAATTCCCGCCTGCCGTGTCCGAAATATACTTGGCCTGCGTGAGAAAATCCGTACTGCGGATCAGCTCCCCGGCAAGAGTAAAAATATCGCCGCCGCGTCCTGCCCCGAAATCGAACCAGATATTTCTGTCCGTATTGACCTTGAACGAAGGTGTCTTTTCCTCACGGTAGGGAGCGTTGTACCACAAATCGTTTCTTTTCCGCATGGCCGGATGATGCCCCAGCCTTGCGAGGAAATCTTCTATCGGAAGCCCTCTTATCCTCTCTATATCCATAGCTTCAGAATAAGGTGGTTTCCTTTATTTTCCTCGCCACCTCAGCCACGACCGGCACGCTCACGGCATTTCCCAGCATGGCGTAACGGTGTTTTCTGCCAATTTCTTCCTTTACGCCATCATAGATACCGTACCGCGTGAAACCGTCTGGAAATCCCTGCAACCTTTCACATTCCGTTTCCGTGAGCATACGGATGCGCGTTTTTTGGTCTGCATTAGGTTTTCCATCGAATGTTTCTCCCGCACGTAAGGTAAGCAGGTAACTCCCCGTATTCGGCTGCTCACCGTACCCCCTCGTTATTGTGCCGAAAGGACGAATAGAGGGTGCATCATGATGGAACGCAACAGTCCCTCCACACGGCGGATAGACAGGAAATAGACCTGCGGTACATTTTTCTGCAAGACGTCCGACAAGGTATATCCTTTCCCTATTTTGGGGTAGAAACCATGGTGTATTAAACAATTGCCATTCGAGTCGATAACCCCCAATGTCGGTAAAGGCTTTGACAATGCTCCAAAAGTCCGCGCGATGTCTTGCGAAGAGCACGCCCTTAACATTCTCCCAGATAAAAACGTCAGGTCTGAACCGTCTGACAGCTTCAATGGCATAGCTGACAAGTCGGCTTTCCCTCCCTTGCAGTCCCTCGCCTTTTCCGGCGACGCTAAAATTTTGGCAAGGGCTTCCGAAAGTGATAATGTCCGGTCGTGCAATATCGACCTTTGCAATGTCTGTAACTGATCCGATATGTTCTGCATAAGGAAAATTGTATTTGAAGTTGGCGATTGCATTTTTCTCTATCTCGGAGAAATACACTTTCTCAAAGGAGTATCCGGCGGCCTGCAATCCTTTACTAAAACCGCCGATACCCGAAAACAATTCCAATAGTACCATAGTATCCTCCTAATTGATGATAAATTTAAGCCCGATACCGTATTGCGTGTGGAAATGCCCCGTAGAGCCGCCCCACAAGCACCGCTCGCGGACATTCACCAAGAAGGCGATACGGTCGGCAAGATAGGCTTCCACTTCGAGCGAGAACGCTCCGCCATATATGAACGCATCCTTGCTCGTGAGGCGCGAGCCGTCGAAGAGCACCTTTTCTCCCCAATTCACGGTCTCGTACCCCGCGAGAGCCGAGCCGCCGATATAGACGAAGAAAATCTTTCGCGCATCGGAAAGGAAATTGTAATAGAATCCTCCCTCTGCCGTGAATTGCGCCGTCGGGATGCGGCTTTCCTTATAGGGGTTGTATCGTTGCAGGTACTCGCCGCCGAACACCCACTTGTTACCGCCTTTGGTGTAGGTGGCAAGCGCCGCCCCGAAATAGTAACCCGTCTCGGCACGGTCGGCGTGCGAGTAGAACCCGTCGGCCATGCCCGCCTTCAGCTCGATGCCCCGCATCTTGGGGAGGCATCGTTGGGCGTCAGCCCGCCCCACACAGAGGGCGAGCGACGCTACGAGGATGATTAGAAACCGCTTCATGGCTATTTCACTTTGAGTTCGTCGATGACATTCGCCCGCACGAGGTCTTCATTCTCGACGGTAAACGACTGGTGTCGGCCTCCGTTCTTCTCGTTCAGTTCCACGACGAGGCACTTGTCGTCGGGAATGGTAAACTTCGCCATCGTGAAGACGGTGCGCTCGTCCTTCTTTCCGGCCACGCGCGTGGCGTAGTTGTGGACTCGCAGCGGGAAAATGACCTGCTCTTGGATGGCCGTTCGCTTGGCGACCTTCTTATCGACGATTTTGAACGTGATGAAATCCACGTCGAACGGCACGTTGGAAGTGTTCTTGATCTGCGTGTGGAAATAGAGCAGCCCGTTGTGCGTGTAGATGCCTTTCAGGAGATACTGAATCCCGAAACGCTTGCAGCCGATATGCTTCACCTCGCGCTTGTCCTGCTTGTGGATGGACTGCATGATAAGACGCACGAGCAGCGGCGACTCGCTTCCCAGCTCCGAGAGATAAATCTCCATCGCATTGTTCGGGCGGTTTACGGCGCTGCCGTCATGGATGAAGTCGCACATCTCGACGTTCAGCAGCAGCGGCTCGGCGGCATATTTCACATTGAACGTATAGAACGATCCGTCTTCGGTAATGACCGACATATTGGTCTCGGCACGGAAATCGCGCACGGTGGCCTTCACGCGGATCACGTTCTCCGCGCCGTCGGCCTTGCCCGCGATAAGGTTCGGCGAACCCAGATCGACGTATCGCACCGCCGCCGGAAAGATGACATGGACGGTCTTGTCGTAGGTAACCTCCAGCCCGTGCGGGGGTATCATGCGGTCGAACGTGAGTTTCCTCGTGAGGCCGTGGTAGAGGTCGCCATCGGCCTCTGCCTGCGGATAGACCTCTTTTTCCAAGACGATCTTCTCCGGCTCCTGCTCCGTGCCGGCGCTGCGCTCCGCATTACTGGCTACCTGCTGCGTGCCGTTCTCCGTCGTTACCTGCTCTTGTGCATTGGCTGCACCGATGCCCGTTAAAAGGGCGAACATCATTACAAAAATCTTTTTCATTTTACTGTGGATTTAGTGGTTTATAAATGTTTTTAATTCTCCGGCTGATAAAGCATGACTTTATATCCGGCTTTCAAATGCACCTTTACGGTGCGCATCTTTTGGGCGATGTACTGGCTCGTTCCCTGTATCACGCCTTTTCCGAGGTCGGAGGCGAGCTGCGCCCCCGCGTCGGTGGAGATGTTGATACTCGAACCGAGCGACGAACCCATGTTAGCGGCAATCTCCTTGACCGCGCTGACCTCCATCGAGTTCGGGATGAAGATGCCCTCCTGTCCGTCGCTGTCGAACACGGCAAGCTCGACCGGAATGATCGTCCCCATGTATTCGAGCGAGGTGATCTCCACGCCGAGGCGTTCGCCCTGCACCCGTGCCGCACCCACGACAATCGTGTTGCGGGGGATGCGCGTTCCGGCCACCTCCATCCGCTCCAGCAGCCGCAGGCGGACGGCCTGCCCTTCGGTTATGGTCTGGTCGGCGTGTACGCAGGCCGCAATGGTATTCTTTTCAGCGGTGCTTGCGCTCCCGATGGCCGTGTGGAAACCGTAGTTGCGCTCCCTGCCATGCGCTGTGGCAAACTCCGCGTCGCTCATCGGCTGCGCCAGTGCCGACACCACCCGCGTCGTTACCTGCTGCACGGGCATCGCCACCGCTTTACCGTTGCGTACCTGCGCCTTTCCGCTCTTGTCGTCGCTTGCCGGGGATGGCTGCCGCGTGCCGTTCTGTCCCGCAGGCATATATTTCATGGCCAGCTCGTAGGACTTCTCCAAGAGGGCGACCTGATCGTCGAGCGACGTGCCCGAAGGCGCGGCCTGCTGCGCCATCATCGCCTCCAGCTCCTCGACACGCTCGCGCAACTCCTCCTTTTCGGGATCGTCGGCGGGCTGCTCGTAGAAACCGCCCAGCGTGCGGTTGATGTCCTGATAGGCCGAGGCCGAGGAGCGGATCGTCTGCCGTGAACCGCCGCCGTAGGAGCGGGCGGGCTGCTCCGGTTCGGGATTCAGCAGGTCGAAGTCGTCATGCCCGCCCTGCGGCTCTTCCTCCTTGTCCGAGAACAAGGAGGCGAGGTCGTGCATCTGCGAGCGGCGCTCCTGCTGTTTCTCCTCCATCCACGCCTGCTCGTAGGCGGCGCGTTTGTCGGCGATGATGCCCGACTCGGCGGGCAGGGGCATTTCGGTATTGAACCCCATGCCCTGCGTCGCTTCGGCCTTCTCCTTTTCGGAGGGCGCGAAGATCAGCCACATCGAACCCGCGAAGAGCAAACCCATAAGCGGGTACACGAGCATCTTGCGACGCCTCTGCCGCTGCTGCGGCGTGAGCGGCTGTTCAGGCTTCGCCTCTTTCGGGGAGGAGGCCGGATTTTTGTTCTGTTCCTTTTGTTCCATAATCGTAATATTTATAAAGGTTGATACTGTCCTGCTTTGGGGGCAGGTCTAACTGTCTGATATGTTCGATCTCTATCCGCCGTCCGTTTTCCCGCCCGATTTCGTAGAGTGCCGCCCCGAACGTGAGGAGGGCGTAAACGGCGAAAAAGGCGAAGACCACGAGAACGACGGCGAGTTTCGTCCGCTGCGGGAACGCTTCGAGCCAAGCCCGGAGCCGCCCGTCCTGCTTGTCCGTCCAATCGCGGAGACGTTTCATGCACTTTCCCATACGCCTATCTCTCCAATGTTTGCAGGTCGCGGTTCTCCAGAATAGTGAAGCCCTCGATGGTAAATCCGTTCGGGTTGTCGTCCGAGCGCGAGGCGTTCAGCAGGCGGCAGCGCGTTACGAGGCTCCGCTCCGTTACGTTGCTCTCGCGGATAATCATCTGCCGCGCGTAGGTATTGACCTCGTAGGGATAGAGGTCGAAGTTGCAGACCACCGAATCGACCTGCAACGCCTGATTGATGTTGCCCGCGATGATACGGTTGTAGTACCCCTTCTCGGCGAAGTCCACGTAGTAGTTGTAGGCACTCTTGTCCGAGAGCAGCAGGGCGCGTTTGAGGTTGTGCTCGATGGCGCTCTTTTCGGGCGAGAGGGTGAAGAACAGCTCGTGAAAGCGGCGGACGTGCTCGCGTGCCTCCGCCGGACGGTTCTGCGCGAGGTCTTGCGAGAGGGCGAGCATTAGCGACTTGCCGCCGTCGAGCACGTAGATCTTCTCGCGCTGCCTCTCGGCGAAGCGGTAGGCACTCCCGACGGAGAACACCGCCACCAGAGCGCACAGCGCGATGAAGACGATACCGAACAGGCGTATCTGCCTGAACGACGTTTCGATATTTTTCAATGACTTAAATTCCATCTTGTAACTTTTATAGGATTATTTTCGTTTGAACAACTTGCCTGCGGTGTGATTCCATGCGGCCTTGCCCATATTCACACCCGCGCGTCCGGCACGCCCGGCCACATTGCCTACGGCTGCTCCGGCGACGCCACCCACAACTCCGGCTCCCTTGCCTGCGAGCTGCGTTACGGCACGCCCGTAGCTTCCCGAACCTCCGGCTTGGATAATCCATCCGGCGACGGTCGGAATCGTGAAATAACCGATGATGCCGATGATAAGGAACACAATATATACACCGTTGGAGGCTTCGAGCGAGAAATTCGGGTTGTTTTGCAATTCCGAGATGTCGTTTTGCAGCATCAACACCTGAATCTTCGCCAGCACCGTGCTGAACAGGTCGGCGACGGGCAGCCACAGATAAATCTGTATGTAGCGGCATATCCACTGCGTGAGCGTGGAGTGGAAGCCGTCCCAGACGGAGATCGCGAAGGCTATCGGGCCGAGGATGGAGAGGACGATCAGAAAGAACGTCCGCAGGGTGTCGATCAGCAGGGCGGCGGCAGCGAAAAGCAGCTCCAGCACCTCGCGGAAAAAGTCGCGGATGCCTTTCTTCATGTTGTACATTCCCCGTTCGATATACATCCCGGCCATCGTAACCATATCGCCGGGCGACCATCCCAGCTCTTCGAGCTGCCGGTCGAACTCCTCGTTCGAGACGAGGTAGGCCGTTTCGGGGTTGCGCATCATCGCCTCGTATTCGAGCTTGTCTTTCTGCTCGCGGTACTTGTTCATGTCGAGCGTCTGCGTTTCGAGCATCCGGTTCGTGCCCTGCACGACGGGGCTTAACACCCCGTTTATCGTGCCGAGGACAATGGTCGGGAAGAACATGATACAAAATCCGACGGCGAAAGGCCGCAAAAGAGGATACACGTCGATGGCCTCGGCACGGGCGAGCGACTGCCACACGCGCACGGCCACGTAAAAGAGCGCACCCAAACCCGCGATGCCTTTGGCTACGCCTGCCATATTGGAGCAGAGCGGCATCATCTCCGTGTAAAGCGAGCGGAGAATGGTGTGCAGGTTGTCAAATTCTACTGAAAGTAACATCATAGGCATAGCGTGTTAAGTGTTACCAATAGCGTTCGCTGCGGCTGCCGTAGAGTGCCAGCACCCTGTCCATGTCGTTTTTCTTCTTCGCCCGCAGGTAGCTTACCGAAATGTTTTTGTTGGTGTAGTACATTACCAGATTGCGGTAGTTGCGCACGCGGTTGTAACACCTGTCCACCACGTCCATGCGTTCCTTGTCGGTCATCGAGAGCGTCGTGATGTTTACCACGTCTTTCATCTCCTTCAGGACGTCGTTGCTCTCCTCCAAGAGCTTCGTGTAACCGAAGGCGATGGCCGACAGCTCTTCGGGCGTGTAATTCTCATCGCGCAGCATAAGCTGGAAATTCGTTACATAGATGTCCGAGATTTCGCCGATCATCAAAATCGTGTTCTTGACCTTGACGGCATCCTTGACCAGATTGTTTACCGATTTGAGGGCGTCGTAATATTTCTTGCCCTGCTCGTAGATTTTCACGGTCTCTTGAAAATTCGACACCATGTTGGTCGCCGTCTTCGAGGTGTGGATGATGTTTTTCGAGGCATTGATGATGCCTTGCGCGAGGTTGCCCGGATCGCTGACAACCCATTGTGCCCGCGCCGTGCCCGCAAGGAGCAGGCACGCGCTGAAAAGCAGGATGATTCTTGTTCTCATTGTTTTACTGTGGATTTAGTGGTTGTTATTCCGGTTTCGCGTCCATCTCCGCACGGACGTAATCACCGTGCGGGGAGAAGGTCAGCACGTCCGCCTCCTCGTTGTAGGCGATGTCGATGCGGTAGCCCGTGTTGATGAAAAGGTTGCCCTCCTCCTCGCGCAGCAGGTAGGTTTCGGGCTTCAGGCGGCGCGAGAGGCCGCCGCGCTTGAACACCGTAACCTTGTAGGCATCGCCCTCGCGGTAGATCAGCACATCGGGCTTCCTGCCCACGCTTACCCAATTCCCGCACAGCTTGCTGCAATCCGTCTCCTTTACCTCGGTGCAGGCTTGCAGCATCAAAGCCGCAAGTCCGACCATGCAACTGCTCAATGTGAGCCACTTTTCTCTGCTTATATTCATAGATTTTTCGTTTTTTGATGTGATTACTTTTTGTTTCTGCGGCGTTCGGCGAGTTGCCGTATCGCCGCCTCGATGTCGCCGCCCAGCTTCTCGGCAAGGGCGTACACCTCTATTTTCTCGGTCTCCTCGGTCGTGAACGCCAGATACTCTTCCGCGCTTACCTCCGTGGCGTACACCGCCGACTGCGTGCCGCCCAGCCCGATCCAGACCTCTTTGTAGAGGCGCGAGGGGTGGTTGGCCATGTTGATCGAGAGTATCTGCCCCTTCTCCTTGTCGGTCAGCCCTAAAAGCGACTGTATCTGGTCGAACTTGTTGATATACTTGCGCTGGTCGAGCAGGATTTTACAATCGCTGTTGTTGATGATGCTCTCCTTGACAATCGGCGAGGCGATGATGTCGTCCACCTCCTGCGTAACCACGACGGCCTCGCCGTAGAACTTACGGACGGTCTTATGTAGGCTAAGCACCCGGCGCCTTACCGTATTTCTACGGCAGGTTTCCAAGAACTCGCCCCCGAACCGGACTTACACCTCTCGGCGTATCCGGCTCTCCACTAATTTTTTTTTCAGTCTAAACTTTTCCCAGATGCCGCAGCCTGTGGCAACTCGGACACAACGCAATGGTCTTGCGTTTTCGGGCTGACATGAGCCGTTTCCAACTCTCTTTCCCTTTCAGGTCTTTGAGGTTGCGGACATGGTGCATAATCAGCTTGCCCGTTGCCCCACACAATTCGCATTTTTCCGCTTTGAGCCTGTCCGTCAAATTGGTTCGGCTCGCGTCTGCGATAGAGTACGGTTCGATGTCGCAGCTTCCGTTGAACGCCGTTGTCCGGCGTTTGAAACTTGTCTTGTAAAAGGTTCGGGACTTGATTACCCCTTTCTGCTCGTACTTTACGGTGAACAGTTTGTTGAGACGGTACTTTTTGTTGATTTTTCGTACCGTGCTCCTATATTTGCCCGCAAATGTTTTATACATGCTGTACTCCATGATATATCTGAAGTTGTGCAGTACGACGCAGTTGTTGGCGATCAGGTAATAGTTGCAAAATCCCACTGTTTCCCGATTGTATCGGTCGAGGATTTCAAGATCGTCGTTGAATATCAATCCTGAACGGCATTTGGGTTTCCAAATCTCTTTCCCGTTGCGGAGCTTGATTTCCATAGCTCCGTATTCCAGAAGTTTGTCCCGCAGCGTTGCCATGCTGACATTCAGCCGGACACGCTTGCCGTAGGTGCGTCGCAGACGTCCTTGCACATCCCGTCGTTGATGATTGTTCCGTGTTACCGTAATCTCATATCCGAGAAATTTCGCCGATTTACCCGTATGGGTTATCAGCGTCTTTTCTTCGGACAGTTCGAGGGCGAGGCTTTCGGATAGGAATGATTTAATATCCTCCTTTATCCGCAGTGCATCCTCTTTGCTGCCGATTACACCCAGAATAAAATCGTCGGCGTAACGGATGTATTTGAGCCTGCGGTAACTTCCGTCCATTTCATCTCCGCTTGGAAATGCTGCACGTTCCTGTTCGATGGCTTTGAGTCTTGTGACCAAAGCCGCCTTCTCAGTCCCGTCTTTTACCTTTTTCAGTTTCCGCACAGTCCGTTTTCGTTCATTGGCCAAATCGTTGCTCTCTTTGCCCGGCCTGCGTTTGGTTCCCATGTCGAAATGTCGGATATACTCTTTCACGTACTTGTCTAATTTATCGAGGTATATATTCGCCAGAATCGGGCTGACGATACCTCCCTGCGGCATTCCGCTGTAAGTGTTGTGAAACGTCCAATCCTCGACGTATCCCGCTTTCAGGAATTTCCGTATCAGACGGATAAAACGGTCATCTGAAATGCGCTCCCGCAGGATTCCGACAAGTACATCATGGTCAATGTTGTCGAAGAACCCTTTGATGTCGCCCTCGATAAACCATTTCGCCCCGCTGAACGTCTTTTGAATATGAAGTAATGCAGTGTGACAGCTCCGTTTAGGTCGGAAACCGTGCGAGGTGGTCTCAAAATGTCCCTCGTAAATGGCTTCCAGAATCATGCGGACTACCTCCTGCACCAGCTTGTCTTCAAAAGCCGGTATTCCCAGAGGGCGCGTTTTCCCGTTTTTCTTCGGGATATGCACCCTCCGCGACGGGTGAGGCTGATAACTTTCGTCTTTCAACGAGGCTATCAGCGTTTCGATCCGGGCAAGGCTCATCTCGTCGATACTGCGACCGTCGGAGCCTTTGGTCGTACTGCCTCCGTTCGAGGCGATCTTTTGGTAGGCAACATAGAACAACTCTTCGTTGAACAGAATCCGGTAAAGGCGTTCGAACTTGTAGCTCGAATCCTTACTGTGTTCGTTCAGACTGTTTAATACTCTTTCCGGACTTCTCCTAATGTCTCTCACATTATCCATTAAATTGTATTAAAGAAAATTAGCTACCTCCCTTCGCCATGTGCAGGGCGTTACCCTGCCCGGACTACTACGGAGGCTCCGTTACCGTGCCGGATATTCAGAGGTCTGCACCTCATAGCCTTACGGCGTTCCGGTTTAGGTAATCCCCGTTTACTTACTTAGTAACTGTTGGCATGATGGATTGTCGGATGCGATTTCCGTCCTTTACCATTTATCATGGTTGCTCTGCGGCAAGTTCTTGCTTGCATCCGTACCTATACACCGGATCAGTACCGCAGTATGACGATTTCAGTTACCTTACGTCATAGCCTTCAAGTAGAGCAGCTCGGACTGTCGTTCAAACAATTCGGTTTTCATCCTCATATCCATCGTTTCATCTTGCCGTTCAGTGGCAGTCTGGTAACTGACTGACTTACGACGTTCCCGACATGCTACACTCCCCGTCCGGTTTCCCTTTCGGATAAGTCGGGTGATGATAGGTTTTTCAAAGAACACTTACCTAATCCCTTGCCAGTGGGATATTTACTAAGCAGCCTGTACGGGCGCACAGAGGTACTTGATGTAGGAGGCCATGTTCGCCGAGGCGATGGCCTTCCAAGCCTCCTCGATAAGTATCATCTTGCGGATGCCTTTGAGCCTGCGCATCTTATTGATGAACAGCTCCATGATGATAATCGTCGTTACCGGAAAGAGGATCGGGTGGTCTTTAATGGCGTCGATCTCGAAGACGATGAACCGCTTTTGCAGCAGGTCTAACTGCTTGTCGCTGTTGAGCAGGTAGTCGTACTCCCCGCCGCGATAATACGGTTCCAAGACGTTGAGAAAGCCCGCGAGGTCGAAATCCTTTTCCCGTACCTGTTTCTCCTCCAGCACGGCGCGGTAGTCGGTCTTCACGAACTCGTAAAACGTGTTGAACGACGGCTCTATTTCCGCGTCCCGCTTGATACGCTCGATGTAGAGCGCAACAGCGTTCGAGAGGGCGACCTCCTCGGAGCGCGTGGCAGGCTCGGTATCCTTTTTCCAAAGCGTCAGAAGCAGCGTCTTGATACTCTCGCGCTTCTCGATGTCGAACACCTTGTCTTCGGTGTAGAACGGATTGAACGCAATGGGGCTTTCATCCGTGTACGTGAAATAAATCCCGTCCTCGCCTCCGGTCTTGCGGCGTATCATCTCGCACAAGCCCTGATAGGAGTTGCCCGTGTCGATCAGCACGATGTGCGTCCCCTGCTCGTAGTATTGCCTGCATAAGTGATTGGTCATAAATGATTTGCCACTGCCGGAAGGCCCTAAAATGAACTTATTCCTATTCGTAATTATCCCTTTCTTCATCGGCAGGTCGCTGATGTCCAGATGCAGCGGCTTGCCCGTGAGCCTATCGACCATCTTGATGCCGAACGGCGAGGGCGACGAGCGGTAGTTGGTCTCTTCGGTAAAGAGGCAGACCGCTTGTTCGATGAACGTGTAGTAGCTCTCCTCCGCCGGAAAATCCCCCTCGCCGCCCGGTATGGCCGCCCAGAAGAGCGTCGGGCAGTCCACCGTGTTATGGCGCGGGGTACACTCCATCGCCGCGAGCTGGCTGCCTGTGTCGTTCTTGATGTGCTTCAGCTCCTCGCGGTCGTCCGACCATGCCATCACGTTGAAGTGGGCACGCACGGAGGTAAGGCCGAGGCTGTGCGCTTCGTTGAGATACTCGTCGATCCACTCCTTGTTTATCTGGTTGGAACGCGAGTAGCGCGAGAGCGACTGCATATTGCGGGCGCTTTTCTCGAAACGCAGCAAATTCTCCTCGCTGTTGTCGATCAGCACGTACTGGTTATAGATGTGGTTGCACGGCAGCAGCAGGCCGACGGGCGAGGCGAACGACAGGCGGCAGTCGGAGCGGTCGGTGGAGAGCTTCTCGTAACGGGTGTCCGTGGCCACATAGCCCGGCAGGTCTTCCGCGTCGGAGAGCGTATGCAGGCACAGGATATTGTCGCCGATGCGCATCTCCCCCGCAGAGAGGGAGATGTCCTGCAGGCAGGCCGTATTCTCCAATGAAAGAGAAAAGTATTTCTCGACCAGTCCCGCACTCGTGGCCGTTCCGGTAATCTCGTCGGAGGTAAGACGCCGCAGGCGGATGAAGCCGCTGTCGTTCATTATGCGCTCGAACTGTTCGGTCGCCTCGACGAACTTGGCGGCAGCGTCCTTGTCGCGTATCTCCTTCGGGATAAGATGCCCCCGGCAGAGGGAATTGAAATTGCTCTGCTGGCGGCTGCGCTCCTTGGTCGTCTTCGTCAGGAACAGAAAGCACGAGTGGTCGAGGTACGGACGTTCGTTGAAATGACGCTCGAACGAACGCGACAGAAAACTCATGTCGTCCTTTTGCAATTCAGGCCGGTACTGCTCGTGCACGAACCAATCCTGCTTGTGGACGATGCTGTAATCGGGCAAGACCTTGATGGCCTTGCACCATGCCGAATGTATGGCCTCGTATTCGGCGGAGGTTACGGTGTACAGCTCCGGCAACTCGACCTCGAAGGCCACCGTGATGTCCGCCTCTTTGGAGAGGATGCAGCCGTGCTCGACGGCCAGCAGCGGAAATTTCGATTCGAGCGTCGATACTTTAAGTATGTTTCTCATTCTTCTCTTTTTTACGGGTGAATAATCGGGTGATGCGGCGACGGTTGAGCAGGTAGCGCGGGTGGCTGCGGACTGCGCCCAGCTTCATCAATCCGTGTTCCCCGTACCGGGCGTTCAGGGCGAATGTCTGCCAGACCAGAACGGACGCAGAAATTACCCCGAAGCCGATACAGAACCATTGGTCGATGCCGACCATGTAGAGAATGACGAAGAGGACGAACACGACGAGCAAACCTCCGCAAAAGATGAAGAGGTACTGCGCTTTCAGCCCCTTGAACTCAACCGAACGGCCGATCCCCTTGTTGATAGGGAACTCTGCCATGACTCGCGGGATTATAAGAAGAACGAGCGCAGGATTGTCGCGGCGACGATCAAGAAGATACACGCCCCAAACCACGACGCGGCGGTTTTCGACGTGTCGGGATCGCCCGACGAGAACTTGCCGTACACCTTCACGCCACCGATTAAGCCCACGACTGCGCCGATGGCGTAAATCAACTTCGTTGCCGGATCGAAATAGCTCGTTACCATGCTCGTGGCCTCGTTGATACCGGAAAGGCCGTTGCCTTGTGCGAAGGCCGAAGATGCAGCCAGAAGCAGGGCTGCCGAGAAAAGAAAATGTCTCTTGTTCATAAATTGTTTTCGGATTGTGCCGGACGGTCGGATAGGCCGCCCGGCGGGTTGATACTGATTTTAATTTTGTGGATTTAGTGGTCTGCATTTTAGGGGCGCAGCTACCCGTAATCTTTTTCTTTCATTGTCCGTTACTCTTTTAATCGTTATACAAAATCCCGAATGTCGAAGCCGGCGGCTCCGTCCGGCAGGTCGGGAGAGGGAGTTACCGCCACGGCGGGCGGACTTAAATAATAGTCCATCAATCCCGATATTTTCGCTCCGATGGCTGCCGAACCATTCGACAACCGCTCGAAAAACTCCGTGCCGCCGAGCTGTCCGAAAACCCGTCCCGCCAGTCGGCGGTCTTCGTCGGTGGCCGAACCGTCGCCCGCGGTCTTGACCGCGCGGGCGATCTCCTCGAAGCTCGCTCCCGAAGCGTAATGACGGCGGCCTGCCGCGAGCGGCATTTCCTCCTCCTCTTCCCACGCTTCCTCCTCCTCGTATTCGAGCGGCACGTCGGGAATTTCCAGATGCTCGAAAGCCTTGTCCAGCTTCTCGTCGGGAATACGCGCGGAAGTCCGTTTTTCGGTTTCAGGGGCAAATGTAACCGCATTTTCCATCGGTTTTTCGTTTTCCGGTTTCGTGGCAGCTTGTGGCGTCGGAATGGCAGTGTTTGGCGTTTTCGGCCTTATCCGAAAGGTGCTTTTCCCTACGATGTCCGGCTGCTCCTGCGGCTTCTCTGCGGGTGTCGCAGCCGCATCCGGCAGCGACTTTCCCGTCTGACGTTTCTCCCAGAAAAGGTAGGCGGCCAGCCATACCCCGTAGCTGACAAGCAGGCATACTAAAAGCGTCTCCATAGCCGTCTAAAAAATCGGACGGTTATGTTCGTCGTACAACGAAGCGATGACCTCCTTTTGAGAAGCGAAATGCTCCGCCAACACATTGTCGATGTAGCTGAACAGCGTAACATCGTCGCCGCCGATAACGCGGGCGATACGCCTGATACGTTCGTGGTACTCCCTGCGCACATAAACCAACTTGCCCTGACGGGCGACCGTATCGGCTTTCTTCAAATAACGCGAGCGGTAATTCTTCTTCGCCTCCCGCTTGTTCCATCTTTTCCAAATCATAATCTTGTTCTTTTTTAATCGGTTAGAATATATTGTTGTTCTGCTCATACAGCCTTTTGATGTCCTCCTGAAACATATCGAAATGGTGCGCCAGCACATTGTCGATGTAACTGAACAGCGACACTTCGTCCTTGCCGATAACCCTCAAAATAAGCTGTATGCGTTCGTGGTATTCCTTGCGCACATAGACCGTCTTGCCGATCCGCGCAGGAATGGCCACCTCTTTGAGAAACAGCGAACGGTATATTTTTCTCCGGGCTTTACCCATAATCTCTTTTCCGTCCTCCTCTTTCATCGTTAAATCAAATTTTCAAGTTGTTTCTTATACAATTCCTTTATCTCGTCCTTATGCTGTTCCAGATGGCAGGCAAGGACGGTATCTATATACCCGCCGACAGTTATCTCCTTGTCGGAAATGACATTCACGATACGGGAAATCTGGTTGTGTATTTCCCGGCTGATATAGACGCATTGGCGCGTTTTGATCTCGTTGCGTTTGAGGAACGTCGCCGTATAATCGGCATTCTGCCGTTTGCGGCGACCTCCCTCTTTCGTACTTTCCGCAGTAGAGACCGATTGCGTCTCCGCAGCTTTCGGCATAGAGGCTTCCCCCGTTTCCTGCGGCTGCACGCTACCGTCCTGCTTGCGCCTGCCGATGGAATCCAGCAGCAGGGCTTCGTCTATTCCTTCCGTATTGGCCTTACGACTGCTCATACCCGCTGGATTTTCATAACCGAACAAATTTCCTCGGCAAGCTCCCTGATGTTGCTCCCCTTCATAAGGGCGTTGTCCATCGGGAATATCGTCGAACGGAATATCGCCTTGCGCTCCTCCGACAAGTCGCGGCGGAAACGCTTGCTGTCCGGCAGGCGCGTTTCCAGCATGGAGATATTCATTCCGTCGATAATCTGCTGGTAGAGGTCGTACAACTCGCTCTTTTCACGCCCGTCCACCATCGTCCAGAACAGGTGCAGCCCTTTGGTCTTGGCGATACCCGTCGTGATCAGATTTTCATGGAACAGGGCGGCGAACTGCAACGTGCTTTCCACCACGAGGCGGTCGGCACTGATCGGGGCGAAGATATAATCCATCTGCGAGAGCGTTTTTACCACGCCCTCGCTTTTGAGCGTGCCCGGCAGGTCGAAAAAAACGAGGTCGGGTTTCGTCGCTTCCGCACGCAGCATCTTGTCGGCATCGTCGAGCGCATTGACGGCGTTGCTCGCAATGACAGGATATGCCTTTTTCTTTACCCGCCGGAAGTGGTCGCAGGCAAGAGCCTTGAAATAGGTGCTTTCGTCGATGACTTTCACCTCCCGCGCCCGCAGGTCGGCGATGCTGTTCTGCGGAGCGTCGCAATCGACGACCGCCACGTTGTAACCTTTCACGTAATGGAGGTAGCTTGCCGTAAGGACGGTAAGCGTCGTTTTTCCGATGCCACCTTTCTGTGTGGCGAATGCAATAAAGATTTCCTTGTTCATAACATTGATTTTTTAAGTTGTTAATCCGGTATTTCCGTAGGTTTACAATTCATTACTTATCCGCTGACGGAGCGCATCGAGGATTTGCAGAGCCAGCAATATGACACCATACAGACGCATTGCCGTAAATCGGCGGTGCTGTACGACAACACGACGATACGACAGTAAATCCGTAAATCTGTACGACACCGCATCTTTGCCGCAATAATTATCCGAACCGTCCGCTCCGTAAATCGGCAGGGCTTTGTGGCAACACGTCCGTAGGGTTTCAAATCGCTGTATCTTCCGTTCCATATCTCTGTCGTTATTCAAACCTGCCGCAAATAAACAAGGAAAAAATGTCGCTTGTATCGTTTCGGGCGGAGGTGGCAGCTTGTGGCGTCGGGATGGCAGCGTTTGGCGTTTTCGGCCTCTGGAATCCGACGCTGAAAGCCGTTACATTTGCACCCAAGCGACAGGGCGCACCACGCGGTTTCATGCTGCGGTCGGGATCGGCTCTCCCGCAATCCGTCCCCGGACGGATTTTTATGTTCGTCAGAACATAGCAAGGTGTGTATCGAGTTACTCGATACTTTTCGGGTTACTCCCGAAAACCTTGCCCTTGCAGGGGGCTGGGCTGTCCCTCCGAAGTCGGGCAGCCTGATCTCGAACCTGCGGTTGGCAGGAGTGTGGTGGCTTATGTCGCGCAACCACTAAATCCATAAGTATATGAAAGGTAAGACAAGAAACGTCGGGGGCAAACCGCCCAAACCCGACAAGGCCGCGCATCCGGTCATGGTGCGCTTCACGGACGAGGAATACGCCCGTTTCCTCGCCCTGTACGAGCAGTCGGGCGTGTATGCCAAAGCGGTATTCATCAAAGCCCGCGTATTCGGCGCGGAGTTTCGCGTGCTGAAAGTCGATAGGACGCTCGTTGATTATTACACGAAACTCTCCTCGCTGCACGCCCAATACCGCGCAGTGGGCGTGAACTACAACCAGACCGTGAAGGAACTGAAAAGCCGCTTTTCGGAGAAAAAGGCGATGGCGCTGCTCTACAAATTGGAAAAACTGACGGTGGAACTTGCCGAGATAAGCCGTCGGATTCTCGCCCTAACCCACGAATTTCAGCAGCAATGGTTGCCAAAATTAACGTAGGAAGCTCTCTTTACGGGGCGTTGGCGTACAACGGGGAGAAGATAAACGAGGGGCAGGGACGGCTGCTCGCCACAAATAAAATCTTCGACGAGGGGACGGGCTGCCTCGACATCCGGCAGGCTGCGGAAGACTTCGCACGTTATATGCCGGAGCAGGTGCGGACGGCGAAGCCCGTCGTCCATATCTCCTTGAACCCGCATCCCGACGACCGTCTGGGCGACACGGAGCTGACGGCCATCGCCGAGGAGTATCTGGCAAGGCTCGGTTACGGCGACCAGCCCTACGCGATATTCAAACACGAGGACATCGACCGCCACCACCTGCATATCGTAACGCTATGCGTGGACGGGCAGGGGAAGAAAATCGGCGACAGCTTTCTCCATCGCCGCAGCAAGAACATTACACGCGCTCTGGAGCAGCAGTACGCCCTGCATCCCGCCGAACGCAAGCGGCAGCCGCAGCACGAACCGCTACGGCGCGTGGATGCGTTGCAGGGCGACGTGAAGAAGCAGATCGGAAGTGTGCTGAAAGGCATATCCGGCAGGTATCGTTTCCAGTCGCTTGGCGAATACCGCGCCTTGCTCGCGCTCTACAATATAACCGTCGAGGAGTGCCGGGGAGAGGTTCGGGGCAGGGAATACGGCGGGTTCGTGTATTCCGCACTCGACGGCGAGGGAAGCAAGACCGGCACGCCGATCAAAGCCTCCCGTTTCGGCAAACGCTACGGGTACGAAGCGTTCGGGAGATGGTGCGCCATAAGTAAGGAACAGATGAAAGAGTGGAAGACAGGCGACATAACGAAGGCGACCGTACTCGCCGCCCTGCGGCGCACGAAAGACCGGACGGAGTTTGTCGCCGCACTCAAAGCCAAAGGCGTGGACGTCGTGCTGCGCGAAACCGACACGGGACGCATATACGGTGCGACGTTCATAGACCACCGCACGGGCTGCGTGCTGAACGGCTCGCGCATGGGCAAGGAGTTTTCAGCAAACGCCTTGCAGGAACATTTTGCACCTCCCGCTCCGGGTGTTCCGCTGCCTATCGACTTGCCGCAACCCTCGGCAGAAACGACAGACAAGCTCCCGCAGGCCGCAGGCCATGAAGTGCTGCCGGACGCATTGGGGCTGTTCGCGGTAGATACGGGCGGAGCGGATGCCGAGGAGCAGGCATTCATGCGCGAGATGCAGCGACGAAATAAGAAAAAGAAAAAACAACGTAAAATCTAACCATTATGCAACAAGAAGATGACCTTCGGGCATTGGCGAAAATCATGGATTTTCTGCGTGCCGTAAGTATTTTATTAGTAGTAATGAATATCTATTGGTATTGCTATGAAGCGATACTCGCGTGGGGAGTGAACATCGGCGTGGTCGATAGGATTCTGATGAATTTCGACCGCACGGCGCACTTGTTCCACTCCATACTCTACACCAAGCTGTTTGCCGTCATGCTGCTCGCGCTCTCCTGTCTGGGGACGACGGGCGTAAAGGACGAGAAAATCACATGGCCAAAGATCGGCACGGCACTCGCGGCGGGGTTCATTCTGTTTTTTATGAACTGGTGGCTGCTCGACCTGCCCCTGCCGCGGATGGCAACAGTGGCGCTGTACATCGCAACGATAACGGCGGGGTACGTCTGCCTGCTGATGGCCGGGCTATGGGCGAGCCGCCTGCTGAAGACAAACCTCATGGACGATGTGTTCAACAACGAGAACGAATCCTTCATGCAGGAAACGCGGCTCTTGACCAATGAATACTCCGTGAACCTGCCCACCCGTTTCTACTATAATAAGAGGTGGAATGACGGCTGGATCAACATTCTTTTGCCGCAGCGTGCGTCCATCGTTTTGGGCACGCCGGGCAGCGGAAAATCCTACGCGGTGGTCAATTCCTACATCAAGCAACAGATCGAGAAGGGCTACTCGATGTATATCTACGATTTTAAGTTTGCAGACCTCTCGACCATTGCCTACAACCACCTGCTGAACCACTTGGACGGGTACGAGGTAAAACCGAAATTCTATGTCATAAATTTCGATGATCCGCGACGTTCGCACCGCTGCAACCCCATACACCCGGATTTCATGGAGGATATTACCGACGCCTACGAGAGTGCGTACACCATAATGCTCAACCTCAATAAGACGTGGGTGCAGAAGCAGGGCGATTTTTTTGTAGAATCGCCCATAATCCTCTTTGCTGCAATTATTTGGTATCTCAAAATTTACCAAAACGGGAAATATTGCACCTTCCCGCACGCCGTCGAATTTTTGAACCGCCGCTACGAGGATATTTTTCCGATTCTCTCCTCGTATCCCGAACTCGAAAACTACCTCTCGCCCTTTATGGACGCATGGCTCGGAGGGGCTGCCGAGCAGTTGCAAGGCCAGATCGCATCGGCCAAAATACCGCTCTCGCGTATGATTTCACCCCAGCTCTATTGGGTAATGTCCGACAGCGAGTTTACGCTCGACATCAACAACCCGCAGGAGCCGAAAATCCTTTGCGCCGGCAACAATCCCGACCGTCAGAATATCTACGGCGCGGCTCTCGGTCTGTATAACTCACGCATCGTCAAACTCGTCAATAAGAAAGGCAAACTCAAATCCTCGATTATCATCGACGAGTTGCCGACCATCTATTTCAAAGGGCTGGACAACCTGATTGCCACAGCCCGAAGCAACAAGGTGGCCGTGCTGTTGGGATTTCAGGATTTCAGCCAGCTCGTGCGCGACTATGGCGACAAGGAGGCCAAAGTCGTGATGAACACCGTCGGCAATATCTTCTCCGGGCAGGTGGTCGGGGAAACGGCGAAGACGCTCTCCGAACGGTTTGGCAAGGTTTTGCAGAAACGGCAAAGCGTTACAATCAACCGTAACGATACGTCCACATCCATCAACACACAGATGGATTCGCTTATCCCGCCCTCGAAGATTTCGGGGCTTACACAGGGAATGTTCGTGGGTTCTGTGGCGGATACCTTCGACGAGCGCATCGAGCAGAAGATTTTTCACTGCGAGATTGTCGTGGACGCTGAAAAAGTAAAACGGGAGGAGAAAGCCTACAAGCCCATACCCGTCATTACCGATTTCACGGACGAGGACGGCAAGGACTGCATGAAAGAAATGATACAGGAGAACTACAACCGGATCAAAGCCGATGTGCGGCAAATCGTAGCCGATGAATTGCAGCGCATACAGAACGATCCGGCCTTGGCGCATCTGTTGCAGCAGAAGTAGCCGGAACAAAAAACGGAGGGTAGCCGATTATTCGTTACCCTCCGTTTCTTTTTGCAGTTTGGCGATAGCCGCCTTCACATTGTCCTGAAAGAATTGCCGCCATTGCTTGTCATTCTTCAACGTGATATGCCAATCTTCCTCCAATACGCCCATCGTTCGTTTACGGATTTCCACCAATTCGTGTTCCGTCGGGAACCTGCCGGAACACTCCCGATATTCCCGAATACACGAGCGGATATAATCCCGTAACGACATCTTTTCGTAGTTATCGAGACCGGCGAACCACCTGCTTTCCGGGAAGACGGGCATATCATCTATGCCCGCGTCATCAAAAATATATTCGTCATCGTCATAGGGCATAGCTATATCTCCTCTTTTGGGGAATTATCGTGTTGCAGGCGGAAAAACTCTTTTTGCCGTGCTATTTCCTCGCGCAATTCCTCCTCCGTAGGCATATAGAGCATATATTTCGAGGCGAACAGCCGGTCGTTGTCGTGCAGTACGGAGTAGCGGGCGATGTCCTCGTCGGTTTCCGAACAAAGGACGATTCCGATAGTCGGGTTGTCGCCCTCGCCCCGCACCCGCTCGTCGTACATCCTGACGTACATATCCATCTGTCCCACATCTTGGTGCGTGATGGTCGTCGTCTTGAGGTCGATCAACACGAACGATTTAAGGATGTAATTGTAGAAAACGAGGTCGATGAAGTAGTCCTTTTTCTCCGTGCGGATCAATTTCTGACGCGCCACGAACGAGAAACCCTTACCCAATTCAAGCAGGAATTTTTGCAGGTTGCCGATGATGGCTCCCTCCAATTCCGTTTCCGTAAAATCACTGTTGGGCGAAAGGCCGATGAACTCCGCGACGGTCGGGTTCTTGATGAACTCCATCCGGTCTTGCTCGAACGGTTTGGTCAGCGTTTTCATCTCGGACTCGACCGTATCTTTATGCTGCGAAAGCAACAGCCGTTCATAATACTGCGAACCGATATTGCGGTCGAGGGTACGGTAGCTCCACATCTGTTCGACGGCCTCCTTCAGATACCATGCGCGGGCGTCGGCATTGGAGACGCTCAACAGACGCTTGTAATGCGACCACGTCAATATTCCCCACAGCGTGGGGAGTTTTTCGGGAAAGGCGAGATAGAATTGTCGGAAATAGTACAACGAATTGACGGAAAAGCCCTTGCCGAACTCCGCCGTAAGCTCTTTCGAGAGCGACTTCAATAGCTGCGCACCGTAGTCGGCACGTTCCTTACCGAACTGTTCCTGCTCCACGATACGCTTGCCCATCTGCCAGTAGGCATCGACCATTGCCGAGTTGATGGCGGCGTATGCCTTTTGACGGGCTTGGGTTACGATTTGTTTGATCTCCAGAACAAAATCGGGATTATATAGCTTGATAGTATTCTCTTTTTTCATTGGAAACGAATGATTTATATGCAAAGGTACAAAAATAAACGGAAGGATATGGATACTCCTTCCGTTTATTCACAGACTTATCGTCTGGCATTCTCTTTTGCGTCATCCCGTTGCATCCGCAGGTTCAGTCGCTCGCGCAGCTTGTCGAGAAAGTATGTCCGGCTTTCGTTCTTGCGGCGTTTCATGTCCAAATAGGCGTCATAGCAATTCCTGACTTTAATTTCCATTCCGAACAGCGAGCCGAAAAATGCAGCCAAATCCTTGATGTCGTTCTGGCCGTCGTTGATACAGCCGATCTCGTCAAAAGCATAGATTATTTCGACCAATTCAACAAGGCTACCCGTCCAACGGAAAGAACTTGTCGGTTGCGAATCAGTTTGCGGGGTGGATAGTGGTGGCACTTGGGTAGATACGTGTTTCAGTATTCTGCGGACAAACGAAAGGGCTTTGCGGCTATGGTATGCCCGGTCGTCATGCAAAGGAGAAAGTTTCTCATGCAGACAGTATAGCTCGATCTCCGTATAAACGAGTGTAGAAAACAACCGCCGCCCGTCGGAAGAAGCCGAGGCGTAAAAGACGAGAACTTCGTTTATAAACTTATTGTATGCCGTTCTTAATTCGCGGCCCTCTGCTTCATTATCTATTTGCCGGAAAAACTCGGTTTCCGTGAGTACAAGAAAATCCATTTTTCTAATCGGGTTCGTTTCACTTGAGGTTAATTCGTGTGCACACATTAGATAAAGGACAAAAGCTATTCCGTGGAAACCTATTTGCAGGAGTGTGAAGATGCAATTTCCTTATATTCAATAATAAAACAGTGAAAAATATTTCGAGAACCCAATTGTTACATCCATATAAGCGTAAGATAATCTTACACCGTGTAAAGCAGACTTACACTTCATCCTTTCTTCCGATATATACGGCTGATGATATGACGCGGATGTTCCCGAACGAGATACCATTCTTCCAGCCTGATAAGCGTCGAAAGGAGGATGCCTTTCCCCGTATGCTCAGGCAGAATGTACAAGTACAGCTCATCCGCCAATCCGTAGAGCAACAGACCTTTTATCAAATCCAATGTATCGGGAGTAACTTCTGCAAGGTAGGTTATGTCTGTATTGTGCTGTTTCTCCGATAGCAGGGAAAGCAAGGAGGTATCTTTGGACAGCAATAAATCCGTCTCGTTCCGTAGCGAGAAAAGAGTATGTTGTTTTGGAAAAGCCCATCGACTGTTTATTCCTTTTGCCGGAGAAAGCAGATAACAATCCGTCGATAGAACAGCCGCAATTTGTATTTTCATATTCACCTCCTGATTTTGTGGATAAAACGATATTACCGAGAATGTTCCAAGAGGTCTGAAAAAGAGTAGCGTGGCACTTACGCTACTCCAAGCAAGGCTCTGGTAAGCCCAAGTAAGAATATGCGTAAGCCCACGCTATGTAAAGACATAGCATAAGCATCACGCAATCGGTTCTTACTTTGCTCAATTTACCAGATTTTGCTTGGAACGTCTTGCGAACTTATATTTTATATCTATAACGGAAAACCCCGTTTCCCGTTAAGTCTTTCTATTTCCGTTTTCAAAGATACATCTTTCCCTCCAATCTTGCTAAAATACACTTACTTTTCCGGTTTTATGCCGTACTTTTTCATTTTTTCGTAGAGCGTGGGGCGGCTAATTTGTAGCAGTCCCGCCGCCAACGCCTTATTGTATTTTGCGGCTTCGAGCGCCTTGACGATCTTCTCGCGCTCCTCGTTTTCGGCTTTCAGGGCAAATCCTTTCGCGCCCTCGGCAACATTCATATCCAAATCCATCGCTTCGATGACTCCGCTTCCGGTGAGCAGTACGGCTTTGCGGACGGTGTTCTTCAACTCCCGCACATTCCCCGGCCAGCCGTAAGACCGCAACAGTTTCCCGGCTTCGGCACTGAACCCCGATACGCTCTTGTTCAGCTCTCCGCAGCTTTGTTCGAGGAAAAACTCCGCCAGCGGCAGAATATCGTCAGGACACTCCCGCAGGGGCGGAACCTCGATGGTAAACTCATTCAGGCGATGGTATAAATCCTCACGGAAGCGTCCCTCGGCGATCGCTTTTTCAATGTTCTCGTTCGTGGCGGCCACGATCCGCACGTCGCAGACCGTTTCCCGCCTGCCACCCACCGGACGATAGCGCCGCTCCTGCAAGGCCCGCAGCAGCAAGACTTGCACCTCATAGGGGAGGTTGCCCACCTCGTCCAGAAACAACGTACCGCCCTCGGCCTCGTGGAATACCCCCGTTTTGTTGTCCGCCGCTCCGGTAAACGCCCCCTTGACATGCCCGAAGAACTCCGAGGCCGCCAACTCTCTGGGAATGGAGCCGCAGTCCACGGCGACGAACGGCCGCTCCGCCCGCGCTCCCGCCTTGTGAACAGCGAGGGCGACGTGTTCCTTACCCGTGCCGTTCTCCCCGCGGATCAACACCGACAGGTCGGTCGAGCCGACCAGCGCGGCACGCCGTTCCACCTCGCGGATTCGGTCGCTCTCCCGGCGGAATATCCCCTTGCCGCTCTCCCGCTTGGCCCGCGTGCGGTGGAGCAGGCCGTTCAACATGGTGTAGAGCGTTTCGGGCAAAAAGGGTTTGGGCAGATAGTCCTCTGCACCTGCTTTCATGGCCCGCACAGCGGACAACACCTCGGCGTGCTGCGTCATGACGATGAAAGGAATCCGGTAATGCTGCTCGTTCATCCATTCCAGTAGTTCAATTCCGTCGCCGTCAGGCAGGCGCAAGTCCGAGAGAACGATGTCGGCATCCGCAGCCGCCATTATCCGACGTGCACCGGCGAGTGTGGTGGCGACCTCCACCTGCATCTTTTTTCGTTCCAACCAGTTCCGCAGTACCCGGCAAAGGACGGTATCGTCTTCGACAATCAATATCCGGCTCATAAGCGACCTCCCTGCTCTCTTGCCTGCACGACCAGCCGTCGCCCGACGGCAAGTACCGACATGACGGCGGCGTGCAGAGTTTCGTCCGTTATATCGGCTGTGGACAACGCCTGCCGTAATACTTTCAGGGGCGCGTCTATTTGCAGTACCTCCCACAGGGGCAGCAGTTGGTGTGTCAGCGCCGCAAGCGTCTTCCGGTCGCCTTGCTTCAATCCGACAGATAGCGCCGCCATGCTTTTCTCCGTTTCTCGCACCAGCAGGCCGAGCATCTCCCGCCCGTTATCCTCCCCACGCAGCAGCACGGAGAAGTCCGCCGCAGCAATGGCCTCGTTCTCCCGCTTCCCGATACAGTGCGACACGGCAGCGAAAAGTTCGTCGCGGGAGAAGGGCTTATAGAGGCATCCGGCAAATCCCGCACGGATAAACTCCTCCGCGCTCCGCTCCGCACGGGCGGTCATCGCCATGACGGGAACCCTCCGGGCATTGGCGACGTTGGAGGTGCGCAGCAACTCCAGCAGCCCGAACCCGTTTACACCGGGCATCATGATGTCCGTCAGTATCAGGTCGAAATCGTGTGTTCGCAGTCCCTCCATCAACTCCCGGACACCGGGATAGCCCTTCGCGTGCGCCTCATGGCGGGTGAACATCTCCGTGGTCATGGCCCGCAGCATGGCGTCGTTGTCCACCACCGCCACCCGCAACCGCGCGGGCAGGGTGTTCGGGACAGCCGTTTGCGGCGGCAGGTTCTCCTCCGTGCAGATGCACAGGGGTAGCCGCACTGTGAAGGTGCTGCCCGCTCCGGGGAGGCTCTGTACGGTAATTTCCCCTTTCAACAGTTTCACCAGCGCCAGCGTGATGGAAAGCCCCAAGCCGAAGCCCTCCTCCGCTTCGGCATTGCCCAGCCGGGCGAAAGGCTCGAATATCCGCCCGGTCTGTTCCTCTGTCATTCCGGCTCCCGTGTCCTCCACGCGGAGGGTAACGAAGCCCTCCGTGTAGTACAACCCCAACCGCACGTGTCCTCCCGTAGTGAATTTCACGGCATTGGACAACAGGTTGCTCCCGATTTGCAGGATACGTTCTCGATCGCTCACGACGATGGCCTCGCCGCCGTCGCACTCAGTGATAAATTCCAGCCGTTTGGCGGCCACAGCCGGAGCATACTCTGCCGCCAGTGTGTCGATAAGGCTCCGCAGCCGGAACGGGCAGCACTCCGCCTGCTCCTTGCCCGTATCCAGACGATAATAGTGTAGCAGAGTGTTCAGTAGCGACAACATTCTGTCCGATGACTGTCGGATCGCCTCACTGTAACGCAGGCGGTTCTCCCGCCGTCTTTCGCCGGGCAACAGCTCCGCATAGTTGTTAATTGCTGCGAGCGGGGCACGCAGATCATGGCTCACAGTCAGCAGGATGTTTTTCCGCAAGGCGAGCAGCTCCGTATTGCGGCGGTTCAGGTGTTCCAGTGCCCGGCGGTTTCGTTCGCGGCGTTTCAGGTCGGCGTGCAGCAGCACGTAAAACAGGATGGCCAGCAGCACGGCTCCCGTCCCCAATGTCGCCATCAGCGATAAGGCCCGCTTGCGGGAGTGTAGGTAGGTGTCCGTGGCGTGTTGCAGCACGGAGAGCGACTGTTCGTTGAACGCCCGGAACAGATGGCAGATCTCCGCGTTGAGATGCCGGTTCTTCATATCCAATGTGTCGAGCCGCGCAAGTAGTACCGATGTCCGGCGCATCCGCTCTTGAGTGATTTCCGAGGCCAGCGAGCGGAGTAACTCCCCGGAAGACACCTGATGCTGTTGCAGTGTTTCACGAATCCGGCGTTCCGTACGCTCGTAGTTCTTCTTCCGGCTGCGGAACAGTCCCAGAAAGCCACCGGTATCGCTCGCCTCAAGGTCTTTACCGATCCGTACGTTCAACCGCTCTTGCAGGACACTGTCTTGGCGCACAAAGTCAGGGATACGTTCTTGCAGCAGGCTATAGGTGTCATCCAGCTCCCGCAGGCCGTTCAGCACCGAAAAGGTGTACCGCTCCTTCTGGGCGAGCAGCGCGAGGATCGAATCGATGCGCTCGCGGCTTTCGGTATCCGGCAACGTGCCGCGCAATTCCAGCAACGACTGCGTTACCCGTTCGCGCTTATTTTTATACTCGGCGTAGTCCTCCTCGTCCCACGCCATGATGCGTTCGCCCAACAGCGCCATATCCAGAAGTTTTACGGCGATCCGTTCGGTCTGTCCGCGGCGCGTCAGCAGCGACTGCGCCTCTCTGTCCATCACCGCCAGCTTGCCATGTTCGCGGTAATACAGGGCCAGCACGAGGAGGAATAGCAGGACAAGCACCACGTATCCCGTGATGATTTTCAGGCGTAACAGGCGTTGCGAGGAATCCATCTGTATTGTACGTTACGTTTTACAAGGAAGCCTGCCGAATCCCTTGTCGGGAGGCAGGCTTCTGATTGTGATGTGAAATGAATGTTTTGTAATCTCTTATTTCTTTTCCGCCTTTGCCTCCGTTCCGATGTAGCGGACGACGACGGTTCCGTGGTGGAGGGTGTAGCAGATGATCCAAAGGGTGTCGGACGAGCAGCGCAGTCGGAAGCGCAGACCGAACATGTCCCGTCCGTAGCGTTCGTAGCCCTCCGGTGCGGGCTTATGCCGCAGACGTGCCCCGTGCAGGTGGCGCTCCGCTGCCGTGAGTAGCGTCGCCGCGTACTCCTCGGCAGCGGGTGCGGACGTTCCCTTGCGGCCGTGCAGGGAGAGGAGTGCCTTGTCCACGGCTGCACGCAGCAGCGGACGCACCTGCGAGCGGTAGACCACCGGGATAAGCCTCCGGTCGGCGGAGGGAACGTAACGACACGTCAGGCGTTCGCCTCCGACCGTGCCCGAAAGTTCGTCGCAGACCGTGCCGGAGCCTTCGGCGGGAAGTTGCGCGCCGGAGCCTCCCCCAACCAACCCGTGCGCCCGCAGGAAGGCCGCCAGCTCCGCGCCGTGGCGCACGAGGTCGATGTTCACCTGTACGGGGGGGCCGGTCTCGTCGGTCAAGAGCGTAATTCCTGCGTGGCAGATCATCGCGGCAGTTATTTCAGTGGTTTGCCGCCGTAGGTTACACTATCCAAGAGTTCTACCGCACGGGCGGCGACCGCCGTGGGCAGCGGGGCGTAATGTTCCCTTGCAGCCAAGTTCTGCGCTTCGGGGCCCACGAGCCAGCGAAGCACGGCGAGCGTCTGTTCGGCCTGCTCGCGCGTGCGGCCCGAATAGCTCTGGTTGCGGTAAAGCATTACCCACGAGAAACAACTGATCGGATAGGCTTCGGCGGCGGGACTGTCGGTCAGCATCACGTTCGTGTCGGCGGTTTGCAGGGCGGCAGCCGCCGTGATACTCTCGGTCGAGGGTTGGACGTAGTTGCCCGCGGCATTCTGGAGCAAGGCACGCTGGATGTCGAACGAGGCGGAGTAGCCCGAAGCTACGTAGCCGATGGCGCCGGGGATTTTCTCTACCAAGCCCGCAACACCCGGCGTTCCCGTGGCGGCGACGCCTCGCGGGAAGGTCAGGGATTTACCCGTGCCGACGGATTCCGCCCATGCCGGGCTGACGGAGGAGAGGTAGTGGGTAAAGACGTAGGTCGTGCCGCTGCCGTCGAGCCGGAACACCGGGTAGATTTCCTTGTCGGGAAGCGATACGCCGGGGTTTACGGAGGCGATGCGGGCGTCGTTCCATTTGGTGACGCGCCCCAGATAGATGTCGGCGACGAGTTCTCCCGTCAGGCGCAGGTTATCCACCCCGTCGAGGTGGTAGGCGATCTCCACGGCGCCCAGCGACGTGGGAACAAGGACGGTCTGCGCGGGCATCTCCTTGAGTTCTGCGGCGGTCAGGGGTACGTCCACGCCCGCGAAGTCGATCTGGCGGGAACGAAAGCTTTTAATCCCCCGGTCGGTACCGATTCCGGCATACGTTACGGGGATGTCGTTCTTTTCCCAGTAGCGTTTGAACGCTTCGGAGTAGAACGGAAGCGGGAAGGTCGCTCCCGCGGCGGTGATGACTGTACGTCGGGCGGCTGCCGCGGCTGCCGCGTCGCGGGGATTGGTTTCGGGGTCGGCGGGCGTCGCGGCGAAAAGCGACGTGCCCAGAAGCATGGCGGCGAATAGGCTCGCCATGCTGGATAATATATTAGTTTTCATTAAAATCATTATTAAATTATTTATTACAATCTATTCCCACGGGGTATATAATATGCGACTACATCCTACATTATCACCCCCTTGATGCGACGGATCAACAAAACGGAATGTCATAAACTTATTATCCGAAGTCCCTATTTGGATGGATGTATTGAAATGTTGTGTATTATCGACTATCATATTTCCATTTTCATCGATTAAATCATATACTCCATTTACTGAACCTTGGCCAAACGCATCGTTATCAATTTGAATATATTCAGAGATTTTTCCAGCTTCCAACTCGATTGTTGCTATTGCCTCTGTAAATTGCGCGGCGTCTAAATCCATCAGATAAACTACCAATCGCAGCTTATCATGTTCCGGGAAAGCATCAGCTGTATAAAAGAAACGAATTTTAGTATATTGCCGAGATTCAGGATCGGGTTCGTCGCTTTCAGGGATTTCCAAAAACTCAGTGTCGGATAATTGCATAAACTGAAGTGTTCCATCTGCTTCGAGGGTTATTTCTTCTTCATAAAGTATTGTATTATCCGCTTTACGCACAATTCTAAAAGTTCCTGTCAGATTGTCTTTGGCAATATAATTCGTTTCTCCCTCCTCTATTTCGCCGTTGTTGAATGTCGCCGTATAATCGTCTTTATTTCCTGAAAAAATAATGGTAGGAGTAAATGTCGTGTATTTATCTTCGTTTCCGGTATATACTGCCAACTCAGAACCAACCGGACGAAAAAGAGTAATCGCTTTGTCCGACGGACATTCATTTTCCGCCAGTACCGGGGTATCGGTCGCGTCGTCCTTTCTGAAAATTTCCAACTTAAAAGTCTTTTCGCTTTTACTGACGTATGGGCTTTCGCTGCCGTTGTAAGTTATGCGGTAATCGCCTTGTAACCATGTCGGATTGAAAGTTACTTGGGGATTGTAATAGCTCGTATCCCGAAACTTTCCCTCGGTTTCGCATCCGGCAAAGAGCGCCGCAAGCAGCACGAGCAGGCAGATTTGTAAATTTTTCATTGCTTCAATTATTTATTGTAATTACTTTGATTAAAATTTGTAACTGACCGACAGCGAAAGGTTCACACCCTTTTTGATACGACTCAACACCCAATCGCCGGAGTTGTAGTTCATATCCGAGGTCAGATCGACATAGGCTTTGTCATTCGCCGGGTCACGATCGGTTTTCGAGGGGCTGCAATTCTGGTAAACGATTATATCCTGATTCAACAGGTCGCTGGCGTTGAATTTGATTTCCATGCGGCTTTTCAGCAGGCGTGCGGAGATTTGCAGGTCGAGTACATCGCGCGAAGCCTCATACTGGTCGTACTTCTCGTACAGTCCGGCGAACAGTAGTTTACGACCATTGCGTCCGTAATTGACTGCCGCACCGAAAATAGAACCCTGATAGGCAAGTCCCGCATTGACCGTATAGGGAGCCAAGCCTTGCAGCGGACGATTGCGGTCGCCCGTTCCATTTTTATCTTTCTCTCCTCCAAAAACAGAGGTGAGCAATTGCCCCATATCGTATTTAACATCTCCTTTGAGCAGCGTTGCATTTCCGGAGAGGTAAATATCCTTGAGGAACGATCCGGGGGCAAGGAAGCCGAGCGATTTACGCACATTCAACTCAATCCCCTTTACCGTTGATTCGTCCAGATTGAACGGATAGAGTTTATAATTTCCGTCGGAAGTTTTATAAGTTACATTTTCAACCGGGAGATTGAATTTTTTGTAGAAGGCACTGACCGAGACGACCTCTCCCGGCGCAGGATACCACTCCAGCCGCAGGTCGTAGTTATCGGTAAAGGATTGTTTGATTTGGCTGGTTCCGATCACCGTAATACGGTCGTCCACATTATAATACATACACGGCGTCAGTTCCCGAAAATCCGGACGGGCGATGGTGCGGCTGTATGCAAAGCGGGCATTGAAATTATCGGTAATATTATAAACCAAAGTCGCTGCAGGCAGCCAGTCGGTCTTTTTTACCGTCACCAGACTATCTGCTTTTTGTTTGACTTTTGTTCGTACATCAGTCGTCGCATCCTCCATGCGAAAGCCAGCCGTCAAGTGGAATCTGCGCAGGAAAGAGAACTCGCCCATTAGATAGGCAGCGTGGATATGCTGCGAACCTTCGTAATATTCGGCCCCCTCGCTGCCCTGCACACCCGAAGAGGCGTAGTAGATCGCTCCGCTTCCGAAGTTTCTGGGATCGTAGAGTTCCTGCAAGTTCGGATGGGAATTGCTCAATTCCTGATAGGCTGCCCACTGCCGTTCGTATTCCTGCATTTCTTCCGGAGAGGCATTAGAAGGTTTTAAAGGGAACATGGCGTGCAGGTATTTCTGCTGGAAATCGGCATTGCGGAACGTACCCAGATAGCCCGCTTTGACCGTCTGTTTGTTACCGCCCACCGTAAACGGGTATTCGAGGTCGAAGCCCGCCGTTTTCTTTTTCTCGGTCAGGTTACTATACATCAGGTGTCCCATTTCTACTTCAAACAGGCTGCTGGTTACGCTGGACATCCAATTCAGGTATGCGTTTTCAACGCCCTGCGACTTGTCGCCCATCACGGTAGCCTGCGCATACCGGTCATCGGGGTTGATACGTGTTACCTGATTGTAGGAAGCGTTCCACGAGGCGATCAGCCGTTCGCCGAACAATTTGTGTTCGCCGTCCAATTGCGTCTGCCACAGGCGGCTCTGCAATGGGGTACTGTATTGTTCGTAGGTGTCGAAACCTGTGGTATAACGCCAGATATAGCGTTCGAGGTTGGTGTGCGAAAAGCGGTTGTTGAACATATTGCGCCATGTGATTTTGTGCTTGGGCGACTGCCAGCCCACATTGGCGACCGCTCCGGTCTGCGTAACGAATTTATAGCGTTTGCCGGGGCCGTTCAGACTGTCGTTCTGGTAGGAGCGCATCTCCTTGTAGTCCTCAATGTTCTGCTCGTTGCGGTAGGTCAGCGACGCCACGACGCCCAGCTTGTGTCCCCGTCCGAGGTCGAACGGAAGCCCCACAGTGAGGGCGTAGTTCTGCGTCGGAGCGGCCTTGAACCGCTGGAATCCGTAGGTGTTCATCTGTCCGGCCCGCTTGCGGTCGGCGACGCCCTGCTCGTCGCTGCGTCCCGTGTACCATTTGCGGTCGTTGATATTGCCGAAAAGGTAGTCGCCGCCGAAACGCTTGTTGCTGTAAAAATCCTTACCCGTGGAGTTGGTGTTCATGCCCGTACCAACTGACAGTTGGATGATCTGCTCGGTGGGGATGGCCAGCGTGTTCACCTCGACCAGACCGCCCGTAAACTCGCCGGGAAGGTCGGGTGTAAAGGTCTTGGCGATGGTTACGTTGTCGATCAGACCGGAGGGCAGCACGTCGAAGGCGAAATTACGTTTGTTCGGCTCGGTGGAGGGTAGCGTCGCGCCGTTCAACTGCACGTTGTTATATCGTTCACCCATACCGCGGATATTAACGTATTTGCCGTTGTCGATGGTTACGCCCGACACGCGGCCCAAGACCTGCGCCACGTTGTTGTCGGAGGTTTTCTTAATCAGGTCGGCGGAGATACCGTCGGACATCACGGTACGGGCTTTCTGTTTGGCATACAATCCGTTTGCAGAGGCTTTGTTGTACGTCGCCGTTACCACGACCTCTTCGAGCTGTTCGTTGGCGTCCTGCAACACCACGTCCAGCGGGGTGGTTTTGCCCGCCGTGATCCGGATGTCCGAAATGCTCATCTTCTGGTAACTGATGCACGAAATATCGACGCTGACAGTGCGGGCGGCAAGTTCGAGGGAGTAGTGTCCCTTGACGTCGGTGGAGGTTCCGGTCGTCGTACCCGCAACAATCACCGTCGCTCCCGGTACGGGAAAACCGTCCTTATCGACCACCGTGCCCGACAGCGTGCCTTTGCCCCGCGGCGTGGTCTGCTGGGGTGCAGGGGCAGGTTGCTCGTCCGCTTTCTTCCGGACAATAGCATAGCGGTTGTCATTGACTTTGACATAGGACAATGTGGTGGAGCGGAGGCTCTGGGCGATTAGTTCGTCCGCGCTTTTCCCCTCGACGGCAAGAGGCTGAACAGTGAGGTTTTTCACCATTTCGCCCTCGAAAGAGATAAAGACCTTTTTCAATCGTTCAATCCCTTGAAGCCGCTCCATAAGGGGTTCTTTCGGGAACCCCGATTGTTGGTCTGCGGCGACGACATCCGCGGCACAGAGCAGCAGGATTCCCGTCATAAAGCCGATACAGCAACGCCGTATCCAAATGTTTAATTTTTCCATCTTTTTCTTTTTTTATTAAAATCAAATTACTTAAAATCAACTGTTTATATCACACTAACTCGTTTTCGTAAAGACATAGTAAGTGCTGTCCTTCCCATCAGGCGGGAAAAACCATTCAAAAAATCCAGTCTTGTGAAAGGGACTTACCGATAAAGTTCGATCCGGTTGTCCTGCCGCTTACTGTGGATGCCGTAGATACAACTCAACTCCTTCAACAGTGCCGCACCGCCGTCATCCAGCGGGTAGGAGCCGTAAAAGCTGACCTGCCCGTCCGTAATCCGATCGATAGTCATGCTGACACCGTAGCATTGCTCCATCTTCAACTTTATTTCGTCCAGTCCGGCATGGTTGAGTACGAGCATCCGCCCGTCTTTCCATCCGGCGGCACGCTGCCAGTCGATACTGTCCTGCCGGGCGGTCTGCGTCGCCGTGTCCCACGTAATCTGACGATTGCGTGTCAGCACGGCCAGTACCTCGTGTTCGGCGTTCTTCACTTCGACACGTCCGTCGCGTACCGAGATAACGTTTTCCCGCACGCCGGGATAGACTTTCACGTTGAACGACGTACCCCGCACGGTGGTTTGCGTCTGGCCTCCATAGACGATAAAGGGCTTCGCGGGGTTTTTCGCCACCTCGAAAAACGCTTCGCCCGAAAGACGAATTTCACGGCGCTCGTCGTTGAATGTCCGGTCGTCATAGGTGAGCTTGCTGCCCCGGTTCAGGTAGATCCTACTACCGTCGGGCAACGTAAATTCCTCCACTTCCTGCAAGGCCGCCAACTCCACAAGCTGCGGCGTGCGCTCCAACGCACGGAAGCCGATTACCGCACTGACGCCGACAAGCAACAGAAATGTGGCGACGACGCCGTAACGGTAGAGCCGCGAAACAGGACGGATTTTCCGGACGGCGGCGGTCTGTCTGCCATCGTGCGGAACCGTTGCGGCATAAACCCGGCGAAGGATTCTCCTTCCGGCATTCTTGGTTTCCGGTTCTTTACCGGGGCTTGTCCTTTCGTCGGAGACCGCCACTTTGTCTAATAGGTGTAATTCCTCCGCCGTGAGGTCGCCGCCCGCCGTGTAGCGTCGCATCAGCTTGTGCAGCGCATCCAACTCCCGCTTGGCTTCGGGAGTTCCGAGTTTGGGTTGTTTACTTTCTTTTTCCATAAATACTATTTAGCACATTATTTATTTCCTTATTTTCGGGAGCGTGCATTACATGTCCCCCTCTCTATATATTATCGAATTTCGCAGCACTTTTTCACGCGAAAACGGCAACTTTTTGTATTAAGATTGTGTTAAACGCTATTATTTAATTGATTATCAAAATTTTATCCGGCGAAAAAAATCAATTTTCAGCGTCTCGAAAATTGCCGTTTGTAATGTTACCGTAACATCCGGCCCCATTTTTCGGGGGAGATGGGGCAAAAATGCGTGGCAGAAAAAAACTTAATAATAATGTAATCCGAATTGTTTGCCCATTCGGTGAAAAATACGGAATTTTGCCCTATCGAAAGTCTGTTAGGTATGAAAACGGATCAAGAACTGTTGGATGATTTCGTGGAAAGCGCAGAGAACAGGTCTTTTGAAGAGTTCTTCAAAAGGCATCATTCGGCTCTTTACCGTAAATCGCTCCGTTTTTTCAGGAACAAGGAGGATGCGGAGGACTTTTTGCAAGATTTCTGGACATACGTATTCAGGAATATGACACGCATAAAGACCGACGAACAAGGTTCCGCAGCACGGTTCCTACACTCGGTGTATCTGTGCGATTTATACGATTATTATAAAAGGAAAGATTGGGCTACCGTGCGCTTGGACGATGAACTGCTCGGCAAATTGCATCAATGTCCGGAGTGGAGTTACAACAGTGTGGAGGACGACGTCTATTGTGCCGAGATACAGGAGAAAAAGGTGCAGATCATCAATTCGCTGCCCGAAACTGACCGCAAGATTTACAATCTATACGAGAAACACGGGTTCAGTATTTACGACATCGCCCGTTATTCCTCGTTAAGCGAGGGAACCGTCCGCAACAAGATCAGCACGATAACCGCCCTTATCAACAACCGCCTGCGCCCGGTCTATACGGCAATCTCTCTTCTTGGCGGAATATTTGGAGGCATTTCCTTGTAAGAAAAACGGCTACCGTTTCCGATAGCCGTCCGAACGAATCACATCTTTATTCCCCTGCCGGGGTCATGGCTGCTTGCCGCAGCACCGGGCCGAACGAGCATAATATGTTCGTCCACGAATGTACGGACAGCGGTTTCATCCTTTTGGGGATTGATTCCTTCGCTGTTCTCCACCGCGGCATCCTGTGCTGCCGCCGCTTCCGGCTTCGGGGCCAATGTAAGCTGAATCTTACGCTCCAACGCCGCAACCTCTGATTTCAACTGCTTTAATTCGTCTTCCTTCTTCCATACGCCGCCGACGGTCTGTTGCAAAATCGGAATATCGCGCTCGTATTCGATGTTTTTCTCCCGATACTGCTCCACGAGCTTGGGTATGCGCTCCAATGCGTTGAGGAAATTCGACGCAGCGGCTTTCGTGTCGGCCATCGCTACCTGCCCGTTGTTGTAGGTGTACTTGAACGCCCCCTCCACGAAGAAACGGTTTTGCTTGGTCTCCTTGCCGTCTTTCAACAGAGGTTCGGTCTTGACGAGAATCGGGAAGCCGTACAGCTCGCCGATGCGCAGATACTCGCCACTTGTCGTGGCGTTCTTGGCAATCTCCTGTAAGCGCGTGCCGACACTCTTGTGATCGATGGCCTCCAGCCCGTCGAGCCGCAGGGCATTGAGTTTGTTGCCCTCCTTGTCGGTCTGTACCCGCGCGAGAAACGTCTCGTAGTCCGCCGACATCTTGACGATGCAGTCGTTGTTGTGGGCGAGTGTCTTGGTGTACTCCTCCAATTTCCACGCGGAGCCGCTCTTGGCCTTGTGGAACGACTTGCGCTCACTCTCCAACGCCGCCACCTTCTTCTCCAACCGCGCCTTGTCGAGCAAGTCCGTGTTGCCGGATAAAATGGCCATGTACTCCGAGAAGTTCATGCCCGATTTCTCGTCCATCGCTCCCTCGTCGATGGTTCGCGCACCCATCGCGCCGCTTTTGAGCTGCGAGATAAACGTCTGCTTGCAGTGCAGCAGGTTGAACTTGTAGCTGTCGAGCGACTTCTCGACGGCGTAGATGATTACATCGACCTTGTTTCCGGCGAACATCTTGGCGATCTCGTTACCCTTGCGCACGGCGCGTCCGTCGCGCTGCGCGAGGTCGGAGGGTCGCCACGGCGTGTCGAGATGATGCACCGCGACGGCTCGTTTCTGCGCATTGACACCCGTGCCGAGCATAGAGGTCGAACCGAAGATCACCCGCACCTTACCCTCGTTCATCGCGTCGATAACGGCCTTGCGCGACTTCTCGTTCTTGCACTCCTGAATGAAGCGAATCTCCGAGGAGGGGATGCCGTAATCCTCCACCAGCTTGCGTTTGATTTCGCTATACACGTTCCACTGTCCCGGCTGGAACGTCCCCAAATCCGAGAAGACGAACTGTGTTCCTTTCTGCGCGTCGTACTTGCGGTAGTATTCCGCAATCATGCGTGCACAGTGGCTCGCCTTGTTGTCGGTGTGATCATCGTAGTTCGGGTCGATCAGCCGCATATCGAGTGCCATCTTGCGGGCGTAGTCCGTTGCGATCAGCATCTTGGCCTTTTCTTCGGTATCCGACAGCTTGCCGCGTCCGAGTATCGTCGCGTCGCCCGTCTTGGCGAACTGCATCAGCTTTTCGATAAACTCCTCCTGCTGGGGCGTGGGTGGAATGTTGTGGAGTATCTCGTTCTTATCTGGACGATCCACGCCCACGTCCTCCGCCGTGCGGTAGTCGGTAATCTCGGAGTAGAACGCCGCCAGCTCCGGTACTTTGATGAAGTAGCGGAAGCGTTCCTTCTGCACGATGTTGTTCGTTACCGAGAACTCGAAATCGGTGGACTTCTTGGCGAAGATGGCAGCCCACGCATCGAACGAGTTGATATTTTGCCGTTCCAACTCTTTCGGGCGCAGGTATTTGAACAGCAGATACAACTCCGTCAGCGAGTTGCTGATGGTCGTACCCGACAGGAACGTCGCGCCCAAATCCTTTCCCGTGCGCTCCTGAATGGTACGGATGGCGTAAAGCATGTTGAGCGCCTTCTGGCTGCCGTCCTGATTGCCCAGTCCCGCCACACGGTCATGACGTGTGTTGAACATCAGATTCTTGAACTGGTGGCTCTCGTCCACGAAAATATGGTCGATGCCCATCTGCTTGAAGTCCACCACGTCGTCCGTGCGCGACTTGATGGCGTGGGCGATACTCTCCAGCTTCACGGAGAGGTTGATCTTGCGCTTCTCCAATCCCCGCAGCATCGCTCTGGAAACATCCTTACCCTGCCTGCGCAGCACCTCCAAATTCTCCTCCACCGTGTCTAACTCGGCTTGGAGAATCCGCTGCTGCATTTCGGGCGACTGTGGAATCTTGCCGAACTGGTCGTGCGACATGATGACACAATCGTAATCGTTATTCTTGATGTTGTTGAAGAACCGCACACGGTTTTCGGGCGAAAAGTCCTTTTCCGAAGCGTAGAGTATCTTCGCGTTCGGGTAGGCCGTGCGGTAACACTCGGCGATCTCCGCGACGTTGGCTTTCAGTCCGATAATCATCGGCTTGTGCGCCAGCCCCAGCCGCTTCATTTCGTGCGCCGCTACGCACATGATCAGCGTCTTTCCCGTGCCGACCTCGTGGTCGCAGATACCGCCGCCGTTCTGCTTCAACATCCAGATACAATCCTTTTGGCTCTGATACACATCCTTGATTCCGAACCGTCGGTTGAGGGCTTTCAGGTCGAGATCGGGAAAGGTCTGGTGCGAACCGTCGTATTGCGGCCGCACGAAACAGTTGAACTTGCAGTTATACATATCCGTCAGCCGCTTCTGGAAATCCTGCGACTGCTCCGCGAGCCATTCAACGAACCCGTTGCGTATTTCGTCGATCTTGGCGTTGGCGAGCTGTATGCCCTCGCTGTCGCGCACCTTGATGTCGTTGCCGTGCTCGTCCTTGCCGATGCTCTTGGTCATATCGGGTACGGTGTTCACGAGGGCGTGTTTCAGCAGGGCAATACCGTCGTAGCTGCGGTAATACCCCTTGACGCAGAACTGGTCGAGAATCTTGGCGTTTTTTACGCCGCATTTGACGGCGTAGTCGTCCATGCTCTCCGAGAAACCGACACTTACTTTCGTGTCGAACAGATAAGATGCGTATGCCGAGTAGATACCCGTCGGAATCCACCGCTCTCCGAGGTTGAAATCCAGCTCGTCGAACGTGATCGGACGCGGCGCGGCCTCCTGTAAGGCGGCGAGGGCTTCTTTTTCGCGCTCGCCGTGCGGGTTCTCGGCCATCCATGCCTCGATGCGCTCCGCCTTATCGACCACGTTGCCCGCGATGAAGCGGTCTTTGATCTCGTAACTGCCGGAAAGCGGATTGTAGAAGATGCGCCCTTTCAACTCGTCGATCAACTCCTCGCGGCTGTTATCCGCGAGGGATTCCATGTAGTCGAGGTTTACACCACCATAGCGGTTGAGCGAGGCCGAGAGCGCCTCTTCGGGCGTATCGACGTGCGTAATCCCGTTGAGCGCGAACGCTACGGGATGGTCGAAGATGTCGGCCTTGACGAACTGCCCGTTCTCCGCCCGTTCGAGGGCGAGGATGTCGCGCCCCGATGCGTCCATCATAAGGAGCTTGACGTTCGCTTTGGCGTTCAAATTACCGTAACGCGCGACGAACGCATCGTAACGGGTATTGAGGTCTTTACGCATGGCATCGCCCTCGTCGTGATATTCGGCTTCATAGGCATAGAGCCGCTCGTAAGCGTCGCGCACGGGGATATAGGCCGCAATCTTCTCACGCTGCGCCGTATCCAGATCGAGCGGGTGGAACGTCGCCCCGTAGCGGGTAACGTCTTTCAGATAGCCGATCTGGTAGCGTGCCCCGACGGTGTTCACTTTGACGAACGATCCCTCGCGGTGGTGCGGCTCCAACAATCCCTCGAAGGGCTGGGGCTTCATATCCGCCTCGTGCTTGCGCTGCCGCTCTTCCGCCGAGAGTTTCGTTTCCCGCTCGCGCATCTGTCGCTCGACGTCGGAGATGCGGCGGTTCATATCCTCCTCGATGCCGTTTTCAACGGGATAGCGGGGACGGGGCGAAACGGTCGTTTCGTCGTTTGCCGTCCGTGCCGTCTGCTCCGCCTTTGTCGTTGCCACGGCCTCCGTCGGCATGTCGAACAGCGACGGCTGGCGGGGTTGCGCCAGCTTGGGACGGTTGTTCCTGCGGCGGGGTTTGCCTCCCGTCTGTGCGACGCGCCGCTCCTCTTCCGTGAAGCCGAACAGGTCGTAAAGGCTCATTACCGGAGGCTCTATTTCGGGCTTCTCCACTTTCGGGGGTGCAGCACTCGACTTATCTGCTCGTGCAGGCCGTACCGTATCCTCCGCAACGGTCTCTTGTCCCCACAAGGTCTGTTGTCCGACGGCCTCCGTCTGCTCCGCCCTTGCCGGTTCTTTCTGCAAGACGGGTTCAGGCGTTGCACCAGCCGACTGCTGCTCTCTCCGTTGGCGGATACCTTCGAGCGTCCCCGCGACATCCATGTAGCGGCCCATTTCGAGGCGTTTGTAAAAATCCTCCGAGAGCATACGACGCAGATCCGCCCCGATGCCCTCCGCACCGCCCTCATGCCGATAGACCATTGCGGGTTTGCCGTAGGGATCGGTGTCCAGCACCGCTTTCGTGTGGATAATCCGTTCGGGATGGCGGTGCAGGTATTCGTTGGTATTGAAACCGCGACTGTCGGAATGTACCTGACACAGCAACTTGTCGTCGTCGGTCAGCTTCTCTTTTCGGACGTTTTTTTGCAGGACGACGAGATCGCTGCCGACTTCCGTTCCGGCATTGTCGGTAAAGAGGTTGTTGGGCAGGCGGACGACGGAGACCACATCCGCTTGTTTGAGCAACTCGGCGCGGAAAGTTTCGTTCTGGGGCGCGTTCAGCACGCCCTGCGACGTGATGAACGCCACGATGCCGCCGTCCCTCACGGCATCCAGCCCTTTGAGAAAAAAGTAGTTGTGGATGGCTTTGGTCGCCGTCCGTCGTCCGGGCGCATCACTCGCGGAGAACGCCGGATCGAAGACCGCCACATCCCCGAACGGGATGTTGGAGGCCGCCACGTCGAAATAGCCGTTAAAGGGCTTCTCGATACGCTCGAAACCCTCCACGCGCACTTTCTTGTCGGGGTGGAGGCAGGCGAGAATCCTGCCCGTCAGGAGGTCTTTTTCAAAAGCCATCACATCCGCGCGAGTGTTCCTGCGGGCAAAGGCTTCGAGGAACGCCCCGTGTCCAGCGGAGGGTTCGAGCATCCGCAACGGGCGCACATGGTAGTCGTGCAGCGTGTCGGCCAAAGCCTCCGTAACCGCCGCAGGGGTGTAGAACGCCGTCAGCACGGAGCTTTTCAGGCTGTCGATGTAACGCTTGTATTCGTTTTCGCTTGCGCTGTTCTCGCGGATCAGACGGTGCAGCTCCGCCGTCATCGGGAACAGGTCGAGGTCGGATTTCGCCCACTGCACGGCATCGGTCAGGTCGGAAGCCGGGTTGAGAATATATTTCAACCCTCCGAAACCGCAATAGCGGGCAAGCCGCTCCCGCTCTTCGGGAGTGGCCGCCCGCCCTGCCTTGCCCAACTCGAACGCCGTGCGTATCGCCTCGATGTTGTCCCGCAGTTTGGTCTTACGGTTAAATGCCATCCTCTTCCAGCAAGATTAGGATAGCCCCCGTAAGCTCCGTGTAGAGCTGCTCGTATTCGGGCGAATAGGCGAAATCGTCCGAGAGCGGGTATTGGGAGAATATGCCCTCCAGAGAGGGCTGCAATCTCAACGCGACGGACGGGGCGTCGCTCTGCGCCACCTCGTCTGAAAACTCGTTCCAGAGCACCTCGATGATGGTGTCGTACTTGGAGAAGTGAAGCCCCTCCAAAAGAGCGGCCATCGCCAGCTCGTGCGCCCCTTCGGGCAGATACCCTTCGAGGCGGGCTTGTTCGTACACGTCGGCGGCATGGTCGGAGCGGCTTTCAATAAAGGCCGCGTCATGCGCCTTGTCGGGGTGGTTCTCCTTGAGGTGGGATAACAGGTAAAGCCCGTAGTAGGATAGCTCCGTGGGCTTATCTTTCTTATTCATAATTCTATGGATTTAGTGGATTTTTATTGCTAATTTTGTAAATACTTTAACTTTATGGATTTACTTATGGATAGATACAAAAAAGAAAAGGCTTTTGAAAAAGCACATGATATAAGAAAATTTGAAATAGAATTGTATTGGAAACGTACTACCTATTTCTGGGCTTTTATAGCGGCTTCATTTGCCGGATATTTCGCCATACTTACATCAAAAAGCATTTCCTTTCAGGAACAATACCTATTTTTAATCGAATCTATTGGCTTTGTTTTTTCACTCGGCTGGTTTTTTGTTAATAGAGCCAGCAAGCATTGGCAATTGAATTGGGAAAAAGTTATTGATTCTTTAGAAGACGATATTACAGGCCCACTTATGAAAAATCACATTAACAATCACAATTCATTTTGGAGCTTAACATTATCATATCGTTTTTCCGTATCTCGAATCAATCAGATCATCAGTTGCTTTATAACTTTGATTTGGTTCTTACTTATGATTCTGACATCTGTCGATATTATACGTAATTGCCAATTTTCATTAAAAGGAAGTTGGTTATATCCACTCAATTTAATTGTAGTAGTTATTTTTACAACAATTTTATGTCGCGGTGGCCAACATGACGATAATGAAAATGTTGAATTGAAAGCGTTTGAATAGTTCGAGAAAAGAATAGAAAAAGGCACTCAACGTCCCCGTCGAGTGCCACCACTAAATCCACAGAGAATAAATCGGTATCGACGGTAAATCCGGGAAGACAATCTATTTCCGTGTATTCAGTGGCGAATATAGGCATTATTTCTCTCTCTTTGTGTCTTTGCCGCCGTTTTTCGTTTCAGGGAACTCGAAGACGGTGTTGAAATCCCCGTCGAAGGCGACAACAGCCGAGAACGATTTGCCCCGCTTGCTGTTGAAACCCTTGATCGGTGAGGTGTGCCCGTTGGTCAGCAGTTCCGTAATGTCCGTGTCGGAAAGCGTCTTTCCCGCTTTCACACGGAATACCGGAAGCCCGCACGCGGCATTGTCGCAGCGCACGACCTTTCCAAAGAACTGCATACGCCCCGTTTTGCATTTGGGGCAGACGCACTCCGACACGGTATGCGTGAAGAGCTTGTCGCAGGTCAGCAACTCGGAGGTAATCCCAGCGGTGTACTCCTCAACCTCCTTGCGGAACGTCTCGGCACGCAGTTCGCCCCGCTCGATCTTGGCGAGCGCCGCCTCCCATGCTCCCGTCATCTCGACGTCGGCGATGCGCATCTGCTTGACGACCGAATAGAGTGCCAGCCCCTTTTCCGTCGGTACGAGCGATTTCTTGTGCCGCACGATGTATTCCCGTGAAAAGAGCGTTTCGATGATGGCCGCACGAGTGGCCGGAGTGCCGATGCCGCACTCTTTGAGCGACTGCCGCACCTCCTCATCCTCGACCTCCTTGCCTGCGGTCTCCATTGCCGCAAGCAGCGAGGCTTCCGTATGCAGCGGTTTGGGCTTCGTCTTGCCCTCGGTCATCGAGCAGCCTGCGACGGTCAGCGTCGTGCCTTCCGTCCATTCGGGCAGTAAGGTATCTTCCAGCTCCTCGGCATAAATAGCCCGCCACCCGGCCTGACGGACAATAGCGCCCTTTGTCGTGTACTCCACGCCCTCGCACACAGCCGTAACGGTCGTTACGTCCTTGATGCACTTTTCCGAGAACGCTTCCAGCATACGCCCGACGATCATATCGTAAACGGTCTGTTCGTCGGCGGAGAGCATCTTCGGCTTCACCTCCGTCGGCAGCAGGGCATGGTGGTCGGTTACCTTGCCGCCGTCCACGCTGCGGCGTGTCGGGGCTTCGCCCAGCAGCGCGAGGCGGTTGCCCCACGTCGGATTGTTTTTCAGCGTGAGCAGCAGCGCGGGAATTTCCGCATACATGTCTTCGGGAATGTAACGGCTGCCCGTACGGGGATAGGTTATCGCTTTCGCCTCGTAGAGCTTCTGGGCGATGGAGAGCGTCTTGTCCGCCGAAAAGCCGTGCTTGGTGTTCGCCTCTTTCTGGAGTGTCGTCAGGTCGTACAGCAGGGGCGGCTCCTGCACGGTCTCCTTGCGTTCGACTCTCGTAACCGTTACCTCGCCCCGTTCTTTGAGCGACTGGTAGGCGGCAGCGGCGGTGGCTTTCTCCTTCCATTTCCCGGCGGAGGAGAACTTCACGACCGTACCGGACTCGATGCCCGGCGTGGAGAAGTGCGCCTGAAAGACATCCTCCGGCGTGAAACGCTTGTTTTCCCAGAAACGGCTGCATACCATTGCCAGCGCGGGTGTCTGCACGCGCCCCAGCGAATACGTGCCGTGTCCGGCGGCCACCGTGATGGCTTGCGTGGCGTTGATACCCACGAGCCAATCGGCCTCGCTGCGGGCTTTGGCCGCGTAGTAGAGGTTGTCGTACTTGTTGCCGCTTTCGAGCCGCTCCAGCCCCTCGCGGATGGCCTTGTCCGTGAGCGAGCTGATCCAGAGGCGGTCGAACGGCGTGGCGCAGCCGATGTACTCGTACAGGTAGCGGAAGATCAGCTCACCCTCGCGTCCGGCATCCGTCGCCACGATGATACGCTCGCTCTCGCGGAACAGCCCGCCGATGATCTTGATTTGCGCCGTAACGTCGCTGTCGGGTTTATAGCCCTTGTCGGTCTTGACCTGACGGGGAATAAGTTTGAACACCGGAGGGATGATGGGCAGGTTGTCGCGGTGGAATCCCTTGATGCCATAACCGTCCGGCAGGGCGGGCTGCACCAGATGCCCGAACGCCCATGTTACGTTATAGCCGTTTCCCGTGTAGTAGCCGATCTCTCTTTTCGTCGCTTTCACGATGCGGGCGATCTCACGCGCCACGCTCGGTTTCTCTGCAATAATTGTTTTCATACTGAATTGATTTATTTAATGTGGATTTAGTGGTGTGGGGCAAGAACTCCGTTTTTAACTCTCGTCGTTCCGCTCCCGCGTCTCTCGTTCTTCATGCCGCAGGTGGCGCAGGATGTTGCGGTCGTAATAGACGTGATACCCGTCGGCGGTATAGTACCGTCCGTTTTCCCGCTCTATGGCCTGCCAATCAATACGCCGCAGGGCGTAACCGCCCGCAACCGAGACAAGGCAGAAAAGCAGGAGAATAATGAAAGCCGCCATAGCTACATCCTCATTCGGGGTTTGTTCGCGTTCTGCTGCCGACGCTGCTGCTCCTCGTTGGCCGGGGCGGTCTGTCCCCGTTGCAGCGGCTCGCCGATGCGCTTGGTCGCCTCGTCGGTTCTGCCCTCGGAATTGACCGCAACCTGCGTTTGGGAGGCCGTGTCGGGTTTGACCTCGTAGATTTGCGACTGCTCCGGGCGCTTGCGGCTGAAGTCGTATTTGACCTTTTCGTGGTTCGGGCGTACATAGGCGTTGAACTTTTGGCCTTTCTTGTCGGTCATGCCCTCGATGTACACCCACTTGTTCTGCTCCCAGCCAGCCTTGTACTCCGGCTTGACCTCCGCACCGAGCAAGGTTTTCCCGATACGCAGGCGACGTTCTTTCGGAGCACCGTCAGCCGTCTGCGTCTGCTCCTGCCGTTGGGATTTCTTCTGGCCGCCGAAATGGAAGTCCAGCCCCCGTTTGTCGGCGTTGATCTGGATTGTAGCGTTGAACTTCTTGCCGCTCTTGGCCGTCATGCCCTCCACATAGACGCCCTTGCCCGCTGCCAGCGCCTCTTTCTGCTCTTTGGTGAGCAGCACGCCTTTTACTTCGTCGGGGATGCGGATGGCCTTGACCGGAACGGAGACCGTCTCGTTGGTCAGGCGGTCGATACTGATAAAGGAGGGGACAAGCTCGCCCGTGGCGGGATCGACCACCTCGGCCACACGTCCGAGGTTGCCCGTCTTTTGCAGGTTTTCCCGATCCTCCGGTGTGAACTTGATGTTCCGGTACTCGTCGAGGTTCGGCTCGCGGCGGATCGGGTGCGGGATGATCGACACCGTGCCGTCGGGGTTCTCGCGCAGCGACAACCGCGCCTGCATAGGCACGCGGATACCGCCGAAATCGGGATTGCACTCGACAAGATGCGACTTGCCGTAATGACACATACGCTCCAGATCGCCCGACTGCTCCAATGCCGCGAGGTCGATGCCCCAACGCTCGGCGACCGCCTCACGGTCGAGGCGGCTGTCGTCGATGGGCTTGTAGCCCTCGTCGTTGCTCTGTTCCACGGCGGGCGGCTGTTCGGCCTGACGCGGTGTCTCTTCCCCTTGTTCGGTGGGGACGGATTGCGTTTCGCCATCCTGCGGCGTCTGCTGCTGCGCGGCGGCCTGCTCGTACTTGGCCGTATCGACCTTGTGCGGGGCGAGCAGCTCCTCGTTCTGCTTCGGGTTCTTCAGCAGCTCTTTCAATACTTCCATGACCTTGTCCGCGCCCTCTGCCGCGACGCGGTAGAAACCGAAGCGTTTCGGCTCCTTGCATTGGCGGTAGAAGTTGGCGAAGAAGTTGTCCAACACGTCGCCGTGGTGGTCGAAACGCAGGAAATCCTGCGCGTTTTCCGCTCTGGCGGCTTTCATGTTCGGCGTCCCGTCGCGTTTCAAGCCCGCGACGACACCGATCTCGCCCGTCTTCTCGTCCCGGACGATCAGCACGTCTTGTTCTTTCTTTTTCTGTTCCATAATCTATTGTTGTTATATGATGGCATCTTGTCGATGCCCTGCGAAATTAAGCGGAGGATACGCCGCTGCCGCCGTTTCCGTCCCGCGTGGCAGCTTGTGGCGTCCGTTTGGCAGCATTTGGCGTTCAACCCCTGTCTTTCTCGACCTTGCGGCAGCCCTCGAACTCGTCGAAATGATGTTTCAGGAACTCCTGCACGTCCGATTCCTTGTAGTAGATTTTATGCCATAGCATCTGGTAGCGCAATATGCCCGAACTGCGGTAGCGTTGCAGCGAGCGTTTGCTCGCTTGGAGGAGTTGGCACAAGTCCTGATTGTCCAACAACCGTTCGCCGTCCAGATATTTTATCTCCTTGACCTCCTTGCCCGTAAGAGAGGCGAGCAGCCGTTCGTGGCGGTCGAAGCGTTCCATGATCTTCCCCATCCACATCTCGAAAATATCAGTTTCAAGTATCATAAGCCGAATTGTTTATGCGTGAGGTAATAATTCTTTCTGAAATCCTCCAGAGTGTTCGGATGGCAATGCACAATGCGTTTGGCAATACATTCCTCTATATCGGAAAGCCGATACAGACACTTGCTTCGCAACATGGTAAAGGGAATGGCGTGTTCCTTGCGCATCCGCTGGAGTGTGCGGGTGCTGATTTTCAGCAAATCGGCCAGCTCTTCACTTGTCAGCCAGATTTCAGGTTCCTGCCGGGGATTGGTCTCTTTCCTGAAGACGTAATCGGCTATGCGCTCAATCTTGTCGTTCAGGTCTTGATATACCTTGTGATCGAATGTTATAATTTCCATATTTGCAACATTTTATTCTTATGCGGCAAATATGCGGGTTTGTGGCAAGGCGGTTTCCATTGTCGTTACCGACACGGGAATGTTTTATCCCCAAATGATCCATATAGGGACAAAAAAACGGCGGGAGATTTTAATTTTCTCCCGCCGTTGCTGCGTTCAGTTGATGATACCGTCTGCTCTGATTTGTAGAATAAGAGGTGTGATCGATTTTGATTTTAGCGTCTGGACGAGCCGTTGCCGTATCCAGCGTCGAAAAACGACGCATGGATAACTTTTTATGGAAAAGCACAAGGCGATAATCATATCGAGATTATAATATTCCGCAATGCACAGTCTCCCATCGGGCAGGGTGGTCGTCTGTTCCCGACGTACTTCTTTTTCGTACAATTCTCCGGCGGCAAGTATCTTCTTTATTTGCCGCACGACACTCGCCGCCAATATATTAAATGTATGCGCGATTTCTTCGACAGACATCCAAACGGTTCCGTCATCCGATAGGATAAGCGACATTTGAACTTCTTGCGTGTGCGATGTTTCGATTTTCAGTGTTCCTCTATTCATAGTTTTATGCTTTTAATGCGATTTTTTCTATTTCATCCAATTTTCCGGAAAGGGCTTGCATATCACGGCTTATCTTGTCGCTGGTTATACGGGCATAAATTTGAGTGGTCTGGATATTCGTATGCCCCAACATTTTACTGACACTCTCGATAGGTACGCCTTTGGCGAGTGTCATGGTTGTGGCAAACGTATGGCGGGCGCAGTGGAATGTGATGTTCTTGCCGATTCCGCACAAATCACCTATTTCCTTCAGATACGAATTGAGTTTTTGATTGCTCAATACAGGCAGCAAAAGACCGTGGGGTAGCTTGCCCTCATATTTTTTCAGAATGGACTGCGGCACTTTCAACAGAGGGACATTCACTGCCGTGTCTGTTTTTTGACGGGACGTCATAATCCACGGCTTGCCATCGAACGAAATACGGATGTTCTCTTTTGTGAGATTCCGAACGTCGATATAGGCCAATCCCGTGAAACACGCGAAAATGAACACATCGCGTACTTGCTCCAAACGGGTACAGGTAAAATTTTTTTTCAGAATTTTCTGTAATTCATGCTCCGTTAGGTAACCTCTGTCCACTCGTTTCAACCGTATTTTGTAATTGACGAACGGATCGGTAAAAATCCAACCGTTGTTTTTGGCCACAATGACGATCATGCGGAATGTCTGCATGAACTTGGCCGTCGTATTTTCATTACAGCCGCTTTCCGTGCGCAGGTAATTCTCAAAATCCGTAATAAACACATGGGAGATTTCTTTCAGCGCGATGTCCTTGATCCGATACTTGGTCTGCATGAACTCCTCCAGACGTCGCATACAGCGGTCATACTTGGCATAAGTCGCCGCGCTTTTGCTGATACCGATCAATTTCTTCACATCTTCATTATGTGAGCGGAACAGTTCCAGCAGAGTTTGTTGTCTCGATGTAATTCCCAGAAAAGCGTTGCGAACCTTTTCCGCCGTTACATACGCTTCATGTACCTCGATGTCGTGATAGTGATTTTTCAATGTCGTCCGTACATCGTCCAGCAGGGAATTAAGCTGGCGTGCTTTCAAGGAATTGCCCGCCATTCTTTGCGTATTGACATCCCACAACTCCGGCACTACATCCAGCTTGGAGCTGAATTGTACGATTTCGCCATTGACGGTCAAGCGGATCATGATTCCCGACTTACCTTCTTTGTTTACTTGATTCTTCCGAATGTAGAAAAGAATCTTAAATGTACTTTTGCTCATAATACCTCCTTTTTTTGCCTCTTTGCCGAGGGTAAAAACTTTTAGCGGCAAAGAAATGATTAATAATTGAGTTATGAGCAGACACTTTGAAGACAATAGACGACAAATCAGCGACTTATCCTAAAAATCGTTACTAAAATCAATCGTCTTTTTTCAGTAACGATTTAGTAACGGTACTCTGTCCAAACGGGGCTTTTTTGTGTCTTTCGGATGTCCGATGAAGAAAATAAAAAATCCCGTAAAACCTTGATTTTACGGGATTTGTCATACTTTGACCCTTTTTTGTCTTTGGGGTTCTGCGGAGAGACAGGGATTCGAACCCCGGGTACCTCGCAGTACAACGGTTTTCAAGACCGCCGCAATCGACCACTCTGCCACCTCTCCAAAACTCCTTTATCAGAAGTGCTTTCCGTTGAAAGCGGTGCAAAGGTACGAATCATTTTTAAATCTGCAAACAATCTGACATTTTTTTCACGAAATAATCGTATTTTTGCAGCCTATAATAAGTATAAAGATATGATATATCCTCAAAATTTTGAGCAAAAGATAGGATTCGACCAAATAAGGCAGTTACTGAAAGACAAGTGTCTCAGCACTTTAGGCGAAGAACGGGTTTCAGACATGAGCTTTTCCGAGCTATTTGAAGAAGTGGAAGAGAAACTGAACCAGGTAACTGAATTTGTGCGCATCATTCAGGAAGAAGACGGATTTCCCGATCAATTCTTCTTCGATGTCCGCCCATCACTAAAACGGGTACGGATAGAAGGCATGTATTTGGACGAACAAGAACTATTTGACCTACGCCGTTCATTAGAGACTATTCGTGATATCGTACGTTTTCTACACCGGAATGAAGAAGAGGAGGAAAACGATGTACCCTACCCCAGCCTGAAGCGGTTGGCAGGAGACATTGCCGTATTCCCCCAACTGATTGGCAAGATAGACGGTATCCTTAATAAATATGGAAAAATAAAAGACAATGCGTCCAGCGAACTGGCCCGTATCCGTCGGGAACTATCCAATACGATGGGAAGTATCTCCCGTTCATTAAACAGTATCCTACGTAATGCACAGTCTGAAGGCTATGTAGACAAAGACGTAGCTCCAACCATGCGTGACGGCCGTCTCGTTATTCCTGTCGCACCGGGATTAAAACGAAAGATCAAAGGTATCGTGCACGATGAATCGGCAAGTGGAAAGACCGTATTCATCGAACCGGCAGAGGTCGTAGAAGCCAACAACCGTATTCGTGAACTCGAAGGGGATGAACGACGGGAAATCATTCGTATCCTTACAGAGTTTTCAACTATACTGCGCCCGTCTATCCCGGATATTCTTCAGTCGTATGAATTTCTGGCAGAGATCGACTTTATCCGTGCGAAAAGTTATTTTGCCATACAGACCAACAGTCTGAAACCGACAGTAGAAAAGGAACAGCTATTGGACTGGACAACGGCAGTGCATCCCTTACTGCAACTGTCTCTAGCCAAACATGGGAAAAAGGTTGTTCCACTGGATATAGAACTAAACCAAAAGCAGCGTATCCTTATCATTTCCGGTCCGAATGCCGGAGGTAAGTCTGTCTGTCTGAAAACAGTCGGTTTGCTGCAATATATGTTGCAATGCGGTATGCTGATTCCTTTGCACGAACGCAGTCATGCAGGTATGTTCAGCAGTATCTTCATCGATATCGGTGACGAACAGTCCATCGAAGATGACCTGAGTACTTATTCTTCGCACCTGACCAACATGAAAATCATGATGAAAAGCTGCAATGAACGCAGCCTCATTCTGATCGACGAGTTCGGAGGAGGTACGGAACCACAGATCGGAGGAGCCATCGCCGAAGCTGTGCTGAAACGTTTCAATCAGAAAGGAACGTTCGGAGTAATAACGACTCACTATCAGAATCTGAAGCATTTTGCCGAAGATCATGAAGGAGTAGTCAACGGTGCCATGCTCTACGACCGCCACTTGATGCAGGCACTCTTTCAACTACAGATCGGAAATCCGGGCAGTTCATTTGCCGTAGAGATTGCCCGGAAAATCGGATTGCCGGAAGATGTGATTGCAGATGCTTCGGAAATTGTAGGAAGCGAATACATCAATGCCGATAAATATCTTCAGGACATTGTACGCGACAAGCGCTACTGGGAAGGGAAACGACAAACGATCCGCCAACGGGAAAAACACATGGAAGACACCATCGCCCGTTATCAAACGGAAATGGAAGAGTTGCAAAAATCACGGAAGGAGATTATCAGACAAGCTAAAGAAGAAGCTGAACGAATGTTGCAGGAATCAAACGCCCGCATCGAAAATACCATCCGTACGATTAAAGAAGCTCAGGCCGAAAAAGAAAAGACCCGTCTGGTACGTCAGGAACTAAACGATTTCCGTACTTCCCTGGAAACAATGACTTCCAAAGAACAGGAAGAAAAGATTGCCCGCAAAATGGAGAAGCTGAAGGAGAAGCAGGAACGGAAGAAAAACAAGAAAAACGAACCGAAAACTGCCGCATCACAGACAGCCGCTGCTCCTAAAGTAATGCCTATCGCTGTGGGTGAGAACGTAAAGATCAAGGGACAGACAAGCGTCGGGCAGGTCATGGAAATCAATGGTAAAAATGCAACCGTCGCTTTCGGAAGCATTAAAACTACGGTGAAACTGGACCGTCTGGAACGAAGCAACGCTGCCCCCAAGACGGAAGGAATAGCCAAAAGTACGTTTGTCAGCAGTCAGACGCATGACCAGATGTACGAGAAGAAGCTTAATTTCAAGCAAGATATTGATGTACGGGGGATGCGTGGTGACGAGGCTCTGCAAGCCATCACTTATTTCGTGGACGATGCCATCCTTGTCGGCATGGACCGCGTTCGTATCCTTCACGGAACAGGAACCGGAATACTCCGTACACTCATCCGCCAATACCTGTCCACCGTACCGGGCGTCAGTCATTATGCAGACGAGCATGTCCAGTTCGGAGGTGCCGGAATTACGGTAGTCGATTTTGACTAATCTGTAAACAAAACGATCGAAGAACTTGTTCTCATTTAGAAAACCACTACCTTTGTGTTACAGTGGTTTTCTAAAACGAGAATAAAGCATGAAGAATAATCTGTTAAGCGAAAAGCTTATTTACACAGGGGACAGCCTTACCCCCACCCATTTACATCTCTGCACATACAATGCAACCGAGATGCAGGAAAGCTCCGGTGACACCTTCCAAAGCGTCAAAGAAACATTGGATAACGAACGAATCAACTGGCTGCAGGTACACGGGCTGAAAGATACGGAAACCATCCGTGAGATTTGCAGTCATTTTGAAATAGACTTCCTCGTTTTACAAGACATATTAAATGCCAACCACCCGACGAAAATAGAAGAACATGACAAATATATTGTCCTGATCCTGAAAATATTCTATCCCAATGAACACAAAGAGGATGATGACCTCGACGGATTGCTCCAACAACAAGTCTGCATCATTCTGGGAAATAACTATGTACTTACCTTTCTTGAAAAAGAAACAGATTTCTTTGATGAAATCAACGCCGCATTGAGAAACGATATACTGAAAATCCGTAGCCGTCTGACGGATTATCTGCTCAGTGTATTGCTGAACAGCATCATGGCGAACTACATTTCAACGATATCTTCCATCGACGATGCACTCGAAGACCTGGAAGAAGAACTGCTCATGATCACCAACGAAAATGACATCGGTATTCAGATTCAGGGGTTGCGCCGCCAATATATGCTGATGAAAAAAGCCATCCTTCCGCTTAAAGAGCAATATGTAAAATTGTTGCGGGCAGAAAATCTCCTTATACATAAAGTAAACCGTGCCTTCTACAATGATGTGAACGACCATTTACAATTTGTATTACAAACGATTGAAATCTGCCGCGAAACACTGTCTTCGTTAGTCGACCTGTATATCTCGAACAATGATTTACGAATGAACGATATCATGAAGCGGCTGACCATCGTATCCACCATTTTCATCCCGCTAACGTTTCTTGTCGGTGTGTGGGGAATGAATTACAAATGGATGCCCGAACTGGACTGGCGGTACGGATATTTATTTGCCTGGATTATAATGGCGGTTATCGGTATTATTGTATATTTGTACTTCAGAAAAAAGAAATGGTATTAACTAAAGCGCACCCATCCATGAAATCAATAAAAGAATTATACAGAATCGGCACAGGTCCTTCCAGCAGTCATACAATGGGCCCTCGTAAAGCTGCAGAAATGTTTGTTGAACGTCATCCGGATGCCGCTTCTTTCAAAGTAACCCTTTATGGAAGTTTGGCAGCTACAGGCAAAGGCCACATGACGGATGTGGCTATCATAGATACTTTACAACCTGTCGCTCCGGTAGAAATTGTATGGCAACCCAAAGTTTTCCTTCCCTTCCATCCGAACGGAATGACGTTTGCCGCTCTGGATGCAAGCAACAAGATATTGGAAAACTGGACGGTTTACAGTATCGGCGGCGGAGCTTTGGCAGAGAATAATGATAACCCGACAATCGAAAGCCCGGAAGTATACGGCATGAACAACATGACCGAAATCCTGCAATGGTGTGAACGTACCGGAAAAAGTTATTGGGAATATGTCAAGGAATGTGAGAGCGAAGATATATGGGACTATCTGGCAGAAGTATGGGACACGATGAAAGACGCTATCCACCGAGGTCTGGAAGCCGAAGGTGTATTGCCCGGACCGCTGAACTTACGTAGAAAAGCTTCCACCTATTATATACGTGCTACCGGATACAAACAATCTCTGCAATCCAGAGGACTTGTTTTCTCTTATGCACTGGCAGTCAGTGAAGAGAATGCTTCCGGTGGAAAGATTGTGACTGCCCCTACCTGCGGTTCCTGCGGTGTGATGCCGGCAGTACTTTATCATTTACAAAAAAGCCGTGACTTCAGTGACATGCGTATTCTTCGCGCCTTGGCTACGGCGGGGCTAATTGGAAACATTGTCAAGTTCAATGCGTCCATTTCCGGTGCTGAAGTAGGATGTCAGGGAGAAGTCGGCGTTGCCTGCGCAATGGCATCAGCAGCAGCCAATCAATTATTCGGAGGAAGTCCGGCACAGATTGAATATGCGGCGGAAATGGGGCTGGAACACCACCTGGGGATGACTTGTGACCCCGTATGCGGTCTCGTTCAAATCCCTTGTATCGAGCGGAACGCTTATGCTGCCGCCCGTGCACTGGATGCCAATCTTTATTCAGCCTTTACAGACGGTATGCACCGTGTTTCTTTCGACAAAGTGGTACAGGTAATGAAACAAACCGGACATGACCTGCCCTCACTGTATAAGGAAACCAGCGAAGGAGGACTGGCTAAAGATTATCAGCAGATGTAATATAATGACTACAGAGGAATGTGGACAAACATTCCTCTGTACATAACTAATTCTACTCCATAACCGGCCAATTCGTATCATCGCCATTGGTGATATCCCTTTCATGCAGCAAGCCTCCTTCCTGCGAAAAGTACAGTGCAAATCTCAGATTTCCCTGTTTCACCTGAATCACGGACTCAGTAGGATGTTGCGGATACGTCAATACAAACACATCGGTCACTACCCATGAACTGTAGTTGGAATTACGGAAACCGGTATAAACGGCAGGTACTAACTGATCGATACTATCCAATTCGTTTTCCGTCATCACCCAGTTGGCATTCGCGTCGAACCAGACATCCAGTTCATCACCAGTCACCCAGCAGTCAGCTACATAATAATCTCCTTTCATCTCCCACTCCACATTCTGGGCATTCGGATATAGTTGCTTCAATGCCTCAGTGATATTGGCAGGCGGATTATACGTTTCATCATCATTGTCATCACATGCGCTGAAAGAGAAGGCAGTCAGCATTAAAACGACTGCCCATGCGCCAAACTTAAACTTCAACATAATTAATTCTTAGGATTTAGGTTATATCATATTTTCATTTAATCATCAATCATCCGCTTTCAGGAATTTTCCTTTCTTGTCGAACTTGAAAGAAACGCCGGTACTTAATTCCACTTCATATCCTTTCCGGTCACGGTCTACTTTTGTCACAGGTTCTGTGAAGTTATGCTCTTTCAGATAACTGGCAGCAAACGAAGGAACAACACTTGCCGGAACTGCATGCCCTTTACCGGCACTTACTTCCTCCCAGTTACCTTTGCTATCAAAATCTATTTCCGTACCATCCGTCAATAACACTTCATACTTGGCAGACTCCAACAGATCTTTATCAATCTTGATATGAGCCACCTGAGGTTTGGTAAAATGACGGTTGATAAAGTTGCGTGCCGGAAGCGGTAGCTGATTCATATCCTTTGTAATCACATCGCCGGCAAATGAGAACTGTATAGCTACAATAGCCATCACAAGCAAAGATAAAATTTTCTTCATAATCGTTATTCTTTTTAGTTAATACTATATCTGATAAGTTTTATACTGCAAATAACGATACAGATTTAGGAAAGATTTGGGAATAATCAGAGATCACATTCTTTTTTGTGTTCTTTAACTTTCATCCTTGAATTTACCCCATAAAAAAGATCCAGATGCCCACTCAGGAACATCCGGATCGCTCTCTTCACCTTAACTTATAACCTTAACTATTTACCTATTTATCTTTCTGAATATCCTGCCAGATTGTAACAAACGGGAACGGTACTATCACCTACGCGGTAAATTCCGAACTTAAAGTAATATCCGTCTTCGTCGTTACGTCCAATCAGAATCTTCTCATTATCAACAATGTGTTTGCTCACTTTCTTACCTTGCTCCTGATAATCCATCCGTACATCCAGCATGCCCGGTTTCACAATCGTTTCTGCTTCCTTGCCATAGACCGTCCAGTCGATATGGACACGGAAAGTAATCCAGCAGTCTTTCGGGAAATCGGCAAAAGGTAATTTGTAGGCAATGGTGGATGCCTTGTATTCAGAAGTCAGCGGTTTCATAACGGGCGTCTTTCCCGGGTTTGCATTGCAACGGTCATCTTTGTCTGTCAGCCATTTACGGTCGGAGTTTGCTTTGATATAAAACAGTCCTCCGGAAAATCCGAATGCCAATGGCGGGTATCCTCCCTGTTCAACCAACCATCCGTTGGGTTTTCCTGCCTTATATACAGGTTTTCCATTTTTATCTTTCACCGGATTGCCTTGTTTATCCAGTCTGGCCACTTTTTCGTGTCCGACATTCTTTTTGAAGAAGGTCGTTTTTTCCAGTTCTACAAATTCGTCAACAGTCAGTTTCTTCACCTCGCCCTGAGGAGTCTGGACCAGCGTCCGGTCGGGCATTCCGTGCCATTGGGCAAAGATGGTGGAGACATTGCTGTCTAAAGAAGAAGGAATATAAACCGAAAACTCATAGTCACGGGAACTTCCTTGCGGACAAGCTCCCTTCCCGTGATGATAAACTGTCTTTGTGATCTGTGCTTTCTGATAAACGTCGGCAGGTAATCCCCTGAAATCGTCGGAAGTTGCATAGCAATATGAAAACTCGGCACGTCCTTTCGTTTCTCCTTTCGCATAACCTTCCAGTGTATTGTCTTCGGTTTTGAGTTCAAAGCGATAGGAGGGCTTGCCATCAAACAGGTTGGTAAAATCACGCTGAATGGCATGAGGTTTATTCGTCCCGACAGCTACCCAGCAACCGTCAATAATCTGGTTGATACGTGCAGAGTCAGCCTGTACGTTTACCCGTTCGGTGAGTGGCATCAGTGTTTGCGTATTTTTAGTCTGAGCAGTCAGCATCGTGCATCCTGCCGCCATCATATAAATAACCAAAATGTATTTTTTCATTCTATCCGGTATTAAGTTTATCGACGGTGCAAAAATACGAAAGGCAACCCTTACGGCTGCCTTTCGTTTGTCTCAAATGCTTTCACATTTGTGCAATTCTTCTGTCAGAAACGTCTTATATCCCCATTCACAAGTCTATTCAGGTGTTTCTTCCGTATAATCGTCTTCCAACATATCTACTTTCTTTATGCTCATTTTTCCATCGGCCGTTACAGTGATGGAAAGCGGAACATACAAATCGGTCTGCGGATAGCACACACTGGCGGCGTAGACAATTCCCTCCGGTGTGGTCTTGTCATATACGATTCCTTCAAGTATGGATTTTGAAAGGAATTTCGCGTCGACTACCGATGAAAAGTCGTTCTTCGTAAATGTCTTGTTGAGTACGTTTTCACTTCCCCGGGTGATGCGCAACACTATTTTATTGTCTACATACGTATCCCCCATCTCATTGGAGACGTGAGGCAGACTTTCGTCAGGAGTACGCGAAACCAGCGAATGATAGTCTCTTCCCTTAAACTTAATATCAGTTTCAGCTTTTGAACTTTGCATACGCTGCAACCCGTGAGCATCTACACTGTCTTGCCTTGCCAATACCGATTCTTTATTTGAACTTCCGTTCTTACCGCCACAGGCTGCCACTGCCAGAGCCAATGGTAACAAAAGCAGATAAATTAGCTTTTTCATTCCGAACTATTCTGTTTTATAAATATAGAGCAAAGGAACAAAAAGACGGGGAGATTTACAAGTGTAACCGACATTTTTCCTACATTTGCAATCAAGAGTGCTAATATTAACACAACAATTAAAGATTTAATGCCTTGCAAACCTGATATCATGTATCAACGAATCATAGCCATTCTTTTTTTCCTTTGTGCATGTTGCATTCAAAGCAGCACCGCCTATGGACAAAAAGTAAATTATCAGCAATTCGACAATATTTATCTCGGTGCTGAAGCATCGGTGGTCAGTTGTTTCCTTCAAGACAGCGAAGGACTGATATGGATAGGTTCCAACAAGGGATTATTCAGTTATGACGGTTATTCCACACAGCAGCATTTCACTTACGGAGAAATCAATAACACCCGTATCTATTGCGGTGTCATTATAGATAACACCTATTTATATATGGGTACGGACAACGGAATCCTAATCTACAATTACCGGACTGACCGCTACGAGCAACCGAAAACTGACTTTCCGACAGATGTACGCACCATGGCTCTGCAAGGAGATACCCTATGGCTAGGCGCCTTAAACGGTTTATACACTTATCAGCTGCAAAGCCGGAAACTGACATCTTTTGATACCAGACGCAACGGACTTCCCAATAATACCATATACTCCATTATCCGCACCAAGGATAATCAAATTTATGTGGGAACCTACAACGGACTATGCCGCTATATCCCGTCCAACGGGAAATTCGAAGGCATTCCTCTTCCCATCCATAGCAGTCAAAGTAACCTGTTCGTCAATTCTTTGCTGGAAGATACCACCCGCCAGTGTGTCTGGATTGGTACGGAAGGCTATCTCTTCCAATACTTTCCGTCAACCGGACAGATAAAACAGACAGAAGCCTTCCATAATAATTCGATCAAATCATTAGCCCTGGATGGAAACGGAGACTTACTGGCAGGTACAGACAACGGACTTTACGTCTATCATAACGATACCACCCCGCTACAACACATCATTCACGACTCCCGCAATATCCAGTCGTTGACCAATAATATCATCTGGAATATCTTTGCCGACCAGGAACATAACATCTGGCTGGGTACCGACTATGGCATCTCCCTCTCACGCTATAATAGTGCGCTGCAGTTTATTCCAATCTCACAGATTACAGGTACGGGAGACGGAAACCAATTCTACTCCCTGTTTCGTGACTCAAAAGGGTTCTATTGGTTTGGAGGAGCCAACGGATTAATTCGTTTCACTGATCCTGCCGGAGAAAGACACGATGCCATTTGGTACAGAATGGGCGACAAGACTTATCCATTATCTCACAACCGCATCCGGCATATTTACGAAGACAAAGAACAGCAGTTATGGATTGCTACCGACGGAAGCATCAACCGCTACGATTATGCAACCCGCCAATTCATACACTACAACATTGTAGACAATACAGGAACGTATAATACCAACTGGACCTATTATATATTTGAAGATAGCGCCGGACAACTATGGATTTCAACATGCCTTGGAGGAATCTTTGTAGTAGACAAGCGCAAATTGATGCAATCTACCTCCGGACAATATATAGCCGAACAGAATTACTCCGTCCACAACGGACTGTCCGGTATGTTTATCAACCAGATTATTCCCGATAATGAAGGCAATGTATGGGTATTGCTCTACAATAATAAAGGAATAGATAAAATTAATCCCCGCACACGGGAAGTAACGAAATTATTTGCAGACGAATTAACCGGAGAGAAAAGCCCCAACTACCTGTTATGTGATGAGGACGGCTTGCTTTGGGTAGGATTTCATGGCGGTGTCATGCGCATCAACCCCAAAGACGAGAGCCAGCAGAGTATCTCCTTCGGAAGTTTCAGCAACAACGAGATTTTATCCATGACTTGCGTCAAGAACTCCATCTGGGTATCCACTACCAACGGCCTCTGGATTATCGACCGGAAAACAATGGATGCCCGACAGCAGAATATGACAAACAAACGCTTTACAAGCCTGCTGTTCGACCCGAAAGAAGATTGTGTCTATCTGGGAGGAGCCGACGGCTTCGGTATCTCACACTCCAACCTAGAAGCCACATACCAACCGGAACGTCCGATTCTGTTGACTGCCTTATACATTAACAATCAACTGGTATCGCCACGCACCAGAGATGACGTGCCCAATATCCGATATACCAACTCAATTAAATTAAAATATGATCAGAATAACCTGTCATTCGAGTTATCCGACCTTCCTTATTCGCTGGACGAGAAAAACAAGTTTGTCTATCGTCTGGAAGGCATGGACAAAGAATGGAACTTTCTGAAATCCAATATCAACCGTATTACATACAGTAATCTGAGTTATGGAAATTATCAGCTTATCATCAGCAAGCTGGAGAGAGACGGGCAACCATCCAACCGTCCTCATATTCTGAATATCCGGATTCTTCCACCGTGGTACTATACGATATGGGCAAAAGCCATCTATATCTTACTGCTGCTCAGTCTTATCGCATGGACAATCAACTTTTTCCGCGTTAAAAACCGCCTGAAAGCAGAACGCAGGGAAAAAGAAAAAATACTGGAACAGTCCCGTCAGAAAATGGCATTCTTCACCAACTTATCCAATGAGCTGAAGACACCTCTCAGCCGGATCATAGCTCCTATCAGCCAGTTACTTCCGTCTACGGAAGAAGTACACGAAAAACAGACACTGGAAGAAGTGCAGCGCAACGCCATGAAAATCAACTCGCTGATTCATCAGGTACTCAACTTCAACCGGATTGAAGACAATAAAGATTCATTGCTTATCCTGTCACGCATCGAACTTGTATCATTCAGCCGCAGTTTGTTTTCAGTCTATGAGGAGGACAAACGGTTCACGTTCCATTTCGAAGCAAACAAAGCGAAGATTTACGCCGATATGGATGCCATCAAACTTGGAGTAATACTAGATAATCTATTATCAAATGCTGTCAAGTTCACCTCAGAGGGCGGAAGTATCCGCTTATCCCTTTTCTATCGGCAGGAAACCGGTTTGCTGGAGATTTGCGTTTCCGATACGGGAGCAGGCATTCCGCAACAGGATATTCCTTATATCTTCCAACGTTTCTTCCAGTCACCCCATAGCGGCAGCAAAGAAGGCACAGGCATCGGACTTTATCTGGTAAAGACCTACACGGAATTACACGGCGGTTCTATCGATGGAGTCACCTCCGAAAAAGGAAAGGGAACTTCCATCGGGCTGAGCATTCCGGTCATTGCCGTAGAGGAAGACGAAATACCAGTCATAGCATCCAAAAAACAGTTGGAATCTCTCCCCATACTTAAACCGATCGAAGCAGAATCGCAGGATGAGAAATTTCTGTCGAACATTATCCGTCTGATTGAAGATCACCTCTCCGATGCAGACCTGAATGTCAACGCACTTTGCGAACTGTCGGGAATCAGTAACAAACAGATTTACCGGAAAATCAAGCAACTCACCGGAATGTCTCCCGTGGAATATATCAAGTCCATCCGCATGAAGAAAGCTGCCATGTTATTGCAACAAAAGAAATTCACCGTTGCCGAAGTGATGTATATGGTAGGATTTTCCAATCATTCTTATTTCTCCAAATGCTTTCAGGCAGAGTTTGGAAAAACACCGCGCCAATACTTGAATGACGGGCTGTAGAGGCATTTTAGGGCTTTTCGTCCTATTTTTATCCTTATATGTCCAATCTGTGCTTTTATGAAAATGCCAGGCAGTCTATCTTTGCCGCTATCAACAAACCACTAAATTTGATAGCATGAAAAGACAGTTTATTCTTACCTGCATTTGCCTGTTATTTGCCTTCGTCAGCACACAAGGTAAAACGACTTCCACACCTTTCGCACATGCTTACCGTGCCCTCTGCTATTTGAGAGCAGATCGCAAGGCAGCTATAGATAAAGATGTATACCACTTCTCCCGACCGAATGATACTATTAACCGATATTTCAATAAAATAAATCTTTTACCAATTACACAATAATTATGAACTGTAATATCTTAAATCTACGCCATCTGACTGTACTACTTATATTATGTACAGCTTTTCTTGGAGGCGCAATTCCTGCCTTTGCCCAACAGGGAGGCAAGAAAATGACCGGACAAGTGATCGATGAGAACAAAGAGCCGATGATCGGAGTCAGCATTCTTATCGTAGGAACATCGACAGGTACAGTGACCGACTTTGACGGAAACTATACTCTGAATGTACCGAAAGACAGTAAGGAACTACAATTTTCTTACGTAGGATATGAAACTAAAGTGATAACTATCCCCGTAAACAGTAACGTACTGAATGTACAAATGAAAAGCGACTCACAAGTACTGAGTGATGTAGTAATCATCGGATACGGAACACAACGCAAAAGCGATCTGACCGGCTCGGTTGCCTCTGTGGGTACTAAAGACTTTAATAAAGGCATGGTTTCATCGCCCGAAGAGCTTGTGAATGGCAAGATAGCCGGTGTGCAAATAGTAAATGGCGGAGGTTCGCCTACATCTGTCTCAACCATACGCATTCGTGGTGGCGCATCACTTAACGCATCCAATGACCCATTAATTGTACTGGACGGGGTTCCTATGGAAGTGGGTGGTTCCATATCCGGCGGCGGAAACTTTCTAAGCCTTATAAATCCGAACGACATAGAGAGTATGACCGTGCTGAAAGATGCTTCATCCACTGCTATTTATGGATCACGAGCATCCAACGGCGTCATCATCATAACAACCAAAAAGGGAAGCGGGAGTGATATTAAGGTCTCTTTCCAAACGACCAATTCCATTGCAACCAAGACCAAGACTTCGGATATGCTGAACACAGACGAATTTATAAATATTGTCAATCAGTATGGTACGGAACACCAAAAGTCATTGCTTGGTGACTATCGTACAAACTGGAACGATGAAATTTATCAAACAGCTTTCGGAACAGATAATAACCTTAGTGTTTCAGGACTTGCACTTCCTTGGTTGCCATTTCGTGTTTCAACCGGTATGTATTATCAGGATGGTATCTTGAAAACGGATAATACAAAACGCTTTACCGGAAACGTAAACCTTACTCCTTCGTTTTTCCATAACGAGCTGAGATTTAATATAGGTTTAAAAGGCACTTATTCTAAGAATCGCTTTGCTGATACCGATGCAATCTGGGCAGGCAGTACGCTCAACCCCACCATTCCGGTATATTCCGGAAACGACACCTTTGGTGGTTACAACGAGGCTATCGATGCCAATGGCGTACCGGTGACGGGAGCATTAGCCAATGCTGTCGGCCGACTGAATCAATACGATTCCACATCGGATATCTATCGATTTATAGGAAGTGCCAGCGTGGATTGGAATGTAAGATGGGTAAAGGGCTTGCGTTTGCATACTACGGGCGGATATGACTGGTCAAAAGGCAAAGGACATATTTATGTACCTAAAGAGGCCGTTTCTTATTATACAACCGGCGGACGTGACTACACATACGGCCCGCAAAAGAATTACAATAAACTGCTCACGATTTATGCCAATTATCATAATGACTTCGATGCTATTCATTCCGGCATTGATGTAACAGCAGGATATGATTATCAATTCTGGAAATATACCACTCCGTTTTATGCCATTCTGAGTGCCGATGGAGTACAGCAGTCGACTTCTGCCGCAACCGATCAGCGGCATTCACTCATGTCATACTATGGGCGTTTGAATTACACATTCATGGATCGCTATTTGCTTACGGCCACCATGCGCCGCGACGGCTCGTCTCGATTTGCATCCGACAATCGTTGGGGTACTTTCCCCTCAGTAGCCTTAGCTTGGAGGGTTTCACAAGAGCACTTCTTTGAGCCTTTGCGCACAGTGATGAATGACGTGAAGTTGCGCGTATCCTATGGTATAACCGGACAGCAAGATGGTATCACCAATTATGGCTACATTCCGGTCTACACTCCGGGACTTGACGGAGCACAATACCTGTTTGGCGGAAATCCGATATATACCTATCGTCCTGAAGCATATAATCCTGAATTGAAATGGGAAACTACTAAATCATGGAACTATGGTATAGATCTGGCATTCTTAGAAAACAGATTTACCTTTTCTGCTGATTTCTATACCAGAAAGACCGAAAATCTTCTGGCCACTGTTCCGATGCCAGCCGGTACGAACTTTGATAAGCTAATGCTTCAAAATGTGGGCAATGTAGACTCAAAAGGACTTGAACTCTCTGTTACCGGACACATCATCAATACAAAAAATTGGTCATGGACGGCAAGTGTCAATGCTGCATGGCAAAAAGTAAGGATAAAGAATCTTACGCTTACTCCCGGTGCTCCAAGCCCTGACACAGAAGTAGGCCCTTGGATTGATGCTTACCAGATGCAGGTGTTCTCTACTGATTACGCTCCCTACTCATTCTATTTATACAAGCAGTTGTATGATGCGGAGACGGGGCAACCCATTGAAGGCTTGTATGCCGACCTTGACGGAGATGGCGAGATAACGAATAAAGACCGCTACCATCATCATTCACCGGCTCCGGACTGGATTTTGGGTTTTTCAACCTCGCTGCGTTATAAAAAGTGGACACTTTCAACCTCGCTTAGAGCCAATATAGGAGGATATATCTTTAATGGTATGGCCATGAATACAGGTGCATGGGAAACCATGAGCTATAACGATTATCAACTTAATAACTTAAATCGGAGTTTCCTGGATACCCGCTTTACCAAGAGGCAGTTTCTCAGCGACCATTATCTTGAAAACGCTTCGTTCTTGAAGATGGACAACCTGCAACTCTCTTATGACTTCGGTCGCATATATAAGACCATCGGCCTTCATGCCTCTGCCATGGTGCAGAATGTCTTTACCGTGACTAAATATAAAGGTGTAGACCCTGAAACAGCCAATGGTGTCGACACATCTGTTTATCCGCGTCCCCGCACGTATTCTATCACTATTGGCCTTAATTTTTAATTGAATAAACCATGAAGAAAATTAATATACTAACAATAATCGTATGGTGCATGACCCTTGTAGCAAGCTCGTGTACAGATGTTCTTGATCAGATGCCGACAACAGAAGATACCTCAAAAGATGTTTATGCTGAAGCGGCAAATTATAAGAGAGTTCTTGCCAAAATATATGCCTCGTATGTTCTTGCAGGACAAGGACAAGGTGGAGACAACGGAGACCTCACCAGCATTAACAAGCAAGACTTTTCCCGTGGCTATTTCAATCTGCAAGAAGCTGCTACCGATGAAGTAGCTAATACCTGGCTTTCAGGAAACAACCTGTCTGACCTTACCTATATCAGTTGGGATGCGAAAGATTCTTGGGTTTCTGACTCCTATCACTGGCTTTTCTTCAACATAGCCTTGTGTAATGAGTTTCTTCGCCATTGTTCGGATGAAGAGATTGCCCGGTTTTCAGAAGCCGAACAAACTGAAATCCGTACTTTCCGTTCAGAAGCTCGTTTTATGAGATCATTCAGTTATTGGATGGTACTCGATTTGTATCGTCAAGGTCCTAAGGTGGATGAAAATACGCCTGTTACCGGTTATATCCCGGAAGCCTACGACGGGATTGGGATGTTTGATTTTATCGAAAGTGAACTGAAAGAGCTGGTTGCCGAAGGAGTTTCATCAGCATTGCCCGCTACCAACGAATACGGTCGTGCCAGTAAACCCGTAGCATGGGCACTCCTTGCCCGGCTTTATTTAAACAGCGCAGTATATCGTGGCAATGTGGATACTAAGTATTATACAGAATGTATAACTGCTTGCAAGCAAGTAATTTCCAATTCTGCATTCTATCTGGAGCCGGAGTATGCTAAATTATTTAATGCCGATAATCACAAGCGAACACATGAAATATTGTTTGCTATGGTGTGTGACGCCACGACATCAGTTACGTGGGGCGGAGGAACATATATAATTTGTGGATCATGTGGCAATTCGAGCACACAAGACCCCGCCAAGTATGGATTGTCCAACGGCTGGGGTATGTTTCGTGCGCGTGGTGAGATGACAGCAAAGTTTGGAGATATTGCTACAACCAAAGACAGTCGCGCTATGTTTTATACAGATGGACAAGCACAGTTCTTTACCGGTGCAATCGATAACCAAGCCGAAGGCTATTTCTTTGAAAAGTTCTCCAATCTCACTGATGAGGGCGTAGCAGCATCCAACTCTGCTGCCACGGGATGCTCTACCGACTATCCCCTACTCCGACTTGCCGACATCTATCTGATGGCAGCCGAGGCACAACTCAGAGGAGGAACAGGGCTGTCGCGAACCGAAGCATTGGAACTTGTAAATAAGGTTCGTTTGCGTGCATATAACCAAGATGAAAGCGGAAAAATTTCAGATAGTGATTTTACGCTTGATTTCATTCTCGATGAAAGAGCCAGGGAGTTATACCTTGAATCTGTGCGTAGAACTGACCTTATAAGATTCAATAAGTTTGTATCAGCAGATTATATCTGGCAATGGAAAGGGGGCGTTCTTGACGGTCGTGCCGTGAACAAAAAATATAATATTTATCCCATTCCTGATACAGACCTTACAGCCAATCCTAATCTACATAATCCACTCTATTAAAAAGATACGATATGAAAGTTTTTAGTACAATAGTTAAATTGATATTATTGTCAGCTGTTATGACAGTAGCTACCACCTCCTGTGATAGCGATATTGATCCGGTTTACGTCTTGTCCGGAGACTCTATGGAATTGATGGGAGGCTCGAATGAAATTATTCTTACGCCAGACAATCCACAGGCTTTGGCATTGACGGTTTATTGGAGTGGTGACGGGCGTTTGGCACTTAGTGATACACTTTTACAGGCTCCGGTGAATGTTGCGGAAATAACCATTCAGTTTTCAAAGGATGAACACTTTACTGCTCCGCTAAATATTGCGGTGGATAAGAATATCCATTCCCGTCAATTTCTTTGCGAGGAACTTAATTCTCTGCTTGGTCGTTTGGGATATGAGGCCAATGAGAAGGCTCCGTTATGGATTCGGATACGTTCGGTATTGGCAGCCAACATCGCTCCTGCATACTCCAATGTCATGGAAATTTTGGTCCAGTCTTATCGCATTGAGCTTGTCTTGGCTCAAGTGCTTGACAAGGATTGGAAAAACACATCTATGACACTTGCCTCTCCTGCTGAAGATGGCATTTATACAGGTTTTATGGGTGTCAACGGATGGGAAAACTGGTGGCTTCGCGAAGCCAATAATGTAATGTGGGGTAATCTTGGTGAAGAAGGAAAGACATTTTATGCTTCATCGGAAGACAGTCACTGGAACTTTTGGTTCCCGAATCCGTCAGGATGCTATTACACTACCGTAAACACGGTTGAAGGATGGTGGAGTGCGCTTCATGTTGCCAGTCTGTCAGTTAGTGGAGATGTAACGGGCGAAATGACTTACAACAAGCAGAACAATCAATGGACACTGCCAGTAAATCTGGCAACACAATCTACCCTGACCATTTCCGTATCAGGAAAGGGTAACCTGTACAACCGGGAAACAACCGACATAGGACCTGCTATTGAGCAAACTGTCGCATTTGGAGGCAATTCGCAAAATCTCTTGTTAGGTGAAAGTGCAGATAATATTTCTGTAACTATGCCCGCCGGAGAAAATCTCCTGGTTCTTGATTTATCCAATCCTCTTCAATTTACCATCGGCGCCGGAGAAGAGGTACCGCAGCCGGAAGTCTCTCAGTATCTGTACTTCTCCGGCATAACCAATTGGGAGGGTTTTGACGATTACCTCACTTTATACGATGAAGCCGGACTTTGCTATGGTGGTGCACATTGGATAGATTCTGAATGGGGATATCGTGCATATACTGAACAAGCATGGGAGCCCGCCTATAATGCAGCCGATGGCTCTACCGACTTGTCCGGCACATTGATCCTTGCAGAGTCTAAAGACAACATTCCCGCACCGGCACAAGGGCTGTATGTTATGGATTTCAACATGAAGTCATTGACCTATGAACTGACTCAAGTGCAGACTGTGACATTCACCGGACTTAACGATAATTGGTCTGAATCCCCCATGACACAGTCTGCAGAAAATCCAGAGATATTTACAGCCGAGTTCATTAAAGAAAAGAAAAGTCCTTGGGGAGTAAAAGTGCTGATAAATAACAACTGGAACCTTTTCTTCGGCGGTGGTTCCGGCATTCTGCACCTGAAGCATTCTGAATCCTCAGCAGGATTTGACGGAGACGATGAACTCGAAATAGGCAAAACCTATGTCCTTACCGTTGATTTGGGACACCAAACTTATTCTTACTCACTTAAATAAATCAGTTTCAATGAAAATAGCAAGCATATTATCAATAGTAGCACTCATTGCTTCAATGGCTACAAACGGGTGTAGTGAAGATGGCCCGGTTACAAATCCTCGTCAAGAAGAACCGCAAAAGGTTGTAAAAGAAGAAGGCTTTGCACGTGGTGCAGACGTAAGTTGGCTGACTCAAATGGAAGCGGAAGGACTCAAGTTCTACACGCCGGACGAGAATCGCCAAGAGATGGAGTGTATGGAACTCTTGCGTGATTATTGCGGAGTCAACTCTATCCGTCTTCGTGTATGGGTTAACCCGAAAGACGGCTGGAACAACATGAATGACGTAATAGTGAAAGCAAAACGTGCCGAGCGTCTGGGATTACGTACGATGATCGACTTCCATTTTTCTGATACCTGGGCCGACCCCGGACATCAGGAAATGCCGGAGGCGTGGAAAGAGCTTTCATTTGATGATCTCAAAATTGCTCTCGGCGAACATGTGAAATCAGTTCTTACCGCGTTAAAAGCGGTTGGGGTTACACCGGAATGGGTACAGGTAGGTAATGAAACAACTCCCGGCATGATGCTTCCTGTGGGGTCTGTTGATAATCCCGAACAACTGACTGCACTCAACAATGTGGGATATGATGCCGTGAAAGCTATATGTCCCGACGCCAAAGTCATTGTCCACCTGGACGCGGGAAACGACCAATGGGTATACAACCGCATGTTCGACATTCTTCAAGCCAATGGAGGTAAATACGACATGATAGGCATGTCGCTCTATCCATATTGGGCAGAACAGGAAGGCAAAACCGGTGGTTGGCTGAAAGTAGCCGATGACTGTATTGCCAATATCAAGCATGTCAAGCAGAAATACAACAAACCTGTCATGATTTGCGAGATAGGTATGCCTTATGATCAGGCAGAGGCCTGCAAACAACTCATTACAAAAATGATGCAAGCCGATGTGGAAGGTATCTTCTATTGGGAGCCACAAGCCCCGAATGGCTATAATGACGGTTATAACCTAGGCTGTTTCGATAATAATGCGCCTACAATTGCACTAGATGCTTTTAAAATCCAATAAAAAAGTGAGAATGAACATGAAACACCAGAAACAGTTGTTTACTGTACTTTTGATGAGCGCAGCCTGTATGCTACAGGCACAGCGCAGCGAGACGCTGCTTGAGAAGAACTGGAAATTCAGTAAAGGAGATTTTCCGGAAGCTGTGCAGACTGACTACAATGATACTAAATGGGAATCGGTCGTTATCCCGCATGACTGGGCCATCTTCGGACCTTTCGACATGAACAACGACCTGCAAAACGTAGCAGTCACACAGAACTTTGAGAAGAAGGCATCACTGAAAACCGGACGTACCGGAGGACTGCCTTATGTCGGAACCGGATGGTATCGCACCAGCTTCGACGTTCCCGCCGACAAAGAAGTCACTCTCCTGTTCGACGGAGCAATGAGTGAAGCGCGTGTATACGTCAACGGACAGGAGGCTTGCTTCTGGCCCTTCGGCTACAACTCTTTCCATTGCAACGTCACCCCTTTCCTGAATAAAGACGGAAAGAACAATACACTGGCGGTACGCCTCGAAAACCGCCCCCAGTCTTCACGCTGGTATCCGGGAGCAGGTCTGTACCGCAACGTCCACTTGATCGTGACGGAGAAAGTACACGTTCCGGTATGGGGCACGCAGATTACTACCCCGCATGTCAGTGATGAATTTGCCGCCGTACGCCTGCAAACCAAGATAGAGAATGCCGGCGAAAAGACAGAAATCCGTATAGAGACAGAAATCCTGTCACCGGATGGAAAGGTAGTGACCCGCAAAGAAAACAAAGGCCGCATCAATCACGGGCAGCCGTTTGAACAGAACTTTATCGTCAACGCGCCTCAACTCTGGTCGCCGGAAAGCCCCGCTCTTTACAAGGCTGTATCGAAAGTGTACGCAGACAACCAACTGGTAGATACATACTCTACCCACTTCGGTATCCGCAGCATTGAATACATTGCCGACAAAGGTTTCTACCTGAACGGAAAACACCGCAAATTCCAAGGTGTATGCAACCACCATGACTTAGGTCCGCTGGGTGCGGCCATCAACGTAGCGGCACTTCGCCACCAGCTCACACTCTTAAAGGATATGGGATGCGACGCCATTCGTACTTCCCATAATATGCCGGCTCCCGAACTCGTGGAATTGTGCGACGAAATGGGATTCATGATGATGATCGAACCGTTCGACGAATGGGACATCGCCAAGTGTGAAAACGGATATCACCGTTACTTCAACGAATGGGCAGAACGCGATATGGTGAATATGCTGCACAACTATCGTAACAATCCCTGTGTAGTGATGTGGAGTATCGGTAATGAAGTCCCCACGCAATGCAGCCCTGTAGGATATAAAGTAGCCAAGTTCCTGCAAGATATCTGCCACCGTGAAGACCCTACCCGCCCCGTTACCTGCGGCATGGACCAAGTGACTTGTGTTCTAGCCAACGGATTTGCTGCCATGATCGATATCCCCGGTCTGAACTACCGCGCCAATCGCTATCAGGAGGCGTATGACAAACTTCCGCAAAATCTTATTCTGGGTAGTGAAACTGCGTCCACCGTCAGCTCACGCGGTGTCTACAAGTTTCCCGTAAAAGATAAGAAAAGTGCCCAGTACGATGATCATCAATGTTCTTCTTATGACGTAGAGGCATGTTCATGGTCCAACATCCCCGATGAGGACTTCGCTTTGGCGGACGATCATCACTGGACCATCGGACAGTTTGTATGGACCGGCTTCGATTATCTGGGTGAACCTTCCCCTTATGATACTGATGCCTGGCCCAATCATAGTTCCATGTTCGGTATTATCGACCTTGCCAGTCTCCCCAAAGACCGCTATTACTTGTATCGCAGCATATGGAATAAGGAAGCGGAAACACTGCATATCCTGCCGCATTGGACATGGCCGGGACGCGAAGGTGAAGTAACTCCGGTATTTGTTTACACCAACTACCCTGCTGCCGAACTGTTTATCAACGGAAAAAGCTACGGTAAACAAAGCAAGAACAACAGTTCACTGAAAAGCCGCTACCGTCTGATGTGGATGGATGCCATATATGAACCGGGTGAAGTGAAAGTAGTAGCCTACGATAAAGACGGAAAAGCAGTAGCAGAAAAGAGTGTACGCACCGCAGGCAAGCCTCATCACATCGAACTGGTCAGCAACCGGAACGAACTGACGGCAGACGGCAAAGACCTCGCTTATGTGACAGTGAAAGTGGTGGACAAAGACGGCAACCTCTGCCCTGCCGACAGTCGTCTGATCAACTTCTCCGTCAAAGGTGCCGGAAAATACCGTGCCGGAGCCAACGGTGACCCCACGAGTCTCGACCTGTTCCATCTTCCGAAGATGCACGCTTTCAACGGAATGCTTACAGCTATCGTACAAACAAATGAAACAGCCGGAGAAATTATTCTGACTGCCAAAGCCGGCGGAGTGAAAGCAGGAAGTATCCGTCTTCTGACGAAATAATCGGTCTACATAAAGAAATATATTTGAAAAATTGCTGTCACCTGTCACCAAACGAGTGATAATAGTCTGATAATTAAATCATAAGACCGTGACAGCAACGTGTGACAGCAGTGTGATGGCAAGTATTGTCGTCACACTGCTGTCACACGTTGCTATTTCATTTTAGCTACCCTCTGCACTTCTACTGATAGTAAGCCAAGTTCGTTTCCCTATTTGAAACTATAGTTCCCATTGCTTGAAACTTTGGTTTCATACGCTCGAAACTTTTAGTTTCAAGCCTTTGGAACTATGGTTTCTTACTAATGAAACTGCAGTTTCTCACCGATGGAACTCTAGTTTCAAGCAGTGGAAACTTATCAAGCGGTTTCTTACTGATGCTGTATATAATGGATGGAACCAGTTTATACCCCTATGCCATAACTTCAGGGTGGAAGATACAGATATGTAAATAATATTATCAAAAAAGGAAGAAAATTGGGATCTGCACAAAAAAATGAAGAGAAAAGTCTCTAAAAATTAATACTCCTCTCTCCATTTATAGAAAATAAGGACATTTACTGAATATCCCTAAGTAGAACTGTATTATACTGCTGGCCATTATGAAGACTGTATCCTCTTTGATTATCCTTATTTTTTTGAGTCTATATTTGCCACCAATAAGTGACAACAGTCATTTTCTTAGTGGCATATATATTATCATTTGTTTAGCAAGACAAATCCCTTACTTTCTAACACATCATATACCACTTGTTTGTATGGCTCTAAATAAACGTTTCCTGGTATATGCTGCCGAATAAATATTCGTGGAAATACATTTTTGATTAACCATTTTAATAAATAGTGATTTGACCAAAATCCATAATATATATCTTCCACAAATGCTCCAGACAGTACTTTGGGATAGTAACTTGTCTGGCCTAAATCTACATAATCTTTATGTCTAATTTCCGCTTCCTCTACCATTCTTCCTAATGCAGTTATGTATAATACCCTAGTATCATCTGTTTTATATTTAATCCCCATGTAAAGAGGAATAAGGCTTTTTGCATCTTCAAGAATTAAGGTCATCAATCTTACTTCCCCTAACTTGTCTTTAGCTATCAATAAAAAAGATTTGGAAGAGAACAGCATATTTAGGTTTTCAAAGAAGGTTACATTTAAAAATTCAAATTTGTTTTCTGCTTTGTTTAACACATTGTTATATAACTCCGTAAACAATAATGTTTGATTTGCAAAATCGGTCGATATCTCCCACATGAAATTCTCATTAAATGCTTTTTGCGAATCCTGAAATCTTTTCCTGTATTTGCTTTTTAACATCTCTGGGTATTTATGGCTACTTAATACTGGAATAACATTTGTTGGAAACGATGAAAAAAAGTAAAAATCATGACCTAATATTTTTTTATTGAATCAATATTACGCCCTCTGATATCTTTAATGAAGACAAACTTCGATTTTGTCTGTCTACACTTATTTTTCAATTGCTTCCTTACTAAATCAAAGACAATCTGCCTTTTTTCTGCAGACAAAGTTGTTTTATACTCTATAAAATGTTCACAGCTAGAAGCATATGTTCCTGTAACAAAGGCTCTAATCTTGAAAAAATCAATATAGACTTTTCTTATCTTTTTTACCACAGCCTTTACCATTGGAGATGTGGTAAGATTTAAGATGTCTATTTCATAACTAAAGCATGGAACTATTGCAACGACAGTCCCATGTTCAAATATTTGTAAATAATAAATTGTAATTTGCTGAAAATCGGATTTTTCAATAGATATGAAAAACCGTTGACTTTTAATTATACTTTTGCCGAATATATCTTCCCAATCAGATAAAGTAATATCATTAACAGATGTACTCCATTTTATAGAGTAGTTATTTGACAAATCTTGAAATGTCATACTTTTCAAACAGTTTAATGATTAATTCAACCAACATATCCATATCTTTCTGTGTATGACTTGCCATTACACTTATTCTAAACCTCGTCAAATTCGCTGGTACAGCCGGTGGAAAAATTGGATTTATAATGAATCCACTATCAAAAGCATCCTTTGCCAATTGAGTTAGTATAGCTTGGTCTCCTACGACCAAAGGAATAATGGGAGTCTCAGTATTCATTATATTAAACCCTTCGCTTTTCAATTTATTTTGTAGATATTCAGCATTTTGTTTTAAGTGCTCTACAATTTCTGTACTTTGCATCACTTTTATTACCTCAATAGCTGCTGCACATACACTTGGCGGCAATGAAGTTGAGAACATATTACTTCTTGCATATATCCGTAGATAATCAATAACATCTTGTGAAGCCGTTATATACCCCCCCACCGTTCCGATTGCCTTACTTAATGTTCCGGTTAAAATTATATTTTTCTATCAGTAATCCCATAGTGTGACAATGTACCAGCACCTTTGTCCCCTATTACCCCTGTTGCATGCGCTTCATCGACAAGCAAGATAGCATCATATTTCCTTGTTATCTCCAGAATTTGTGGAAGTTTTGCTATATCGCCATCCATACTAAATACCCCATCTGTAACAACCAGTATACCATTGGGATATTGAGGACTATTATCTTTTAACAGTCTTTCCAAATCATTGATATCACCATGTTTGTATCTTATCATTTTTGCACCGGACATAACAGTGCCATCAAGCAAGCTGGCGTGATCAAGTTTATCATGTATGATAAGATTATTTGGACGTATTAGTCCTGAAATAACTCCTAAGTTAGCTGTATATCCAGAAGAAAAAAGGATAGTATCATCCATTCCTGATATTTTAGCAATAAGTTTTTCCAATTCTTCTTGATATATGGATGTTCCAGTTAATAAAGGAACACCACCTGATCCTATGCCAAACTCTTTAGTTACTTCGATGGCCTTCTGAATTGCTTCAGGAAAGATAGTTGCACCCAAGTAACTGTTTGATCCGAACATAATAGCTTGCACTTTTTGTTGAGTATGGCGATTATAAACTGTTACACGTCTATCACAAGCAGTCAATTGTGGATGTTTTCTATAAACATTCAACTCGCTTTGCTCATGCAATGCCATTTCTTCCTTGAAATCATGGACTTTACCCATGATAGATCCATCTTTGCTGGTTCTATTTCCCGTTAAATTTACAATGTAGCTCATATCTCAGTGTATTGTTTCGTGCGTTATACAGTATATACGGTACAAATATATAACTTTTTTCTATAAATGTTGTTATCAAGGTTGTTTATATTAAAAAGTATATATTTTCTTAGTTGTTTTCTATTAATTATCAGTATATTTGCAAACAGAACATACTGATAATTAAAAAATATGCGAGACGGAAAACCAACAAAAAATAGGCTACTAATCGAAGCTTTCAAATTATTCGCCCATAAGCCATATGATAGAGTAACATTTGCCGATTTAGAGGAAGTAACAGGATTAAGTCGTGGTGCAATATTATATCATATTAAAACAAAAGAAAATTTATTTTTAAATGTTGTTAATAAGTTTATCTTTGATCGCAACAGCGTTTCCAATCTCTCAGAGAAATTTCACTCAAACTTAAGCCTTTTTATCACTCAATTTATTGAAACTTGCCAAAAAGAAAAGGATGAGATGCTAGAGATTGGAATATCAAATGTCAATAATGCAATGTTAAACATTGAAATATCCGCTTTCTATATATTGCCCAAAATGAGAGAAATCGCCAATGAATGGCTGTGCAAGGAAAAGAACACTTGGGAAATCGTTTTAAAAAATGCTATTTCTAAAAAAGAAATCAAAGATGATATCAACATAGAGCTATTTGTTGATTTATTTCAGAATATATATTTGGGAACATCTTTTGCAGGAGTCGTTCATGAAGACGGATACAAAATTGATCAGTTGAAGAGGGAATTTATGCAGATTTATCAATTAATAAAAAAATAACGCAACTATATACTTTATTGTACCAACGGTTGTGTATAACTCTTTAATGTGCCAATCGTTATTACATCTATTATTCTCATTACAAATAATATAATCACATAGTATTTATTGGCTTTACACCAATACAATGTCTCTTGATTTAGCTGAGAAAACACAAAGTACGCCACAATGACTGCCAGTTTGGCAGATATTGTGGCGTTAAAGATTATTTGTATTAATTGGTACTGTTTTTGAAAGTTATTATCAGTGTCATCGGCATTCCGTTTTGCTTAAAATTCATTTTTTTGGATATAACGGCAGTTTACACCTATCTTTCTGAAATCAAGATGGCGGAGTTCCTTTCGTTGAAAAGGGAAATTCACATGTTTAACTAAGGAAAATATTATTATGGGTATTAAAACAGGCCCAAAAAGAATTGCTATTTCCACAGGAAAACCTGACCGTCGTCAAAGAGACAACAAGCAAACTCCAGGAAATACACCATCTTTGAAACCCCATATTCATAAGAAGGGGGATTAAACTCCAAATAAAAACGGATGCCTTTGGCTGACATCCGTGGAGTAAAATGTTAAAGTTCATCCTTATCGTGTAGCAACACGATTTTGAGGTCTATCAAAGCCTTTGTCATTTTGGCACTATGACGATGGCTTTTTTCATAATGGTGCAAATATAACTCATCAAGATGAAATAGGTTTTGTTACTATGAAAAAAATAAGATTTATTATTATTACAATTATACTATCCTACAACATTTGGTTTCAACCAATTTTCGAGTAAACTTAATCATTTTCTTCATTTGTTGTTTCTTTTTGTTTCTCTTCTGATTGACTATCTGCCATTTTAGCAATTTCTATTTGCAACGTATTCTCCAACGTTTCATTCAGGGTTTCTATAAGTGTTTTCATTTCGATACAATTTTGATTTGATAAAATATGTATTTACTCTCATAAAGCAAATAAAAACCTACGTTTTAATGCTACTAACAACTTAATAATCAGTTGCTATTAAATTTTATTGTGAAAATTCTTAAGATTCTTCTCCAGAACTGAAATTATCCTCCCATTGCATGTACAATTTCTCTATTAATCAATAATTGTACACATGAAAACATTCAAATCGTCCCACCGAATGCTACAAAGTTTGAATACTGAAGAGAAATGTAGAGAGTATCTTGAAGAGTTGAGGTGGCATGGTGAGCCTATTTGCCCACATTGTGGTTCTATTTCTAAGCATCATTATAAACTAACTCAAAACGGAGAGTTTAAAGGTTTGTATAAGTGCAAGGATTGCCGTAAAAGATTTACAATTACAATAGGAACTATGTTTGAAGGTTCTCATGTACCTTTAGACCAATGGTTCTATGCTATTTCTATTTTCCTTTCATTCAAGAAAGGTCTTAGCAGTGCCCAATTAGCAAGATCTATCAACGTAACTCAGAAAACAGCATGGTTTATGTTACAACGTATTCGTAAAAACATGAAGGATGATGATGCAACCTTTGATGATATGACACAAATGGACGAAACCTATATGGGTGGCAAAACCAGTGCAAAGCACCAAGGACGTAGAAAATGTAAAGTTTCTAAAACTGGCAAAAAGAATATAGGACGCTCCGTAGCAACTAATGGAAGAAAGTATCATTAGTCCCAATTATGTAATAATAGTGGGAAATGCTGGTTACATAGAAAAAGTAGAAATCTAAAATAGAAGGAGAAAATGCCCAAAGGTGCAACTCGTTTTCTTCATATAATCTCATCCCAGTAGTTGTGGGATAATTCATTAAAATATGAAAATAAAAACTTTTTATGTGATGGTAATTTGCACCAGTTTATCGTTAATTGGATGTGACAAGGAGGAAATAGATGCACCAATAACACCTCCCATTGAAAAACCAGATGAACCTATTGCTTCACCATCTACCAATGACATTATTAAAATTAAAACAGGAGATATAGATATGATAATAGGACACAAATGATTGGCAAGGCGTTACTTATGGTAATGGAAGATATGTAGCCGTAGGATATGGTGGATATATTGCATACTCCATCGATGGAGTGAACTGGACATCTAAGCAAGTAACTATGCATGGAATGATATTACTTATGGTAATGGGAAATATGTAGCAGTCAGTGGTGGTGTGATTGGTTATTCTTCTGATGGCGTAAACTGGACAGCCAAACAAGTAACAGGCATGTGGTTATATGGAGTGGCTTATGGTAACGGAAAGTATATAGCAGTAGGTGGTAATGAAAGCATTAGTTATATTTGTTATTCCACAGATGATGTAAACTGGACGACCAAACAAGTCTCCTGTCGTTACTTATATGGTGCTACTTATGGCAATGGTAAATATATAGTAATGGGTGATGGAGGATATATTGCATACTCCACTGATGGAATTAATTGGACATCTAAAATCGTAGGATTAATTACTTGGGCAGGTGGTGCTTATGGCAATGGCAAATACGTAGTGATTGGTAATAATGGCTATATTGCATATTCTACAGATGACATAAATTGGATAATGAAAGGGTGACCAGGTAATAGTGAATTGCGGCAGAGTATTGTTTATGGTAATGGCAAATATATTGCTGTAGGCTATGGCGGTTATATTACTAATTCTACAGATGCTGTAAACTGGACAATAAATAAAATAGAAAGCGTACGCTTGAATGGAGCCTGCATTTATCAATAGAATGTTTGCGCTATGCCATAGGTAATTGAACTTCATATCAAAATATTAGTAGGGCATGCTGGGAAACTGGCATGCCCTATTTTTGTCATATTAATCGCTATTGGGGGGAATAAGAAAATAAAAGGAATTGTTAATCAAAAAGGGCATTGTAATAAAAGGGAGCTATCACTTTATTAAATTATCAATCGTTTGAATTGTTTTTAGTAACTTTGTTCTTTGTATTTAATAACTCATTAACAATCTAATATTTATGTATTATGGAATTAAAAACACTTCAATACTTTTCTCACAACTTAACAGATCCAATTCATGAAGTATTTCAAGTTTTGGATAACCCTAATCATTCAGAATATAATAAGCTACTCCATGATATGAAATCTATAAATGCAGAAGAACTCTCTTTATTTGTTATTGAAAAACAAATTGATTTCTACATTAAAGATAGTTTTAATATTGATATAGAGAGAAGGGCTTGGTTTCTAATCAATCGTTTGCATAGGGATATTGCGAGTAAAAGACTAGATGAATTATCAGGAAATGGAGTGAGACTTAAACCCTATAACTCGCTCAATCTGAAAGAGATTTTAATCAATGATGAAAATCTTGTTGACATTTCTTTTTTTGATTTGAAGCCTATTGGAATTGTTCATAATAACTTTGGTTATCGTTTATGTCCATCAACTAATTTAGATAATTCTACTTATTGGCTATTCCTTGAAATCATTAAGCTTGTACTTAAAAACAAAAAGAAATTCTATATCAGATTAGATCCGTTCATTGAGATACCTATCAAAGATTATACTCCCATGGCATATAAAATGACAATTCATGGAAAGCCACTAAATTGGGACCGAATTAGAAATCTGCAAAATGATGATTTTGGACAGTTTATAAATGAAAAAGAGGATAGTGATTATAGTATAACCGACTATGTTTGGAATGTGAAGAAAAACGAAATACACTTTACATGTGAAGAGTTACCTGCAATTGGAAATTGCACAATTAGAGGAAGCCGATATTTCCATGCGATTTTTAATAAGGATACGGGCTCTATTATACATTGTGATGGAGCTATTAGAATTTATAGTGAAAGTGAGCTTGCTGATAGAATGAGATTTCATGTTAGAAGTTCAGATGTGAGAAAGGTAGGAAAGAGAGTGAAGATATTTCAAACAAATGATTCTTTAACTCAGGAGGAGTTTTCTCATTTAGTAATGAGTTTTTTCGTCTGGAATCAAGATGTCGTTTCGTACTTTAATACATGATAATACAAAAGTTATATTGTAAATGCATGATATTTATATCTCATTATATTGATGTAAAGCCAACAAATACTATGTGATTATATTATTTGTAATGAGAATAATAGATGTAATAACGATTGGTACAATAAAGTATATAGTTGCGTTTTGATTGGTGATACGATGAAGACGACTATATCAACTCCTTGTTCTGATATAGTCTTTTCCATCGAAGGGAACTTGGCATTCACTTCAGAGGACATATTTAATCAACAAGCACGTAATTTCTAATTTTTTTTTTAAAGTATTGATCAGAAGATTATTGAGTAGCAATAAAGTCGTAACTATTCAGCCAAAAGAATGTGTAAATTCACTCCTTTTTATTCTTACTATTGCAACGATATTGCACTAATTATTGCGAAAAATGAGCAAAACATAAATTGATGTTTTCGCCACAATGCCCCTATAAGTTATAGATGTATGCAAGCTATTGATAATCAATGGCTTTTCCGATTGGATAATTATTACAATGCCATGCATTAGTTAATACTATATAAAACAAACCAAAATCATACAGTACATACTGTAAGTTTCATATATTTGCAAACAAACAGTCTATTCTGTCAATTAAATACATTTTTAGTAAAACGCATCTGAATGAGAACAGACTGATGGTAAACACATTGAAGCAATGTTTGTAGAATGTCTAAAATTATTTTTTGTATTCTAGGAACACAAAAATATAAGTAGTGTATTCAAAAAACATCTTGTGCATAATGAGATGATTGTAAGATTGTTGAAGAATTAAAGAGTAAAAATTGTAAGTCCAATTGAATCAATATTTCAATGAATATAATAGAATATTAGTTATCGGTATCAATATTACAGACCTAACTTTATAAAAAAGAATCAGCTGCATAAATGTTTATGGAATAGGTCTGATAAAGAGATTTTTGAATTTAAGTTTATTTGATTAAAAAAATTAATGTTATGAAAAAATTAAGTTCTTCAAAGCTGGTATTAGCTATGCTTTTTGCTGTAATTAGCATTTCTGCTAATGCCCAACTTAAAATGTCCTCTAATGGATATTTAACTTTTGGTCCTACAAGTACATATAATGATGGAACCAAAGATTATAACATTACACTGAGAGGAAATATTTGGTTGGCTGGACCCAATGTAGGACATTTCTTACAGATAGACACCAATCCTGCTGCAACTCGAATAGCAAGTCACTATGACCAAATTATATTTTATAATACAGGTACGAATACATATAATAGTATTCAAGTGAAGAATGTATACAACTACTCCGACTTAGCAGCAAAAAAGAATATCCAACCATTAGGACGTAGTATAAATAGTGTATCTAAACTGCTACAACTCAAACCTGTTAAGTATGATTTTCAAGACAGTTCAGATCGCAGTACTTTTAAAGTCGGTGGCGATGGGAAAGAAATTGGATTAATTGCTCAAGAAGTGGAATTAGTTTTTCCAAATCTCGTTTTAACCGATCCGGATGGAAAAAAATTAATTAACTACACAGCACTAATTCCAGTTTTAATTGATGCTGTCAAAACATTAACCGAAGAAATTAATACGCTGAAGAGTATGCAGAAATGATCTGCTGTACATTTTTTTATTGACAATGCGAAATCTTTATCTAAGTGCCCTAAACACTAAAGGCTCCATTTTATTTCATTAACAATTTTGTTCAAGGGACGGAATGGTGCCTTTAGTTATTTTACATCCATTACAATATGAAAGAAAGAGTTGTGGAATTGGATTATCTGAAATGCATCCTTATTTTATTAATGGTTTTATTTCATCTAGCTTATTTTAGTGAGAAATATCCATTGCTGAAACAATTCGTTTATGCATTTCATATGCCGGTCTTCTTGATATTGTCAGGTTATCTAACAAATATCAATAAAGGAACTAAAAAAAAAATCCGGGAAATTTTATGGCTCTTCATTCCATATTCATTAATGGAAGCGAGCTATGTGGTTACAGCATCAGTCTTACCTATTCGAGAACATTTTGATGGACTCAGCATAGAACTTTTAATTAGAAAGGTACTAATGGAACCCATGGGGCCATATTGGTACTTGCATACCCTATTGGTTTGTGAAGTAATGTACTATGTGGTGTTTCTATTTAAGAAGATAAAGCCCATATCAAGATTTTTTATTCTAGCAGTTTGCTTGTTCTTGTTATCTCAGGAAGATTTCAAATTGTTGATATTTATAAATGCAATATACTTTTTAGTTGGGGTGTGGATGAGACAAAGCAATTTTTCTTTTCTGATTATATTTCAAGCATCATTCTGGGCAATTTTACCGTTATGTATTATTTGTTATAATACGGATAACTTTAGTAGATCAGAGATGAGTGGGATAGCCATAATTTATTTGGCAACATGTATAATCTTGGAAACACACAAATATATTTCCGGGATTCTAAAGAAAGTCACTTATTTTATAGGAAAGAATACGCTTGTGATTCTCCTTTTCTCTCCCATATTTACTATTCTGTCCAAGTTATTAATCCCTCTATTCACTTTTGATAGAACGGGGATATGTTTCGCATCTGTTTCAGTGGCTTTTGTCACGATAGGATGTATTGCTATTTCATATATCATGGATTATTTTCATCTATCAAGATTTTTCGTAGGCAGAGATCGAATTCTTAACAGAATAAGTAATTGATTGATAATTATTGTGTCATAATAATGAATGAAATAAAATGAAAAAAAATGCAGTTTTATTATATGGTTTGTTTTCAGCCTTTATGTTGATATTCCTAACAGGATGTTCTGACAAAATAGAAAACATTAGTGATATGAATGGGAATGAGGTTTCTACTCGCTCACTGTCCTTTACTGATTATTATTGGTATAATGGGCAAAAAATCGGAATAAATAAATTGAATAACAAAAAGTATATTCTTTTTGATGAGAATAACGAAAATACTTTAAAAAGTTATTCTGCAACAACTCTGAAGTTCGTAAAAGAGCCACAATTGCTTCAACTTTCAAATAAGATAATGAAAAAAAAGCTGCAATCTTCACCCAAAAATCTTAAATGGGCTACAATTGAAACAACGGCTTCATCACCGACCTTAACCAAACTAAACGGAATAATTTATGAAGCCCCATATTTTCAAACAGAAAATGGAACTGAAGTAGGATTGAGTCACTTGTATTATGTGAAATTAAAGTCAGACAAAGACGTCTCTAAACTTATGGAACTAGCATCTATCAATAAAGTTGATATAATAGGTAATAATGAATATATGCCTTTATGGTATACATTATCATGCTCAAAAGAATCGACTGGCAATGCTTTGGAATTAGCTAATAAGTTTTATGAAACGAATTTGTTTGAAGCCAGTGAACCAGACTTAATGAGTGATGACACACCTAATTGTGTCAATGACTCTAATTTCTCAAATTATCAATGGAATTTAAGAAATACAGGTCAGAATGGAGGAACTATAGGAGTTGATGTGAATTTTTGTAATGCCAGAAGTATAACTACTGGAAGTCAAAATGTAATTGTAGCTATTGTCGACCAAGGCATTCAACTTGATCATCCCGACTTAAATGTACATTCCATCAGTTATGATACAGAAAGTGGAACATCACCTAGTAGAGTATTGGGCACCCATGGCACCAATTGTGCAGGATTCATTAGTGCAAAAACAAATAATAGTATTGGTATCGCATCCCTCGCTCCAGATTGCCCGTCAATGTCAATTAGTAATTCATTGGCATCTTCTCCGGATAGTAGACAAAAGAGAGCTGACGGGATTAATTTTGCATGGAGAAACGGTGCTTCTGTAATCTCAAATTCATGGAGTTCAAGTGTTGCATATTCAATAATTAACGACGCAATCTCAAATGCCTTAACAAGTGGACGATCTGGAAAAGGATGCGTTGTTGTGTTTGCTACAGGAAATGACTACTCATCAACAGTGGGTTATCCCGCTAATTGCAATCCAGATATACTTGCTGTAGGTTCTAATAACCGAAATGGTTCAAGATCTTCTTTTAGCAATTATGGCACAGCATTAGATATTGTAGCTCCGGGAGAAAATGTATGCACAACAACAACTGGAAGTAATTATTCCACTTCAATAAGTGGTACCTCCTTTTCCTGTCCTACAGCTGCTGCTGTTGCGGCTTTAGTAATATCGGTTAATCCCAACTTAACTCAAAAACAGGTTGTTGATATTCTAGAGAAAAGCGCACGAAAAGTTGGAAACTATGCATATTCGACAACGTCTAACAGATTAAATGGAACTTGGAATAATGAAATGGGATATGGTTTGCTAGATGCCTATGCAGCAGTATCTTTAGCAGGCGGCGAGAATGTCTATTTTAATGACCAAACGGTATCATACACTCAAACAGTTTCTGGAATGAACATCTTTTCTCAAAATGTTACTGTAACGAATAATGCCACCTTAACATTCAATTTTATTCAAACTGTTATCATTAATCCGCCATTTACAGTAAATGCCGGATCGCAGTTCTTCTTATATTACTAAAGTTCTAGGGTGCCCAGTTTGATGTTCTCATTTTAGAGAAGAATTTAACAGTACGATAACAATTGCATTAAGAATGTCAAACTGAACACCCTAACATTTTGCCACTATTTATAACTTAGATAAGGAGCATCTTTCTTCTCTGCCTAACTGATTGTACTTTGCACGGGCAAGTATTGTAAATTTTCCTCTAGGAAATTTTGCATAAAAGTGACCAAGAGAAGTATTATTCATTTGATTCGATAGATATAAATACCATCAGTATAAGTATAAAGTATTAAAATATCATCATATTGTTCAATATCAATAATTCCACCTACACCCAATAAATCGGCTTGATAAAGTATAGACCATGTATCACCACCATCAGTAGAATGATGAATTGTAAATTTATGTTCTTCTTTAGGAATACGGGTGACTCCAGTAGAATATAGTATTTGTGGATTTCTCTTATCATAAATTGTTTTGTAAAAATATACATCATCCTTCAAAACAGGATTCCAAATCCGACCTTTATCTATAGTTTTCTTTAAAAAATATTCCCCTGAATATATCATTATATTTGGATTAGTTGGGTCAAAAGCTATATGATGTATACAATTATTTCTTTCATTCTCAAGTATTATCCAATCTTTCCCATCATTACAAGAAGCATTAATAAAAGATTCAAATATCATAGTTTCCCCTGTATTGTAAATATTTGTAGTGTCTTGAGGATGAAATCCAACAAACCAATTCTGATAGCCGCCATAAAAAGTACTGATAGTCTTCCAACTTTTTCCAAAATTTACCGATTTCACTACTCCAATAGGTTCGACCAAAGCCAATAGTGAATTCGCATTTTGGGAGTTTTGAGATATTGAGTAAGGTATGACCTTTAACTCATTCTCTTCAATTAAAAACTCCGGTGGCGTTATCGCCTTACAAGTTTTTCCACCATCTGTTGAAAGCACAAATGCCTTCTCGTCAGTGCAAGCTGTAATTGCAATTATAGAATCCCCCTTCATAACAAACTGGATTACTGGAAGACCGGAGAACGCAAACTTTTCCCAGTCCATGTTATTCAACGACTTCGCTGGCTTTCGATATATCCCCGACCACGTTGCTATGTAAATATATCCATCAACTACTTGAACAGACGGTCTATAAGGACGCCCATAAGTATTCCAAACTTTTTCTTGGGCCTCTATTACATTTGCTTTATCTTTTAATCCAATATATTCAAAAATCTTCTCGTCGTCAGTAATTTCTCGTAGGTTATTATCATCCTTACAAGAAATAAACATAACTGATAAAAACAAAATTAAAAATAATGATTTCATTTATAATTGCTTTATAATTAGTCTAAGTGGTGATTACAAATTAATTTAAATTATGCGTATATTGGTTTGTCTGCAGGACGAGTCAATATTCATTATATACTAAAATCCTTTAGAACAAACCTTTATATTATCTAAAATATTATTGGATTGATTCTTTTCGAGAGAATCCCTATAAACAAATTGTTTGACCATATTAAAAATTTAAATATAGAACCAATAAATGAAAACCAGCTATCTATCTGGTAGCATTTATATAGACACTAGTATAGTTAAACATTTGCACACTATAATCAAATAATTGAGTAGCAAGCACAATAGCAATGCGTTAAATAAAAACATTCATTTCACAGTATATGTGCATATCATTGCATTCTTCACAATCATTCATACCAAATAACTATTGCAAATATATAATAAATAAGCAGTACATGCTATAAAACACAGCCTACTTCTTCAAGATTAACTAGTATTAGTATTTTCAACGTAAATTTAGTGCCACTCGTTGCCACCCAATGCGCAATTCTCATTAGGAAACTACGTATATCAGATTGAACGTGTAGCTATAGTCATGTGTGTATAATCATAAGATAGAAAAGAAGAAAAGGCTGGCGGCATAATCAGCGCTAATACATGAAAAACGGAAAAGTTTATTAACTTCCTGCTAAAAGGCAGGCCCCTACATCATGATTTCAGGATGTAAGATACAGATATGTAAATAATATTATCAAAAAAGGAAGAATAATTGAGATCTGTATATAAAAAATGAAGAGAAAAATCTCTAAAAATTAATATTATCCTATTCATTTATAGAAAATAAGGACATTTACAGAATACCCCTAAATAAACTACAACGAGTGGCAACAGCGTGACGGCAAATTCTGCCATCACACTGCTGTCACTCGTTGCCGTCACCATATTTATACCTAAAAATCAGCCTGTTACATCTAAAACAGTGACAGGTGACAGATAATATTTGTTTTTATTTATATAGGATGAAGAAAATATAGATGCTACTGATATTATTTACAGATAAACGTAACCAACAATCCTTTGTGATCGGTTGGCCATACATCAAGCGGCAATAAGAACTTATCTTTGGATGTCTCCTGCACGCGCTGTGCGCGGACAATAGAACCTTTCGGTCCGAAGATGACCGCCTTCCTTGCATCCAGTCCTTCGCCTTTATAGAAAATAAAGTCGATCCGGTCCCGCTCGTCTGCTTTGGGAGCCCATGTGATTTTCTCCGGAGTTTTTGCCGGATTGTCCGAAGGATAAGTAAAGCCGGAATGTGTCAAGGGATTGGGATATATCTTGCGGTAACTATCTACAAATCCGGCTTCTTCGAGCAAAGTCGTTACCGTCCAGGGCACAACGAAGCCATTGTGATCGTACATATCTTTATTCTTCTCTATCCAGTCACGGTGAGACGGTTCGTTAAAGTCACCGCCGATAATCACTTTATACCCTGCTGCCAGGTCTTTCTCAGCCTGAGTGATAAACAAACGGATAGCATCGTCACGCTGGGAAGCAACGTTTACTTTCAGTATCTCTTCTACCGATGCCGGCAACGGTATTTCCTTCCAGGTAGAACCGTCATAGCCGCGGGCATTGTAGTATGCACAATCCAGATAATCCAGATGTGACGTGTAAACCGCTACCTTATGCCCGTTTACCGAACTGGTCAGGCGATAGATACTTCCGTGATCGTCTTTCTCGGGAAAAACAGTCAGGGAATCGGTGATAGGATGTTTGCTCAGCAGCCCCGTGTCATAACTATAAAAAGAATAATACGAAAGCCCCTTCTCTTTCAGCGAAGCACAGACGCGGGCTGTGAAATTCGTCTTATTGTAATTCCTGACTTCACTGAAAGTTACAAAGTCCGGTTTCAGGCGAACAATCTCATTGACAATAGCGTCATATCCTCCCGGTACCATCGTACCTTCCTGCCATACATTCCATTGCAGTACTGTAAATTCATTACTCTTCTGACTTCGTGCAAAGACGGAAACAAATAGTAAAAGTGTCGTAAATAGTAAGTTGGTTAATCGCATTTCATTTATTATTTAGCGTGATGTATCTTTAAATAGCTTTCCAGAAAGACTGAAAATCACGGTATTTACCGTAGCAGACCAGTTCGTCTCCTTCTTCCACCTTCTCATCTCCGGGCAACTCATTCTTGACATGACGCTCCATCAAAGAAATGCCCAGGCAATTAGTGACTTTGTTCGCACGCTTCAGTGCGATCAGTTTCAGATGAAACTCTTCATCCATATTCAGCTCATTCACAAAGTATCCTACAAACTTCTTCGGAACAGTAAACTTCACGACATAATAATCCTGATCAATACGGAACGCTTCCATCGTCGCCCCAAAGTCGAGCAACTGCACCAGGCTACGGGCAGCATCCTCTTCCGGTGTCAGAATCTTCTCCAGACTAAACGCTTCAAGCACTGCCTTGTGCACCGCATCAATGGCACGGGCAAAAATACGAGGCACCTTTTTCTGCTTCAACAACGCGACAACACGTACCGATGCTCCAAAATTCTCGCCAATCGCCACAACAACAATATCTACGCTATTCAAAGGCAGCACCGACAACGACTGTTCGTCCGTAGCGTCTATGACAAAAGCAGTGGCAACCTTATCTTTGATTGAGTCGACACGGCTTTCGCTGATGTCCGCTCCAATGATCTCATGCCCCAATGCCGATAATTCCTCGGCAAGTACATGCCCGTAATTTCCTAGACCAATAATAATATACTTCATGATGTTAGTTTATGATGATGTTATCACTCGGATAACGGTATTTTGTATTCTTTTTCTGCTTGACGATGCCCAGCATCAACGTAATCAGACCGACACGTCCGATAAACATCAGCAACGATACCAGCAATTTACTGGCATCGCACAATTGAGGCGTCAGATTCAGGCTCGATCCTACCGTACTAAGGGCGGAAACACATTCAAAGGTCAGTGCCAGCAAAGAGGCTTTCGGTTCGAGTATGCTCAATATGAAGATGAAGAGAAACAATACGCCCAGCGACATGACGACCGTCGCATTGGAACGCCGGATAGAGTCATGAGACAATTCCCTGCCGAAGACCTCCACCCGTTCACTTCCCCGCAATACGGCTACAAGGTTCAACACTACCACTGCAAAAGCATTCACTTTGACACCGCCTGCCGTAGACTGCGAACCGCCGCCGACCCACATCAGGAAGAGATAAACCAACAGCGTCTGCACGCTCAATGATGCCAGATCGACACTGCTAAACCCAGCCGTTCGCGGACAGGTCGCATTAAAGAATGCTTGCGTCCATTTATCGGCCACAGACATACCGGCAAAAGAGGCATTCCACTCAAAAGCAGCAATGGCCAGTGTACCGATCAGCAAAAGCAGGAAAGTCATGATCAATACGATTTTCGTATTCAGATTGTAGAGGTGCTGCATCTTATGTCTTTCCAGTTTGCGGGTACGCACAAACGTCCAGAAATGGCGCAAATGGTATAATACGATATCTTTGAAATTAACCAGAATCGGAAAGCCGATACCGCCCAAGATAATCAGTAAAGAGACGGAGATGAACAGCCAGTTGTGGTTGGTCATCACCATCGAATTTCCTAAATTGCCTGAAAGTGTGGAGAAACCCGCATTACAGAAAGCCGAAATGGAATGGAAGGCGGCAAAAGCCAGTTCCTCTTCCAGATTCATCCCAAGCGTATCGTGAATGCTGAACCAGATGGACACCATGCCAATGCCTTCGATGACCAATGTAAATCCAAGGATATATAGTAGCGTGGACAGTAACGACCCCAACGAATTGGAACTGACCATATCACGGACAACGAGCTGATTGTAAATGGAAGTATTTCCCATAAAGAACATGGCAAAGAAACTGGTTAATGTCATCACTCCCAGTCCGCCGATCTGAATGAGCAGGATAATGACTACAAGTCCGCTGGTGGTGAAAGTGGTGGATACGTCTACCGGCACCAAGCCCGTCACACAGACGGCACTGGTGGCTGTAAACAGAGAATCGACCCAAGTGATGCCATTGACCGTACATCGTGGAAGCATCAGCAATCCCGTCCCGATCAGAATAATAGCCATAAAGCTGACAGCCAGTATCAAAGACGGATTCGTACGGCGTCCTAAAAGACGCACCAAGCCATTGGACAGGTTCAGCAGAGAAAAAACCAACAATAATATTAAATGATAAAACTTCCCGTGAAGGAATTCCCAGACTTGCAGAATTGCTCCCTCTTCTTCCGGACGATGGAAGATGACGGGAACCAAAGTTAGGTAAAGCAATACGCTCAATATCCATGCCAGCCTTCGATATTGCTTTTTCGTATTCCGGTATTCCAGCGAAATATGCAGGGTGACATCAATTAAAAAGATAATCCATACGGCTTTATACAAGATCTGTATCTGCTGTACCTCGACCGGGGACAATGGAAAACCATGTTCGTAAACCACTCCGACAATCAACAACAGAGATGCCAGATAAGTGAGTGCTTCTACCAACCCCAGCAGGATACGTACATAGGGCTTGAGAAGCTTATTCTGATATAACAGAAATTTATGATAAATCTTCATATCACATTTTTTTATTGTCGTATTTGCTATGCCGTGCAAACTTAACTAAAATAACAATCGAATTCGATTCTTTGTTGACAAAATTACACGAATATTAAAAATTTTGCCTACTTTTGGCAGCAGAAAACTAATAAACCACAATAACATGAGTGACAAAAGAAAACGGTATATCCTACCGGAAGAAGAAATTCCACATTACTGGTACAACATTCAGGCTGATATGGTGAACAAGCCAATGCCGCCGTTGCACCCGGGAACAAAACAGCCGCTGAAAGCGGAAGATCTGTATCCAATCTTTGCCAAAGAACTGTGTCATCAGGAGCTTAACCAGACTGACGCATGGATCGAAATACCGGAAGATGTACGCGAAATGTATAAATATTATCGCAGTACGCCGCTTGTACGCGCTTACGGACTGGAAAAAGCGCTCGGAACTCCGGCACATATCTATTTCAAGAACGAAAGTGTCAGCCCGATCGGTTCTCATAAACTGAACTCTGCGCTGGCTCAGGCATATTATTGCAAAGAAGAAGGCGTCACGAACGTTACTACCGAAACCGGTGCGGGCCAATGGGGAGCCGCCCTTTCTTATGCTGCCAAAGTTTTTGGTCTCGAAGCCGCAGTTTATCAGGTAAAGATCAGCTACGAACAAAAACCTTACCGCCGCAGCATTATGCAGACTTTCGGCGCGCAGGTCACTCCTTCTCCGTCTATGTCTACCCGTGCGGGAAAAGATATCCTGACGGCTCACCCCACCTATCAGGGTTCTCTGGGTACAGCCATCTCGGAAGCTATCGAACTTGCACAAATGACTCCCAACTGTAAATACACTCTTGGTTCGGTACTCAGCCACGTTACTCTCCACCAAACCATTATCGGTCTGGAAGCTGAAAAGCAAATGGAAATGGCGGGCGAATATCCGGACGTAGTAATCGGTTGTTTCGGAGGCGGTTCCAACTTCGGAGGTATCTCTTTCCCATTCATGCGTCACAACATCCTGGAAGGAAAGAAAACGCGTTTCGTTGCTGCCGAACCTGCTTCGTGCCCGAAGCTGACCCGCGGTAAATTCCAATATGACTTCGGTGATGAAGCCGGATATACTCCGCTGCTCCCGATGTTTACATTAGGACACAACTTCGCTCCTGCACATATCCATGCAGGCGGTCTTCGCTATCACGGTGCAGGCGTCATCGTCTCCCAATTACTGAAAGACAATCTGATGGAAGCGGTAGATATCCAGCAACTGGAATCTTTCGAAGCCGGCTGTCTGTTCGCACAGGCGGAAGGTATTATTCCGGCACCGGAATCCAGTCACGCGATTGCTGCCGCTATACGCGAAGCAAAGGCGTGCAAGGAAACAGGAGAAGAGAAAGTGATTCTGTTCAACCTGTCCGGACACGGTCTGATCGATATGGCATCTTATGACAAATATCTGGCAGGCGATTTAGTGAACTACGCACTGACTGACGAAGATATTCAGAAGAATCTGGATGAAATAGGAGACTTATCCAAGTAAGCCCCGGTTTCTGAACCGAATTCTGTAAGCATAAAAGCCCGGTATGATGCCGGGCTTATTTATTATCTCTACGAAACTATCCAAAAGAATACAGTCTTTTGTACTTTATTCATGGGGTATTTAAAGGAAATTACTATCTTTGGCGTCATTATTAATCTCGTGAACTAATAATGAGCAAGCTTAAGAAGATAGTAATCTACTTGTTTTTCCTATGCTTAGGAATGCATTCCGCCTTTTCTGAAACTCCGGAACAAATCACATTTTCCTATATTTCCATCAATGAGGGACTATCACAAAGTACGGTGTTCTCCATCGATCAGGATAAAAGGGGCAATATGTGGTTTGCCACTTATGACGGAGTTAACAAATACGACGGATATGCATTTACGGTTTATCAGCATAATGAGGATGACCCGAACAGTATCGCCAACGACATCTCCCGTATTGTAAAAACAGACAGTCAGGGACGGGTATGGATTGGTACACGTGATGGTTTGTCCCGTTATGATGAGGAAAAAGACATATTCCAGAACTTCTTCTATGAAAAGAATGGGAAACATTTGCAAGTTAACGGTATCGAAGAGATCTCACCGGAACAGTTACTTATCAGTACTCCGGAAGGGCTGATCATGTTCGATATCAAAGAATCCAAATTTATAGATGATTCTTTCAGCACAGCGATGCATAAGACAATCGCCTCCACTCTTTACAGACAGGGTGACCAAATTTATATCGGAACTTCGACCGACGGACTCTATACTTACTCTATTACTCAGAAAACTTTTGAAAAAGTGATCCCCATTTTAGGGACTAAACAGATTCAGGCTATTCTTCAGCAATCCCCTACCCGCATCTGGGTGGCAACCGAAGGAGCCGGACTGTTCCTGATTAATCCGAAAACGAAGGAAATAAAGAATTATCTGCATTCTCCTTCCAATCCGAAGAGTATCAGTTCCAATTACATCCGCTCACTGGCAATGGATTCACAAAACCGTTTATGGATCGGAACTTTCAACGACTTGAATATTTATCATGAAGGTACTGATTCTTTTGCCTCGTACAGCAGTAACCCCGTAGAAAACGGCAGTCTGTCACAACGTTCGGTGCGCAGTATCTTTATGGATTCTCAGGGCGGTATGTGGCTGGGAACTTATTTCGGTGGTCTGAACTATTATCACCCTATCCGGAACCGCTTCAAGAATATCCGCAATATTCCTTATAAAAACTCGTTAAGCGACAATGTAGTAAGCTGTATTGTCGAAGATAAAGACAAAAACCTGTGGATAGGAACGAATGACGGAGGATTGAATCTTTATAATCCGATTACACAGCGATTTACATCTTATACACTGCAAGAGGATGAAAGTGCAAGAGGCATCGGTTCCAACAATATCAAGGCGGTATATGTAGACGAAAAGAAATCTTTGGTATATATAGGTACTCATGCCGGCGGACTGAGTATCCTTCACCGCAACAGCGGTCAGGTAGAAAACTTTAACCAACGCAACAGCCAGCTGGTGAATGAGAATGTCTATGCCATCCTTCCCGACGGAGAAGGGAATCTCTGGTTGGGAACACTCAGTGCACTGGTTCGTTTTAATCCGGAACAACGGAGTTTTACTACGATTGAAAAAGAGAAAGATGGCACTCCGGTCGTCTCCAAACAAATCACGACACTATTCCGCGACTCCCATAAACGCTTATGGATCGGTGGAGAAGAGGGACTATCAGTCTTTAAGCAAGAAGGTCTGGATATACAAAAAGCATCCATACTTCCGGTTTCCAACGTCACGAAGCTCTTTACGAACTGTATTTACGAGGCTTCCAACGGAATCATCTGGGTAGGTACACGCGAAGGATTTTATTGTTTCAATGAAAAAGACAAGCAGATCAAACGGTATAACACGACCAACGGTCTGCCGAATAACGTAGTATACGGTATTTTGGAAGATTCCTTCGGAAGACTCTGGTTAAGTACCAACCGGGGGATTTCCTGCTTTAATCCGGAAACGGAAAAATTCCGTAACTTTACAGAATCGGACGGGTTGCAAAGCAATCAGTTCAATACCGCTTCTTATTGCCGTACATCTGTGGGACAAATGTATTTTGGCGGTATCAACGGAATCACGACTTTCCGTCCGGAATTATTGCTCGACAATCCTTATACGCCTCCGGTGGTTATCACCAAACTGCAACTGTTCAATAAGGTAGTCCGCCCGGATGATGAGACCGGTATTCTGACCAAGAACATCAGTGAAACGAAAAGTATCACACTGAAATCCTGGCAAACTGCTTTTTCCATTGAGTTCGTGGTATCCAATTATATCTCAGGACAACATAATACTTTCGCCTATAAGCTGGAAGGTTATGATAAGGAATGGTATTATCTGACGGACAGCCGCACCGTCTCCTACTCTAACCTGCCACAGGGAACCTACCAGTTCCTTGTCAAAGCAGCCAACAGCGATGGCAAATGGAATCCTATCCCTACAGCATTGGAGATTATCGTTCTGCCAATCTGGTATAAGACCTGGTGGGCACTACTCATCTTCTTCGCAACCTTCGCAGGTTTCATCACTTTTGTTTTCCGCTTCTTCTGGATGCGCAAAAGTATGGAAGCCCAGCTTGAAATAGAACGCAGAGACAAAGAACATCAGGAAGAAATCAATCAGATGAAGATGCGTTTCTTCATCAACATCTCGCATGAACTTCGTACACCTTTGACGCTGATTCTGACTCCCCTGCAAGAGATCATTAACAAAATCAGCGACCGATGGACACGTAACCAACTGGAATATATCCAACGGAATGCAAACCGCCTGCTGCATCTGGTCAACCAATTGATGGACTACCGCCGTGCTGAACTCGGAGTGTTCGAACTAAAAGCGAAAAAAGGAAACGCTCATCAACTGATACAGGACAACTTCCTCTTCTACGATAAACTGGCACGTCACAAAAAGATTACTTATACTCTACACTCTGAACTGGAAGACAAAGAAGTTCTTTTTGATGCCAACTATCTGGAACTGATAGTAAACAACCTCCTTTCCAATGCCTTTAAATATACGGAAAGCGGGCAAAGCATTACCGTGACTCTGAAAGAGGAGAACGGCTGGCTATTGTTACAAGTCAGCGATACAGGCATAGGTATCCCTATCAACAAACAGGGAAAGATATTTGAACGTTTCTATCAGATAGAAAGTGAACACGTAGGAAGTGGTATCGGACTTTCGTTAGTACAACGTCTGATAGAACTTCATCATGGGCGCATCGAACTGGACAGCGAAGAAAACAAAGGCAGTACATTCTCTGTCTATCTGCCACAGGATCTGTCGGTTTACAAACCTTCCGAGTTAGCTTCCAATAACGAACAGAATGAAGAAGAGCAAGTGTATTCTACCAATTCGAAAGCAATGTATTTCATCGACACGGAGAAAGTGGAAAACGAATCTGTGGAATCCGGTGATAAGAAGCGCGGAACAATTCTGATCGTAGAAGATAATAATGAAATCCGCCGTTACCTGAGTAACGGACTGGCGGATTTGTTCAACACACTGGAAGCCGGGAACGGTGAAGAAGCACTGGAAAAACTGAAAGACAACGAAGTGGATGTGATTGTCACCGACGTCATGATGCCGGTTATGGATGGTATCAAGCTATGCAAGAACGTGAAACAAAATATCCGGACTTGCCATATTCCGGTTATTATTCTTTCCGCAAAGACCGATATCAAAGATCAGATGGAAGGTCTGCAAATGGGTGCGGATGACTATATCCCCAAACCATTCTCTCTTGCCATCCTGACAACCAAGATACAGAACATGATGCGTACACGCAGACGGATGCTCGATAAGTACGCCAAATCATTGGAAGTAGAACCTGAGAAAATCACATTCAATGCAATGGATGAAGCCTTGCTGAAACGTGCCATGGCGATTGTGGAAAAGAATATGGATAACATCGAATTCTCTACCGACGAATTCGCCAGAGAAATGAACATGAGCCGTTCTAATCTGCATCTGAAACTAAAAGCAATTACCGGAGAATCAACCATTGACTTTATCCGTAAGATTCGTTTCAATGAAGCAGCCAAGCTACTGAAAGACGGACGATATACGGTAGCGGAAGTCAGTACTATGGTAGGATTCAATACACCGTCATATTTTGCCACCAGTTTCAAGAAGTACTTCGGATGCTTACCTACGGAGTATATCAAGAAATCAAAAGGATAGTAGTTAGACATACAGTATAGAGTCTTTTATAGCAATCGTGTTTTTTGTCTTTTTCCGAAAGAAAAATGCACCTGCCTTGTACCATATACCACATTTGGTATCGCACTATTATACCTCAAAACACGTTTTTTTCTTCTTTTATTGAATGATGACGGACTTTAAAATCATCCATCCAAACAACCTAAATTGTACAGAACCTATTCCATATCATATTACAATCCATAACATTATGACACATAAAAAACTAAAATACAGGAGATAAACAGCTCTTTTAAACAAAAACAACATATGTCTCAACAAATTTGATATCAAAAAAATCATTTTTGAACAAAGTATGAACAACCTAAATTAAAGAATCTAATTAATGAGGCTACATTTGCAACAGTAAAATAACACTTTTAATAATTATAAAACCTAATAAAGTATGAAGAACATCTTCTTTATTTGCTTTTGTGCGCTATTCGCATTTAGTGGATGCGCAGACGATGATGATGATCTATTAACCGGAGGGAATGTAGATATAGATCTGCTTCCTGATGCCAAACCAAACGATGTTGTTGATCCTCAAGTATTCGAGGCTATTAACCTCAACTACCCCGGACTGGAAAAAGTTAAAGAATTCTACGAGGCAGGCGAACATTATTATGCAGCCAATGCTTTATTGGAATACTATAGAACGAGAACCAATGTTACTAATCCGAACTTATCTTTAATTAATGTGACGATCTCAGAAGCAGAGCAGGCAAAAGCTGATTATGCACTGGTAGATTATCGCTTTCATGTTAACAACTTCTATGAAGATAAGGAAACCTTGAAACCCTATTCAGTAAAACAAGACGGAGGTATAAACTGGGAGTATTCACCGAAAGATGCATCTGATGAATATCAGAAACAACTTCATCGCCATCAGTGGTTCATCCCCCAAGCCAAAGCTTACCGTGTAAGTGGAGATGAGAAATACATTCAATCATGGATTGAGGTATATAAGAATTGGATAGAAAACAATCCGAAGCCTACAACAGGACCTAATACTACCTCATGGTGGCAGTTACAGGTATCTACCCGTATCGGTGACCAGGTACAATTGCTTGAATACTTCAAGAACTCTGTTAATTTTACTCCGGAATGGCTTTCTACATTCTTGGTAGAATTTGCAGAACAAGCAGATTTTCTCGTAGATTATCCGTATGAATCAGGAGGTAACATACTTATATCACAAGCGAATGCATTGGCTACTGCCGGAACGTTAATGCCGGAATTTAAGAATGCGGAGAAATGGATGAATACAGGATATCAGATACTTAGCGAAGAAGTACAAAATCAAATTATGAGTGACGGATGGCACAAGGAAATGTCGCTCCACTATCATATCGGTATCGTTGCGGATTTCTACGAGGCTATGAAATTAGCAGAGGCAAACCAACTCTCCAGTAAATTGCCGTCAGATTTTACAGAACCACTGCGTAAAGCAGCAGAAGTAGTGATGTACTTCACATATCCTAATTACTTTATCAAGGGTTCTGATAATGTGGTCCCAATGTTCAACGACTCATGGAGCCGGACACGTAATGTCCTTAAAAATACGAACTTTAAGCAATATGTGGAAATGTTCCCGGATAGTGAAGAATTGAAATATATGCAAACTGCCGGGAATGGTGGAACAGCACAGGGACGTACCCCCAATAATGATATGAAGCTATTCGACCAGGCAGGATATTATGTATTACGAAATGGTTGGACACCGGCTTCTACAGTCATGATTTTAAGCAATAACAAGAGTAATGATGCTTCTAATTCACTTAGTGCCTATAGTCATAACCAGCCAGATAATGGTACTTTCGAACTATACCATAACGGACGAAATTTTTTCCCTGATTCAGGTGTGTGTACTTATTATACCAGCGGTGGAGACAATGACTTACGTTACTGGTTCCGTGGTATCGATAAACACAATACTTTATCAATCGGAAAACAGAATATCAAAAAAGCAGCAGGCAAACTGTTGAAATCAGAGGAAGGAGCGACTGAATTAGTTGTATTTGAGAATCAAGGATATGATAACTTAAAGCACCGTCGTGCAGTCTTTTACGTAAACAAAAAATTCTTTGTATTAGTAGATGAAGGTATTGGAAATGCAGAAGGTACTATTAATCTAAGTTTCAATCTTTGCGAAGGCACTGCCAGCGAAGTTGTTATGGATACAGATAAAAATGGAGTCCATACAGCATTCAGCAATAATAATAACATTATAGTCCGCACTTTTGCCAATAAAGCAGTAACCTGTTCTCCATTCACGGGACGTATAGCCTATCTCGTAGACGGGGCTTACAACACACGTCAATCTTACACCATCGATATGAATAAGAGTGCTGATGAAACCGCACGTTATATTACAGTTATCCTTCCAGTCAATGGAAGTACTGATACATCCAGTATCTCAGCCAAATTCATAGATAGCGGATATTTCGAAAACAGCGCTTCTGTAGAAGTAAGTGTGAATGGAGAGACACATACATTATCTTATACCTTATAAACTAATAACTCTTAAAATATGAGATCTAAATTACTAAACATTACTTCAAGATTACTAGGAGTCCTCATAGTAATTGCAGTGACAATAGTCAATAGTTCCTGTTCGGATACAGAAACTACTGACTCTACGAAGTTTACCATTTATTATACAGGAATGACTGATATCGGTCCATCTATGACAGGAGTTATCAGTAGCCCGACTTACAAAGGCAGTGCTCCATACGATTTTGCCATTACCAGAATCACTCTTGATGGAGAACCGTTTTCCGATAGCATCTTCGCCATTGATTCGGAAACAGGAAAAATCACTTTAAATAGTACAAGCAATACTCCTGTCGGCCTATACAAACTATCTGTCGCATGTTATTCCAACAATAACAGATATGAATATACCGACATTGTGGAAATCAACATGATGAAACCTGTGCCTGATGGAATCAAAACAGATCCGGAGAAACTGCAGGTAGAATATGCAGATATTATCGACACAGAAAACAGCAATGAACTGCCCACCTCTCAAATTAGAACTGAAGGAAATCATATTTCTATTTCAAACTACACCATTGCTTCTGCAATGTGGAATGGAGTTGCAGTAGAAAGTCCCGAAGACTACTTTGCCGTATCAGATAAAGGTGAAATTTCCATCATCAAAGGAAATCAAAACATTCAGCCTGGTAAGTACATCCTATCATTCAAACTGACAACTGCCGCAACTGGAGAGGATCCTGAAAAAGGAATTTTCGAGAATGCGCTGGAAATCAATGTAACTTCCCGCCCACTTTCATTAATATACACTCCTGATGAAGGAAAAATAGAGGAAGAAGGAGAGCGTAGTCCTGAGACCACTTTCCAAAGTAATATTCCCGCATTAAAAGGTTCTGCGGAAGGGCTTGTATACAGTATCAGTTCAGTTAGTCCGAATACGGATAAAATCACAATTGATCCGACAACGGGCGTATTGTCTGTAGCGGCTCATCATGAATTCAAGGATGGAGAAAAATATCAAATCAGTGTGAAGGCTATCAATGAATTTTCCCCAGAAGGCGTAGTATTCGAGAATGTATTCACACTAAATACAGTTGAATTTATAGAACCGATAGCTAACTTCGGATACGCTGATGTAAACAATGTACAAGCTGTAGAAATCGACATTAACAAAAATGAGAATTTCAAAGGTGATGAAGTGAAATATGAATTTGTAAATCTGCCAACTGACCTTCAAGGTGAATTAGCTCTTGATCTGAATGGAAACATCGCCATTAAGAAGGGAAACAAAATTCCTGTCGGGCAATATACAGTTCAGGTTATGGCTACCAATACCAAAGGTTCAGAGACTGCTACATTTACATTAACAATCACAGCAAATCCGAACTATTTTACTTATTTCCGCTACGGAAATAACCTCGGATTAACTCCTATTGAAAACTATGCCGATCAATTCAGAATTGAGGCAGGCGGTAAACTTAACTCTGTAAAACCGGTTCCAACAGCAACAGATGCCAAAGATGGTTTGTCTTCACTAAAGTGGGAAGTAGAATTGAAACATAATCCCAATAATACAAAAGCGACTATTAATGAATCTACCGGACAGATTACAATAACCGGATTAAAACAAGGACAATGTGGCATGGTAATGGTTACCGCAACAGCCGGAGAAGGAAAAACGGCAGTTTCTGTAAAACAACCTGTATTTTTCCATTTCTCAATGATTTCAGACAGTAATGTACAATTAGAGTATACTCCGTTTGTCTTCCAGGTAAATCCGGCAAGAGGTGGTGAGTCAATAGCTCCAAGTTTAGGAGCAGGTATAGATAAATCTACATTCAGATTAGACTATCGCCGTGACTTCTTCTACTATAATATAGCAGGTCCGGATTCACATATAAGCGGGGCATTGGCACAAAAAGTAGATAACTTCTTATCGGAAATGTGGAATTCTTATGATGCGACAGCCGGTACATCCAGAAAACCGATGTCTTACTTTGAAAACACTACTAATTTAAGCAAAGCGTTAGGTTACATTGACCAGACAGACTTCAAAGTACACATTAACCCAAATCTGTGGCGCAACAAAGACGGCTACGCTAACGGGGCCATGATTGGTCAGATAACCTATGACGTCACCGGAAAAGATCCACAAGCTGCAACAAGCGGGGCACGGGTTTCTCCGATATTTATTTGGTTTGATACTAAGTTCTAATAAATACATGCAAAAATACACGTTATGTACTATACAAATATAATAAAATCAATTAGCGCAAGAGGGTTGTTCACCCTCTTGGCACTGATCATATCGATCAGCTTACATGCCCAGAACGCTACTGTAAAAGGTGTTATTGTAGATGAAACAGATACTCCTCTCATTGGAGCAACTGTTCAGGTTAAGGGAACCGCAACGGGAAGTATAACCGACTTTGATGGAAATTACACAATCAAAGCTAATAAAGGTGCGGTTATTACATTCTCATATATTGGATATAAGACACAGGAAATTAAATTCACAGGTCAATCGCCGCTTAACGTAAAGATGATTCCTGACAATCAGACACTAGATGAAGTGGTTGTAGTAGGTTATGGTACTATGAAACGCAGTGACCTGACAGGTTCCGTAGCTTCTATCGCCGCCAAAGATGTAGAAGGCTTCAAGACAAGTTCTGTAGCAGGCGCATTAGGAGGTCAGATTGCCGGTGTGCAAATCACTTCAACTGACGGTACTCCAGGCGCTGGCTTCAGCATCAATATTCGTGGTGTCGGCACATTGACAGGAGATTCTTCTCCACTTTATATTGTCGATGGTTTTGAAGTAGACGATATCGACTATTTGTCAAACTCTGATATCGAATCTATTGAAGTTTTAAAAGATGCTTCTTCTTCCGCTATCTATGGTGCGCGTGCCGCTAATGGCGTGGTATTAATCACGACCAAATCCGGTAAAACTGGAAGACCGACAATTACCTACAATGGTTCAGCCAGTTATCGTAAAATATCTAAAAAGCTAGACGTTCTTTCCCCATACGAATTTGTTAAGTTACAAGGAGAAGTTAATTCAAAATATTCAGACTCCTACTTCAAGCCGGGAAATGACGATAATGATATTCCCTACCGTTATCAGTCACTTGATGACTATATGGGTGTTAAAGGTGTTAACTGGCAGGATGAAACATTCAATCCTACCTGGTCACAAGACCATAGTTTGTCAATCATGGGAGGTACAGATGATTCTAAATACAACGCATCATTCTCACGCTATATTGAAAACGGTATTTTCAAGAACAGTGGTTTCGATAAAACCACAGGAAAGTTTCGCCTTGACCAAAAGTTAAGTAAAAGTTTGTCTTTCAATATCACCGTCAATTATGCACTGACTAACCGTAAAGGTGTAGGTACATCCGCAGACTCCGGTCGTTTCAATATGTTAGCGCAGATTTTAAGTGCCCGTCCTACTGGGGGATTAAAGCTGACTGATGATGAGCTTCTTGATTCAGCTATTGACCCTGAAATGCTCGAATCTGGCGAAAGCTTGGCACAAGTGAATCCAGTGAAACAAACTGAATCAGTAACAAATACCAAACGCGCCGAAATGTGGTCTGGTAATGGTTCGATAAGCTGGCAGATTATTAAAGGATTGACATTTAAAACTGCCGGAACCTATAACACCACTAATAACCGTACAAATATTTTCTACAAAGATGGTTCCAAGGAGGCTTATCGTAACGGTCAGAAGCCTTATGGACGTACACAAATGGGACGCGACGTACGTTGGACGAACTTCAATAATCTGACTTGGAAACAGAAGGTTAAGAAACACAACTACGATGTTATGTTAGGGCATGAAGTTTCTTTCAGAAGCACTGAATATTTACTAGGCGAAGCAATGGATTTCCCATTCGATAACTTAGGAAATGATTACCTTGGTCTGGGTGCAACACCTAGTAAAGTAGAAAGCAGCTATAGCGAAAAAATGTTGCTATCATTCTTTGCACGTGGAAATTATAACTACGATAACCGTTATTTACTGACGGCAACAGTTCGTGCTGATGGCTCTACTGTTTTCTCTAACAAAAATAAATGGGGATTCTTCCCTTCATTTTCTGCCGCATGGCGTGTTTCCGAGGAAGCATTCATGAAAGATGTTGATTGGGTATCTAACTTCAAAGTTCGCTTGGGTTGGGGTATTGTAGGCAATGACCGTATCTCCAACTACCTTTCTATGGATCTTTACGAAGCTAGTAAATATGGCGTAGGCAACAATACGGTAACTGTATTGACTCCTAAACAACTGAAAAACGCTAATTTGAAGTGGGAAGGTTCAAGCACTATCAACTTGGGTGTTGACTTAGGTTTTCTTGACAACAGATTAAATGTTACTGCCGACTTCTTTGTCAAAAACACTAAAGACTTATTATTAGCACAGTCACTTGCCCATGTTACCGGATTTGATTCACAGATGCAAAACATCGGTAAGATTCAGAACAAGGGTATTGAACTAAGCTTAAATTCGACTAATATTCAGACACGTGATTTCAGTTGGCAAACCAACTTCAATATTTCATTTATCAAAAACACATTAAAAGGATTAGCTTCAGGCGTTGAATCGATGTACGCCCGCTCCGGATTCGACAGCAACTTTACTGCTTATGATTATATTGCTACTGTAGGCCAATCACTCGGCTTGATTTATGGATATGAATTCGACGGAGTTTATCAAAGTTCTGACTTCTATACTACGCCAGACAATCAACTGATATTGAAAGAAGGTGTTACAAACAATGCACGATATGGCACTGTGAAACCTGGAGTAGTTAAATATAAAGACCAAGATGGCGACGGCATAATCACGACCAATGACCGCACGGTAATTGGTAACGCTATGCCCAAATGGTTTGGTGGTATTACAAATACATTTGACTATAAAGGTATCGACTTCAGCTTCATGCTTCAGTTCAACTATGGCAATGACATATATAATGCAACTCGTCTATATTCTACACAATCCAGAAACGGACGTAGAAATATGCTGGCTGAAGTAGCTGACCGTTGGAGCCCGACAAATACTTCCAACCTGGTTCCTTCACAGGATGGATATATTGTAAATGATGTATATTCCCGCTTTATAGAAGACGGATCATTCTTACGTCTGAAGAATGTAACTTTAGGATACACTTTGCCGCACAAATGGACTCGTAAATTTCATGTATCCAGACTCCGTTTGTATGCAACCGGTCAGAATCTGTTCTGCGTAAGCGGATATAGCGGCTATGACCCGGAAGTAAACAGCGCAAGCAATACCCCGATGACTCCGGGACTGGACTGGGGTGCTTATCCAAAAAGTAGAGTATTTACATTTGGTATCGATCTTCAATTCTAATTCATAAAACATATCACATGAAAAAAATAATATACTATATAGCAATGTCGGTAATGTGTTTGCTTCCTTTTTCTTGTTCACTTGAGGAAGAAACCAGAACTGAAGTAGAAAAGAAAAACTACATGAACAATGCGGAGGAAGCAAAAGACGTATTGCTTGGAGTTTATCGTACAAACACTTTAGATGCCATGTATGGATATTACTTATCCATACTCTTTAACCTGGGAACGGATATTTCACAAGTGGAAGGTAGCGGTAATGAAAATTTCCGTATCATTCCGACAAACTCATTCCCAACCACTCAGTCTGAAGTACAGCAAACATGGGCAGCACTTTATACCGGTATTTACAGAGCAAATGATTTTCTGGAACGTATCTCAAATAAAATAGGATCATATACTACAACTGACAAAAAACTCGCCACCTTATACATTGCGGAAGCGAGAGCTTTAAGAGGTATGTTCTACTTTGAATTAGTACGCCGATTTGGAAATGTTGTCTTAATGACAAGTACTCAGATGTCAAATCAGAATCCGGCTACATATGTACAATCAGCTCCAGAAAAGGTATACGAATACATAGAAGACGACTTGTTGTACGCTTGTGACATTTTACCATACGCGACAGATGACCAATATCGCGAAAGCAACGACTATCGTTTCTCAAAAGGAGCAGCATTAGGCTTATTGACCAAAGTTTATGCTACCTGGGCTGGCTATCCGGTAAAGGATGAATCCAAATGGGAAGCTGCTGCAAAAACCGCACGCATTTTGGTAGAATCCGGCAAACATGGACTGTTGAAAGATTACGAACAACTATGGAAGAATACCTGTAATGGCACTTGGGACCCGACTGAAAGTTTGATTGAAATATCATTTTACTCACCGACAGTATCAGGCAACAGTGATCCGGTAGGACGTATCGGTAAGTGGAACGGAGTTAAAACAACCGCTATTGCAGGTGTACGCGGAAGTTGTGCAGCTAACGTAAAAGTAGTTCATACATTTGTGCTTGACTGGAGAGAAGATGTATCGGATATCCGTCGTGATTTATCTATAGCCAACTACCAATATACTGACACAAAAAAATCTCTTTGGGTAGCCGGTGCCAGTGATACAGATGAAAGTGCAGCAGAGAAAGATGCTGATCCTACTAAAGCTCAGAAAAATAAGCAAAACTATACTCCTGCAAAATGGGATATTCAGAAGTATGTAACAACAAATAGTTTCATCAACAATGATAAATCTAATGTGAACTGGTATTTCTTACGCTATGCAGACGTATTATTGCTTTATGCAGAAGCATTAAACGAATGGAAACATGGTCCCGATGCTGAGGCATATAATGCAATCAATGCCGTACGTCGCCGCGGTTATGGCAATCCAAGTAACACAAGCGCATGCGATCTGCCACAAGGACTCGATGAAACAAGTTTTCGTGAAGCAGTCCGCAAAGAACGCAGTTATGAATTATCATTTGAAGGACACCGTCGTCAAGACCTAATCCGTTGGGGTATTTATTATAAAACAGTGCAAGCGACCGCTAAAGAATTAGGTTATTGGTGGGAAGGTACAGGATCACCAAATTATTCAGTAGCCACTTATACAGAAGAAGGCAAACATGAGCTGTTCCCTATTCCACAACGAGACATGGACTTGTGCATCCAATTTAATCAAAATCCCAAATGGTAACTGAATAAAACTCTCTCCAATATGCCCGTGACACGGCATATTGGAGAATATTAAAATCATTTTCGACAAATTCAAAACTAGAAAAGCAGGTATTGAATGCCTTTTAAACAATCCTATCACATAATTTAAACCCATTCATCTACTTTTGCATCAGTTACAAAACTTCTAAAAACAATCACTTAAAATGAATAACATGAAAAAGAAACTTGTTCTCTTTGCTTCGGTTGCCATTGCACTTGCATCGTGCCAGACAACTCCAAAGGAAGACTACAGTTGGATTAAGAAAGGGCTGGATGTAGCTTCTGCCCAGTTACAACTTACAGCAGAAGAAATTGACGGAACCGGTAAGCTTCCACGTTCAATCCGCACTGGATATGACATGGATTTCCTCTGCCGCCAATTAGAAAGAGATCCTTCCACTTTTCAGGATTCACTTCGTCCGCAACCTACTGCCGAACAAATGGGCAAACGTCGTTTATGTGTAGTATACGACTGGACAAGCGGTTTCTTCCCCGGATCACTGTGGTACGCATACGAACTGACCGGAAATGATACACTGAAAGCGGATGCCATTCAATATACAAACCTGCTGAATCCGGTACGCTATTATAAAGGTACACATGATTTGGGATTTATGATCAACTGCAGCTACGGAAACGCTGAGCGTCTGGCTCCTAACGATACCATCAAAGCTGTCATGAAAGAAACTGCCGATAACCTGAGCGGACGTTTCAACGATTCAATCGGAGCCATCCGTTCATGGGACTTTGGCAGCTGGAACTTCCCGGTAATCATCGATAACATGATGAATCTGGACCTTCTGTTCACTGTAAGCAAATGGACAGGCGACAACAAATACAAGGATGTCGCTATCAAGCATGCCATCACTACGATGAAAAATCATTTCCGTCCTGACTATACTTGCTGGCATGTAGTAAGCTATAACAACGACGGCACAGTAGAACGCAAACAGACTCACCAGGGTAAAAACGACGATTCTTCATGGTCGCGCGGACAGGCTTGGGCTGTATACGGATACACTTCCTGCTACCGCGAAACAAATGACACTACCTTCCTGAACTTTGCCGTAAACATAGCCGACATGATCATGGAGCGCGTGAAAACAGACGATGCAATTCCTTACTGGGACTACGATGCTCCTGTCACCGAAGAGACTCCACGCGATGCTTCGGCTGCTGCTGTAACAGCCGCAGGATTCATTGAACTTAGCACAATGGTACCCAACGGAAAGAAATATCTGGATTATGCAGAAAAAATTCTGAAAAGCCTTTCAAGCGACGCATACCTTGCCAAAGTCGGCGAAAACCAGGGATTCATCTTAATGCACTCTGTCGGATCATTGCCTAACGGTTCTGAAATCGATACTCCGCTGAATTATGCTGACTACTACTATTTGGAAGCATTGAAGAGATTCATGGACTTGAAGAAGTTGAGATTGGAGAATGGAGAGGTGAAAGTTATTGAGTAACATAGCTGAGAAAATTCAAATCTAAATTGTAATTTGCAGAATAATAAATGATATCATGAATAAAACTCTGAAATATATCGTCCTGCTGACATTTGCTTGTTTCGTAGGCAAAGGTTATGCCCAAGAGTTGAAAAGCGAGGTATTCTCGCTTCTCAACCTGGACTACCCCGGATTGGAGAAAGTAAAAGCCTTACATCAGGAAGGCAAAGATGAGGATGCCGCAAAAGCACTGCTCGACTACTACCGTGCACGTACGAATGTGAAGACTCCGGATATTAATCTGAAAAAGATCACTATCGGCAAAGAAGAACAGCAATGGGCGGACGACGGATTGAAACATACATTCTTTGTTCACAAAGGTTACCAGCCTTCTTACAACTACGGAGAAGATATCAACTGGCAATACTGGCCGGTGAAAGACAATGAACTCCGCTGGCAGTTGCACCGTCATAAATGGTTTACTCCGATGGGTAAAGCATACCGTGTATCGGGTGACGAGAAATATGCCAAAGAATGGGCATACCAATACATCGACTGGATCAAAAAGAATCCGTTGGTGAAGATGGACAAGAAAGAATATGAACTGGTAAGTGACGGTAAGATTAAAGGCGAAGTGGAAAATGTACGTTTCGCATGGCGTCCGCTGGAAGTAAGTAATCGTCTGCAGGATCAGACTACACAGTTCCAGTTGTTCCTCCCCTCTCCTTCTTTCACTCCGGATTTCCTGACTGAATTTCTGGTGAACTATCATAAACATGCCGTACATATTCTGGCTAATTACTCTGATCAGGGTAATCACTTGTTGTTCGAAGCTCAGCGTATGATTTATGCAGGTGCATTCTTCCCGGAATTTAAAGAAGCTCCGGCCTGGAGAAAAAGTGGTATTGACATTCTGAACCGTGAAATAAACGTACAGGTTTACAACGATGGCGGTCAGTTTGAACTTGACCCGCATTACCACCTTGCTGCTATCAATATCTTCTGCAAGGCACTGGGTATTGCAGATGTTAACGGATTCCGTAATGAATTTCCACAGGAATATCTGGATACCATCGAAAAGATGATCATGTTCTATGCTAATATTTCTTTCCCGGATTACACAAATCCATGTTTCAGTGATGCTAAAATCACGGAAAAAAAAGAAATGCTGAAGAACTATCGTGAATGGAGCAAACTGTTCCCAAAAAACGAAACTATCAAGTATTTGGCAACAGACGGCAAAGAGGGTGCATTACCTGATTATATGTCGAAAGGTTTCCTGAAGTCAGGTTTCTTTGTATTCCGCAATTCCTGGGGAATGGATGCTACACAAATGGTAGTAAAAGCCGGTCCGAAAGGTTTCTGGCATTGTCAGCCGGATAACGGTACTTTCGAAATGTGGTTTAACGGCAAGAACCTGTTCCCCGACTCCGGTTCGTATGTATATGCAGGTGAAGGCGAAGTGATGGAACAACGCAACTGGCACCGTCAGACTTCCGTACACAACACCGTGACTCTGGACAATAAAAATCTGGAAACAACCGAATCTGTTACTAAACTGTGGCAGCCGGAAGGCAATATCCAGACATTGGTTACAGAAAACCCAAGCTACAAGAACTTCAAGCACCGCCGTTCGGTCTTCTTCGTAGACAATACCTACTTTGTCATTGTAGATGAAGTATCAGGCAGCGCCAAAGGTTCTGTCAACCTGCACTATCAGATGCCGAAAGGTGAGATAGCCAACAGCCGCGAAGACATGACATTCCTGACTCAATTCGAGGATGGAAGCAACATGAAACTTCAATGCTTCGGCCCTGAAGGCATGAGCATGAAAAAAGAGCCGGGATGGTGTTCTACTGCATATCGCAAGCGCTACAAACGTATGAATGTTTCATTCAACGTAAAGAAAGACAATGAGAATGCGGTACGTTACATCACAGTTATTTACCCAGTCAAGAAGAGCGCAGATGCCCCTAAATTTGACGCTAAGTTCAAGAACAAAACGTTCGATGAAAACGGACTGGAAATAGAAGTGAAAGTAAACGGCAAGAAACAGTCATTAAAATATAAATTATAATCCAGTGACCAGCGAGGCACTGAGACCAGATTTCCATGCGGATATATGCCCGCTACGGAAAAGGCCTCGGCTCCTCACTGGTCATTTTTTATCATCAGATGTTATTTCTATCATGAAAAGCAATCCCTCTACCTTACTGCTTCCATTGGCTGCACTAAGCCTCGCTTCCTGTGCCAACCAGAAAAAAGAAGAAACCAAACGTCCGAACATCATCTTCATGATGACCGACGACCATACCACCCAAGCTATGTCCTGCTATGGTGGCAACCTCATCCAGACTCCCAATATGGATCGTATAGCCAATGAGGGTATCCGTTTTGACAATTGTTATGCAGTCAATGCCCTTTCCGGTCCTTCACGTGCCTGCATCCTCACCGGAAAATTCAGCCATGAGAACGGCTTTACCGATAATGCAAGCACCTTCAACGGTGATCAGCAGACATTCCCGAAACTACTTCAACAAGCCGGTTATCAGACTGCCATGATCGGTAAATGGCATCTTATCAGCGAACCGCAGGGATTTGACCACTGGAGCATACTCAGCGGCCAGCATGAGCAGGGCGACTACTACGACCCTGACTTCTGGGAAGACGGAAAGCACATCGTAGAAAAAGGATATGCAACGGATATTATCACCGACAAGGCAATCGATTTCCTCGAAAACCGCGACAAGAACAAACCTTTCTGCATGATGTATCATCAGAAAGCTCCCCACCGTAACTGGATGCCCGCCCCCCGCCATCTGGGTATATTCAACAATACTATTTTCCCCGAACCCGCAAACCTGTTCGATGACTACGAAGGACGCGGGAAAGCGGCACGGGAACAAGATATGTCGATCGAGCATACGCTGACGAATGACTGGGACTTAAAACTGCTCACTCGCGAAGAAATGCTGAAAGATACGACAAACCGCCTGTATAGCGTTTATAAGCGCATGCCTGTAGAAGTACAGGACAAATGGGATTCCGCCTATGCACAGCGCATTGCCGAATACCGCAAAGGCGACCTGAAAGGCAAGGCATTAATCAGCTGGAAATACCAGCAATATATGCGCGATTATCTGGCTACCGTTCTGGCTGTAGACGAGAATATCGGTCGTCTGCTGAATTATCTCGAAAAGATCGGCGAACTGGACAATACCATTATTGTCTATACTTCCGACCAAGGATTCTTTCTGGGTGAACACGGCTGGTTTGACAAACGATTCATGTACGAAGAATGTCAGCGTATGCCGCTTATCATCCGTTATCCGAAGGCCATTAAAGCTGGAAGCACCAGCAACGCCATTAGCATGAACGTAGACTTCGCCCCCACTTTCCTTGACTTTGCCGGTGTAGAAGTGCCATCTGATATTCAGGGAGCATCACTGAAACCAGTATTGGAAAACGAAGGCAAGACTCCTGCCGACTGGCGTAAAGCAGCCTACTATCATTATTATGAATATCCGGCAGAACACTCCGTAAAACGTCATTACGGCATTCGCACGCAGGACTTCAAACTGATTCATTTCTACAACGACATTGACGAATGGGAAATGTATGACATGAAAGCCGATCCGAGAGAAATGAACAATATCTTCGGAAAAGCGGAATATGCTAAGAAACAAAAAGAGTTGATGCAACTACTTGAAGAAACTCAGAAACAATATAAAGACAATGATCCCGATGAAAAAGAGACAGTGCTTTTCAAAGGAGACAGAAGACTGATGGAAAATCGATAAATAACCCAAAACAATCATATCATGGACAGAAGAAATTTTATAAAGAATACTGGCTGGTCTTTTTTAGGACTGGCAGCATCCGGCAGCCTGCTCGGCTCTTGTGCGGCAGGAAGTAAAGAAGCCAAAAAGAAAATGCCATCGGCAAGTGACCTCAAAATGTACTGGGGAGACCTGCACAACCATTGTAACATCACATACGGACACGGCGATATGCGCGATGCTTTTGAAGCAGCGAAAGGACAGTTGGATTTTGTAAGTGTAACACCCCACGCCATGTGGCCGGATATCCCCGGAGCAGACGATCCACGCCTGAAATGGGTAATCGACTACCATACCGGTGCTTTCAAACGTTTGCGCGAAGGCGGATATGAGAAGTACGTAGCCATGACAAACGAATATAATAAAGAAGGAGAATTCCTCACTTTCGTTGGATATGAAGCACACAGCATGGAACATGGCGACCATGTTGCCTTGAACTACGATCTCGATGCACCGCTTGTAGAATGCACTTCCATCGAAGACTGGAAACAAAAGGCCAAAGGACACAAAGTATTCATCACTCCGCACCATATGGGCTATCAGGGTGGTTATCGCGGCTATAACTGGAAATGCTTTACCGAAGGAGACCAAACCCCGTTCGTAGAAATGTATTCTCGTCACGGTCTGGCTGAAAGCGATCAGGGTGACTATCCATACTTGCACGATATGGGTCCCCGCCAATGGGAAGGAACCATTCAATATGGTCTGGAACTGGGAAATAAATTCGGTATTATGGCTTCTACCGACCAACATTCGGGTTATCCGGGCAGTTATGGCGACGGCCGTATCGGTGTACTGGCTCCGTCATTGACCCGCGACGCTATATGGGAAGCACTTCGCACCCGCCACGTATGCGCCGCAACCGGCGATAAGATTTTGATTGACTTCCGCCTCAACGACGCTTTCATGGGTGACGTAGTACGTGGCAACAGCCGCCGCATTTATCTGAACGTTACCGGAGAAAGTTGCATCGACTATGTGGATATCGTCAAGAACGGTCAGATTCTGGCCCGCATGAATGGTCCGTTGACTCCGGTTGCCCCCGAAGGTGATACTGTCCGCTGCAAAGTGAAAGTAGATTTTGGATGGAACCGTGAAGAACAGTATGTACACTGGCAAGGTAAATTGTCTGTAGACAAAGGACGCATTCTGAGCGTCACTCCATGTTTCCGCGGTGCAGCCTTCACTTCTCCGCAAGAAGGAGAAACAGAATTCCACACTCACGTAAACCGCATTGTATCCGCAGGCGAAAAAGAAACCGAACTGGATATGTACAGCAGCAAGAATCCGAATACGACTACCGCTGCTATGCAGGCTGTCATCCTCGAAGTAGAGATGCCGAAAGACGGAAAAGTGATTGCTGATTTCAACGGCAAGAAGTTTGAACACACATTGGGCGAATTACTCGAAGGCTCACGTTCACACTTCATGATCGGCTGGCTGAGCGAAGCGATTCTCTTCAATCGTGCTATGCCCGAAAGCTGTTTCACTGTGGAACACTATATGGAAGATAAAGAGCCTCAGCGTGATACAGATTACTACTACGTGCGTGTTCGCCAGCGTGACGGGCAATGGGCATGGAGTTCACCTATCTGGGCAGAAAGAGTATAAACTGGTATATGAAAGAAAACAGTTGCTTTGCTTGTGCCAAGCCGTTGGCACAGTTGTGTCAAGCTGTTGGCACTGCTATGCCAAGCCTTTGGCACAAGCGTGCCAATACGGTGGCACAAGCATGGCACAGTATAAACGAATTTAAAACATACCTAGTTATATGGAAAAAGAATACGCTATAGGAATTGATCTTGGCGGGACTTCTGTGAAATACGCTCTTATTGATAATAATGGCGTATTTCACTTTCAAGGGAAGCTACCGTCGAATGCCGACGTATCAGCCGAAGCTGTCATCGGGCAATTAGTCAAGGCAGTCAATGAAGTGAAAACCTTTGCCGAAGCAAAGGAATATACGATAGCCGGTATCGGGATAGGGACACCGGGAATTGTCGATTGTACGAATCGTATCGTATTGGGAGGTGCGGAGAATATTCAAGGCTGGGAAAATCTGAAACTGGCAGACCGGATGGAAAAAGAGACCGGACTTCCTACCCAACTGGGAAATGACGCTAATCTGATGGGACTCGGCGAAACGATGTACGGAGCCGGAAACGGAGCCACTCATGTGGTCTTTCTGACTGTAGGAACCGGTATCGGTGGCGCAGTCATAATTGACGGCAAACTGTTTAACGGATACGCCAATAGAGGTACTGAATTGGGACATGTCCCCTTGATAGCTAATGGTGAACCTTGCGCCTGCGGTTCAATAGGATGCCTTGAACATTATGCTTCCACTGCCGCACTGGTCCGTCGTTTCAGCAAACGGATAGCCGAAGCCGGCATCTCTTATCCGAATGAAGAAATAAACGGAGAATTGATCGTCCGTCTCTATAAACAAGGAGATAAGATTGCGGCTGAGTCGCTGAACGAACATTGTGATTTCCTCGGTCACGGCATTGCCGGATTTATTAATATCTTCAGCCCTCAAAGAGTCGTTATCGGCGGAGGACTGTCCGAAGCCGGAGACTTTTATATTCAGAAAGTAAGTGAGAAAGCCCTTCGCTATGCCATCCCCGACTGTGCCGTGAACACGGAAATCATGGCGGCCTCTTTAGGCAACAAAGCCGGAAGTATCGGTGCCGCCTCCCTCTTTTTAAATAGAAAACCGAATTAAATGAAGAGCAGAAAACCTTCTCAACTTATTTAAGATTATGAAGAAAAATCTAGGAATGCTGGCGCTGATTATGGCGTTCTGGTTCACTATCTCGTTTATTACCAATATTCTGGGACCGCTTATTCCGGACATTATCCACAATTTCAATCTGAGCGATCTTGCGATGGCGGGGTTTATCCCGACTTCCTTCTTTCTGGCTTACGCCATTATGTCCATCCCTGCCGGACTACTGATCGACCGTTTCGGTGAAAAGCCTGTCTTGTTCTGTGGATTCCTGATGCCGTTTATCGGAACCATCCTGTTCGCCTGTATGCATACTTATCCGATGTTGCTAGCTTCATCTTTCATCATCGGTCTGGGAATGGCAATGCTGCAAACCGTGCTGAATCCGCTCCAACGTACTGTAGGAGGAGAAGAAAACTATGCTTTCATCGCTGAACTGGCACAATTTATGTTCGGTATCGCCTCCTTCCTAAGCCCGTTGGCATATACTTATCTGATTCGGGAACTTGATCCTGCCACTTATACAGCAGGAAAAAGCCTTATCCTTGACTTGCTGGCGGATATGACGCCACAAGATATGCCTTGGGTATCTCTCTACTGGGTATTTACCTTATTGTTGCTGGTGATGCTGATTGCCGTCGGCGTTTCGCATTTCCCGAAGATTGAACTGAAAGAAGATGAGAAAAGCGGATCGAAAGATTCCTACCTCGCCCTGTTCAAGCAGAAATATGTATGGTTGTTCTTTCTGGGAATCTTCTGCTATGTCAGTACGGAACAAGGAACCTCTATCTTCATGAGTACCTTCCTCGAACAATATCACGGTGTAAACCCGCAGACGGAAGGTGCGCAGGCAGTCAGCTACTTCTGGGGACTGATGACGGCAGGCTGTCTGGTCGGAATGATTCTTCTGAAACTGATTGACAGCAAACGCCTGCTACAGGTTTCGGGGGTATTGACGATAGTGCTGTTACTAGCCGCTTTATTCGGAAGCAAGGATGTTTCGCTAATCGCCTTTCCTGCTATCGGATTCAGTATTTCCATGATGTACTCTATCGTCTTCTCATTGGCGCTGAACTCGGCTTCACAGCATCACGGCTCATTTGCCGGAATTTTATGTTCGGCTATCGTGGGTGGAGCAGGCGGGCCGATGATTGTGAGTACATTGGCAGATGCTACGTCCTTGCGTACAGGTATGCTGTCTATCCTGCTCTTTGTGGGATATATCACCTTCATCGGTTTCTGGGCACGTCCGCTGATCAACAACAAGACAATCAGTCTAAAAGAACTCTTAAAAAAATAAGATGATGAAACAACGATATTATATTTTCCTGTTATTTGTAGCTATGCTTTCCTATAGTGGATATGCGCAGAAAAGCATCCTGCGTCTGAGTCAGCAGACGCTGATGCATGAAGTCCGCGAAACACCTTCTCCACTAGACGGTCAGCACATAGCAGTCAATCCGCCGCGTTTCATGTGGCCGGATAAGTTCCCCCACCTCGGACCTGTGCTTGACGGAGTGGAAGAAGAAAATCACAAACCGGAAGTGACATACCGCATCCGTATCGCACGTGATCCTGAGTTTAAATCGGAAGTAATGACCGCCGAAAGAAACTGGGCTTTCTTCAATCCTTTCAAACTCTTTGAAAAAGGGAAATGGTATTGGCAGCACGCCTACCTTGATAAGGACGGCAAAGAAGAATGGTCGCCCGTCTATCATTTCTATGTGGACGAGCAGACACGTACGTTCAATCCTCCCTCCTTGCAAGAAGTGCTGGCGAAGTTCTCTCAAAGCCATCCCCGTATCCTGCTCGCTGCCAAAGACTGGGATCAGATCATCGAGCGGAACAAGAATAATCCGGAAGCGCAGCTCTATATTCAGAAAGCAAGGAAATGCCTCAATCATCCATTGAAACATCTGGAAGAGGAAATCGATACCACCCAAGTAGTCAAATTGACGAACATCGTACAATATCGCTCGGCATTGATTCGGGAAAGCCGCAAGATAGTAGACCGCGAAGAAGCGAACATAGAAGCTATGGTACGCGCTTATCTGCTGACGAAAGACGAAGTGTACTACAAAGAAGGTATCAAACGTCTTTCCGAAATTCTTTCGTGGAAAGACAGTAAGTACTTCGCAGGAGATTTCAACCGCTCCACGATTCTGTCCATGAGTACTTCCGCTTATGATGCATGGTACAATCTGTTAACGCCTGCCGAGAAACAGTTGCTTCTCGAAACGATCAGCGAAAACGCCCATAAGTTTTATCATGAATATGTGAATCATCTGGAAAACCGTATTGCCGACAATCATGTATGGCAGATGACTTTCCGTATTCTGAATATGGCAGCTTTTGCTACATACGGTGAATTGCCGATGGCTTCCACTTGGGTAGATTATTGCTATAACGAATGGGTATCCCGTCTGCCGGGACTCAACACCGACGGAGGATGGCACAACGGTGACTCTTATTTCCATGTCAACCTTCGTACATTGATCGAAGTTCCCGCTTTCTATTCACGTATCAGCGGTTTCGATTTCTTTGCCGATCCCTGGTATAACAACAATGCGCTCTATGTAATCTATCATCAGCCTCCGTTCTCCAAATCTGCGGGACACGGTAACTCCCATGAAACGAAAATGAAACCGAACGGGACACGGGTCGGCTATGCGGATGCTTTAGCACGTGAATGCAATAATCCGTGGGCAGCCGCCTACGCACGTACCATTCTAGAGAAAGAACCGGATATCATGAAAAAGTCTTTTCTTGGAAAAGCAGGTGATCTGACCTGGTATCGCTGCATTACTGACAAGGCACTCCCGAAAGAAGAACACTCATTGGCAGAGTTGCCGATGACGAAAGTATTTAATGAAACGGGAATTGCTACGATGCATACTTCGTTGGGGGATATAGAAAAGAACGCAATGTTGTCATTCCGTTCCAGTCCATACGGTTCAACTTCGCACGCATTGGCCAATCAGAATGCATTTAATACCTTCTATGGCGGCAAGGCGATCTTCTATAGCAGCGGACATCGTACCGGTTTTACCGATGACCATTGTATGTATTCCTATCGAAACACCCGTGCACACAACAGTATTCTGGTCAATGGAATGACTCAGACTATCGGGACGGAAGGTTACGGATGGATTCCCCGTTGGTATGAAGGAGAAAAAATTTCGTATATGGTGGGAGACGCTTCCAATGCTTACGGAAAGATCACAGCTCCTATCTGGTTGAAACGTGGTGAACTTTCCGGCACGCAGTACACTCCCGAAAAGGGATGGGATGAGAACAAACTGAAGATGTTCCGTCGGCACATCATTCAATTAGGCAATACGGGAGTGTATGTGATTTATGATGAACTGGAAGGAAAAGAAGCGGTCACATGGAGCTATCTGCTGCATACGGTAGAACTTCCGATGGAAATGCAGGAACTTCCTGATGAAGTGAAAGTTACGGGAAAGAATAAGGATGGAGGCATCTCTGTTGCTCATCTTTTCAGTTCGGCAAAGACGGAACAGGCCATCGTAGATACCTTCTTCTGCGCTCCAACCAACTGGAAGAATGTAACCAATGCCCTGGGAAAAGCTGTGAAGTATCCCAATCACTGGCATTTTTCGTCTACTACCATTCCATGTAAAACTGCCCGTTTCCTCACCGTTATGGATACACATGGAAATAACCGTGCGGATATGAAAGTGGTTCGCCAAGGCAATACCGTACAAGTAGGCGACTGGATTATTACCTGCAATCTGACGGAGAAAGGGAAAGCGGCAATCAGCGTCACCCATCAAGCGGAAAAGGTTTCTTTGAAATACGATGCCGGCAAGAAGGAAGGTGCGACTATCATCACAGATCAAGTACAAGGGAAACAGGTCAATAAGGTTCTGACTGACTATTTACCGGATTTTGAGATATAATTTCTCAATTCTGGCACACAATATGGAGCTATTCAATGGTTATTATAAACTTACGAATAGCTCCTTTCTTTTATTGTCTTTTATTGAAGGTGACAATGCTTATTATGCCACATTTCAAGCATTAATAATGTCCATGACAGGTATTAATATCTGACTTTTCAGGTATTAACAGTTGACATCTCAGATATTAACATCTGACAACTCAACCATTAATACCTGAGATGTGGGATATAAAAAGACAGTAGATCACTGTACCTTTATCATAATGAGCATTGAGTTTACTACTAAAAAATTGTATCTTTGCCTATGTTGGTACTCTACGCAAACATTGAAACCTGCATAAATGTTATATCAACAGATAAAATTTAAATAGAATAAAAGATGAAATACATTGGAGCACATGTAAGCGCATCCGGCGGCGTAGAATTCGCCCCTGTCAATGCACATGAGATTGGAGCAAATGCCTTTGCCCTGTTTACTAAAAATCAACGTCAATGGGTGAGTAAACCATTGACAGAAGAAAACATCCGTCTTTTCAAAGAAAATTGCACTAAGTACAATTTCCAAACAGACTATATTTTACCGCATGACAGTTACCTTATTAATTTGGGACACCCCGAAGAAGAAGGATTGGAGAAAAGTCGAGCTGCCTTTTTAGATGAGATGCAACGCTGCGAACAATTAGGACTGAAACTTCTCAATTTCCATCCCGGCAGCCATCTGAATAAAATCTCCATAGAGGATTGTCTCGCACTCATTGCAGAAAGTATCAACCTGACTTTGGAGAAGACTAAAGGAGTAACGGCCGTTATTGAAAATACTGCGGGGCAAGGCAGTAATTTAGGAAGTGAATTCTGGCAATTAAGATATATCATCGACCGGGTGAATGATAAAAGCCGTGTAGGTATTTGCCTGGATACTTGCCATACATATACAGCGGGATATGACATAGTGAATGATTACGATAAAGTCTTTGACGAATTTGAAAAAGAAGTAGGTTTCGAGTATCTGCGTGGTATGCACCTGAATGATTCTAAAAAAGAATTAGGCAGTCATGTTGACCGTCACGATAACATAGGCCAGGGACTGATCGGGAGTGCATTCTTTGAAAGATTAATGAAAGATTCAAGATTCGATAATATGCCACTTATTCTTGAAACACCCGATGAAAGCAAGTGGGCAGAAGAAATTGCATGGTTGAGAAGCGTTGAATAAACGCTTCACTTCTTTTTTAATAAATATTCGCCATACTGACTAACGGCTCATAGAGTTTCTCGATATCCTGCGAGTCCATTTCTATCTGCACCTGATCCCCCGGCATCAGTTTCTGCCCTTTGGGAGGCCAGTTTTTCCGGTCACGATGAACATTAATAATAATACAACGTTCCGGCAGGCGAAGTTCATCCACGATTTTACCATCCAGGTAAGAACCGCTCATGACCTCTACCGATAAAGTGTAGCGGGCCTCTTCTTTAAACGCAGGAGAATTAATCATATCATCATATAAAATCACATTGAAAGGTTTTATCTGAAGCATTTCCGTGAAATAGTAAGTCAGTCCTCCCACTACAATAGAAGGATAAAAGACTTCCAGATGTCCCGTAATCTCAGTAATCAGCACAATAGCGGTGAGAGGTGTACGTATGACCGCAACCAGAAAAGCAGACATACAGATCAACATGATATAACTGATATTTTCATAAGCAATCACTCCTTGCTGAACCAGAATCAATGCAACTATTTGCCCTAAAAGCCCTCCTGTCACTAATGTAGGAATGAAACTTCCTCCCGGCAGTCCTGACGAAAAAGAAAAGGTACTGAATACAAAATGCAACAACATCATACCGACAATCCAAAGAATATGGGTATCGGGATGCATGGCCTGTGCCAACAGAAACTGTTCCCCACCTCCTGTCAGATTGACTTCTGCCATAGAGATGAGATAAGCAATAAAGAGCAGATATAGCATTTTTACGTATTCCGGATGCTTGATGGCCGGATAGATACGTTTGACCTGAAGCGTAGTGACAGAAAAGAACTTTCCGAAAACAGAAACCACAGCCGCCAAAAGAAGAAACAACTTTACCTGTGACCAGAAAGTCATTCCCGGTACAATCGCATCAATCTGAAAATACGGATTGATAGGAAAAAGCCAACTGGCGACTCCTCCGGCAACGACTCCTGCCAGCAAGGTAGTAATCGCCGTCTTTGGCGCATCAAACCGTTCAATAGATTCTATAACCAGCAATGAGGAAGCCAACGGAGCAGCAAAAGCAGCCGCCAACCCGGCACCGGCACCCGCCGCCAACAATTGTTTCCGCTCGCCGGCAAGCACTCTCCCCCATTTAGAAACCAGACATCCTACATACGAACCGATCTGCACCGAAGGTCCTTCACGTCCCAAAGACAAACCGGTGCTTAGCGCAAGTATTCCTCCCACAAACTTGGCAATCACCTCAATGAAAGGATGTTTATACGCAACTCTTCCATTGATAACTCCACGTGTTTGTGGAATACCTCCTCCTGTGATCAACGGCATCTTTTTCACCAGCCAGGAGACAAATATAAGAATCCCCCACATTAACAGAAAAAGAGGAAGGTACCAATACCATTTAGGATGAGAATCAAAGAAGTCATGGCGAAGATTGAAGAAGAACTGAAGCAGGTAATGATAAGGCACAGCAATAAGCCCCGTCAGTAACCCGACGAAGATACTGACAAAGTAAAGCCGCGCATCAATCAATTTGAGTTTGAAGATACGCCAACGTCCTCTGTCCTTTAATTTTTTAATCAGTCGAAACTCCATTCAGCAAGGTTTTCATTGTTTTCGCATGGATACAACAATTAATACCCCGCAGAGGTTTCAGACTGATAAATATTTAATCAGCTTTATCCTTCCAGCAGATTCAGACGCAGAATACCATGTATCATGAGTCAGCATCAACTACACGTCCGGCAAAGCTCTCTTTGCCGGACTGTGCATAGGCTGCCAAAACTTATCAGTAACAAGACACAATGAATAATCAACGATACTGAAAAGAATAGATATATCTGCCTATGCCCAATTTGTGTTGACTTTAGTAAAATAAAACACTATAATAAATAATACCTAATCCATTATCTACTTTTGAGTTTGATGAGGGGTATGCTGTCTTTGTCTCTGGCGGTCTTGTCCGGGTTTGTGACCTTGTCCCGGTTTCTGTCCTTTTCTACGGTCAAACTCTTTTCTGAATTTATTCATATTGCTCTTTTCCTGCTGATAAATCTTCATGATCTGCTTTTGAGACAGAATCTTGCTGAACTCATTATAATACTTCTCACGGATGTCCAGCATCTTACGACTCTGCGCAAACTGATCTTTCAACATTTTAGCGATTTCCGCATCTGTCATAACCGGTTTTGGAGTTTCTTTGGCAGTATTGGCTTCCGTACCTTGAGCTGCATCTTTTCTCGCTCTGGGTTTGAAGTTCATCATACGACACTCACGAAGTTCTTTCAGATACTTCTCGTATATCGGAGTAAACTTGGCTGCCGTTGCATCATCCAGCATGAGCGCTCTCACCATCTGATTGGTCTGCATCTGCATCATCTGCTCCGGTGTAGGACGCTGTTTTCTTTCTTTGTTTTCTTCATTCTGTGCAGAAAGGGTCATCTGGCTTCCCAAAAATAAAGCCATCAACACTACATAAATAAACTTAGTCTTCATAATCTTTACGTTTTAATAATTAATTGAGTTATTCAGTTTAAAAATATATCGTTTTCAGAGAAGCTGACGAGCTCTTCCAACTCCTCATCTGACAATTCCTTAATCCATTTATCTACCGGATCTGTAGTTACATTATTTTTATCGACAGCCAATATATTTGAAGCAGATGGTGTGTCGGTATTCATATAGCGGAGAGACGGCGTAAACAAAATCCCGGCCAATACTGCTGCTACAGCAATCACAGTAGGAATAATCCTTTTCAGCCGACGCTTCTTGCGTTGCTCGTCAACCGTACGTTCCAATATCTTACGCTGTGTCTCCTCAAAAAAGTTATCGGGAGTGCGATAAGGTGTCCGCTTACCAATATTGTCAAAATCAAAATCCTTATCCATGATGTTACCTGTTTAATATATATTCCTTTATCTTATCTTTCGCATAGTGATAATTCACTTTCAGTGTCTCAACCTTACTATCCAGAACACGGGCGATATCTTCATATTCCAGTTCATCGTAATAGCGCAAGTTGAAAACGATCCGCTGCTTTTCCGGCAAAGTCAATATAGCTTCCTGAAACTTTACAGCCAGTTCATCTTCGTAGTCGACATAGTCAGAAGCTTTCAGTTTACTCATCAGTTCTTCCTGAACATCTTCCGCTGATATTACTTCTTCTTTACGGCTATTCAATAACCGAAGACACTCATTCGTTGCAATTCTGTAGATCCATGTACTCAGCGAACTTTCATTCCGGAACTGATCCAAATGGCGGAATACACGAATGAAGACTTCTTGCAGCACATCTTCCGCATCTTCGTGAGACACTACCATTCTCCGGATATAATTATATATCGGTTCCTGAAAACTGTCCACCAGCAACCTGAATCCCCGCTCGCGATCTGAGGAACAAGCTTTTCGGATTTTATCTTCGTTTATCATCTATTATTTCTGAGCTTTGGTTATTAGAACGCCGAAAAGGAACGAAGTTAAATGCACAAGAGCCGATTTTACATTTATTAATAGAAAAGAGGAAATATGACATTGGCATACAAGGAATAAAAAAACGCCTCCATAATCTTTTTCAAGACCATGGAGGCGCTGTTAACTCTTTATATACAAGCCGAAGTTGACTGAAAATCACCAGAACTTATTATGTTCCGCACTATATTCAAAACCTGCAGCTTTCAACTGACTGACAATATCTTCTCTGCTTACATCCATATCTTCGCAAAGCTCATCTAGCGAAGAATAACAGTCACGCAACTTCATATTGATGACACTGAACAGCACCATCGGATCTTTAGGCAATTCCATATTCTACAATCTTTTAAACCGGGCGCAAAGTTACAGCAATCCCGGCGAATGGCAAAACAAATCAAGGGCCGATTTCTTCTATTTTCAAAGAGATTCTCTCAATCAGCTTACCAAGTTCCTCTTCCAGAGGTATCACATTAAAGTCCCTCCAGAAGTCTTCATCATATTTGAAATTCAGATCAGAGAAGATAGTACGCGTCGGTAATCTCTCTGCCCGTGGGAATGCAGTCACTTGTTCCGTATCCACTTTGCAAGTGATCATTTCAAACCAGATCTGCATCTGCGGACTAGCAGACAGCAACCGTCGCCGTTTCACCTTGAAAGAAAGGTCTCCACGGATATGATGAATATAATAGATACCTTGCCATGGTTTGTAGGAAATAGTATAAACCACCTTTTGCGGTATTATCCGAATGCCATGCGTGCGCCTTTCTACAAACATTTCCGACGCTTTCTTCACACGCTGGGGATCTACCTCAAAACGAGCTTGTAACAAGGCATTCGTCTCGGCATCAATATACAAATCTCCGCAATAGAGAGGCTCGATAATCTCCTTCTTTTGTGCAAAGTGTATGACATTCACACACCGGTCGTCTATGAATGTCACTCCCTGCGAAGTATACAGATAACCGTTATCACCTGCGTCAGGTATCAGGAATGAAGGCATATCCTTCATTATATCCATCTGAAAACATGCCTGAATGCCGGACTTCACCTTTACAAGCAGACTGTCTTTGGCTTCGACATTACTCAGCCGGCTCATCTTCAACAGCTTCGCCTGATCGGAAACGGGAGAATGCGAAGCGATCTTATAAACTTTGAAAACTGCTTCAGTAAGATTCTGAACCTTATTTTTCAATAAAACTCCTTCACGGTAAAATGTGGTCAGGTAGGCAGGAGAATGAGAATAGTTCTGCTCTCTTTGCTTTCCCATTTCTTTCAGCAGCTTATAAGGATCGACCCATTGAACCACTACTTCCTGTAAAGGAACAACCTTTGGTTCCAAACTCAGAATATGATGGCGACCTGCCAAAACAGAAACTTCCAAAGTTTGTGAAACATATCCTATATGAGAAAAAACAACCGAATCGTTTTGCAAAGAATCCGGTAAGGAAAGTCTGAACTCTCCTTCCTGATTAGTAACAATCCCCACAGATGTCCTCCGGACTCCAACGGATGCAGAAGCAATAGGCATTCCGGTTTCCTTATCCAGTAAAGTTCCGGTAAGCATCAGATTTACAGGGTGAACGGATGAAGGTTTCGCCTGTTGCTGTTTGGTCGGTGAAGAAGAAGTTATCAGAATATGAGTCCCTATTACTTTAAATTCCAGGCTGGTATCTCCTGTTATCTCATAAATAGCCTGACGAATGGTTCGCTCTCCTTTCCGTATCTTCACCGTTACATCATTATCTACTACTTTACTGTCATAGATAAACAGATAACCTGACTGCTGAGAAATATTGCCTAACAGTGAATAGACCGTTCCTTTCATCTTCGGCAGGCTGATCATACGCTCCAGCACATCTTCTCCGTCAGCTCTCAACGTATCCGGTACGATAAAGAACAAACACAGAATCACCATATAGCGATAAACCAGCCTCATCTCACTTTTTTTATTTATTCTGTCAGCATGAATGTATCCCCCTGCCGTGTGCACTTCAAATTAAGCGCATAGGCTATCAATGTAGCCACAGTCTCTGGAGATTCATTGGAAAATTCAACTGTCAGCTTTCTTTTTTCAAGCGCAGGAGAAGCTACACGTATCTGCGAACTACCTGCATTCATATTCATTACTTTCAGAATATGCCCCAAAGATTCATCTTTAAAACAGACATGCTTCAGATAGCGATTCAACTCTCCGGCATTTTCAGTCGAACCGAGCAAAAGTTGCTGTGATTGCAATACCACTGTCTCACCAGCTTTGACATAACATTCTTTATTTCCCTTTTTAAGGGTTACCCTAACGGTTCCCCGTTGCACCGAAAGACGGAACGGAGCATCTTCGACGCTCTTTACACTAAAAGCAGTACCCAATACTTCAATCTTTACTTCCTTTGTATCAATCCAAAAAGGTTGCTTCTGCTTCTTTGCCACATCAAAAAAGGCATCTCCCTGCAAACTGACTTCCCGTTTGTCGGAAACAAAATGTTCCGGATATCGGATAAAAGTCTCCTTTGCCAAGAACACGACAGAACCATCTTCCAGAGTCGTGACCAATGTAGGAACATCTTGATTCTCCTGTGTTATAAAGTCAGGTAATTCCTCTTTTTGACCGAATCCCCAATACAAAGTACTAAAAACCAAACCGACCACCATCGCCGCTACAGTGCCATAGCGTACCCACATCGGGATTTTAGGCATCCGATGGTCTTCTACAAGCAGATGATCTTTATCCAATCGGTCGTACAACCGATTCCAAGCCTGCTCCGTCTTTATTTTATGAATATCCGTTTTCATCATTTCATTTGAATATAATTTTCTATTTCTTTTCGCAAAGTTCGTAAAGTCTTCGTCATTTCCGCTTCCACCGTTTTGACGGAGAGAGAAAGCTGGACTGCAATTTCCGCATATTTCTTTCCCTCCGTCCGGTGCATTTTAAATATCTGCATTCTGCGTTCCGGCAATTTCTCAAGGGTATTATTTATCAGCTTCTGAAGTTCTTCATATTCCATCTGCTGATGAGGATCTGTCGCCTGTTCCGAAGAGGATGCAGTCAGCACAGACTCTCTATACCGCTCTTTGACCTCTTCATGTTCACAGTATTGAATTGACTGATTACGTGTCGCCCTGTAGAGGTAGTTTTTTACAGACTGGAAAATCTGTAACTGTTCCCTATCCTTCCAAAGCACATAAAACAGTTCCTCAACAATTTCCTCAGCCACCTCCATCCGTCCGGTAATGCTTGCCGCATACCAACACAAGGGAGAATAGTAACAGCGAAATAGTTCCTCAAACGCTTTTATGTCACCTGCCTTTATTTTTGTCAGTATGAGCAGTTCATTCAGCATACTTCTATCATTTTACGATTGTTCCCAAATATAAGAAAACAATTCTGATTTTAATTAGATTGCTTTTTCAATTTATCGACAGCATGTTCCAGAGACTCCGTAGGTGCTATGATATTATAATTTCCCCAGAAGTCTTCACTCCAGTAATTTCCGACTTTATCATAGAAAATCTGATTGGAGGTGAATACTTTATTCCGCGGAATTATCTCGGACGGGCTCTCCCTCCGGTCTGTCACCACCATTTCTGAGGTTACTGCATAGCTCGTAGAGAAAAGCCTCCGTTTCCAGTCGCATTTAAAACGAATATCATTGCGGATATAATTCAGATAAGTCCTTCCATCTATCGTTTTATAGGTTATCAGAAAAGATAACTCTTGCGGTTTGAATCTCAGTCCAAATGGTTTCTGATGAAGAATAGCAGCAATTGCTTTCGATTTATTCTGCATATCCAGATTCATCTCGATACGTGTAAACGACAGCTTATCACAATCTACATACAATTTCCCATGAAACAGCGCATATGGTAAAAGAACTCTCGGACGGAAATTAATAACATATTGTATCCGGTTATCGATCAATGCCGATTCAGCCATCCAGAACTCATAGTTGTTCAATTCTTCTGGTTCCAGCAGCGCCTCTTTATTCTTTACGATATCCAAAACTACAGATATATTAGGACCACCCATAACCTTTACTGCCAATGTATCACTAACTTTCTGACTTAGCAGACGGCGTCCTTTCAGAACCTGTAGTTTATCATAATCCGTAGTGCGATTGGTGTATGCTGTTTTCGACACATCAAGTACAGCTTCCGATACACTGATATAACGGCGCCCTTTCTGCACAGTCTCCCGATAGAAGCTGGTAAGCATATTCCGGTTGGCACTATAATTTACCGGAATCTTCTCAATCGCCTTTTCTATAATTGTACGCGGATTATTGGCATAAACGACCACTTCATTCAACTGGTTAGTATGAGGTATCATCCAGACCGTCAATTTAGAAGAATTATTCTTATCTAAAGATACATGACTATTGATATAGCCTATGTGAGAGATTTCCAACTCTCGCGGCACTTCTTCTTTCCTGACTTTCAGAGCAAACTCTCCCTCTGCATTTGTCACCGTACCGATATTACTTCCTTGCACAGATACATTCACGTTTTCAAGTGTTCTCTTATTTTGCTTATCCTTCACCATTCCGACAATCGTGAAATAATCTCCTGCATCCTGCGCCCATATATCAGCACTCCCTATCCATAGAAAAGCTAATAACCATCCAACCAAAAGTATAACTGACTTTTTCATCTTAATAAAGTTTTAAAGTAAATAATTCCTGCTTCTATAAATAAGATCGTTCAATCTGCAAATACCCTATTGTCTGAAATAAAAAAAATCAGTATCTTGCCCGACAGACAAAAATTATATTCTCAACAAATGATTAATTATGATACGCAAATTAGATAAAGCAGAATTTCAGCAGGCGACAACTTTAGCATTAGAAGTATACTTGCAATGTGGTCAGGATGATTTCGAAGACGAAGGTCTTGAGAGTTTCAAAAGTTTTATATTCAACGATAAATTAATGAATGAACTCTGCATTTATGGAGCTTTCGAAGAGAATAAACTAATAGGTATTATGGGAACCAAGAATGAGGGCAAACACATTTCTTTGTTTTTCATCAAAAAGGAATTCCATAGAAAAGGGATAGGCAAGCAACTATTTGACTATTCCCAATATGATTGTCCGGCAAATGAAATAACGGTAAACTCATCTACATACGCTATCAGGTTTTACGAATCTCTGGGATTTGAAAAAACAAACGACAGGCAACAAACAAACGGAATCAGTTATACTCCGATGAAACTCATATCGAACAAATAAAGAAGAAGATATTACCATTAGATTCCAGTTCCCCGGAGCCCAAATCTAATTGTTAATTATACTTTCGAATATGTATTTCTTATAAAAATAGTTTCTACATTTGCGACTGTTATGGCGAAATACATTTTCTGTATATTATTTGGTATATTTCTGATATGGGAATGCAATTTAGTGCCCGATAAAGAATTACAGGAGTTCCGGACAGAGGCCGGTACTACCACTATACAATCCCATAATAAGTCACAGAGTTACCGATCCAAAGCTGTAGTCAAACAATCCGGTAAAGAAAACAACTCCTTCCAAGAAGGGAAATATGATGGAAAATATGATTGCAACATTGCCGATGGTATTTTAGGAAACTCACTTTTATCCCGTACCACTTCTCTTTCCAAAATTCTAAGATTCAACGTTTCTTCCGTTACAATTCGGATACTAAGTTCCTTAAAATATCAATTTCCGAAAGAAAAATGGACTGGTCTCCCCTACTACACAAATCTCACCAAATTCTCCTATCGATATTACGTCTATACACTAGGACGAATACTTATTTAAATATCTCTTTTCCTTCTATGGGATGAGATGAGTGTATCTTCATGCCCATTTTATCTCTTTATATTCAAGGCAAGAAAGCAAGAAGAGTCTTTTCCATTGCCGGGAATATGCATACGATTTCACTTTTACATATTAATAACTTGATATATAATGGAATTTATATTAGACTTTATTCTCCACATTGATCAATACACGATTAGTATAGTGCAGGATTACCATACTTGGGCATATGCTATCCTATTCATCATTATATTTTGCGAAACCGGGCTTGTAGTCACTCCCTTTCTTCCTGGTGATTCTTTACTTTTCGTTGCAGGAGCCATTTCCGCATTACCCGGTATGCCGATCGATATTCATATTCTTGTTTTAATCTTATTTGCAGCAGCCGTATTAGGTGACTCCTGCAACTACATGATCGGACATTTTTTCGGACGCAAACTTTTTCATAATCCCAACTCCAGGATATTCAAACAAAGTTATCTTGATAAAACGCATGAATTTTATAAAAAATATGGTGGGAAAACGATTATTCTCGCCCGCTTTGTGCCTATCGTCCGCACTTTTGCTCCATTTGTAGCCGGAATGGGAAAAATGCATTACTATTATTTTATGATCTACAATCTGATAGGTGGAGCCATATGGGTAGTTTTATTTTGCTATGCAGGCTACTTTTTTGGCGATCTGCCGTTCGTACAGGAAAATCTTAAACTCTTGATTATCGCTATTATATTTATTTCAATATTGCCTGCAATAATAGAAATATTACGAGCGAAGTTAGGATCGAAGCAATAAAAAACTTTATTCATTTGTTTATTAATAACAACGGCCATCAAATTAAACATCTCAAAAACAATTTAATGTACTCATATTTATGAAAAATTCTTTTTTTAGTAAATTCACGCCCAAAGAACCAAAGTTCTTTCCTCTACTGAAGCAGTTATCAGATGTTTTATCTGCCTCATCCGTTCTACTTGTTGAAAGTCTGGAACATGATCTGCCCACAGAAAGAGCAGATTACTACAAACAAATTAAAGACATGGAACGTGAAGGTGACAGATTGACTCATTTAATCTTTGACGAGTTAAGTACGACATTCATCACTCCCTTCGACCGTGAAGATATTCACGATCTGGCTTCCTGCATGGATGATGTTATCGACGGAATCAACAGTAGCGCCAAGCGCATTGTTATCTATAATCCCCGCCCTATTTCCGAAAGTGGAAAAGAATTGAGCCGTCTGATTCACGAGGAGGCTATCAATATAGGTAAAGCCATGGATGAACTGGAGACTTTCCGCAAAAATCCAAAGCCATTGCGCAACTATTGTACCCAATTACACGATATAGAAAATCAGGCAGATGACGTATACGAGCTTTTTATCACCAAACTCTTTGAAGAAGAAAAAGACTGTATCGAACTGATTAAAATTAAAGAGATCATGCATGAGCTGGAAAAGACAACCGATGCAGCAGAACATGTAGGGAAAATATTAAAAAACCTGATCGTAAAGTATTCATAAAAGCCAAGACACATGGAATTATTAGTGACTATCATTATACTAGCTCTGATATTCGATTATATCAACGGCTTTCATGACGCAGCAAACTCGATCGCTACCATCGTATCGACTAAAGTACTGACTCCTTTTCAGGCGGTATTGTGGGCAGCATTCTTTAACTTCGTTGCGTTCTTCATAGCCAAATACATTATAGGTGGCTTTGGCATAGCAAACACTGTGTCAAAGACAGTCGTTGAACAATACATCACGCTACCTATTATCCTGGCGGGCATTATTGCTGCTATTTCATGGAATCTGATTACCTGGTGGAAGGGTATTCCGTCTTCTTCCTCCCATACGCTTATAGGTGGTTTTGCAGGAGCTGCTATCATGGCAAACGGCTTTGAAGCTATTCAGCTCAATATCATTCTTAAGATTGCCGCTTTTATCTTCCTGGCTCCATTTATCGGTATGGTTATCGCTTTCGGATTTACTCTACTTGTGCTTTACATCTGCCGACGTGCAAATCCGCATACCGCTGAAATGTGGTTCAAGAGATTACAGTTGGTTTCTTCCGCCATGTTCAGTGTAGGACATGGTCTGAATGACTCGCAGAAGGTAATGGGTATCATTGCCGCTGCAATGATAGCTGCCCACTCTATGGGTCTGGGAATGGGAATAAACAGTATTTCTGATCTACCGGACTGGGTAGCGTTCTCCTGTTTTACTGCTATCTCACTGGGAACGATGTCCGGAGGATGGAAAATCGTAAAAACGATGGGAACCAGAATCACTAAAGTCACACCATTGGAAGGTATGGTTGCCGAAACCGCAGGTGCTTTTACACTTTATATCACCGAAATGCTGAAAATTCCTGTAAGTACGACTCATACGATCACCGGAGCAATTATCGGGGTCGGAGCAACCAAACGTTTATCTGCTGTTCGCTGGGGAGTAACTAAAAGCCTCATGACTGCATGGGTACTTACTATTCCTGTCAGTGGACTCCTAGCTGCATGTATTTATTGTGTAGTTTCTCTGTTCCTGAAATAAATTCAGCTTCAAATAAAAAAGGTGTATCAGAACTTTTTCTGACACACCTTTTTATATATACTAATTCAGCTAATCTTACTTCACTTCCTCGAAGTCTGCATCCTGAACATTGTCACCATGCTTGCTACTATCCTGACCAGCATTCTGACCTGCATTCATATCAGGACCAGCCTGTGCACCACCCTGAGCTCCGCCTTGAGCGTACATTTCAGCACTTGCAGCCTGGAAAACAGTATTGATTTCTGCCATAGCCGTATCAATAGCAGCTAAATCCTGAGACTTATGAGCATCTTTCAGTTTCTGCAAAGCAGCTTCAATTGGAGCTTTCTTATCAGCAGGCAACTTATCACCCAATTCCTTCAACTGATTTTCTGTCTGGAAAATTACGCTGTCGGCCTGGTTCAGCTTATCAATCTTTTCACGTTCTTTCTTGTCTGCTTCTGCATTAGCTTCAGCTTCAGCCTTCATCTTTTCGATTTCTTCCTTGCTCAAACCGCTGGAAGCTTCGATACGGATTGCCTGTTCTTTACCTGTAGCCTTATCCTTAGCAGATACTTTCAAGATACCGTTAGCATCGATATCGAATGTAACCTCAATCTGAGGAACACCACGACGAGCCGGAGCGATACCTGACAAGTTGAACTGACCAATTGACTTATTCTGAGCAGCCATCGGACGTTCTCCCTGCAATACATGAATAGTTACTTCACTCTGATTGTCGGCAGCAGTAGAGAAGGTCTCACTCTTACGAGCCGGAATTGTTGTATTAGCATCAATCAATTTCGTCATCACACCACCCAGTGTTTCAATACCCATTGACAACGGAGTAACATCCAACAATACCACACCTTTGATTTCGTCTGTCAAAACAGCACCCTGTACAGCAGCACCAACAGCTACTACTTCATCCGGGTTCACACCTTTAGAAGGAGTCTTTCCGAAGAAATCTTCTACCAGTTTCTGTACGGCAGGAATACGGGAAGAACCACCTACAAGGATTACTTCATCAATATCAGAGTTGCTCAAACCAGCATCGCTCATTGCTTTCTTACATGGTTCCAGACAAGCCTGAATCAATCCGTGAGCCAATGATTCGAATTTTGCACGAGTCAAAGTCTTCACCAAGTGCTTGGGCACACCGTTTACCGGCATAATATACGGCAAGTTGATTTCTGTGCTTGTTGAAGAAGAAAGTTCAATCTTAGCCTTTTCAGCAGCTTCTTTCAGACGCTGCAAAGCCATCGGGTCCTGAGTCAGGTCAGCACCTTCGTCATTTTTGAATTCCTGTACCAGCCAGTTGATGATTACCTGGTCGAAGTCATCACCACCCAAGTGAGTATCACCGTTAGTAGAAAGGACTTCGAATACACCACCACCAAATTCGAGGATAGAGATATCAAAAGTACCACCACCAAGGTCGAATACAGCAATCTTCATATCTTTGTGAGCCTTGTCCAGACCGTATGCAAGAGCTGCAGCTGTCGGTTCGTTAACAATACGTTTTACTTCCAGACCTGCAATCTGTCCGGCTTCTTTAGTAGCCTGACGTTGAGAGTCGGAGAAATATGCAGGAACGGTGATAACAGCTTCTGTAACTTCTTGTCCCAGATAATCTTCAGCAGTCTTCTTCATCTTCTGAAGAATCATTGCAGAGATTTCTTGCGGAGTGTACAGACGACCGTCAATATCTACACGCGGAGTGTTATTGTCACCTTTCACTACTTTATAAGGAACACGTGTAACCTCTTTCTGCACCTGGTCCCAGTTTTCACCCATAAAACGTTTGATAGAGAAGATCGTACGTGTCGGGTTAGTAATAGCCTGACGTTTAGCAGGATCACCTACTTTACGCTCGCCGCCATCTACAAATGCAACCACAGAAGGAGTTGTACGCTTACCTTCACTGTTTGCAATTACTACAGGTTCGTTGCCCTCAAATACGGCAACACAAGAGTTTGTTGTTCCTAAGTCAATACCAATAATTTTTCCCATGATCGTTATTCTTTTTATTTATTATTATTCAATTTCTTTTTGTCCGGTTGTTTTCTTTCTCTTTGTAAGGGCTTTCAAACGGACGCTGATTAAAAAACAAACCATGTGCCAAAAAGAAATCGGACGAATACGTGACATATTTTCTGCCAAAACGACAGTTTTAAATCGAAATGACTGCTGTCAAGTCACATAGAAGCCAGACAGCTATCGACTCATTAAACAAATGGAAACGGCTCTGGTTCAATAAAGCAAAAGAATAGATCATAAAGGAATAAAAAATATGCCTGTATCGTTATGTGCGACACAGGCATACCTATTTAATATAATACGTATATCTTACTTTTCAAGTACAATCACCAACGCATTATTTGCGTCATACAAACCGATTCCGCCACCGGAAAGTTTATCGAACGACTTCACTTCATTCATTGCTTTCAGAATCTTACCTTCCACTTCCATATCAGGGCAAGCCATCATTGTGCTAGCCACCCCAGGGAAAGAGATTGATTTAGCATTAGTAGTGCTAGTTTCAAAACCACCATTAATCAAGTTACATCCGGCATTGCCATGAAGTGTTTTCTTTTTCACATCAAAAGCAATGAAAGGTTGCTTTTCCATTCCCGAAGGAATTGCTTCACCATTCACTTCCTTTATTTTCCATTCTCCGTTCAATACTGATAGTTTCACGTCAGCCTCCTTTTTTTCAAGAACTACAACCGGACGATTAGACTCATTGCAAAGAAACATTTTATCCTTACCGGCTTTCTTATACCCTTTCACCTGTGCAAGCGCACCTAACACATTTCTCTCGGTAGTCATGTCCGGACACATCATTCTGGTGCTAGCCATTCCCTTAAGCTCCATACTGCCCGGCTTGGCATTCACGTCAAAGCTACCCATCATACGGTTGCATCCACTGTTACCGGATACTCTTCCGGTCGCTGTATCAAAAGTAATAAAGGGAAGGGTTCTGCTTTCGCCCGGAGTTACTTTCGAGCCGTTAACTTCTATAATATTCCACTCACCATTGATTGAAGCCAATGGGACTGCCTTCTCAACCGAACGGCATGAAAACATTGCAAGTACTGTGCTGGCAATGCAAATTGAAACGAATACTTTCTTCATTTTGTTATAACGTTTAAGTTAAAATCGGGGGCAAAGATATCAAAAAGATTGGGAAATACCATCTAATGCGATATAAAATACATACATTTGCCATTATCTATAAAACAAACAATAAGATTACATAGTTCATCTAAAGTAAATAAATATGAGAACAATCGTCCTATTTCTAATCCTGCTTGGTTGTGGTACCTCTCATATCACAGCGCAAAATGATTATCTTGTCACTACTATTCCCAATCAGGAGGATCCTCTAAGTGAAGAAGAACAGTTCATAAAAGAGAACTTCCCACTGCAACTTTTATGTAAATGGACACCCGGAATGAAATTCATGTTTATTCCATCCGGACGTGACATGTTCCTCCCCACCCTTTCGGTGTATGAGACAGAAAAAGGGGCAGATAACAGCGTTTTGAAACACAAGATTCTTACTTTCGCCGGATATGAAGAAAAATCTCAAAAACTATCAAATGACATGAGCTATTCCACTCGACTCATCTTCGAATGTGACGGAGAAAAATATTATTATGAGATTAAAAATACACGTCCGGATGAAATTTGCGAAAAGAATCCCCGTGCCTATATCAACGGATTAGTTAATCTGAAAGATGTAGACACGGCAAAAGATTTACTGACAGGCAGAAAGGTATATGTTCAGTCCGATATGGCACAGGTGGACGATGCCAACAGTTACTCCGGATATAGGGAAGTGTCTATTCCGGTCAACACCGAAGCAACCATTACCGCCATAGGAGTTGGCAGTCAGGCATATCCCGTGAAAATCATATTTCAGGATTCGCAGGGACATTCCTATTATCTGGAAGTAGCTCTTTCCCGCACTAATTCCGGTATGGACGTGAGCGATTTCCAAGCTGAAAAGAAAATGAGATATTTTTCCAACGCCATCAGTTTCAGTAGCAAAAAGTCCGGAAATCTGGAAACCTTGAAAGACAAATATATTGATCTGACCGTCTATCCGAAACGGACATTGGCTGTAAAAAGAGTCTTCAACCTTGAAAACAAGCAAATGGAAAACCGCATACATTTGCCTCGCTACACTGTTTTGAAAATAAAAGAAGTAAAAATCTCCGGTCCGGGAAGTCTGGTTATCCTCTCACTGGAGGATCGGCATGGATCACTTTATGAAACAGAGGTTGACCTGAAATATGACGTTATCGTCAAAAACGAGAATTATATTGAAGACCTTTTCGGATTTGGAGACATCCATCAGAAGTATCCGGCTATCACAGATAAACGTTGGGCAATCATCGCACAGGGTGATTTGGAAGAAGGTATGAACACCGACGAATGTCGTCTGTCAATAGGTGATCCTGTAGAAATACAATTAAAAAAAGACAGTCGTTTCGAAACTTGGTTCTACAACGGAAAAACGCTGGAATTTGAGAGTGGCATCTTGCAACGTTTCAAATAAAAAGGAGTAGCGACGCGGTGATTATCTGAAAATAATCACGTATATTTGCCAAGCTAACAATTCTAAAATCTTAATTTTTGATTTATAATTTATTAATTAAAAGAAATGGGTAGAGTTCTTATTATCGGTGCAGGCGGTGTTGGTACTGTCGTAGCACACAAAGTGGCACAAAATGCCGATGTATTCACAGACATCATGATTGCCAGCCGTACAAAGGAGAAATGCGATAATATCGTCAAAGCTATAGGCAATCCCAATATAAAAACCGCCAAAGTGGATGCGGATAATGTAGATGAACTGGTAGCTTTATTCAATGACTTTAAGCCGGAAATGGTAATCAACGTTGCTCTTCCTTATCAGGATCTTACCATTATGGAAGCCTGTCTGAAGGCGGGTGTCAACTACCTGGATACAGCCAACTATGAGCCGAAAGATGAAGCTCATTTTGAATACAGCTGGCAATGGGCTTACCACGACCGTTTCAAGGAAGCAGGTCTGACTGCCATTCTTGGTTGCGGTTTCGATCCGGGAGTCAGTGGAATCTACACAGCCTATGCAGCCAAACATTATTTCGACGAAATCCAATATCTGGATATCGTAGACTGTAATGCAGGAAATCATCATAAAGCATTTGCCACCAATTTTAATCCGGAAATCAATATCCGCGAAATTACTCAGAACGGACGTTATTACGAGAATGGTCAATGGGTGACAACCGGTCCGCTGGAAATCCACAAAGATCTGACTTATCCTAATATTGGTCCACGTGATTCCTATCTTCTTTATCATGAAGAACTGGAATCGTTGGTCAAGCATTTCCCGACTATCAAGCGTGCCCGTTTCTGGATGACTTTCGGACAAGAATATCTGACTCACTTACGCGTGATTCAGAATATCGGCATGGCCCGTATCGATGAAGTTGATTATAACGGAACTAAAATCGTACCATTACAATTCTTGAAAGCAGTATTGCCTAACCCACAGGATTTAGGTGAGAACTATGAAGGTGAAACCTCTATCGGTTGCCGTATCCGTGGCATCAAAGACGGAAAAGAACGTACTTACTATGTCTACAACAACTGCAGCCATCAGGAAGCTTACAAGGAAACAGGTATGCAGGGAGTCAGCTACACCACCGGTGTTCCGGCTATGATCGGTGCCATGATGTTCTTCAAAGGCGAATGGCAACGTCCGGGTGTAAACAATGTAGAAGAATTTAATCCGGATCCGTTCATGGAACAGCTCAATAAGCAGGGACTGCCTTGGCATGAAGTGTTTGATAAAGATCTGGAACTATAATAGAACGAGTCAGAATGAAGAATATAGGAGATAAAGCACCGGAAGTATTAGGTATCAATGAAAAAGGTGAAGAGATCCGCCTAAGTGCTTATAAAGGAAAAAAGATAGTACTGTATTTCTATCCGAAAGACAGTACATCGGGGTGCACGGCACAGGCATGCAGTCTGCGCGACAACTATTCCGAACTGCGTAAAGCCGGTTACGAAGTAATCGGTGTCAGCGTAGACAGCGAGAAGTCGCACCAAAAATTCATCGATAAGAATAATCTTCCTTTTACGCTGATAGCCGATACGGACAAAAAGTTGGTAGAAGAATTTGGTGTATGGGGAGAGAAAAAGCTGTATGGACGTGCCTATATGGGAACCTTCCGCACTACTTTCCTGATCAATGAAGAAGGAATCATAGAACGGATTATCACTCCCAAAGAAGTGAAAACCAAAGAGCATGCCTCACAGATTTTAAATCAATAAATCCATTAATTATAAGAATAAGGTATGGCAAAGAAAGACGAACTTAATTTTGAAACAGATAATAAAATGGCATCAAGCGAAAAACTGAAAGCCTTACAGGCTACCATGGAAAAGATAGAAAAGAACTTCGGTAAAGGTTCTATCATGAAAATGGGTGATGATAGTGTTGAACAAGTGGAAGTGATTCCTACCGGCTCCATTGCTTTAAACGTGGCACTTGGCGTAGGAGGATATCCTAGGGGAAGAATCATCGAAATCTATGGTCCGGAATCTTCCGGTAAAACGACTCTGGCTATTCACGCCATTGCCGAAGCACAAAAAGCCGGTGGTATCGCCGCTTTTATTGATGCCGAACATGCCTTCGACCGTTTTTATGCAGCGAAATTAGGCGTGGATGTAGACAATCTCTGGATTTCTCAACCGGACAATGGAGAGCAGGCCTTGGAAATAGCCGAACAGTTAATCCGTTCTTCCGCTATCGATATTATTGTTATTGACTCCGTAGCAGCATTAACTCCGAAAGCAGAAATTGAAGGCGACATGGGTGACAATAAGGTAGGTTTGCAGGCACGTCTGATGTCACAGGCTTTGCGTAAATTGACCGGTACAGTCAGCAAAACACGTACGACTTGTATCTTTATCAACCAGCTCCGTGAAAAGATTGGCGTCATGTTCGGTAATCCGGAAACAACGACAGGTGGTAACGCATTGAAGTTCTATGCTTCTGTACGTATAGATATCCGTGGTAGCCAGCCAATCAAAGACGGTGAAGAAGTTCTTGGTAAACTGACTAAGGTGAAAGTGGTGAAGAACAAAGTAGCACCTCCTTTCCGCAAAGCAGAATTTGATATCATGTTTGGTGAAGGTATTTCTCACTCCGGAGAAATCATCGATTTGGGCGCAGAACTGGGAATCATCAAAAAGAGCGGTTCATGGTATAGCTACAATGACACTAAACTTGGTCAAGGACGTGATGCAGCCAAGGTATGTATCAAAGATAATCCCGAACTTGCTGAAGAACTGGAAGGATTGATCTTCGAAGCCTTGAATAAAAAATAAGTTGTTTCAACCGATTCAACTAAGAATAAATAATATAAGCTGTCTCAAAACATCGGATGAGACAGCTTATTTTTAGCTTAAACATAAAAATGTCCCCTATCTGAATTTGTACTGTGAGAATTCAGATAGGGGACATTTCTTTCACTTTTTATATGAAATAGATATAGGCTAATGTACTTAAACTAATAACTACCCATAACAAAACGCCTTGGATCAAAGGTTTGACACCGACAGATCTTAGAACATCCAAAGAAAGGGAAGCGCCTATAAAAAACATGGTAATAGTTAATGTCTTGCGTGCAATTCCATTGATGGCAGCACCCAACTGTAGCACGCCATTCAGTAAATATGTATTCGCAATCATAGCCAGAATAAAGAAGAAAATAAACCAAGGAATACTTATCTTCTGTCCTTTACTTTTAAATATAAAAGAAGTGGCGAATGCCATTGGTATGATCCAAAGAGCACGGGTCAACTTGATAGTTGTAGCAACCTTCAGTGCTTCTTCACCATAAGCAGCACCTGCTCCCACCACAGAACTGGTATCATGAATAGCAATGGCAGCCCACGTGCCAAACTGATGTTCGGTCATACCCAAAGCATGTCCGATAGCCGGGAAGATAAAAAGCGCAATAGCATTCAGAATAAAGATCGTTCCCAATGCCACAGACATTTCACTGTCTTTGGCCCTCAGCACCGGCCCTACTGCCGCAATAGCACTACCACCACAGATAGCAGTTCCCGAACTAATCAGATAGGAAGTATTTCTGTCTATCTTGAAGATTTTACGACCAATAAACCAGCCGATGAGCAACGTGCCTACCACAGAAATAACAGTGAACTCCATCCCTTCTTTACCAGATGCCAAAGCCGACTGAAGATTCATGCCGAATCCCAATCCTACTACAGAATATTGCAGCAAATATTTAGATGTCTTTTTATTAAATTTGGGATGTGCCTGTCCGCAGGTTAATGCGAAAATAAGTCCGAGAAACAAAGCTACCGGAGGAGTCACCCATGCGGACCATGCTTGTAAACCAGGAATATAATCTAAAAATAAGAAAAAAGTTAAAGTAGAAAGTATTGCAACGTAAATTGTCTTGTTGTTGGTTTGCAACGTTTTTGTAGCGCTTGAAATCATTTTTTTATCTTTTTATAATTTTGCGGGTGCAAAGGTACGGCAAACAATCAAGACAACCCAATTGTTTCTAATTATGTATTATAACTTTTTGTTATAGCCACTTCTCTTATTGTTACATTATGCTCCTACGATGTCCTTTCCAAATGGTGATAATGCTAACGCAGCCAACTTAAAGTGCTGCAAACCAAAAGGAATACCGATAATGGTTATACACAGAACAATTCCGAAAGCCAAATGTGACAGACAAATCCAAATGCCACCCAAAAATAACCACAGAATATTCATCAGTATATAAAGACATCCACTCGAACGCCTGCCACTTCTCACCTCTTTACCGAAAGGCCATAAAGCAAGTCCGGCTAACTTTAACGTCTGTATACCAAAAGGAATACCTACGATCGTAAACATCATCAGCAGACTTGAAATAAGGTACTCCACTACAGTAAAGATACCACCAAGCAGCAACCACAATAAGTTCATAAAACAACCCATATATATAGTATTAGTTATTTTCCACATTCGACTATACAAAGATACAGAAGAAATATGAGAATTTAAATGGCTTTTTTATAAACTTTCTCTTTTACTATTTCATCGAAGCTTTATGCAAAATGATACGTTCAATGGCTATACCTTCGTTTCCTTGCAGATCAAATACTATCCCTTTTTACTGAGAAATGATGAGAGACTAAATCTTTTTTTATTTTTTTAGTAGATAGTGAAAATCTATCTGCTCTGCCAAGAGATACAGTTTCACCACATCATGAGGTAGCCCTGCAGTTGGGATATGATTCGCATGAAAAGAAGCAACACCTACAAGTTCTTGCTATGATGCCCCGCAAAGCGCATAAAAACTTGAGATAATCCTCCCTCCTGCCCTTGTAGCTGCACAAAATTAAATTCGCGCAACATTGGCATCCCTTTTATCTCAACTACCCGTAAAGTGCCGGCCACAAGCTCTTTATGCACCGACCGGATAGAAACAATTCCCATACAATCAGTATGTTCCAAAAAGAGCTTGATACTCTCCGTACCACCAAGATACATCAGAACATTCAAAGAAGACAGCTTCAGATTGTGTTGCGAAAGGGCTCGTTCAAATACATCCAACGTCCCCGAACCTCTTTCACGCAAAACCAAAGGGATATCCGGCAATTCTGCAGGTGTTACCTCCTCCTGAATATTTAGTTTACTGTTCACATGCACTACCGCAACAAGTTCATCTTGCAAAAACAAAGTATATTTCAGATTAGGTAAACGAAAAATACCTTCCACCAATCCCAATTCAATCCGGTGTTCTTGCAAAGCGACCTCCACTCCCCGAGAGTTTCCATTAAGGACGGAAAGATTGACTTGTGGAAACTTCGCAATAAAATGAGCCAATAAAGGGGGCAGAACATATTGAGCAATCGTTGTGCTAGCTCCCAGTTTCAACTCTCCAATATACTCGTTATGCAACAAATGCATTTCATATTCAAGCCGTTTGTAATCATCTAAAATCTTTTCGCTATGCTTCAGCAGTAATTCACCGGCAACAGTCAATGAGATTTTACTCCCCTGACGTTCGAACAAACGAGCCTGATAATAAGTCTCCAATTCCTGAATATGCTTAGTGATAGCAGGCTGGCTGACAAACAATTCTTGCGAAGCCTTTGTAAAACTCAGATTCTTCGCTACGCTCTGAAATACTTTTAAACGAAAATCGGACACCTTTTTATTTGAGTTATTTGAGGATTAAAATTCAAAATCAAGAATTAAACACAAGGACTATAGTTCTTCAGCTCTGATTCCTAATGCCTGCATAACAGGAAATGCCAACATATCCCACTTATACTCTACCTGCACTTCAGGCTCATTCATACGAAACTGGATAATCTCCTTGCCTTTCACTTCATGCAACGCATCGGATACTTTCTTTCCATATTCTTCATTGAAAGAAACGACAATCATCCTTTTCACATCAGCCGAATCAGCAACGATAGACAATAAATCCAAAAACAAATCTTCGCGTGAAACCATCCCTTCCGAAGGAACACTTGCAAATGAATATTCACCATAAGGACTCTGAAAAGCGACTCCATTCAACTCCTTCACCAAATCGGAAGGATGGCAATATACAAGCTGATCGGACTCTTCATCGTAAACAAAAAGAAATTGTACTTCATTTTTCCCTTCCGTGATTCCGGCATCCAGAGTCAGATAAGTGGTCAACATAGAAAGGTCGATATCCTGTAAAGAACGTCGCAAAGTCTCTTCAAAGTAACCTTTCATATCTGTAATTACAAAATTCAAGAAAGCAGCATCAATCAACACTACTGTTTCAGACAGTTTTATTTGAGGTTTATCATTCATACCTTATTTATAATATGATTACAGCGGATAAAGATACTACAATACTTTTATTTATTCACTTCATTTCGCGGCAAATTCGTCAGTATCATTCAGATGAGAAACGTCATTTTGTCTTCTAACTCTCTTATTATCATGCTATTTTGTCATATTTTTCTACTTGGCAAATCTTTTGAGCCCTTTCAAGTGTTATTAAAATCATGAAAAAAGAAAGGAGAACAACCATATGAACTTTAACAATTTTACCATCAAATCTCAAGAAGCGGTACAGGAAGCCGTAAATCTCGTACAAAGTCGGGGACAACAGGCGATTGAACCTGCTCATATCCTACATGGAGTAATGAAGGTAGGCGAAAATGTGACTAACTTCATCTTCCAAAAATTAGGAATGAACGGGCAACAGGTAGCCCTAGTCGTTGACAAACAGATCGATTCTTTGCCTAAAGTATCCGGAGGAGAACCTTACCTAAGTAGAGAATCTAATGAAGTATTGCAGAAGGCAACCCAGTATTCTAAAGAAATGGGAGATGAATTTGTTTCATTGGAACATATTCTGCTGGCTTTGCTAACTGTGAAAAGTACCGTATCCACCATCTTGAAAGATGCCGGAATGACGGAAAAAGAATTGCGTAATGCTATCAATGAACTCAGAAAAGGAGAAAAAGTTACTTCTCAATCCAGTGAAGACAACTATCAGTCATTGGAGAAATACGCTATCAATCTGAACGAAGCCGCCCGCAGCGGCAAGCTGGATCCTGTAATCGGACGTGACGAGGAAATCCGACGGGTACTGCAAATATTAAGCCGTAGAACTAAGAACAATCCGATTCTGATTGGTGAACCGGGTACAGGTAAGACAGCTATCGTAGAAGGATTGGCACATCGTATCCTCCGGGGAGACGTACCCGAAAACCTGAAAAACAAACAGGTCTACTCTCTCGATATGGGAGCATTGGTTGCAGGAGCAAAATATAAAGGAGAATTCGAAGAACGACTAAAATCAGTTGTCAATGAGGTTAAGAAATCAGAAGGTGATATAATCTTGTTTATTGATGAGATTCATACACTGGTAGGCGCCGGCAAAGGCGAAGGAGCAATGGATGCTGCAAATATTCTGAAACCGGCATTAGCACGTGGAGAACTACGTTCGATCGGTGCAACCACTCTCGACGAATATCAGAAGTATTTCGAGAAAGATAAAGCACTGGAACGTCGTTTCCAGATTGTACAGGTAGATGAACCGGATACTCTGAGTACCATTTCCATCCTTCGTGGATTGAAAGAACGCTACGAGAACCATCATCATGTACGTATCAAAGACGATGCCATCATAGCAGCTGTAGAACTGAGCAGCCGTTACATCACTGACCGTTTCTTGCCGGACAAAGCAATCGACCTGATGGATGAAGCAGCAGCCAAATTACGTATGGAAGTAGATTCCGTTCCGGAAGAGTTGGATGAAATCTCACGTAAGATCAAACAGTTAGAAATCGAACGTGAAGCCATTAAGCGTGAAAATGATAAGCCGAAACTGGAAATTATCGGCAAAGAACTGGCCGAACTAAAAGAAGTTGAGAAGTCTTTCAAAGCTAAATGGCAAAGTGAAAAAACGCTGATGGATAAAATCCAGCAAAACAAAGTGGAAATCGAGAATCTGAAGTTCGAAGCAGAGAAAGCAGAACGTGAAGGAGACTATGGAAAAGTCGCCGAAATCCGTTACGGAAAGCTTCAGGCTCTGGACAAAGAGATAGAAGATACGCAGGAGAAACTTCGTGGTATGCAAGGCGATAAAGCCATGATCAAAGAAGAAGTGGATGCTGAAGACATCGCTGACGTTGTTTCACGCTGGACGGGCATCCCTGTCAGCAAGATGATGCAAAGTGAGAAAGATAAATTATTGCATCTGGAAGACGAACTCCATCAACGAGTGATTGGACAGGACGAAGCAATTGAAGCGGTTGCAGATGCCGTACGTCGTAGCCGTGCCGGATTACAGGATCCCAAACGCCCGATCGGTTCTTTTATTTTCCTTGGAACGACCGGTGTCGGTAAAACTGAACTGGCAAAGGCATTGGCGGAATTCCTCTTTGATGACGAATCCATGATGACGCGTATAGATATGAGCGAGTATCAAGAAAAGCATAGTGTTTCTCGTTTGGTCGGAGCACCTCCAGGATACGTTGGATACGATGAAGGTGGCCAGCTGACAGAAGCCATTCGCCGGAAACCTTACTCAGTTGTTTTGTTTGACGAAATAGAAAAAGCGCATCCGGATGTTTTCAATATCCTGTTGCAAGTACTGGATGACGGACGACTCACTGACAACAAAGGAAGAGTAGTCAACTTCAAAAACACCATCATCATCATGACTTCAAATATGGGAAGTTCTTATATACAAAGTCAGATGGAGAAACTGAGCGGTTCGAATAAGGAAGAAGTTATCGAAGAAACGAAGAAGGAAGTGATGAATATGCTAAAGAAAACCATTCGTCCGGAATTCCTAAATCGTATTGACGAAACAATCATGTTCCTGCCGCTGACGGAAACTGAAATCAGGCAAATTGTACTCTTACAAATCAAAGGTGTACAAAAGATGCTTGCAGAAAACGGAGTTGAACTGGAAATGACAGATGCTGCTTTAAGTTTCTTATCCCAAGTAGGATATGATCCTGAATTTGGAGCCCGTCCAGTAAAAAGAGCTATCCAGCGTTATTTACTGAACGATCTGTCGAAAAAGTTATTGTCTCAGGAAGTCGACAGAAGCAAAGCAATCATTGTTGACTCAAACGGAGACGGATTAGTGTTCAGAAACTAAATTATAGTTAGTTGTTATAAGGATAGCCGGTATGTTCTCAAGTGAGCATATCGGCTTTTTATATTCCTGAATATATAATTCTTCTTACTTCCGGCTGACAATTAGGATGGCTCATGACTAAGACATAAGTACCTTTTCTGGATATCTCCAAAGTGAGTGAAGGCAAGGCAAATCTATGTTTCTCTTTCAGCTCCCCCTGCGAATCATATAAAAATACCATTGTACCTACCAACATTCCTGTTAAGCACAATGTTCCTTTTTCATTATCAAGATAAACGTTTACCTCTTTATTTGTTATTACATCCATATTTTTGCGTATATTAGCAGTTACAAAGATAGAGAAAAACTATGTTTATTTACTATATAAACAATAAAATATTCATGCAAACATAAGATTGTTTAAAGAACACTAAAGGGGATTCTTTGTTTACTCATACTTATATAAACACAAGAAAGCGTGACAATTTGAATCATTATCACGCTTTCCTTATTACATTTATGCATTTAAGCCATCAATGTTTCATGACTTATTTTTCATCAGTCGCAACCTCTTCTTCAGCTTCCGGCTCTGATTTAAATTCTGTAATTCCATTCGAAATTAAGATGTTATACCAGGAAATCAATTTCTTAATATCCGCAACGTATACTCTTTCACGATCAAAGTTAGGCAATACCTCCCCTAAATACTCGCGTAACTGCTCCGGAGTAGCTTTTTTAGGGTCAATGGAGGTGACTGCAGTATTTTCTTTTTTCTTCATAGCTTCCAGCACATCATACAAAGGTACTTCAGCATCATCTGTATACATTGCTATATCTGCCAAAGAGATAATTTTCTCATTACCATAAGCGGGGAAACGTTTTTTATCTGCACTGATTGATTCAACAATCAACATATTTTTTCCTTGCGAAATTAGTTTGTACAATCCCGGTTTACCGGAGATAGACAGGATAGTCTTCAACATAGTATATATTCTTTTATTTATTAAATTATTTTTTTGCGGAGCAAAGGTAATGATTATTTTTAGATAGCAAAGAAATAAACTTCAAAACCTGCGGAATTAAAGGGGTTTCATCGTCATTCACGATTACAAAATCAGCATGACTCCGCTTTACCTCATCGCTCATTTGCGCTTCGATACGTTTCATTATCAATTCCCTTGAAGAATGGTCACGCCTAATTGCTCGTTCCACTCTCACCTCCAACGGTGCATATACCATTACTACAAAGTCTACTTCCTGCTTAAAGCCTGCTTCCAGAAGGATGGCAGATTCCATACCAACCATAGCTATATCACCTTTCCCTTTCACCCATCGCCTGAAGTCTTCTTTCACCTGCGGATGAATGACAGTATTCACTTTTTTCGCATGTTCGGGGCTTCCAAATGTATAAGATGCTAATAAAGGACGATTCAATTTTCCATTCAGGAAAACATCCTGTCCGACCAAGGCGCAAAGTTCCCGACGTATCACGTCATTCGTATGAGTGATACGCTTCGCCTCAATATCGGAAATATAAACGGGGATTCCCATAATCTCCAGCAATCTGGAAACTATACTTTTTCCACTACCGATACCGCCGGTAATACCTATTTTAATAGCCATCGGAAGAAACTTGTTCTATCAGAAAATCAACTTGCTCGGGTACAATACGGATTTGATTGATTCCACGGGGAGCCGACTTCAACTTCACCGTATATTTATCCGATCCTAATTTTAGCAGTTCCTCATAAGAAACATTAATCACAAAATCACTGGCTTTAATGCTACGAAAACGCTTTAAACCCACTTGAAAAGTAATTTGAACCTTCGATGGAAAAGCACGGAGCACTTTATCTGCCGGGAAGTTAATCCCACGCAACGGCACCTCCACGGTTTTCTCAGTATAAATATCAACAGGGAAAGTCAGTTCAACCGAGGCGGGAACAAACTTCACTCCTTTTTTATTATCCAAGGCAACCCGTTGCCGAATCGTATCCGATATATTTTCAAGATTTACCTCTTGAGTATAAGCGGTTGTTATAGTATCCAAAATTCCGGCCGGAGCATATACCAATACGGAATCCGGACTGCAAATGGTATCAGAAACATAATATTGAAGCCCTGCAGTCACTTTTCCTTGAAAATGAACGGGTACTAATTTGGACTTGCCTGTCGAATAGATATAATCTAACGTATCAGGTTTTATTGAAAGTATCTTAGAAGAAGCATTCAATTGACTGAGTATCTTCTTTTCAAACTCAGAGGCAAAGATTTTCACGTGATTATTTTGCCCTTTATAGTCAGGGAAACTCAGATTTACCGGAAAGAAACTCTTCCCCAACATATAATTGAGAAGCACTGTTCCTTTATCTTTTACCCGGACGCGAAGTTCGGAAGGAGGTTCCGAAGTGAGCACAATATTATTAGGGACATCCTTCATCCTCACCGGGATAGAGAATTCCGCTTCATAGTCATTATTAAGAGTCTGAATCAGCCAAAATCCACCGGCTATCAGGAAAAAAAATAAAAAAATTAAGAACTCCCTGCTTTTATCACTAAGCAGGAAATCCTTAATTCTCTTGGATAGTCTTAAATATGTATATCTTAATTTCCTACGATCAAGCATAGGGTATTTGTTTACTAAAGATTATTTAGACTGATTGCCGGCAGCCGAAGCATCAGCAAAAATAGAATTCTTATCTATTTTAATCTTCACGTTAGAAGCGATTTCAAGTACTATATAATCATCAGTAATCTCTTTGATTGTACCATGGATACCACCTGCAGTAATTACCGACTGGTTTACCTGAAGAGATTTACGAAAATTAGCAATTTCTTTCTGCTTCTTATTTTGAGGGCGAATCATAAAGAAATACATGATAACAAACATAGCTATCAGCATGATCCACATCATACTTCCACCTCCCGCTGCGGGAGCTTGCAATAATACAGTCAATAAGTTCATAAATAATCAAGTTTTAGTTTCTACTATATGGACAAAGGTATCAGTTTTTAGTCAACTTACCTTCTTTTTTCAATTGATTAACTATTCCATCCAGCGTTCCGTTGATAAAGCTACCGCTCTTGGCAGTGCTATACAACTTCGCAATTTCTACATATTCATTTAACGAAACACTTACCGGAATGTTCGGGAAACTTAAAATTTCGGCTAAAGCAGTCTGCATAATGATAATATCCATAAATGCGATACGGTCCAAATCCCAGTTCTTCGTGTTCTCGCTCACAAGATGACGGTAATAGTCAGCATTCAGAATTGTACGACGGAACAAGCGGCGTGCAAATTCCTGATCTTCGTCATCCTTGAATTCGGGAAGTAATTCCTGATTTGCTCCGTTCTTTTCTTCAAAACGCTTAATCGTTTTCAAGACAAAGGTATCTACAATCTCTTTATCGTCATTCCAATACAGACTCTGGTCTTCCAGCACCTGATCAAGAGAATCATTATTAAAGATATATGTTTTATAGAGTTTTCTCCACAATTCGCGGTCAGCTTCATATGAATTGTCACCGGAAGCCATATAATCTTTATAAATATCGCTTTCTACTATTTTCTCATAAAGCTCTTTGACGAAATCCTGATCATTTGCCCAAGTTCTCTTCTGATTAGATATAAACTCGGTCAGTTGCTTGTTCACCTCCAACTGTGCAACAAACTTATTATCCACAAACTTTGTGTTGGGATACAACTCTTCTTTAGTAGGAGCCAGTTTTGCTTTTGCCGCATCAATGCGTTTTTGTGCATACTCTGTTAATGCCATCATCAGCATTAACAAATAATTATAAAGGTCATACGCCTTTGAAAGGCTGAAGAATAACTCTTTCTCCGCTGAGTCTAGATTTTTGCTGCCATTTTGGTAATAGGCATACACTATTTGTATAATCTTAAGACGAATAAGAACTCTGTTGATCATAATTCAAATTAATACTGTTATTATCGAACTGCAAAAGTAGATATTTTTAATGAGTTTCCACAAATAAATCACATTTTTTAATGCAGTATTTGATTCTCTGCGCTTTTTCTTTTGACAGTTTAAAAAAAATATCCAATTTTGAGGCCGATTATTAACGGACCCAATGATATGGAAGATTTTAAAAAGAAAATGAACGCAGACATGAATGATAAGGAGATCGTTTTCTCCAAGTCCATCAAAGCAGGTAAACGCATCTATTACCTCGATGTGAAGAAGAACCGTAAAGATGAAATGTTTTTAGCTATTACGGAGAGTAAGAAAGTGGTGATGGGAGAAGGAGATGACTCTCAGGTTAGCTTCGAAAAGCATAAAATCTTCTTATATAAGGAGGATTTTCAGAAATTTATGGCAGGATTGACAGAAGCCATCAGTTTTATTAACCACAGTGACATGAACGATTACATCAGCCGCCTGAACGAAGAAGCTGATATAAAAAGAGAACAGGAAGCTCTTGCCGAACAAGCACAAGAGGACAAGCTGGAAAACGAAATTAAGATTGATATTGACTTTTAAAGAGGTAACTCTTTGATATTTCAAAAAAAAACAGTACTTTTGCACCGCTTTTTTGCAACATCATGTGATAATCCACATCGTGTAATGGTGAATTAAGCAAAATAACTTAATTTAGAGTAACACAATTTTTTAAGAAATGAAATCAATTGAAGTAAAAGGAACTGCAAGAACTATTGCAGAACGCTCTTCGGAACAAGCAAGAGCTTTAAAAGAAATTCGTAAGAACGGTGGTGTGCCTTGTGTACTTTACGGAGCTGGTGAAGTTGTTCACTTTACAGTGACTAACGAAGGTCTTCGTAACTTGGTTTATACTCCGCACATTTACGTAGTAGATCTGGATATCGATGGCAAAAAAGTAAACGCTATCCTGAAAGATATTCAATTCCACCCGGTAAAAGACAACATTCTTCATGTTGACTTCTATCAGATTGACGAAGCTAAACCTATCGTTATGGAAGTTCCGGTACAGTTGGAAGGTCTTGCAGAAGGTGTGAAAGCCGGTGGTAAGCTTGCATTGCAGATGCGTAAGATCAAAGTGAAAGCTCTGTACAATGTAATTCCTGAAAAACTGACTGTTAACGTTTCTCACCTGGGATTGGGTAAGACTGTTAAAGTTGGCGAACTGAGCTTCGAAGGTCTTGAACTGATCAGCGCTAAGGAAGCAGTTGTATGTGCTGTTAAGTTGACTCGTGCAGCAAGAGGTGCAGCAGCAGCCGCTGGAAAGTAATTTGAGATTATCCCTGTAAAGAGATATAGCAAAACGCAGATTAATGCAGATTAAAGCAGATGTTCAGTCTGCATTAGTTTGCGTTAATTTGCGTTTCTCTTTTTATATTCACGAACTGTTTTTTACGAAAAAACAATGATTAAATATCTAATTGTCGGACTAGGAAACATTGGACCCGAATATCATGAAACCCGGCATAATATTGGTTTCATGACAGTAGAGGCATTGGCAAGAATCAACAATGCTCCTCCCTTTATTGACGGACGCTACGGATTTACCACTAGTTTTTCGATCAAAGGACGCCAGTTAATCCTGCTCAAACCGTCAACTTTCATGAACCTGAGCGGACTGGCCGTTCGCTACTGGATGCAAAAAGAAAACATCCCTTTGGAAAATGTGTTAATAGTAGTAGACGATCTGGCTCTTCCCTTCGGCACTCTGCGTCTGAAAGGAAAAGGAAGTGATGCCGGACATAATGGTCTGAAGCACATAGCAGCCATTTTAGGAACTCAGAACTATGCCCGTTTACGCTTTGGTATCGGAAATGACTTCCCCAAAGGCGGACAGATTGATTATGTACTCGGACACTTTACTGACGAAGATCGCAAGACAATGGATGAAAGACTGGAAACAGCCGGAGAAATCATTAAAAGTTTCTGTCTGGCAGGTATTGATATTACCATGAACCAGTTCAATAAGAAATAGGAGTATTTACAATTGACTATTTCACAGCGTATATATGCAAACGGTCATTAAGTACTCCACCATGACACATGGTACACTGTTAATTAATAAATTATCAATATATGGCAGAAGCAAGAATAGATAAATGGATGTGGGCTGTTCGTATTTTCAAGACACGCACAATTGCCGCCGAAGCCTGCAAGATGAACCGTGTCACTATCAACGGAGCATACGTAAAGGCATCTCGCATGATAAAGCCGGGTGATGTAGTTCAAGTTAAGAAGCCGCCTATTACCTATTCATTCAAAGTGTTGCAAGCTATTGAGAAGCGAGTAGGCGCAAAGCTTGTACCCGATGTAATGGAAAACGTTACCACTCCCGACCAATACGAACTATTGGAAATGAGTAAAATCAGCGGATTCATTGATCGCGCACGGGGAACCGGACGTCCAACCAAAAAAGACCGCAGAAGTCTGGAGGAATTCACAGCTCCGGAATTTATGGATGATTTTGATTTCGACTTTGATTTCGACGAAGATAAGTAAATAATGAACGGTGAATAAACTTATAGCATGAAGTTACAAGTTTATTCACCGTTTATTATTTTACCAACTGTTGATTACAGATTTGCTTTCACAGCATCAATTAGCTCCTGATATTCAGCATCGGTCAAATAAACTTTTCCCGGATTCATCTGAAATACACCGCCATAATCAGGTCCGTCTACATATTTCGGAGCCAGATGGAAATGCAAATGAGATAATTTATCTGAGTAAGCACCATAGTTGATCTTTTCCGGCTGGAAAGCTTTCTGCATTGCACGGGTAACACGTGCCACATCAGCCATAAATGCATTACGGTCTTCATCGCTCAATTCGTTCAAATCATTTACGTGATCCTTGTAAGCAACGAGGCAACGCCCCCGATAAGTTTGCTCTTTAAACAAAAACACACGTGATACACTAAGCTGCGCAATCTCAATCATCAGATTATGCAACGTTTCATTGTTCTGGCAATACAGACATTCTTTTGGATCACTCTTCATAATATTCTTATTTTTATGTTTTGACAAAGCAAAAATAGTCGTTCTGCTTTTATTTCACCTGTATTTTTTCGTTTTTTTGATCGACTAATTGGTACACGTTCTCTTTTTCACCGACAACCCACACCACATCCCCCTCTTCGAACGGTGCATTTACATCCGGCACCATCAGAGTTCCATCTTCCCGTTCCACACCGGCTATCATACAATGATACTTATCCCGTATACCCGACTCACGGATTGTTTTACCCAGAAAAACGGAGTCTGCATCAATAATAAACTGCTTCAAAGTCATCTCTCCCTTCTCATACATCTCCCAGTCTATCTTCGCACCACTTTGCATGGCACTGCTAAATACATTCAATTGTTCATCCGTTCCTATTACCTGTATCTTGTCCATAGGAAAAAGACGCACCGAGCCACCGGGAATATTAATCCTTCTCTTCCCTCGCAGGATAGAAGCGATATGAATGCCATATTTCTTTCCCAAATTTAGTTCCATCAACGTTTTTCCCGCCCAAGTGGATTCCCCCGGAATCTCCAAATCCGCCAAATGCAGATCATGCGATAACAGACGTCCGGCATATTCGGGTTTCTTCTCTCCCAAATATTCCGCACGCACCTCTCTGGAACGCAGATTTTGAAAGAAACGCCGTTCTATCAATATAGATTGCTTTTTCAAACGACGCGACCATACCATCAACAGGACTGCAAGCACAGCTACTCCAATAATCAATCCAATAGATGCCTTAAACAATCCCGATATCACAAAAATGACAAATAACGCCGCAATCATAATACGTATGACAATAGTAGACACCAATGGTGCACGATTGGCACGGTTATCATGCCACAGGGTCATAAATTCCACCGAATGGTTTTTCTTCACCATGATAGCACGCAGGAAAGGCGAAATGCAAAGGATAATAAAAACAGCCCCCAATAATGACGCCCAGAAATGAGGCAGGTTCTCCTTAAAGAATGGGACGACAAAACGGAAAGACAGTGCAATAATGGATATACTGACAATTGAATATACCACAGTTATGCGTACCATTGCCAGCAACAGCTTCTTCCACAAATTCTCATGATTAAGTACTGTTTGCGAGCCCGAAGAATAACGCATTAAGAACTTTCTCCAGGAAGCGGGTAAATGAGCATCCACAAAAGAAGAAGCCGGTTCAGCCAGACGAATCATATAAGGAGTCAGGAAAGTGGTTATCACAGAAACTGCTACCACTATCGGATATAAGAAATCGCTCGTCACGTGCAGAGATACACCCAATGAAGCTATAATAAATGCGAATTCACCAATCTGAGTCAAACTGAAACCGCACTGCATAGCCGTCTTCAAGGGTTTGCCGGAAAGAATCACGCCGAATGTTCCGAAGGTAGCCTGCCCCAAAATAACTGCGATCGTAATTACAATGATAGGTATTGCATATTCAATAATCATTGCAGGATCGACCATCATCCCCACCGATACAAAGAAAATTGCGCCAAAAAGATCTTTCACCGGCTTCACCAACCGGTCAATAGATTCCGCTTCGATTGTTTCTGCCAGAATAGACCCCATGATAAACGCACCGAATGCAGCAGAGAACCCTGTATTGGCTGCCATCACTACCATACCGAAACACAGTGCCAATGATACGATAAGCAGAGTTTCCTCTCCCATCAGTTTCCTGCAACGCTTCAAAAACTCCGGAATCAGATAGATGCCTACTACAAACCACAAAATAAGAAAGAACAGCAGTTTACCAATACTCTCCAGCATCTCGGTGCCTTCAAAGTTATGGCTTACCGCCATCGTAGAAAGCATCACCATCAATACAATAGCCAGTATATCCTCCAGAATCAGAATACTCAGTACAAGCCCGGTGAACTGCTTCTTCCTCAGTCCCAAGTCATCGAACGCCTTATAAATAATAGTAGTAGAAGACATCGCAATCATACCACCTAGAAACAGGCTGTCCATCCGATGCCAGCCGAATCCCATACCGACACCTATCCCCAGCAATATCATACAAAAGATGATGGTGCAGGCAGCGATGATAGCAGAACCTCCGACTTTTACGATTTTCTTAAAACTGAACTCCAGACCAAGAGCAAACAACAAGAAGATAACGCCAATATCCGCCCATGTCTTAATGTTGGCGGTATCCATTACTGATGGTGTATAAGGCATGTGCGGACTTGCCAGAAAACCGGCAACCACATATCCCAACACCAAAGGTTGCTTTAACTTCTTAAACAACAAAGTCATGACGCCGGCACAGATCAATATCAGCGCAAGATCGGCAATGAGTGTAGGTAATTGAGACATTGTTTCATCGTATTTGGTGACAAAATTAAAATAAATCTATCGTATAAACAACAGATTCACGGATATGTTTCACATCAACCATCATAAAATGATTTAGCCCCGGATAGTATCAAAACCTATCCGGGGCTAAAAATTCTATAAACTCAAGATTTATTTTCTAAAAGGTGGCTTCACCACTATTGCCTTCAATTTACGTCCACGCATATCAATACAGATTTCCGTGCCAACTTTGGCATATTCCGGTTTCACATATCCCATACCAATACCAATCTTGCGAGTGGGAGACATTGTTCCGGAAGTCACCACGCCTATACCTTCCCCTTCCCCATTCACGAGTTCATAGCCGTGACGAGGAATGCCGCGGTCAATCATTTCAAAACCAACCAGTTTACGGGTAGTTCCTTCTGCCTTCTGCTTTTCCAGCATCGGACGGTTAATGAACTCCTTACCTTCCACAAACTTAGTGATCCATCCCAATCCAGCTTCGATCGGTGAAGTCTTATCATCCAGATCATTGCCATAAAGGCAAAATCCCATTTCCAGACGAAGCGTATCACGGGCACCCAGCCCTACCGGCTTGATACCGAATTCTTCCCCCGCCTCAAATACAGCTTTCCATACCGCCTCGGCAGCATCCGGATAGAAATAAAGTTCAAAACCTCCGGCACCGGTGTATCCGGTATTGGAGATAATCACATTCTCTTTTCCCGCAAACCGGCCAACGGTAAATGTATAATAAGGAATAGCCGACAGATCGATATCCGTCAACTTCTGCAAAGCAAGAATAGCCTTCGGACCCTGAACAGCAAGCTGCGCCATATTATCGGAAGAATTCTCCAGTTCCGCCCCCTCCGTATTATGAGAAACACACCAGTCCCAATCCTTTTCTATATTGGCCGCATTCACTACCAGCAGATATTTTTCCGGCTCATAGCAATATACCAGCAAGTCATCTACAATTCCCCCTTCTTCATTAGGGAAGCAGGTATATTGTATCTTACCGGGAACAAGTGCCGCCACATTATTGGAAGTCACCTTCTGAAGAAAGGCTAACGCTTGCGGCCCTTTCACCCAGAATTCTCCCATATGGGATACATCAAATACCCCGACTGCATTACAAACAGTCAGATGTTCATCAATAATTCCAGAGTACTCGATAGGCATATTATAGCCTGCAAATTCGTGCATTTTAGCACCTAATGCAATGTGTTTCTCTGTAAACGGAGTGGTTTTCATTTTTTGTGTATTAAGTTTTAAGTAATAAATTGATATTCGTGGAATGTAATCACTTAGAAGCTACTAGTTCGGCAATCTTCACAATGACGTTCATTGCCTTCTCCATATTCTGAATAGGAACAAACTCATAACGTCCGTGGAAATTAAGACCGCCGGCAAAAATATTCGGGCAGGGTAAACCTTTGAATGATAGCTGCGCTCCATCCGTACCGCCACGAATCGGCTTCACATTCGGCTTCACTCCTACCGCCTCCATGGCTGCAAAAGCTGTGTCGATGATATGCATCACCGGTTCTATTTTCTCACGCATATTATAGTATTGGTCACGTAACTCTAGTGTCGCCGTACCTTCTCCATATTCGGTGTTGATCTCCGCAACCAGACGTTTTATTTCTTCCTTGCGTTTCTCAAACTTGGCACGGTCATGGTCGCGAATGATATAAGACACTGTACTTTGCTCCACATCTCCCTGAATACTGATCAGATGATAGAATCCTTCATACCCTTCAGTCTGCTCCGGTGTTTCCATCGATGGCAACATTGCGATAAACTGATTAGCGACACGAATCGAGTTTATCATCTTATTCTTTGCATATCCGGGGTGTACATTACGTCCTTTAAAAGTAATCTTTGCAGCGGCAGCATTGAAATTTTCAAACTCCAGTTCCCCTACTTCACCACCATCCATCGTATACGCCCATTCGCAGCCAAACTTCCCGACATCGAACTTATGCGCACCTTCACCGATTTCCTCATCCGGATTGAAACCGATACGAATCTTTCCATGTTTGATTTCGGGATGTTCTTTCAGATAAACGATTGCTGATACGATCTCGGCAATTCCCGCTTTATCATCCGCACCAAGCAGCGTCTTGCCGTTTGTTACAATCAAATCCTCTCCTTTATGATCGAGCAGTTCCGGAAATTGTGCAGGAGAAAGAATGATATTTTCTTCGGCACAAAGCACTATATCCGTCCCATCGTAGCCTTTTACAATACGTGGAGTTACATCTTTTCCTGTCATATCGGGACTTGTATCCATATGAGCGATAAACCCGATAGTGGGTACTTTTTTATCTATATTAGCAGGAAGCGTGGCAAAAAGATAGCCATGTTCATCCAAAGTAATATCTTCCAACCCCAAAGATTCCAGTTCAGTCTTCAGATATTCAGCGAATACCATCTGTTTCGGAGTACTGGGAGTAAGCCCTGTTGATTCATCCGACTGTGTATCAAAGCTCACATACTTCAAAAATCTGTCTACTAAAGTCATATCTATTTTACGATTTAATGATTTGCAATTTACATTTTGATAGTTTATAGTGCCGTAAAGGTAAAAAAAGAGCCGTGAATTGACAAACAATTCACGGCTCTTTTTTCTCAGTATATTACTTAAAAGTGACTGCTACCATCAAAACAATGCGTACACACTTTACATTTCGGCAGCCCGATAGCTTCAATCAAAGTCTCAAGCGTGTTGAATTTCAATGAAGTCAGTCCGAAACGCTCGGCTATGATACTAACCATTTTCTCGTATTCGGGAGACCCCGTAGTGGCGTATTTCTCCAGATTCTTATTCTCATCGCCTTCCAGTTCTTTAATAATACGACGAGTAATCAACTCCAAAGCATTCTTAGAAGCCGAGAAACCCACAAACGGACAGGCATAGATCAACGGAGGGCAAGCGATACGCATATGTACCTCTTTCGCTCCATAATCATATAGAATCTTCACATTATCACGCAACTGTGTTCCACGCACAATCGAATCATCACAAAACAGCAGACGCTTTCCCTGAAGCATGGCACGATTCGGAATTAGCTTCATCTTTGCAACCAGCGAACGCATTTCCTGATTGCTGGGTGTGAAGCTACGAGGCCATGTCGGTGTATATTTTGAAATGGCACGATGATAAGGAACTCCTTTACCTTCCGCATAACCCAACGCCATACCTACTCCCGAATCAGGGATACCACAGGCACAATCCACTTCCGATTCGTCCTTCTGTCCCATCTTCATTCCACTGGTGAAACGGACTTCCTCTACATTTTTGCCCTCATAACAAGAGGTCGGGAAACCATAATACACCCAAAGGAAAGAACAAATCTGCATTCCTTCATTCGGTTGGCGAAGCTGCTCGATATGATCGGGATACATGCGTACTATTTCCCCCGGTCCCAGATACTTTTCGATTTCATAATCCAGATTCGGGAAACTGGATGACTCGCTGGTAGCGGCATACGCACCATCTTTTTTGCCGATCACCACCGGAGTACGTCCCCATTGGTCACGGGCCGCGATAATGCTGCCATCCTCTATCAGAATCAGCATAGAACAAGAACCCTTGATATGTTTGAATACGTTCTCGATACCTTCGGTGAAGGTTCTTCCTTGTATGATAAGCAGTGCGATGAGTTCCGTTTGATTGGTATTGCTCGAACTAAGTTCGGCGAAGTGCATATTTTGGTTGAGAAGGTCTTCTTCCAGTTCCTGGATATTCGATATTTTAGCAACTGTGACGATGGCGAAACGGCCGAGGTGGGAATTGATGATAATGGGTTGTGCATCTGTGTCGCTGATAATGCCTATGCCGGCATTGCCTTTAAATTTATCAAGCTCTCCTTCAAACTTGGATCGGAAATATGTACTTTCCAGATTGTGAATGGAGCGAATAAATCCTTTCTCCTGACTATAAGTCGCGAGTCCGCCCCGCTTTGTACCCAGATGTGAGTTATAATCTGTACCATAGAATAAATCAGTCACGCAACTCGATTTCGAGACTGTTCCGAAAAAACCTCCCATGTTGTTCTCTTTATTGATAATGTTTAAAAAAAGATGGCGCAAAAGTACAAAAAAGAATCCATCCGATAAAAAAAGCACTCCGCAAAGTTTTAATTTTCTTTGCGGAGTACTTCTAAATTTTATTAAAAATACAAAGAAGATTGAACAATCGTTTTAGTTGCGTCTCATTTCCATTTCTTAATTGATTTCCGGTCGGATGGAGCTGCTTCGATAAGACTCAATGCAAAACCACCGCTGCGTGCCAGCTTGACGGACATCTTTGTTTTATTCGTCACGATCCCTTTCTTTATCTGATAGGAAGTCGGATTCTTTTCGTAGTCAGCCTCTTTTCCATCGGCATAGAGGGTAGCTACATACTCTTTATCCGGTTCCAGAAAATCAAGAGTAAACGCGGCAGTACGGGAGTTTTCGTCAGTAATGCCGCCAACAAACCAATGATTGGTTCCTTTTGCTTTGCGGGCTACTGTAATATAATCACCCGGTTCGGCTTCCAGATATTTGCTGTCATCCCAGTCCAAAGCTACATCTTTAATAAACTGGAAAGCATCCGGATAACGCTCATAACTTTCCGGCAGATCGGCAGCCATCTGCAAAGGACTGTACATTGTTACGTAAAGGGCCAGTTGTTTCGCCAGAGTAGTACGTACAACGCTATGCTCCCCTTCCAGAAAAGAAATTCTCGTGTCGAAAATACCCGGTGTATAATCCATCGGGCCGCCGATCTGACGAGTGAATGGAAGCAAAGTAGTATGAAAAGGTTTATTGCCGGCAAAAGCTTCATATTCCGTTCCCCGTGCCGATTCATTGCCGATCAGGTTGGGATAAGTACGGCACAATCCTGTAGGACGTACAGCTTCGTGCGCATTCACACAGATTTTATAATCGGCGGCTTTCGTCACGGCATATAGATAATGGTTGTTCATCCATTGTCCATAGTGATGTTCGCCCCGAGGAATGATATTGCCAACATAACCACTTTTCACGGCATTATATCCGTTGTCAACCATAAATTGGTAGGCCGTATCCAGATGGCGTTCGTAGTTACGCACGGAGGCAGATGTTTCATGATGCATCATCAGCTTCACCCCTTTCTCTTTGGCATATGCGTTTAGCATCTTCACGTCGAAATCCGGATAGGGAGTGACGAAATCAAACACATAATCTTTTGATTTGCCGAACCAATCTTCCCAGCCTTCATTCCAGCCTTCTACCAATACCTGATCGAAACCATGCTGCGCTGCAAAGTCGATATAACGTTTTACTTTGTCATTGTTGGCAGCGTGACGTCCGTTAGGGCTTGTCTTTGAGTAATCCGTCTGTCCGAGTTTGACGGAATAAACATCATCTGTATATGCCCAACTGCTTTTTCCGGTAATCATCTCCCACCACACACCGATATACTTCACCGGTTTAATCCAAGAAACATCTTGATAAGCACATGGTTCGTTCAGATTCAAGGTCAGTTTGGAAGCAAGGATATCGCGTGCATCATCGCTCACAATCACCGTACGCCACGGAGACTGACAGGGTGTCTGCATATAACCTTTATCTCCCATTGCATCCGGTGTCAGCCATGATTCAAAAATCAGTTTTTTGTCATCAAGATTGAGATGCATGCAGGAATAATCTACCAAAGCGGCTTCGTGCAGGTTAATATACAGACCGTCGGCTGTTTTCATTTGCAGAGATGTCTGCACGCCTGTTGGTGAAAAAGACGTTTGAGAAGCATTGTCGGTAATAGCCCCTTTCATCAGTCCACGGATTTCTGTTAGTCTGGATTCTGTGTAATCATATTCCTGGGTATCATAATCTCCCGGAATCCAAAAGGCAGTATGGTCACCCGTCATGGCAAACTGCGAATGTTCTTCCTTAATAACAAAATAATTCAGATTCTTCTGCTGCGGAAATTCATAGCGGAAACCTAATCCATCATTGTAAAGCCGGAAACGGATGATCATATTCCGGTCCTGCGCCTTCTGATTCAGTGTGACAGCCATTTCATTATAATGATTGCGAATGGATTTCACTTCTCCCCACACCGGCTCCCAAGTTTCGTCGAAGGTGGAAGTTTTTGTATCGATGCACGCAAACCCATTCATCAGTCCCGGATCATTCTTCAACTCAAGTCCCAACTTTGATGGTTTAATCACTCCCTTTCCTTTATAAGTAAGTTCGTATACCGGTTCTCCCTGAACATTGACCGAAAAATCCAGTTTTAATTGTCCGTCAGGAGAAGTGATACTTTCTGCCATTGCCGTTGCACCCATAGAAAAAGAGAGTAACAGACAGAGTACTGCCGTAGTTAATATTTTCATGTTCTTCATGATATAAATGAATTAGTTAATAATCATATGGCAAATGTAGTGAGGAATAGCAAGCGCCACTTCGGATTATAATTAAAATATAGCGTTTCCGAATGTTTCAACACTGATAAATACCTATCAATAAAGCATATACCAAAGTACTTCAACAGAAAAAATATAGTGCTTACATGGAGCAATATAGCACCTTTTCACATCCGACAAACGGGATTTTTCTTTATTTCCCCGCCTCTCTTCAGAAATAAAAAAAATATTTTAATCTCATACTCTCATCCTATGACAACTAATATATAGACAATCAGCACAATACAGAATGAGAGATACTTTTTAAATAGTTATCTCTCATCATTTCCTCATCAAATAGCTTTCTTTTTGACTACCTCTCATTCATATTTCAGTTATCTCTCATTCGTCTCAAAGCCGATAATCCATTGTACTATGGCAAGCCTTACAGAACATGGAACCTACCGCTACTTTGTATATAACATATAGTATGTGGGTATGTATATCATCTATTAATACTGTATTTTTGAAGGGATATTACCATCGTTCCACTCCAGTGCACAGATCTCATCACTCTTGTGAAGAGTTCTCATCACTAGAGTGAACAGACCTGTTCACTCTAGTGGAACGATAAAGATGAAAGGTAGAAAAGATACAAATATAAGCAGGATATCATAGAAAAGACAGTCAGATAAAACACTAACAACCGCCCAATGACAAGGAATACAATATAGTTCAAAATACAATATCCGCATGGGTTCGGATTGAATTATCCTAAAATTTACATCTAATCTGAATACCAGAGACAAAAAAGTTCAAAGTATGCTATGATATTAGCATATAATTGATAAATTTGCAAGCAAAATATCTTACTTTATAACACATAATCTAATATTACTATTATGACACAGCACTTCAGATATACGACATTGGTACTTCTTACAACATTATCTACCGTTTATGCCTCCGCACAGTCTCTGCGAAAATTAATGGAAATGCCTCCGCGCATTATTGAATCGAAATGGGAGCAAACTCCGGAAGGAGGAACAGAATTAAACTATTACAACGGAGACCTGTGCAGTTACTACCTTTTCCGCGAAAATGATCGTTCATACAATTTGAACCCCGGAAAGAACACGGTATTCAGAATAGAGAAAGGCTCCAATGCCAGCAATTCTTTCAAGACTTCAAGCAGGTATATGTTCTTCCGCGGTCAATTCCCCAAAGACTTTCAGATCAGTACTCCTTATGCACTTCCTGTAAAGACCGGCGAAGAAACACAATGGCAGATCGCTCCTCAGGAATCTGCCAAAACTATGATATTCCAAATTCAGGAAGGAGACACCGTCTATGCAACCCGCAGAGGAGTCGCCTGTGCGACAGTGCTGCCACAGCAATTGTTGATATACCACCCCGACCATACCTTTGCCGCTTACCTTATGATGCGTCAAAACTTCATCCAGACGGGTGAAGAAGTCATGACCGGGCAACCCATTGGGATAGCCGGAGTACTCGGAGTATCCATCTCTTATTTTTTTCTTGATAACAATAAATTCGATGCAAACGGCTTCTTAGGTTATCCATATTCTCACTTTACTCCTGTATTCCGCACGGACAAGGGGGATGTAAAACTGGAGGAGAAAACAGCCTATAAATCTGCCACAGATGATGAACTGATTATGCTCGAAATGAGCAAACGTGAAAAAAAGAAATTTCAGAAGCAGAAATACTCAAAATAAAGGGAAACAATATGCGTATATTTTATCTTATCCTCTGTTTCATCTGCCTTTGCGACCTGCTCCATGCGCAGACTGTAAGAATCTCTTATGAAGGCGACCCGCTTACGGACAAAGAACGCCGGAAGATTGAACAGACCCTCCAATATGAAGTCGAATTTTATGCACAATTCGGACTTCCCGATACGCTTAATCTTCAATTGACTGTATTCAACAAAAGGGAAGATGCGCTGGTCTATCTGAACAAATTCAATATACATCCTCCCAAAAGTACAAACGGAATGTATATATCCAGATTACAAAAGGCCATCATATTAAGCAGAGAAAAAGAATACCAACAAGGTCTGGGCGTCATCTATCACGAACTGAGCCATCACCTCACCTTGCAAATCACGGCAGGACGTCCTCCGATATGGTTCAACGAGGGACTTGCCGAATATTTTGAGCATTGTAAAGTTAATAAAAAAGGACTTCAGCACACGTTTACCGATTACGAAAAAGGAAGAATCCGCACTATATATATGTTGGGGGACATTGATCTGCTCACCTTTATCAACAGCCGCCAAAAGGAATTTATGAAGCAGCAAAGAACCGACGAACAATACGCCTATATCCTCTCTCATGCACTCGTCACTTTCTGGATCGAGAAAGTTCCCCGGCAGATATTACGTGATTTTGTACTCTCCTTTCAAAACAAAGATGACTCATCCATTGTTTCCGAACGGATAGATAAGGTTTACACCGGAGGGTTCAAACAATTTGAAAAAGATTTTGAAGCCTTCTGCAAATAGTTTTATCTTTTTTCTATCTTTGCACCGGCTATGGGATTAGCCTTTAACCGCCCTTCGGAGCTGATGATCCCTACAATTTGAATGTATAACTCTTAAATTGTCAGCTTATGCTCAAGACTTTACTCTTTATCGGTATGGGAAGTTTTACCGGAGGCGTTCTGCGTTATCTCATCTCGCGTTACGTTCAGAATTTCTTGACACCTTCCTTCCCTTTGGGAACACTTCTGGTCAATGTACTCGGTTGTTTCGCCATCGGCCTGTTTTACGGACTCTTCGAACGGGGAAATCTGATGAACCCCAATCTGAGAATGTTTCTCACCGTAGGATTCTGTGGAGGATTCACCACCTTTTCAACCTTCATGAATGAGAACTTTCAGTTAATCAAAGACGATAATTTCTTCTACCTCTCACTCTATGTAGGCCTCAGCTTGTTTGTAGGATTCATTATGCTGTACTTGGGATATTCACTTGTAAAACAATAAACATAACATATCTACATCATATGATCAAAAGAAATGCAGCCAAGCCCGTCCGTGTGGCTCCTCCCATGATGGAGGAACAGGAAGTCAGTACAAGCACCTTGCAAGAACTGCTCGAAAAAGAGGAAACCGTCTCAAATCTCATATTCAGCAAAGGAAGAGAAGAGGGAATCAGCAAGTCTTACAAGAGTTTCAAGAACTGCACTTTCCGGAATCAGACATTCAGCGAATGTAAATTCCGTTCTTCTCAGCTGGCAGATATACGGTTCGAGAACTGCGACCTGTCCAATATATCTTTTGCAGAAAGCTCCCTTTACCGGGTAGAGTTCATTGCCTGCAAATTACTAGGAACCAACCTTTCAGAGACGACCATGAATCATGTTTTATTGCATGACTGTAATGCCTCTTACATCAATCTGGCGATGAGCAAAATGAATCAGGTACGCTTCTCGCACTGCCATTTCCGGAACGGAAGTTTCAATGACTGCCGTTTCTCTTCCGTCGCCTTCGACAGTTGTGATTTGGTAGAAGCTGACTTTTCTCATGCTCCGCTCCGTGGAATCGACCTGCGTACTTCGCGCATCGGCGGAATAACACTTAATATCAGCGACCTGAAAGGAGCTGTCATTACTTCCTTGCAGGCCATGGACTTGCTTCCGCTGTTGGGAGTTATTATCGAAGACTAGAATTCTACCAATTTCATCCATCCGCATTCAAACAAAAAGCATCGTCACATTGTTATTTAATAAGACCGGACTAATGACATCTAGGGAGTATGATTCGAAAGAATACCTATTTATAGTGATTTTCCACTCTCTGTCAAGTCCGTACTTTTGCAAAAATATTATTCAAAACAATAGAAACGATGAAAATAGAAAAAATTGTAGCTCGAGAAATTCTCGATTCAAGAGGTAACCCCACAGTAGAAGTTGACGTAGTATTGGAATCAGGTATCATGGGACGTGCGTCTGTTCCGTCAGGTGCTTCCACAGGTGAACATGAAGCACTCGAACTTCGTGATGGTGACAAGCAACGTTACGGTGGCAAAGGCGTACAAAAGGCGGTGGACAATGTAAACAAGATCATTGCTCCGAAACTGATCGGTATGTCTTCTCTCAACCAAAGAGGAATCGACTACGCAATGTTGGCACTCGACGGTACTAAAACCAAGTCCAATCTAGGTGCTAACGCTATTCTTGGCGTATCTCTCGCTGTAGCCAAAGCAGCAGCCAGCTATCTTGATCTCCCTCTCTATCGCTATATCGGCGGAACAAATACATACGTAATGCCTGTACCGATGATGAATATCATCAATGGCGGTTCACACAGTGACGCTCCTATCGCATTCCAGGAATTCATGATTCGTCCGGTAGGTGCACCCTCATTCAGAGAAGGTTTGAGAATGGGCGCCGAAGTATTCCACGCTTTGAAGAAAGTACTGAAAGATCGTGGCCTCAGCACTGCCGTAGGCGACGAAGGTGGTTTCGCTCCTAACCTCGAAGGTACGGAAGATGCTCTGAACTCTATCATCGCAGCCATCAAAGCTGCCGGATACGAACCAGGTAAAGACGTAATGATCGGTATGGACTGCGCTTCTTCCGAATTCTACCATGACGGTATCTACGACTATACCAAGTTTGAAGGTGCCAAAGGCAAGAAACGTACCGCCGAAGAACAGATCGACTACCTGGAAGAACTGATCAACAAATTCCCAATCGACTCCATCGAAGACGGTATGAGCGAAAACGACTGGGAAGGCTGGAAGAAACTGACTGAACGTATCGGCGACCGCTGCCAGTTGGTAGGTGATGACCTGTTCGTTACGAACGTTGACTTCCTCGCAATGGGTATCGAGAAGGGATGTGCAAACTCTATCCTGATCAAAGTAAACCAAATCGGTTCGCTGACCGAAACTCTGAACGCTATCGAAATGGCTCACCGTCATGGCTATACGACTGTCACTTCCCACCGCTCCGGCGAAACGGAAGACGCAACGATTGCAGACATCGCAGTAGCTACGAATAGCGGACAGATCAAGACCGGTTCATTAAGCCGTTCGGACCGTATGGCTAAATATAACCAACTGCTCCGCATCGAAGAAGAACTCGGTGACTTGGCTGTATACGGATATAAGAGAATCAAATAATCTTTATTCTCTTTTCAGATATCTTTCCCCCGGGCAATGTGTTGTCCGGGGATTTTTTTATATATTTGATGACTTACAAACGACCTGAAGCATTTTGCTACGTATCATATAGTAAACAGGAATAAATAATGATGAATCAGGAAAAAATACAGGAACTGGTCAGCCGAAGTCAGCAGGACGACAAAAGGGCCTTCGCCCTACTGGTTTCAGAATTCCAGCCACTGGTATTCCGACTAGCTTTCCGTTTACTTTGTGATGAAGAGGAAGCCAGAGACATAACACAAGAAACATTTGTAAAAGTATGGTTATCCCTGAAAACGTACAATCAGGAAAACCGCCTGTCAACCTGGCTTTACAAAATCACCTGTAACACCTGTTACGACCGTTTGCGTTCGTTACGCCATTCTCCGCTGGATAATGAATCCGCCTTTTCCGATTCGGTAAATATTCCTTCTGACGATCATATTGAGATATCTCTTTCCAACAAGCAGTTGAAAGAACTGATATTGCGATATACCAACGAACTGCCTCCCCAGCAGAAACTCGTTTTCACGCTTCGGGATGTCGAAGAGTTGGAGGTAGCAGAAGTACAGATTATCACAGGATTATCGCCCGAAAAGATAAAAAGTACCTTGTACCTTGCCAGAAAGAACATACGTAATAAAATGAATCAAATAGATCCCGACTTATGAAACAAGAAGATAAACAGTATGAAAAATGGCTGACCGAAGTCAAAAGTAACCAGCCGATATTGGAAAATCCGGAGGAACTGACCGCTACCATCCTCAACAGAATATCCGGGATCTCACCGGAAAGGAAACGGAGAAAGTTTCTCATAGGAGCATGGGCATCCGGCATTGCCGCCTCATTATTACTCCTGCTATTCATCAATGACACTTGCTTCACTTCTGTCCCTCACCGGACAGAAATGCAAAATGAATATGATAACTGGTCAAACAGCATTCCATTACCTGACAACTGGGAAGAAATGCGACTGCTGGAAAAGAACACTTATCTATCCTCTCAATATACGCAACACCGGAAATCCCGGAAGATGCAAATCTTACAAGTCATCAAAAAAAAACGATTAAAATAGACAGAATATGAAAACCAACTATTTCTTAATAACCATGCTACTGTTACTTAGCATGACTTCTTGCAGCACCTATTATCGGATGACTTCACGGGTTGAAAGGGACGGAAGTATGTACAGAGAAATCTATGCACAAGGTGATTCCGCTTTCATCGCAGGAGATAAGACACATAATCCATTTCTGTTTCAACCGAATGCCAACTGGCAATTAGTAAATCTAGACTCTACAATTAAATTCAACTTCTGGGGCGAAGAAGAAAAGCTGAATGTAAAAGCCTGCCAAAAACTCTCCGGAGTAGATGGAGAATACTTCACTGTTGACAAAGGTAAAGAGCATCTGAGTGCCATGGCTATACCTATGGAACGGGTAAAGAAGAGTTTCAGATGGTTCTATACCTATTATATATATACCGCCACTTACAAAGAACTTCAGGACAAAGGTCCTGTACCTCTTGACAATTATCTGAATAAGGAAGAGCAAATGATTTGGCTTCATGGAAACGATGATGCCTTCAGAGGCATGAACGGCATCGAAATGAATGATAAACTGGATAAACTCGAAGCTAAATTCGGAGAATGGTATAACCGCAATGTCTATGAGATCAATTGGGAAGTCATCCGCCACTTCACTTCTTTACAAGGAGATACCGCTTGCCTGCAGTGTCTGGAGGAATTGAAAGATTCTGTCTACAAGAAACATTCGTCAGAAAAAGGCGACAGTATGGGAGACGCTGATATCGAGGAGGTCTGCGGTATGTTTGATAAAGCTTGCAGTACGAAATACTTTTCGGACCTTTATAAAACAAATAAAGAAATGATGGATGCCCTGTGCGAAGAGAAAATCAACATCGCCGAAGTCTTCTATCATGCTATACAATTTGAGTTGACACTGCCGGGCAGACTGCTCACCTCTAACGCCAAAGTTCTGAAAGATAATGTAGTCATTTGGAAAATAGACGGCTTCCGGCTTCTCGCTGGTGATTATATACTTACCGCAGAGTCACGGGTCATTAATTACTGGGCATTCGGGATTACTTTATTCATGATGCTGTTTGTCTTAGGAATTTTCATCAAATTATACAGGAGGAGATCATAAAAGCAGTAACAAATAGCATCGTCGTTTTCAGACTCTTGCAGCAGTCCTCAACCGGATGATTGATAATCATACTGTATAGCAGATAAGCCTTTTCGTTTCATCAAGTAAATCATTCCATTCATCAGATTAATTTGAGTACGCGAAACCATCAGGGTAATTTTGAGGTCAGAAATCAATTAAACTATTTAAATGATGAAGACTCTTAAAATCTATTTCCTGCTTATGCTGCTGATTCAGACAATCAGCATATCCGCACAGTCAGTCATATCGGGTAAAATAACCAATAACGACAGTTCACCCATAGTCGGCGCGACAATATTGTTATCAAACGGTATGGACTCTACCTATATAACAGGGACGACCTCCGACTTGGACGGACGATTTAAAATGATAAATGTCAAATCGGGCAATTACTTTCTTTCCTTGTCAATGATCGGATATAAGAAAGCAAATATCCCCCTGCAGATCAAGGAAAGCATGAATCTGGAATTGGGTGACATTACACTGGAAGAAGATTCTTATATATTGTCTACTGTAAATATAATCGGCAAGCGCCCTCCAATCAAGGCCGAACCGGGAAAGATGACAGTCAACTTATCATCTGCCCTATTGAGTACGGACGGTAATATACTGGATGCACTGAGAAAACTACCGGGAGTAATCGTTCAGAATGACGGAACAATTATTCTTAATGGCAAATCAGGGGCGAATGTTTTAATGGATGATAAAGTGACCTATTTATCGGGAGAGAACCTCATCAATTACCTGCGCTCCATCCCTGCCAGTTCTATTGAAAATATAGAACTGATATCCCAGCCATCATCAAAACACGATGCTTCAGGCAGTTCGGGCATCATTAACATTCAAAAAAAGAAAATCAAAGAACAAGGTATAAGCCTTACAGCTTCCTCCGGTCTGGAACAAGGAAAACATACTAAAGGGAATGAAAACCTGACTCTGAACTTTCACCACAATAAATTGAATATGTATGCCGACTATTCTTATTATTGGGGAAAAGATTTTATAGAACTATCGGTTTCCGGTCATTACCTGGATCCGATGACTTTAAAACCTCTTGAACTGAGAAAAGATTTTGATAGTGATATAAACCGGCAATACAAAGGGCATTATATCAAAACAGGGGTCGATTATGACTTGTCGGAGAAGATAGCCATCGGAACATACTTCTCATCAAGCTGGCTCAATAGGAACAAACAAGAAGTGACTGTATCTGACTTTTTTAATAACGACAAGACTCAAAGCGACTCAACCTTAACAGCGTTAAGCACACCGGACTATAGCTACACCAATATCATAGGGGGAGCGAACATGATATACAAATTTGCGAAAACAGGAAAATGGGATGCTTCTTTTGATTATCAGCTTTTTAATCAAGAGGATAACCATCTGCTGAAATCCTTTTTTCAGACAGGTATTCATCCGGTAAAAGGAGACACATTGTCCGGTATAACCAATGGGGACATTAAAATATACAGCGGACAAACTAATTTGAGCTATGATATCTCTGACAAGTTCGGAATAACCACCGGGCTCAAATCGGTTTTCGTACATATAAGCAGTGATGCCTTATACAAAAACCTGATTGCCGGTGATTGGAGAGAAGACAGTGATCTCAGCAGTAGTTTTGCTTATCATGAGAATATCTACGCAGGGTATCTTCAGCTAAACGCTAAATGGTCTGCCAGATTTTCAACAGAAATAGGCTTACGATTAGAAAGTACATATACAAAAAGCAATTATAATTCAGCCGTTCAGGACTCGGTATTCAACCAAAGCTATGTACACCTCTTCCCTACTTTGATGGTTCAATATCAGCTTTCCGAAAATCATAATTTGTCTATGGCATACAGCCGTCGCATCGTCCGCCCCAATTACAGAAATATGAATCCTTTCGTTGAGGTCAGAGACCAGTTTTTATATGAACAAGGAAATACCGAATTAAGACCAGAACTAATAGATAATATAGAAATCTCATGGCTACTCAAAAAACGATATTCATTCAATGTATTCTACTCTCACAGGAGTGATCCTATCTCGTTAAGTTTTTTAGTCGAAGATAATAACCGTGTCTTACTTATGCCGCTAAATTTATCTGGCAATAACTCATTCGGACTAAGAGTCGGCTTAAACAACCTAAAACCATTTCAATGGTGGACATCCCATATAAACGGATCTTTAACTTATAAGAAATTCAGTTGGGCAACACTTGGGAAAACACTAAAAAATGAAGTGACAACACCCATGCTACATATCAGCAATCAATTTACATTACCATACGGCTGGGATGCGGAAGCCCTCGGATTTTATAGTGGAGAAATGATTGAAGGACAGACCAGAGTGAAACCTTTATGGACAATATCTCTCGGAGTCCGCAAAAACCTGTGCAATAACAAATTTAGTTTGTATATTTACGCACATGATATATTTCATTCGAACCGCCCCCATGTAAGTATGGAGACTAACTATCTGTATTACACGTCTCAGGAAAAAAACGACAGCAGAATGATAGGCATATCGCTCAGTTATCGTTTCAATCGAGGCAAAGAGATTAAGAAATCTCAGAATGAAAACAGAATAGAAGAAAGTAAACGGATAGGTTTGTAGTATCAAAGATTAAAATAGCAACTAATGAACTTAAAGTACGAATGGATTAACACCCTATTTATAATACTGCCACTTTCCTTGTGCGTATTTATTATTGTAGATATCGCTTATAATGAGCGAATATGGGAACTGGATACTTTTGCCGTAAAAGCACGTTTACAGGCATTGGGCATCACTGTTGCTTACTTCTATCTTTTAAACTATATTTTTAAGCGGGTAGCCCGCTTCTTTATCGACAAAAGCAAAGATGAGAAGAAAGCAAACTGGAAAGAATACGTATGGGTGTTTCTGATAAACTTCGTCTTCCTAAATATCATGCATACATTCATTATGTTTTGCATAACGATGGCCGGGACTTTCAAATGGGGCGAATCGGCATTGATCAATGTGACAGGAGCTCTCCTGGCGTTTCTATATTATATAATGATACGCAATAGAATTTTATTCAAGAGTCTTATCGAGCAAAGCCTTCAATTAGAAAAAGTAAAAGTCGACCAACTGGAGACCGAACTTAAATTTCTGAAATCCCAATATCATCCGCATTTCCTGTTCAATGCTTTAAATACCATCTATTTTCAAGTGGATGAGAATAACAAAGTAGCCAAACAAAGTATCGAGCAGCTCTCCGACCTGTTGCGATATCAGCTTTATGATATAGAAAAGGAAGTGACGATGGAACAGGAAATAAATTACCTGAGATCATATATTGCCTTTCAGCAATTGCGGATGAGCGAAAGGCTTATGTTGGATTTATATTTCGACCCGCAACTAAAAGAGCAAAAAATACATCCTTTATTACTTCAGCCACTAATCGAGAATGCCTTCAAATACGTAAGAGGCGATTACAAAATAAAACTGGAGATCAAAGTTGACGGAAACCAGATTCAGTCTGAGATAAAAAATTCAATATCCTCCTCCCCATCTACTGCCAACAAAAAAAAGAAAGGGATAGGCATTGAGAATTTAAAACGCCGGCTTGACCTTCTGTATCCTGAAAAATACAGCTTAGACTTCAAACAAACAAACCATATGTTTATCGCTAAATTAACCATAAACACTGATTGATATGAAAATAAAATGTATCATTACAGATGATGAACCTATAGCAAGAAAAGGCTTGCGAGGGTATATCGAAAAAGTAGATTTCCTCACCTTGACCGGAGAGTGTGAAGATGCCGTCCAACTAAATACAATACTGAAGACCCAAGAAATAGACCTTCTGTTTCTTGATATCGAAATGCCTGAAATGACAGGTATAGAACTGTTGTCTAATCTAACAAATCCGCCTAAAGTTATTATTGTATCAGCTTATGAACAATACGCCCTAAAAGGATATGAGTTTAATGTAGTGGATTATCTTTTAAAACCTGTATCTTTCGATCGTTTTATCAAATCTGTCAACAAAATCTACGATTTGTTACAAACGGAGCAAAAAGAAAAGAATGATTATATATTTGTGAAGAGCAACAAACTATTAAAAAAGATTCTGTTCAAAGATATTCTCTACATTGAAAGCATGGAAAACTATGTTGTCATTCAGACAGTCTCATGCAAGGAAGTAGTGTATACTACTCTGAAACAACTCAATGATTCATTGCCACAGGATGTTTTTCAACAGACTCACCGCTCATATATTGTGAATCTTGAAAAGGTTACTGCTATTGACGGCAATCAGCTGACCCTCTCCTCTTACAAAATACCGGTAGCCCGAACCTTCAGAGACAGTATCTTCAACCTGATACTGAATAACCGGCTAATAATCAAAAGCTAAACCGGAGCAACACAGGATATAAAAGAAAAAGCATCCAAGTAAAATACCTGAATGCTTTTTTCTTTCTGAGCCTCTTGTCGGATTCGAACCAACGACCCCGAGATTACAAATCACGTGCTCTGGCCAACTGAGCTAAAGAGGCGGGTGGGTAAGCTTACTATATCGCGCCGCTACAACCAACTACCTTTGCTGCGATCAAGCCCTGGAGGATTCGAAGGGAGCTGGCCGTATAGGACTTACCCGTTTTGCGGTTGCAAAGGTAGGTATTTTTATGGATTCTGCAATAGCTGTAGGTAACTTTTTTGCATAAAAGAAAGTAATACTCTACGTTTCAAGCAATTAAAAATCAAAAAAAATATTCGAGTGCCAACTTTTACTGCTTTATTAACTTTAACAACCATATTCCCTTTACCAACCGATATTATTTGTACCTTTGTGCGCAATTTATTAACGAAGATGACAGAGAACAGAAGCTATTTACAGAAATATGCCATGCACTTTGGCACGTATATGGGAATCTATTGGATATTGAAGTTCATTTTATTTCCGTTGGGATTTCACATCCCTTTCCTTTCACTATTATTTGTAATCCTGACGTTGGCAGTGCCGTTCATTGGTTATCACTACGTGAAGATGTATCGTGACAAAATATGTGGAGGAAGTATCCAATTCTCTCATGCGGTTCTCTTTACCATATTCATGTATATGTTTGCTTCCCTGCTGGTAGCCGTTGCACACTACGCCTATTTCCAGTTCATTGACCACGGCTTTATCATCAACTCCTATATCCAGTTATGGGACGAACTGATGACTAAAACACCCGCTTTGATGGAAAATCAAGAGATAATAAAAGAAACGATAGATACTGCCCGTTCACTTACTTCCATCAATATTACCATGCAACTCCTGTCATGGGATGTATTCTGGGGAAGTTTACTGGCCATTCCTACCGGATTGATGGTAATGAAGAAAGCACGACCGGAAAACAATACCCCGGCCCAATCATAATTCGTAATTCATAATTATTAAAAATGAATATATCAGTTGTAGTCCCATTATTCAATGAAGAAGAGTCACTGCCCGAACTCTACGCTTGGATAGAACGGGTAATGAAAGCCAACGGATTCTCATTCGAAGTGATTTTCGTTAACGACGGAAGTACAGACCGTTCATGGGAGGTAATAGAAAAACTCAAGGCCCAATCGGACTGCGTAAAAGGCATCAAGTTCCGCCGCAATTACGGTAAATCACCCGCACTCTACTGCGGATTTGCAGAAGCACAAGGAGATGTGGTGATCACAATGGATGCCGACTTACAGGACAGCCCGGACGAAATACCGGAGTTATACCGGATGATTACGGAAGACGGATACGATCTGGTGTCCGGATGGAAGCAAAAAAGATATGATCCGCTATCAAAGACACTGCCGACAAAGTTATTCAATGCTACCGCACGTAAAGTATCAGGTATTCCAAACCTGCACGACTTCAACTGCGGTCTGAAAGCCTATCGCAAAGATGTCGTGAAAAACATCGAAGTATATGGCGAAATGCACCGCTATATCCCCTACCTTGCAAAGAATGCCGGATTCCAGAAGATAGGTGAAAAGGTAGTACACCACCAGGCACGTAAATATGGCTCTACCAAATTCGGATTCAACCGTTTCTTCAACGGATATCTGGATTTGATTTCTCTTTGGTTCCTGTCTAAATTCGGAGTGAAGCCGATGCATTTCTTCGGATTATTAGGATCGCTTATGTTCTTTATCGGAATGATCTCCGTTATCATGGTAGGTGTCAGCAAACTGCACGCAATGTACAACGGTCTCCCCTACCGGCTTGTAACCGATTCTCCTTATTTCTATCTATCGCTCACAGCGATGATTATCGGTACACAGTTATTCCTTGCCGGATTCCTGGGAGAACTGATCTCACGTAATGCCCCCGAACGGAACAATTATCAGATAGAAAAGAAAATTTAATTCACGCCCAATAACCGATTATGAAGAATTTAATTCGTATCTTTTTAATAGTAGTAATTGTTGGTGCAGGTATAAGCATCGGCAGTTCGTGTTCGGACGAAAATGATTGCTCGCTGGCGGGACGCCCCATGATGTACTGCACATTGTACACAATTGACGAGATAACCGATCTCAGGGTAAATGACACACTGGACTCATTAACAATTACAGCATTGGGAACAGACTCAATCATTCTCAACAACCAGAAAAAAGTACATACGCTGATGTTACCGTTACGCTATACCAGCGATACTACTGTATTTATACTCTGGTACAATCCGAATAGTCCTACTAACAAAAAAGATGTTGATACATTATATATTATACAAAAAAACACACCGTATTTTCAATCAATGGAATGCGGATATATGATGAAGCAGAACATTCTCAGTACCAAATTTGGAAATACCAAAAATAGTTCGGAAAGAATAGATTCTCTACATATACAAAATAAAGAAGCCAATACAAATGAAATTGAGAATTTACAAATATTCTATAGATATCGCGACCGCACGCCTCCTACGATTGAGTAGTGTGCTGCTCCTCTTTTGTATTGGATTACCGTCAATTGCACAACAGCAACAACAACGACCGGGTCCTGTACAGAAAAGAGACCAGAAGAAGAAAGAGGTTGTAGTCGATACTATCCCGTTTTATAATGGGACGTATGTCGGTGTGGACATATATGGCATCGGAAGTAAAATGCTAGGTGGCGACTTCATGAGCTCCGAAGTCAGCATAGGCGTCAACCTTAAAAACAAGTTCATCCCGACTATCGAGTTTGGTATGGGAGGAACAGATACATGGAATGAAACGGGAATACACTACAAAAGTAAGACCGCCCCATTCTTCCGGATTGGTGTAGACTATAACACGATGGCAAAGAAAAAGGAGAAAAACAGCTATCTATATGTAGGTCTCCGCTATGCGTTCAGTTCATTCAAATATGATGTGTCAACCCTGCCGGTTGACGACCCTATTTGGGGAGGAAGCATCGGAAATCCGAGTCTGGAAGACGACTATTGGGGAGGAAGCGTTCCTTTCAGTCATTTAGGAATGAAAGGGTCTATGCAGTGGTTTGAATTAGTGGTAGGTGTCAAAGTACGTATTTATAAGAACTTCAATATGGGCTGGTCTGTACGCATGAAATATAAGACAAATGCTTCGACCAATGAATACGCCAACCCTTGGTATGTGCCCGGCTACGGAAAATTTAAATCAAATAACATGGGAATTACCTATTCCCTCATTTACAAATTACCTCTTTAAAGAATAATGACAGGACTAGAGATTTGGCTGCTTGCAATAGGCTTAGCGATGGATTGTTTCGCTGTTTCAATTGCAAGCGGTATTATTTTGAAACGTACTCAATGGAGACCGATGCTGGTCATGGCTTTGGCGTTCGGACTTTTTCAGGCTCTGATGCCATTCATTGGATGGATGTTTGCAAAGACTTTCAGCCACCTGATAGAAAGTGTAGACCACTGGATCGCCTTCGCTATCCTTGCCTTCTTGGGCGGACGTATGATTCTTGAATCTTTTAAAGACGAGGACTGCCGTCAGACATTTAACCCCGCAAGTCCGAAAGTCGTATTCACAATGGCGATAGCGACAAGTATCGATGCACTGGCAATAGGCATCTCCTTTGCCCTGCTCGGAATCAACAACTATACCGAAATCCTCTCTCCTATCCTTATCATCGGATTCGTATCATTCGTCATGTCGCTCATTGGCCTTTACTTCGGTATCAAATGTGGTTGTGGATGTGCACGGAAATTAAAGGCGGAATTATGGGGCGGCATCATTCTAGTCGCTATCGGATTAAAAATATTGATAGAACATCTATTCTTACAATAATAAGCATTGGTTCCTCTAATAAAAAAAACAGAAAAACGTATGAAAACAAAAAAGAGTTTCCTTTGGCTGGCCTTCCTCATCTTGGCAACGATCTGGATATTAGCCAGACGTAACCAAAAAGCAGAGTTTAATACCGCCAGTGGTTTTGTGTTTGGGACAGTATACAAGATCGCGTATCAACATGACGCTGATCTGAAACCGGAGATTGAAGCGGAATTAAAACGTTTCGACCAGTCTCTCTCACCGTTCAATGACAGTTCGGTCATTAGTCGCGTCAATCGCAACGAAGAGTTGGTGACAGACAGCTTTTTCCAAACTTGCTTCAACCGTTCTATGGAAATCTCCCGTGAAACAAAAGGAGCTTTTGACATAACGATAGCCCCTCTTGCCAATGCCTGGGGATTTGGCTTTAAGAAAGGCGCCTTCCCTGATTCATTGATGATAGACAGCCTGCTACAGATTACCGGTTACGAAAAAGTGAAGCTGGAAAACGGAAAGGTAGTCAAGCAAGATCCGCGTGTAATGTTAAGTTGCAGTGCGGTTGCAAAAGGCTATTCGGTAGATGTAATAGCCCGTCTACTCGATCGGAAAGGAATCAAAAACTATATGGTAGATATAGGTGGTGAAGTAGTAGTAAAAGGTAAAAATGCGACAGGAGATCTGTGGCGTATCGGAATAAACAAGCCGTACGACGACTCATTAGCTGTTAAGCAAGATATACAAGTAGTACTCAACCTGACAGATTTAGGTATGGCTACTTCGGGAAACTACCGCAACTATTATTATAAGGATGGCAAAAAGTATGCTCATACCATCGACCCCAGAACAGGTTATCCAGTACAGCACAGTATCCTGTCTTCTACTGTGATTGCCGAAGACTGTATGACGGCTGATGCTTTGGCTACCTCTTTTATGGTAATGGGACTGGAAGAAGCTGAAAAGTTCTGTAAAGCAAATCCTATGATCGATGCCTACTTTATATATAGCGGCGAGAATGGAGAGTTTAAGACTTACTATACGGATGGCATGAAACGATATATGCCTGATGCCAAATAGAAAAATGCTTTGCAAATAAGCATATAAACGGAGGCTCCATTTCATACGAATAGAGCCTCCGTTTGTATAAAACAGCACCTCTGTTGAAGCCAAACGAAGCCTCTGTTTCAGAGTGGCTGAAACAGTTATTTCATAAACACAAAATAAACAGCTGCAATCAGACAAACAAATGCTGCCAGATGGTTCCAGTGCAAAGTTTCTCCCTTAAAGAAAACGGTGGTAAAAACAGTAAATATGATCAAAGTAATCACTTCTTGAATCACTTTCAACTGCATCAACGAGAATGGACCGCCATTCCCGACAAAGCCGATACGATTTGCCGGTATTTGACAAGAATATTCAAAAAATGCAATGACCCAACTAAAAGTAATAACACCAATTAGAGGAAGAGCAGCAAACCAAGAATACTCTTGTTTCATCTTTAAATGCCCATACCATGCAAAGGTCATAAAAACATTGGATACAATGAGTAATAAAATTGTATAGAAACCTTTCATCTTATTATATACTAAAATTAGTAATTATCAGTCTATTTTATCCGGCAATAATTCTTCCTGCACATTCGTCATACTCCCCCACAAGCTGTAGCGAGCTTCCGGATTCATCGCTTCCAACTGTCGCAGAATACCCTTCATATCACTTCGGCTGGACTGTGATTCATAAGGACAATTCTTCACTTGCTTCCGGTAGTCATGCAATGCAGCCAGTTCAACCAGATCAGCCTCGTGCACCATACACATCGGTCGGATAATTGTCATATCAAATTTCTTCATCACCAAACGGGGCGGCATCGTGCTAAATGCCCCCTGATAAGTAATGTTCATCAACAATGTTTCCAAAATATCATCCATGTGATGTCCTAAAGCAATCTTATTGCATCCTTGCTCCTTGGCAACCGTAAACAGAGCTTTCCGACGATTCCAGGAACAAAGAAAGCAGGGAGACTTACGTGTATCCGTAGCAGGATCAAAGGACGTTTCGTACTGTACGAAAGGCACTCCAAAAGATTCACAATATGCTTTCAGATATTCAGTATCACTTTGGTAAGGAATATTATTCATCACCACATGAACAGCTATCACAGAAAACCGAGGCTTATAAATACGCGCCCGCTTGCCCAGCAACTCTACAAGTGCCAACGAATCTTTCCCGCCCGACAGTCCGATAAGGATTTTGTCCCCTTCTTCTATCAGTCTATACTGCACCACTCCTTTATTGAATCGCCGTTCAATACGGCGGATCGTCTTCTCTTCTTCCGTAAATTGTGTCATATCTTCAAAAATCGGCTGCAAAAGTAAGCGAAAAGAATGATTTAAAGAAGAATTAACATAATAGAATCTCTGAAAAAGGGTTTATTTCTAATAAATTTGTACTTTTGAACAATTGATGCATGGATTAGTGAATAAAACAATGAAAAGAAAATATATTCTATTTATAATTTGCAGTTTCTTCCTCGGAGGAGTATCTGCACAAACATTGGAACAGGCACGCACCTTATTTACAAAAGGTGACTACGAACAAGCCAAACCCGTATTTCAGAAATATGCCAAATCTCAACCATCCAATGGTAACTACAGCTATTGGTACGGTGTCTGCTGCCTGAAAACCGGAGAACCGGAAGAAGCCGTGAAGTATCTCGAAACCGCTGTAAAAAGACGGGTAGCCGGTGGACAACTCTATCTGGGACAAGCTTACAATGATACTTATCGTTTCGAAGATGCAGTCAACTGCTTTGAAGAATATATCGCCGACCTCAGCAAACGCAAAAGATCGACGGAAGAAGCTGAAGCTCTATTGGAAAAGAGCAAAGCTGACCTGCGTATGCTCAAAGGAGTAGAAGACGTGTGCATTATTGACAGTTTCGTGGTAGATAAAGCAAATTTCCTGAGCGCATACAAGATCAGTGAAGAGTCTGGCAAGCTATTTACATTCAACGAATTCTTCCAGACCGAAGGAGATCATCCGGGAACAGTTTATGAAACAGAAATCGGTAATAAAATCTATTATAGCGAAAAGGGAGAAAGAGGAAATCTGGATATATTCTCCAAAAATAAATTACTGAATGAATGGAGCAACGGTCGCCCGTTGCCCGGCAGCATCAACGAATCCGGAAACGCCAACTACCCGTTTGTTTTATCGGATGGTGTTACTATTTATTATGCAACCGATGGCGAAGGACTGGGAGGATATGATATTTTTGTCACTCGTTACAACACAAATACGGACTCTTATCTGACACCGGAAAATGTGGGAATGCCGTTCAATTCACCTTATAATGATTATATGTACGTCATCGACGAATACAATAATCTGGGTTGGTTTGCCTCCGACCGTTTCCAGCCCGAAGAGAAGGTCTGCATCTATGTATTCATTCCTAATTCGTCTAAACAGACTTATAATTATGAGGCGATGGACCCGCAGCAGATGATCCGTCTGGCACAGATTCATTCGCTGAAGGAAACTTGGAAAGATGAAAATACAGTAACGGAGGCACTGCAACGTCTGAAAGAGGCAATCAATCATAAGCCACAGGAACGTCGTGTGGTTGATTTCGAGTTTGTCATCGATGATAGCACGACCTATTATCAGTTGAGTGACTTCAAATCTCCCAAAGCAAAGTTACTGTTCCAAAGTTACCGGCAACTGGAAAAAGATTATCTGCAACAGGAAGATAAACTGAACGGTCTGCGTCAGCAATATGCAAGCGCCAATCAACAAGGAAAAGAAAAACTTACTCCCGCAATCCTTGATCTGGAAAAAAGAATTCTGCAAATGAATGAAGAGCTGGATGCTCTTGGAGTAAGTGTGCGTAATGCCGAAAAAACAAAATCAAAATAATACAGAGTTATGGACATACTGATTATCACCGTTCTCATCATTGCTGCAGTAATACTATTTTTGGTTGAACTGTTTGTCATTCCGGGGATTAGCCTGGCTGGCATTTCAGCACTTGCTTGTATTCTCTATGCCAACTATTACGCTTTCGCCAATCTGGGTATGGCAGGAGGATTTATCACTTTAGGGATATCGGCTGTCGCCTGTATCGGTTCGCTTATCTGGTTCATGCGTTCGAAGATGCTGGATAAGTTGGCTTTGAAAAAAGATATTGACTCGAAAGTAGACCGCAGTGCGGAAAAGAGCGTCAAGGTAGGCGACACAGGAATCAGCACTACCCGCCTGGCACAAATCGGTTATGCTGAGATTAACGGTAACATCGTGGAAGTAAGATCGATAGATGGCTTCCTCAATGAAAAAACTCCCATCATTGTGAGCCGCATTACTGACGGTACCATTCTGGTTGAGAAACACAAAATATAATATTCACTTAATATAAATTATCAATGGAAACATCTTTGTACTTACCTATCGTTCTGATTGTTGGAGGTATTATTTTCCTAATACTATTTTTCCATTATGTGCCGTTCTTCCTTTGGTTGTCGGCTAAAGTATCAGGCGTTAACATCTCGTTGATTCAACTCTTCCTGATGCGTATCCGTAATGTTCCGCCGTATATCATTGTTCCGGGCATGATCGAAGCCCACAAAGCCGGATTGAAGAACATCACCCGTGATGAACTGGAAGCCCACTACCTTGCCGGAGGACATGTAGAAAAAGTAGTACATGCGCTGGTATCCGCATCGAAAGCCAACATTGAGCTGTCATTCCAGATGGCAACCGCTATCGACCTTGCCGGACGTGATGTGTTTGAAGCTGTTCAGATGTCTGTAAACCCGAAAGTGATTGATACTCCTCCTGTTACTGCAGTAGCCAAAGACGGTATCCAGCTGATAGCGAAAGCTCGTGTAACAGTACGTGCCAGCATCAAACAGCTGGTCGGTGGTGCCGGAGAAGATACCATCCTTGCCCGTGTAGGTGAAGGTATCGTTTCCTCTATCGGTTCTTCGGAAAACCACAAGTCAGTACTCGAAAATCCGGATTCTATCTCTAAACTTGTACTCCGCAAGGGATTGGATGCAGGAACTGCTTTCGAAATTCTGTCTATTGATATCGCGGATATCGATATAGGTAAAAACATTGGTGCAGCTTTGCAGATTGACCAGGCTAATGCAGACAAGAACATCGCACAGGCTAAAGCAGAAGAACGCCGTGCAATGGCTGTCGCTTCCGAACAGGAAATGAAAGCTAAGGCACAGGAAGCACGTGCCAAAGTAATCGAAGCGGAAGCGGAAGTACCTAAAGCAATGGCAGAGGCCTTCCGTAGCGGCAATCTGGGTATAATGGATTATTACCGTATGAAAAATATCGAAGCCGATACTTCAATGCGCGAAAACATTGCCAAACCAACGACTGGTGGTACCACCAACCAGCCTTTGAGTAAATAGTCTACCAAACGCCGGAACCTGATTCCTATTCAGTTCATCTGCGTATCTTCTCTTTGACAAACTTGCAAAAGAAAAGAAAGATACCTCTTCCGAACTAAAATCCGGTTCCGGCGTTTCTATTTATATATACGACTTATTGTAAAACTAAAACCGTTCAATAACATGAAAAAGTACTTTCCATCCTCTGAACTGATTATCAACGAAGACGGCTCGGTATTCCATCTTCACGTAAAGCCCGAATGGCTGGCAGATAAAGTGATCCTTGTAGGAGATCCAGGACGTGTAGCACTCGTAGCTTCTCACTTTGAAAACAAAGAATGCGAAGTGGAAAGCCGCGAATTCAAAACAATCACGGGTACATATAAAGGTAAACGAATCACAGTGGTTTCTACCGGAATTGGTTGCGATAATATCGACATCGTTATGAACGAACTGGATGCGCTTGCCAACATCAACTTTGAGACACGGGAAGAAAAAGAAAAGTTCCGCCAACTGGAGTTAGTACGTATCGGTACGTGCGGCGGCTTGCAGCCAAATACTCCGGTAGGCACCTTCGTTTGTTCACAGAAATCTATCGGTTTCGACGGATTATTGAATTTTTATGCCGGACGTAATGCGGTATGCGATCTTCCTTTCGAACGTGCTTTCCTTAACCACATGGGCTGGTCGGGAAATATGTGTGCCCCTGCGCCTTATGTTATTGATGCCAGTGAAGAACTGATTGACCGGATTGCTAAAGAAGATATGGTACGTGGTGTAACGATTGCCGCAGGAGGCTTCTTTGGGCCACAAGGACGTGAGCTCCGTATTCCGTTAGCAGACCCGAAACAAAATGATAAGATTGAAACATTTGAATATAAAGGCTTTAAGATTACCAACTTCGAAATGGAAAGTTCGGCACTTGCAGGACTTAGCCGACTGATGGGACATAAGGCAATGACCGTCTGTATGGTAATAGCCAACCGACTGATCAAAGAGGCTAATACTGGATATAAGAATACAATCGATACACTGATTAAGACTGTGCTCGACAGAATATAGGATGGGAGTGTAATTTAAACTCTGTCTGGTTTCTATTTCTTTTAAATCACAACAAAT